>Ga0153915_10002587_pt1 | contig 16482 bp, 9 predicted proteins | sample Opewatmetagenome_2_FD_107003 | JGI IMG/M metagenome (GOLD analysis project Ga0153915, IMG submission 107003) | Freshwater wetland microbial communities from Ohio, USA - Open water 3 Core 3 Depth 3 metaG | ecosystem: Environmental > Aquatic > Freshwater > Wetlands | place: USA: Ohio, Lake Erie...
ATGATGCCTATCTCTATCCTGGAGATAAGTTAAACTTCAACGATTTCCGTAACTACCTGGCGAACGGCGGCAAGCTACTCTTCACTGGCCAGGAAGCGCTGGGAGACTTCTACTACAGATTGTTTGGAAATGGCCCAGCTGATGCATTCCCGCCCTACGTGCGAGGCGCTTCGAATACACCTTTGCTAGATGGGGTGTTCCCCGCCATGCCACCTCAACCCAGTGTCGTAGGGGTTGAGGAAGCTAACCCATTCCTGAAAGACATGATCTTCGATCTGAGCACGGAAGGGGATGGAGCTGGGAACCAGTACGCTGTAGACGAAGTCCAGTGGGCTAACTATATAGACCTAGATACCAGCCCGCTGTTCGAGGTGGTCAACACGGTCACTGATACGGTTGAGAATGGCTATGTGGGCACCCGCAGTTCCTACGAGCCCACGATCGAAAGAGTGAAGAATCCGATCATGGTCCCACAGGAGCCAGTGGCATGGCGTGTAGCTGAACTGAACTTCGGCCTGGAAGGAGTTAATAGCGACACAGGTTTCAATACACGTCAGGATTTGATGCAAGCTCTCTTCGACTGGCAGGATGACATTGTTGAGGTTGCCTTTGGCGCTGACTCCTACTTCACTTCAGCCCCATTTGGCTATGTGGACTTCACAGCATCGATGACCTCCTCTGAAGGTGGCAAGGCGCTTTACTACCGCTGGGACTTCGGAGATGGTAGCAATATCCTGGCCACCTCCTCGCCCGCGGTATCCCATCAATATCAGAAATTCGGGATTTATCAGGCCTACGTTGAAGTGACTGATTCATTCAGCCATAAAGCGGTTAGCATGCCCGTCTCGGTGATGGTTGGGTATCACTATTATTTCCCCCTTTCATCACGCTAAAAGCTGCTTACCACCCAAGGTACAATCAAACCCCAGGGCTTGCCCTGGGGTTTTGTTTTTGAAGTAATAAAACACACCGGTACGCGTCTCAGCGGATTGTTTTATTAGTACAGCGATAAAAACATGACATTAATCAATCATTCATCTGAACTATGGCAATGTGGCAGGTATTATGGCTGTGTTATACTGCACAAAACCCTTAGTTTCACGTTGGAGGATCATAAATGAAAAACTTTATCGCCATCTCTGATTTCTCGGCGTTGGAAATCCAAAGCATGTTAGATTTAGCAGTAAAGTTAAAGAAAGAATATGTAAATAAAGGGAATCCTCCGCTGCTAAAGGGTAAAGTTCTCGCGATGATTTTCCAAAAACCGAGCCTTAGAACGCGTGTATCATTTGATATGGCCATGCGGCATTTAGGAGGAGATGCTCTTTACCTTTCACCGGCTGAGATTGGACTGGGCAAGCGTGAATCTATTGCTGATGTAGCGCGAGTGCTTTCAGGATATGTGGATGCACTCATGGCAAGAGTTTTCGAGCATTCGCATGTATTGGAACTTGCGAAATGGTCATCCATCCCAGTGATCAATGGTTTGAGTGATTACAACCATCCGTGCCAGGGAATGGCGGATGCTTTAACCATCCAGGAAAAATTTAGCAATTTGAAAGGCCTAAATATCAGTTATGTCGGTGATGGGAATAATGTTGCGGTATCACTGATGCACGTCAGCGCACTGCTAGGTGCTAATTTCTCGATAGCCAGCCCGGAGGGGTATGAAATCAAGACTTTCGCAGTGGAGGTTGGGAAAAGGCTGGCACAACATAGTGGTAGCAAGATCAATTTACTGCGTGACCCACGTAAGGCGGTGAGAGGTGCCCAAGTCATCTATACGGATGCATGGACCAGTATGGGTCAGGAGGAAGAAAGCAAGATTCGAGAACAGGTTTTCCCACCCTACCAGGTCAATGCGGCTCTGGTAGCAAAAGCTGATCCGGGTGTTCTCGTCATGCACTGTTTACCGGCTCACCGGGGTCAGGAAATCACTGATGAAGTGGCCGATGGACCCCATTCAGCACTCTTCCAGCAAGCTCATAATAGATTGCATGCTCAAAAAGCCATCCTGGCACGATTATTTGGCGCAGCGTGAGGTGATATGAATACTCAAGAGTACATTGAATTAGAGGAACACTATGGGGCTCACAATTACCATCCTCTGGATGTAATTATCACACGAGGGGAGGGGGTATGGGTCTATGATATTGAAGGCAAACGCTATTTAGATTGCCTAAGTGCATACTCAGCGCTCAACCAGGGACATGTCCATTCCAAGATACTCAACGCATTACTTGAACAGGCGAAACATCTAACATTGACTTCACGAGCCTTCAGAAATGACCAATTACCATTATTCTATAAAGAATTATCTGCACTGACTGGTTATGAGATGGCGTTACCCATGAATTCTGGAGCAGAAGCGGTGGAGACTGCGATTAAGCTGGCGCGTAAATGGGCCTATCAAGTTAAAGGTGTGCCCCGTCATCATGCAGAGATCATCACTTGCGAGAATAACTTTCACGGCCGTACCATTTCTATCATTTCATTTTCGACCGAGCCCCTCTATCGCGATGATTTTGGTCCATTCACGCCTGGGTTTGTGGTCGTACCTTTCGGGGATGCAGAGGCCATCGCTGAAGCTATAAATCCACATACCGCAGCTGTTATGCTGGAACCAATCCAAGGTGAAGCTGGTGTGAATATCCCGCCAGAAGGATATCTTAAAAAGGTTCGAAACCTTTGCACAGAAAATAATGTCCTTTTCATCGCTGATGAAATCCAAACTGGTCTCGGTCGGACTGGCAAAATGTTTGCTTGCGACTATGAATCCGTTCGACCGGATATGATTATCATTGGAAAAGCATTATCAGGTGGTTTTTATCCTGTCTCAGCTGTAGTAGCTGATGCGCCTTTATTAGGATTATTTCAGCCCGGTGAGCATGGCTCTACATTTGGAGGCAATCCTTTAGGCATGGCGGTTGCAAGAGAGGCAATGCACGTTTTAGTAGAGGAAAATATGGTGGAGAGCTCGGCAAAAATGGGGGAGTATTTTTACGAACAGTTTGTCGAGATATCCAGTCCACACGTCAAAGAAGTGCGAGGGAAGGGATTATTGATCGGGGTCGAGCTGCACCCAAAAGCTGGAGGCGCAAGAAGATTTTGCGAGGCACTAGTCAAAGAAGGAATTTTGGCGAAAGAGACACATGAGAATGTGATCCGATTTGCACCACCTTTGATCATAGACCAGGCAACTCTGGATTGGGCAATTCCACGCATTCGTAATGTTCTCAATATGAAATAAGAATACATCCCCATGATTTATCTCAATGGGTGATTGGCAGAACTATCAAGTAAAAAAAGGAGCGAAGGTTATGAATATATGCGTACCAAAAGAAAGGCGGACTTTCGAATTTCGGGTTGGCTTAACCCCTGGGGCAGTGCAGATGTTAACCAAAGAAGGTCACATTTGTTATGTGGAACATAATGCAGGTGTGGGTGCAGGGTTTAGCGACCAGGAATATGAGCGGGCAGGAGCCCGAATTGTATATACCCCACACGAGGTATTTGGACGTGCAGATTTACTGTGTAAGGTTGCCCGACCCACATACGAAGAACTGGAATGGCTACGCCCAGAAATCACTATTATGGGCTTATTACATCTATTTTCTTCACGGCAGGATAAGATAGATATCATGAAGGAAAAGAAAATCACCACCATCTCCTATGAGCAAATCCAATTGGTGGATGGTTCGCAACCCGTCCGCAAACCACTCAGCCAAATCGGGGGGCGTCTGGCGGCACAAATTGGAGCTCACTTATTGCAGAATGATGCGGGAGGTAAAGGGATTTTATTGGGGGGAATTGGAGGGGTACCCCCCGCTGAAGCAGTCATTGTTGGCGCAGGTGTGACGGGAACTGCAGCCACACGTTCGTTCCTCGGTGTTGGTGCTCATGTGACCGTCTTGGATATAAACCTAGATGCATTACAAACCATTCATGAGACGTTTCCGGGTGTGGCAACCATGGTATCCAATCCACACAATCTAGCGAAGGCAACCTCTTATGCAGATATTGTCGCAGCATGCATTCTTGTTCCTGGGGAGCGCCCGCCGATTGTCATTACCCGCGAGATGATCCGGGGTATGAGGCCGCGTTCCTTGATCATGGATATCAGCATCGACGAGGGAGGATGTGTGGAAACATCACGCCCAACCACACACGAACACCCGACCTTTATTGAAGAAGGAATCATGCATTACTGTGTGCCCAATATGGGAAGTGCAGTAGCACGGACTTCAACCCATACCTTTTTAAATGCAGCTTTTCCATTTATTAAAGAAATAGCGGAAAAGGGCACTGACTTAGCAGTAGAAGAAAATCCTGCGATCGAATCTGGTGCGATCATCTATAAGGGGGAACTCCGGCGCCTACCTCGCTTGAGAGCCAGCGTCGAAGAAGAGGAGTAGGAAAATGGATCTTAATAAGCTTTATCAATCGCGCGTCGTTTCTGCCGAAGAAGCCGTTAAGAAGATCCAATCGGGTCAGCGAGTATTTTTGACCGGAAACTGTTCAACACCTCAGACGGTTTTGGCTGCTCTGGTTAAGCACGCACCTATGTTGAAGGATGTGGAGATATGTCAGGCGCTGAGCGTTGGACCTGCAGATTATGTCAGTCCTGAGATGGAAGGCCATATGCGGGTCAACACGATGTTCATCAGTGCCAATATCCGCAAGGCAGTCCAGGAAGGGCGGGCAGATTTTACACCGGTACTACTCTCCGAGTTCCCACTTCTATTCAAGAACAAGCATTTACCAGTGGATGTAGCTTTAGTACATTTATCACCCCCAGATGAGCATGGCTTCTTGAGTTTTGGAATCGAAAATGGATTGACCAAATCTGCTGCAGAGTCTGCGCAAATCATCATTGCAGAAGTAAATCAACAAATGCCCCGAACACTGGGCGACTCATTCATCCACTTGAGTCGACTTAACTACATCGTTCCAGTCAACTACCAGCTGGCAGAGATGTCAATGGGAGGAGAAGGCGCAGATGAGATTACCGAAAAGATCGCGAGTCATATTGCCGAGTTGATCCCTGATGGCGCTACGATGCAGATGGGAATAGGTGCGATCCCAGATGCGGTTTTGAAATATTTATACAACAAGAAAGATTTGGGTGTGCATAGTGAGTTATTCTCTGATGGCGTGATAGACCTGGTAGATGCCGGCGTAATGACCAATGCACGCAAGACTCTACACACTGGAAAGATCGTAGCGGGATTTATTATTGGCTCGCGACGACTTTACAATTGGGTCGATGACAACCCATTGATTGAGTTGCATCCAACCGAATACATCAATGATCCATATGTCATAGCACAAAATGATCGCATGGTAGCGATTAACTCTGCGATTGAGGTCGACCTGACTGGACAAGTATGTGCGGACAGCATAGGTCCAAAGTTATATAGCGGGGTTGGCGGTCAGCTGGATTTCATCTACGGAGCCTCACGTTCCAAAGGTGGCGTTCCCATAATTGCTTTACCCAGCACTACGACGATGCGTGATGGTACGGTAATTTCCCGTATCGTGACCATGCTCAAGCGCGGGGCAGGTGTGGTGACCAGTCGAAACCATGTCCGATATATTGTTACCGAATATGGTGTAGCTGACCTGTATGGAAAAAGCATTCGACGGCGGGCAGAAGCATTGATCAATGTCGCCCATCCAGATTTTCGGGCTGATATGAAGCGAGAAGCAGTTGAACTGCGCTATATGTAAGACGGCGGACAAATTAACAAAAAGCACTATACAACCAGCAAGATTACCAACTTGCTGGTTGTTGTATTATTAACTAAAATTGGGAAGGTATAATAGAACTGGAGAATGCATTATGGATCGTCGAACGAAAATAGTTGCCACGATTGGACCCGCAAGTCAGGATGAGAAGACGATCGGCCGTTTGTTAAAATTTGGGATGAATGTAGCAAGACTCAACCTTTCTCATGGAAGCCACGAAGATCATACTACCGTATTCAACCGACTGCGGCAAGTCTCTAGTGAGCTTAAAAAACCAATCTGCATTCTGTTGGATCTACAAGGTCCAAAAATTCGCATAGGCAAATTGCCAAAGGACGAGATAGTACTTGTTACTGGACAGTCTGTCACATTAACGACACATACCAATCCAATTGAGGGTGGTGAAATCCCAGTAGATTTTGCTCAATTGCCACAAAGCGTCCATCAGGGAGGGCGGATTCTACTGGATGACGGGAATTTGGAATTACGCGTCGATAGAGTTGAGATTAATCAAGTACATGCCCATGTAATCGTTGGGGGGGCATTGAAGTCGCATAAAGGAATAAACCTACCTGAGGCTCATTTAGATATCTCCGCGTTGACTGACAAGGATATTGTAGATCTTGAATTTGGACTAAAACTTGGAGTAGATGCAATCGCCCTGTCGTTTGTACGCTCTGAGCAAGATATTCAATTATTACGAGAGAAAATACTAGCGATTGCACCAGAACAAAAGCATACTCTCATCATTGCCAAACTTGAACGTCCGGAGGCGCTAGAACGCCTTGAACAAATTATGGATGCTACAGATGGTGTAATGGTTGCACGAGGGGATCTGGGTGTAGAAATGTCACCAGAGAAGGTGCCTATTGCCCAAAAGCGAATTATTGAATGCGCCAATCGACATGCAAAGGTGGTCATTACTGCCACTCAAATGCTAGAGTCGATGATCCATAATCCACGTCCAACTCGAGCTGAAGCATCTGATGTTGCTAATGCCATATTTGATGGCACTGACGCGGTCATGTTGTCTGGTGAGACTGCGGTGGGTGAATATCCAATTCAGGCTGTGGATATGATGGCGAAGATTATCTGCCAAGCAGAAGCGCATGTTGAGGAATGGGGTCATTGGCACGGACCCACTGTCGCGGATACACAAGGTGATAATACGGTATTTATGTCTTTGGCTGTGAGGGAGCTCGCTCACGATCGAAATGTAGCAGCAATTGCTGTATTCACAATGAGTGGCAGGACTGCATTATTTGTATCAAAAACACGTCCGGGAGTTCCCATCCTTGCATTTACTCCAGATACCCAAACCTATAATCGGCTTGAAATGTATTGGGGTGTGGCTCCATATCTCGTACCGCACTCTGCGACTCTGGAGGAGATGTTACTGGATGTAGATGCAGCTATGAAAGATTCAGGTGTAGTGAAACCGGGTCAGCAAGTGGCGTTGACATGTGGTTTCCCTGTTGCGACGATCAGCCCAACCAATCTGGTTATGTTGCACAGCGTCAGTGAATAAATTAGCATAGGTTGTTGAGTCCCTAATACTTCATCAAGAATGGGTAACCATTTATAACCGTCCTGACCTTGTTTGAGATAACATTACGGATAAATCAATTAGCTTACGTATAATTTCTGAGAACACTCATTTTAGATCGATAATATTATATGTAGAGTTGGCCGAAAACTTGCAATAACGTAAAATCTAAAAATTGTCACCTGATAGTTCCCTGCGATACTTTAATGGCGTTTAAAATTACTAATTCTTTTACTGAAACTTATATTTAGATAAAAATGTGGATAATGAATAGCGAGGAGGATGTGCAATGAAGCGGAAGAAGGTGATCCTGGTATGTGTCATCGTTTTTATCTGCTTATTCATATTCTCGATCCCCACAGCTTCATCATCAGCTCTTCTTGCCGAGCCTGAACCAACTGCAATAGTTGTGCAGGGTGTCGAAGATCACATCAAACAAGCTATTTTTGAAGCCATTGCTTCGAATAACAACTATATTCAGGGGAATATGGTGACCAATTTACAGGTCACAGATATCCAAATATCGAAGGATCAACAGTGGGCGACTGCCTGGGTAGTATATTACGATCCTCAAGTCGAGGCTGTGCTACCCACTGAACCTGCGCTAAGTGTTGCTCATTTTCTCAATGATCAATGGCAGGTTTATTTACCATTAGATCCTGGCTGGCAAAATGCAATTACCTTGATTCCGGACGATTTACTATCGGCAGACGAAAAGGATATGTGGATGGCAATGAATCAGGGTACCGTTGAATCGTTTCCGACTCAAAGCGGTTATTTCCTTCCATGGCATGGTGGACTGACAGGCAATGTATCCCGTAGTGTCGGTCATGATGCTGATTTTACTACTGCGCATTATGCATTTGATTTTTATTTTCCAGGCAATACGGTTTGTCCGAGCGGGGCAGGATTAACTTCAGGTCCGACCGGCGCAGGATTAACAGCAGGTACGACCGGCGCGAATTTTAGTATTAATGCATCTCGGGCAGGGACGGTGTGGGGTTGGGATGACTCGGTCGCCGATTGTGATCATAGTAAAGTCAATTTTATCGTATTGCGAAACATTGATGATCCATCCTTATTCCAGCTCTACATGCATCTTTCACAGGATAGTATTCCCTTAGCATTGAAATCGGTGGGTACACCCGTAGGAAGGGGTCAATTTATCGCCCAGGCAGATAATACAGGAAACAGCACAGGTTCGCATTTACATTTCCAAATTGAACATCAGCCGACCTGGCCTTCAGCGAATCCGTATTGGAATACTGCCTTGGACATGAACTTTGATGATGTTGATATCAACGGGGGCAGACCACGGGTAATCCCACTCGATCCACCATATTGCCGCGATAATGATATTTGCGATGTGTTTAGATCAACTTACATCTCGGGAAATTATTATATGGGTGATTCGACACCGCCAATTGGTGAATTAAGCGGGGTTACTAATGGTGAGATCGTAACGACCGAGGAGATCACACTTAATGGATGGGGTTCGGATGGCCAAACGGGCCTGGATTATGGTCAGCTGAAGGGATATTTTGATGGGGCCTGGCACAATCTGGGTCCTCAATTCAACCCTAGTATTTCGTTTACCTGGGATCTCTGCAATCCCAATATGCCGGTCCCGAATGGGCCCGTCAGTGTGGAAATGCTGCTGTATGATATTGCAGGGAACCCGGCTCCCCAGGTGGGATTACGCCACTTCACCCAAAATTTTGCCTGCCCAATCCCTCCTCCGGCATGTGTACCTGGGCCGAACCAAGTAGCCTTGTTCGAAGATGCGTATTTTCATGGGGGATGTGTGAAGTATGGTGTGGGAAATTATCCTACAGGAAGCTCGCTCGATTCATTAGGGAATAACGATGCTGAGTCGATCCTTGTTGGGGAGAATACCATTGCTACGCTATATTCGTTAGAAAACTTCACCGGACACTCTCAAGCAGTGACCCAGAATATTGGATACATGCAATACCAATGGGTATCCGCGAATACTCTCTCGTCCATGAAGGTGTCATCAGAAAATGCTGTTCCAGAAGCTCCAATCCTGATTAATCCTGTAGAATCATCAGTTTTTCGGGAAGGGGATGTGATCCCATTTTCATGGATGAATGGGGGAGGAGCAACAGAGTTCCAGGTGGAAATTTATTTGAATACACACTTATTCCAAACACTTTCATGGCAGGCTGATCCTATCCGCTCGATAGACTCCCTAATACTGGGTGCATACAGCTGGCGTGTGCAGGCAAAGAATGCAGCGGGAGTTAGTGCGTGGAGCCAGGTGTCGACTTTTTCAATTGAATCTCCGATTGTAATGCCACTGCCGGAAACAGTTCCATACAGTGATACGATGGAAACAACTCAATCCAAGTGGGTGCGTAGTTCCAGCGGTTATTGGAGTTACCTGGATAATGCCGGTTTGGCTCACAGCGGAACACGAAGTTGGTGGTATCAGAATAGCCTTGGTGATTATAATGACGGTCACCCGAACTCGGGTACCTTAACGTCACCTCCAATTTCCATTACCAACAGTGGGTACTATTTACGCTTTTATTATCGCTATCAGACAGAGACTCAAGGTATAACCTGGGACCAGCGCTGGTTACAGATATCAGTGGATGGGGGACCATTTATGAACTTGATTCAAGCTTATGATGACCCTCAAATTCCAGAATCAACCAGCTGGATGCGCAATAAAGCGATCGACTTATCCGGGTATGCGGGCCACATTATCCGGGTCAGGTTCCAATTTTCGACGTTCGATGCGGATGCTAATAATTATCCTGGCTGGGGGATTGACGATTTCAGCATCACTGCAACCCCCCCATCTGCATGCGGAGAGAATCGTCAGGATGAGACGCCAGATCAAGCATTCCTTCTGATTTATGATTCATCGATCACGGTCCCCGGAGAAATTTGCCCGAATGGTGATTATGACTATTATCGGTTTTCTGGAAAAGCAGGTGACCGCATTGTAGCTGACATTGATGCGATGATTAACAGCTCTCCGCTGGATTCGTATCTATATCTAATTGATACCGACGGTCAAACTATCCTGGCGGAAAACGATGATGAGGTTTATGGTCAGCGACGTGATCCACTGATTGGCTATACATTAACTAAAGATGGTACTTATTATCTTAAGCTAAAGGCTTGGAAGCATCCACTAGTCGGTGGAGATAGTTATTTTTATACCATTCGTCTCTATGAAGACCATGTCAGACCTAATGCAACGATCACATGGCCATCGTCAAATACCTACTTGCCTGATGCGAAAATGACAGTATCTGCCAATATCAATGATGTAAATAATGGAGTTAATCGGGTCGAATTTTACTGGCATCCCACAAATTGGATCTCAGGGGTTTGGGAAAAACTGGGGACTGATTGGGACGGATCGATTGGTTGGAGTATGGAATTTACTTCAACAAACCAAATAGAAGGGAATAATGCCGCATTTTTCATCCAGGCTTATGACATGGCAGGAAATTGGACGGGCGTGGGAGCTTGGAATTTAGGGATCGATAAAACAGCTCCGACCACTTCGATGAAACCATTGGCAACCACGCAACCAAGCAATGCTTTTTTACTCGAATGGGTGGGTACAGATAATTTATCCGGAATTGATTATGTTGAGATTCAGGAGCAAATCAATAACGGAGCCTGGACAACTTATCCACGAATTGATGGATCGAATATGCAATATTGGATAATTGGTATTCCAGGTAATCGCTATGTATATAAAATGCGCGGGATAGATCATTCTGGTAATACTGAAAATTATCCTGCTGAAGCAGAGGCGACCACTACCATTCAGGCCGCAAATGTGCTGTGTAATGCTCTCGATAGCTACGATACATCTGGTGACGACAATTCACCTGGCAAAGCCAGCGTGATATACGCTAATGGCGCAAGTCAATTTCACAATTTTTGCAATCCACTAGTGCCTGGTTTTCAGAACGATGAAGATTGGGCTCAGATGATGGTAGTTCGAGGAGAACACTATCTGATCCATAGCATTGCGAATAGCCCGCCAACAGCGACGGTTATTAGCTTATATGCACAAGATGGAACAAGCCTTCTGGCAGAGTCAGGTCCTTTAAAGTTTGGTAATAACACATTCCTGATTTGGACATCTGATCGAGATGGACTAGTTTATCTGCGTTTTCGTCATGTAGACGGGCGGGTGATAGGTAAGAACGTGGCCAGCATGATTTCGGTTCATACAGGTTCATTAATATTTTTACCACTTATAAATCGGTAATGTGACTCCCCACTTGAATCAAGACAAGTCCTCCCGGGTGAGGATTTGTCTTAGTTATTGAGTTAGACGGGGATCGAACCCGCCAGCACTCGAATCAATGGTACAGAGTTTTTCATACCGCATGTACATAATTCGCTGTTCTCAAACTTCATCACCATGTGAATATGAGTCGTAGACAGAGCGAAGGCGTAATTCTTTTTTCGCTCGGCTTAATGTCCAAGCTGCAGGTAGTGAACAGGAAACCTGGGTAGTCTGACCAGCATGAAGGTTAAAGTAGTTGTCGCTGAAGACGACATCCGTGCCCGTCAGAGATACGTCCACGAGGAGCGCCAGGGAGTGGGAGGTCAGGTCAGCAATTAATTTGTCCTGCTCAATATGCAATTTTGCGGTTAAAGTGGGATCGACCAGTGATAAATGTTTGATCGGTACAAAGGATGCCATTTGTTGGGCTACCAACTGGTTTCCATGCCGTAGCTCGGCAATAAAAACCAGACTGCGAATGTTTTCATCCGAGATGAGGTGGGAAAAATCCAGCTTGCACACCTGGGTCGCAGCGTGAGGGGGAGCATCGACTGGTGACTGTCCCGAGGTCAGCACCTCCCCATCGAGCGTCTCCAACGACCAATTCACGATCCCTTCGCAGGGTTCGAGCAGGTCACTCGTCACGTACACCGACATTTCAGGTGGGTTGTCTTCAATGGACAACAACAGTGGCGCATAGAAGCGGCATGCAGCATAATGCAGCGCCTTCCAGCGCCCGAAGTAGTCCAGGCTGGACCAGGAAGCTACCGGCCAGCAGTCGTTGAGCTGCCAGTACAGAGTCCCAGCGATGCGATCGGGATGGCGCCGCCAGTGTTCCACCCCATAGCGAATACCTTCGGCCTGGAGCAACATACTCAAATAGACCAAGGAGTCAAAATCCTTAGGTAAACGGAATGTGTCCAGCATTTGTCCAACCATCAGGGAGTTCCCGCTGGCATTCTTCTGGTGCTGCTCCATGATATAAGAGGTCATGTTCCAATCGGATTCGTTTGCAAAAGTGCGGATTGTCGCTAGAGGTGGCAATGCCTGGAAACCGAATTCGCTCATGAAGCGCGGGTATTGTTCGCGATAAGCGGTAAATGGCTTCCTCTTGTGCCACACGTCCCAGTAATGGGTGTCTCCCTGGTGTTGACCATTTGGATCATCGAATGGAGTATCGGAGGATGGTGAGCTGGGCCAATAAGAATGATCAGGATCCTCAGCCTGGCACCAAGCAGCTAGGGTGTGATGGAAAAACCGACCATAAGCAGACTTTAAATCCTGCAACTCGGGGCGGTTCCAGTTCCAGTCCGCCCAGCCCCATTCCATCTCATTGTTTCCGCACCACAGTGCCAGGCAGGCGCGGTGACGAAGACGGTGAATATTTTCGATCACTTCCATCCGGACATTTTCAATAAAATCGGGATTATCCAATGGGTAAATGCTACAAGAAAAGATAAACTCCTGCCAGACCAGGATGCCATAACGATCGCAGAGATCGTAAAAGCACTCTTCTTCATAAAATCCACCTCCCCAGACACGAAACATGTTCTGGTGGGTCTCGGCTGCTGAGCGGATCAATCCTTCCAGGTATTGATCGGTAATGCGGGTGGGGAAGGTATCGGCTGGGATCCAATTGGAACCTTTGGCGAAGATTGGGACACTGTTGACCACAAATTCGAAGGAACGCCCCCACTGGTCCTGTTGCTGACGTAGCTCAATCGTGCGCAAACCAATCTGGAATTTACGCTGGTCAAACAGATCCCCCTTGTCAGTGTCGTTTTGTACGAGAGAGATTTCCACTTGATAAATTGGCTGCTGGCCATAGCCATTAGGCCACCATAGCGCAGGTTTGGGGATAGGCACTTTAATAGTCACTTCATTTCTGGCATTGATAGCAGCTTTTTTTTCAAGGATTTCGCCATCTGGAGTTGTAATGTGTACAACTGCGGAGAGCGGAGTTTGCTCCCAACGTTGGACAGTCGCACGCGCCTCAACTGTCACCTGACCGTTGGAGTGATCCTGCAGTAGATGGACTTCATTGAGACGCGCCTCGAGATAACCTTCCAACTGGATATCCTTCCAGATGCCGATGGGAGGCAGCTGTGGACCCCAATCCCAGCCAAATTGGCAGGGCGCTTTGCGCAAATGAGGCCCGCCCTGAATGGCCTGCGAAACACCGGGCAAACTCCGGATGGCTTGTTGCGCGGTAGCAAAGCGCACAGGCGAGTCGAAAGCGATGCGCAGGTCATTTTCGGCTGCTTTGAGCAGCGGTTTCACGTCCCAGCGATACTGCCGGAACATATTTGCAGTGTAACCCAAAGTGTGACCATTCAGGCTGACGGTTGCCAGCGTATCTAGCCCATCGCAGACCAGCCAGATATGTGGCGAGTGAATAAGATCAGGCGCGGCATCAAATTGATAGCGATATTCCCAATCAGCTTCGGCCACCCAGGCAACACGCTTTTCGTTGTCGCCCGCAAACGGGTCGGGGATGCGGCCCAGGGCCAGTAAATCGGTATGCACGCAACCGGGAACGCTGGCGGGCAGCCACTCTTGCGTGCCTGCCTGGCGAAACGCCCAAACACCTGCCAAGGATTGAATTCTCATAATTTGTTTCCCAATTGAATCTTTTTTTTAATTTATAGACAATATGAAGAAACTCAAACAAACCCAGGAATATTACCCCCCCAACAGAGGGGAATCACGTTACGCAAGGCGCAGTATATTCAATAATGTGTCCAGTGTAATGTTCAGAGTGTTAGGTTATTTTACTTGAATCCAAGAATGAGAAGATGGTATTAGACCGTTGAGAGATCCCACGCTTCATGGATCTTCGGAACATCACTGATCAGGCGCTGGGTGTACGTCTGTCTCGGTTGTAGAATCACATCATCCGCACTTCCACTCTCAACAAATTTCCCACGCTCCATAATATAAACGACGTCAGAAACATAATATGCCAGACCAATATCATGGGTGATGAAAATGACCGTCATCCCGATCTCGGTACGCAATTGCATCAGCATATCCAAGATGGTGGCGCGTGAACAAGCATCGATCATCGAGGTGGGCTCATCCGCCAGAAGGATCTTCGGCTTTAGCAGGAAGATGCGGGCAATCATCAAGCGCTGCATCTGTCCACCAGAGAGCTCAAAAGGATACTTGTTGGTCAATTCCTCGAACTTCAAGTTGACAAAGCTGCACGCTTCTGTCATCAGCTCCACTTTTTTTGCCTTCGGAAGCATACGACCGCCGCGCATGTAAATACAATCCAGGAGCACAGAATCGATCTTGTTGAATATATTGTATGAACAGTATGGATCCTGGAAGATCGCCTGAATATTTTTCCAATATTCCCTTTTCTTCTTTTGAGTTCTGATATCCCTTTTTTTCCCTTGGAAGTAAATCTCCCCCTCAGTAGGATTGATCAATCCCAAAAGCAGCTTGGCAAAAGTGGTCTTTCCACTGCCTGATTCACCCACGATCGAGACGACATCATTCGTGCAGAGATCAAAATCCACATGATCGACAGCGACACATTTCTGGCTGCCAACCCCAAATACCTTGGTAAGTCCTGAGGCGCTCAGGCATTTATCTTTTTCATTTAGCATTTTGATAAGCCTCCATAATAGAGGCTTCTTTTAGATAAGCCTCTCTCAGATCTTTTTCCGTGAAGATGCAGCGATAAGCGCGTCCACCTTCAAGCTCACGCATACTTACAGAAATCGCCTTGCAGGTTGGTATAACGTATTTACAGCGTTCGGCAAACCGGCAGCCAGACGGTGGGTTTTTAAGATTGGGTGGTACCCCGGGTATGGCGGTCAGTTTAGTATTCCGCAGACCACTTTCAGGTACAATGATCGAACCCATGAGACCTTTGGCATATGGATGGAGCGGATCGAATACAGCTTCTTTGGCGTTAGCCTTCTCCACGATCTGCCCTGCGTACATGACCATAATATCATCGGTCACGTTATAAAGCAGGGGAAGCTCATGGGTGATGAAGATCATCGATTTGATAAATCCTTCTTCCATCAAGTTCTTCAGCATTTTTATGACCATCTTTTGGGAGGTGACATCCAGTGCGGAGGAAGGCTCATCCGCGATCAGCACTTTTGGAAAAAGGAGCACAGATACAGCGATTACGGTGCGCTGTTTCATGCCTCCCGATAGCTCCACCGGGTATTTCTGCAATACTTCCGCTGGTAGCCCCAGGGTCTTGAAGGCATCTACGGCAAATTCATAAATTTCTTTTTTGGTCTTATAGGGATCATGGGCTTGAAATACATCTTCAATAAAGTGGATGACCTTCTGAGTGGGGTTGAGCGAATTCATCGCGCCTTGAGGGATATAGGCAATCTCGGTCCCCAATATCGATTTACGAATATCATCAGGGTCCATTCCAGTAATTTTACGACCATCGATGATGATCTCTCCACTCGTATAGTGCAGCGGAGCAAAGTAATACCCCATCAAGCTGAGCGCCAGGGTCGACTTACCGCAGCCGGATTCTCCCGCAATACCCAGTGATTTACCTTCCTCAACCTTCAAGGAAACATGGTCTACCGCGTAAACATCTTCCTGGAACCGGGTGACATATTTTGTGGATAATTCACTTACCTCTAATATCACATTATTCATAACAATCACCTAGTCTCTTAATGCCGGATTGAATACCTGGTCGAGACCAGTATTCATCAAATTCATCGAGAATGTAATTAGAGCTATGACTACGATCACTGGGAAGTACGCCCACCATTTTCCAAGTATTTGTGCTTGGTAGATCATCGCCCAGTTCATCATTAAACCCAGAGTGGGCACATCTGTCGTTCTGGGTCCTAACCCAAGTATAGAAAGCTGCGCTTCTGTCAGGATACCGACGGATATCTGCAGGATATAC
>Ga0153915_10002588_pt1 | contig 16481 bp, 15 predicted proteins | sample Opewatmetagenome_2_FD_107003 | JGI IMG/M metagenome (GOLD analysis project Ga0153915, IMG submission 107003) | Freshwater wetland microbial communities from Ohio, USA - Open water 3 Core 3 Depth 3 metaG | ecosystem: Environmental > Aquatic > Freshwater > Wetlands | place: USA: Ohio, Lake Erie...
CACCCATTCCGGGATTTCCACCCTGGCAATCTCATCCTCAACCCTGAGATAAAAGAAATAGACTTTATGTACACCATATTTACCGACAATCTCAGAGGGATTGATAAATCGAGCCGACCTTTCACCAGGCCGCAGCAATTTTCCGAAGATATCTCGATCCTGGATCCCGGAGATAGCTTCGCAAGGGCCTTTATTTTCCGAGCAGTACTTTTCACAATCAGCTTTCTCATGAGGACAAATGGCCACCTTTAAAGCATTGACCACCTGGATGCTTTGCGGATTGCTGATATAGCTGGCCAGCGCCAGCGGATACTCCCGGTTCAAGTTTTTGATTAAATCCAGATCTTTTAAAAAGCCTTTCGATAGCAGCTCTTCAACGACAAACCCGGGGAAACTTTCGAGGCCGAAGAAGACCAACGAGCCGTCCATTAGGGCCAGGGCGGCACTTTTATCCGTCAGGGCCTGCGCCATCTCAGCCAGCATGCGGCACTCCTCTACACTGCGTTTAGCATCCAGTAAGGTACCCTGGATTCTTTGCTGCTGTAAACGGTTGCTCGGATCGCTGATTATCAGGTCTGGCTCATCAGAAAAAAGACGCGGGTAACTTTCCAGGTCGGCTGCCGGATGAGCGCCGTAATGCAGTCTGACAGTGCCGATGTTAATCAGAAAGCAATGAGCCGGCTGATTACGGTCGATATCAATATGCGAGCCATCGGTAGCAATCACGGTATATTCGGGAGAAGCAGATGCGGCGCCCTTCTGAAAGTCCAGATTATCACACAGGCCTGCTACCGGCCAGGCTGTCGTATTTTGACTCTCGGCGATTTTCATCTTTAATTTAGCCTGGTTCAGGTTATGATCGGTCAGCTTGTCCAGGGCACATTTCAAATGCTCCCGGTTGGCCTGGCTGCCTGATTTCAGCTTCTCCACCATCTGCCCGATCTGGGGAGCGATTTTATTTAAGTCCAGCGTCATCTTTATTCCTGTTCCGTAGATTCTTGAATCCAATCCAGATAATCCTGATTACCCTCTTTGATCGGCCAGGCTACCACGCAAGGGACTGCGTAAGAATGTAGTTGCTTCACTCTTTCGATCACGCGGTCCATCAGGTCCGCTCGCGTTTTGGCAATCATGGCCACTTCCTTGCCTTCCTCAACCTCACCTTTCCACCAGTAGATGGATTTAATCGGGAAATAGTTGACGCAGGCTGCCAATTTCTCCCGGACCAGGATTTGACCGATCTTATTAGCTTCATTCTCATCCCTGGCAGTCATATAAACCGAGCGAAATTCCACGTTCCCAGCATCTCCTGAAAATCACTTGTGAGTCAAGTATAAACCCTATGAATTGCCGGCACAAGACTATTTTAGCTCATAATAAAAACCCCCTCTCTGGAAGCCAAAGAGGGGATAAAGAGCTAAATCAGTATTACTATCTAGCCCAGCGGCAAATCAATCTTACAATTCTTCAAAGTATCCTTGATGATAGCCGCGGATTTAGCATCCGGTTCCACCAGCGGCAATCTGGGCTTGCCAACACGGAAGCCGATCTGGTTCAAAGCATACTTGATCGGCACCGGATTGGAGACTACAAACAGGTTCTTAAACAACGGCATTAAGCCCATATAGATCTTATCAGCTTCAGCTACCTGGCCGGCCAGGTACTGGTTCATCATCTCTTTCATTTGCAGGCCTACCAGGTGAGAAGCCACGCTGATAACGCCGTAGCCGCCCATTTTCATCATCGGCAGCACATCGCCATCATTGCCGCTCCAAACGATAAAGCCCTTTCTGGCACCACTAATAATTTTGCCAATCTCTTCCAGGTTGCCGGAGGCTTCCTTGATGCCGATAATGTTCTGAATTTCGCTGAGCTTGATAACCGTCTCGGCAGCCAGGCTGACGACTGTCCGGCTCGGGACATTATACAAAATGCAGGGCAGGGCGGTATTCTCCGCAATGGTCTTAAAATGCTGGTAGAGTCCATCCTGCGAAGGTTTATTATAATAAGGCGTCACCAGCAAACAGGCATCCACTCCGGCCTTCTCGGCCTGCTGAGTGGCCTCCACTGCTTCCGATGTACAATTGCTGCCGGTGCCGGCGATTATCGAACCACGTTTACCGACCACTGACTTCACTTCGATATAAAGCTTCAATTCCTCTTCGTGAGTAAGAGTGGGTGATTCTCCGGTAGTACCGGAAAGAACGACACCGTCGCTGCCTGAGGCCAAACAGGCCAGGGCCAGCTTTTTAGACTGCTCATAGTCCACTTTTCCTGAAGCATCGAAAGGGGTCACCATGGCTGTAATCAATCGTCCTAGTTCTCTCATCTTTGACCTTTCGTTTTCAACCAACCTTTTTTATTTATTTCTTCAGCGATCTGCACCATATTCAGGGCGGCGCCTTTACGGATATTATCAGCTACCACCCATAAAACCAGACCGTTTAAATTAAAATTTTCCTGCCGGATACGGCCGACCATCACCAGGTCCGTACCGGCGGCAATGCGAGGATGCGGATAAAAACCGACAGAGGGATCATCCATCAATCTCACACCCGGCGCTTCGGCCAGAATATCCCCGGCGATCTCGGGAGTAATTTCATTTTTAAATTCAACGGTTATAGCCTGACAATGGCCTTTCAGAATCGGAACCCGCACACAGGTTGCTGAAACCAGAATATCATTATTATGCAAGATTTTCCGCGTTTCTTCCAGCAACTGCCACTCTTCTTTAGTATACCCATTATCCAGAAAAACATCTACCTGGGGCAGCACATTAAAACCGATTTCATGGGGAAACAGGTTAGGCCGGGGACTCTCTCCGGCCAGGATCTGCTGGGTCTGGAAGACCAGTTCGCTCATCGCCGGCTGGCCTAATCCCGAGGCTGACTGGTAAGTGGAAAGAATGACCCGCTGAACAGGATTACGCTTATGTAAAGGGAACAGGACTGTGTTCAATAAAATCGTAGAACAACCCGGACTGGAGATAATACCCCGGTGGAATTCGATGTCAGCAGCATTGACTTCAGGTACCACCAGGGGCACGTCCGGCTCCAGCCTCCAGAGGGAACTGCTGTCAATCACCGTAGCCCCGGCCTGGACGGCCTGAGGCACCCAGTGCCGGGAGGTATTCTCGCTTTCGGTGAAAAAGACGCTATCTGTCTCGCGGAACACATTCTGCTCGGCGGTATGCCCTAAGGCATTTACCGGATAAGACTGGCGGGCTACCGAAACAATCGCCCCGGCGGCACTTTCCGTGCTATATAACCTTAAACTGGCAATAGGGAAATTCCGCTGTTCCAGAATGCGGGCCAACTCCTGACCGACGATCCCGCTGCCGACAATGGCAATGCGATATTTATCCACCCTCCACCTCCTCCCCTGGAAATTAAATCAATTTACCCGCTTCTGACAGGAGCAAGACGCTCCTACTTTAAATTTAATAAATTATCCAGTCCCTGCACCAGTCCGATCTGCTTGACCACTGCCTGTATCGCCAGTAAAACTCCAGGGACATAACATTCGCGGCTGATAGTATCATGCCGGATGCTCAAAGTCTGGCCCAGTCCTCCGAAAAGGACTTCCTGATGGGCCATCAGGCCAGGCAAACGCACGCTGTGGATAGTTACGCCTCCGGTTTTCTCTCCACGGCTGGGGAAGTTTTTGCCTTCATCCGCTGCCTGCAGAAAAGGTTTACCGCGGTAAGCCGCCATACCCCGGGCGGTACTCAAAGCCGTCCCGGAGGGGGCATCGGCCTTCTGATTATGATGCAGCTCGATGATTTCAGCGTAGTCCAGGTATTTGGAGGCCAGCTTGGCGAAGTACATCATTAAGACTGCTCCCAGAGCAAAATTGGAAGCCAGGATGATGCCGGTCCGGTTGGCATTAGCCAACTGTTCCATCTCCGCCATATTTTCGGATGAAAAGCCCGTTGTTCCGATAACCAGATTGACTTTATGCTCCGAAGCCACCCGAATCGCTGGCATAGCGGCCTGGGCCAGGGTAAAGTCGACCATCACTTCCGGCTGGGACGCGGCAATAATGCTTTCCAGGTTGGCTGAGAAGGGGATGGTCGATCCGTCATCCAACACCAGTTTGTCAGTCTTGGCCTTGATGTCCACTGCGCCCACCAGCTTGACTTCCGGTGTCCGGCTTAAATTGCTTACCAGCACCTGACCTACTTTCCCGGCGGCCCCGTGGATGATTACTTTGATCGGACTCATTGGTTTACCTCTTCAAATCAGAATTTAATGGATAGCTCTCTTTAGAAATTATAAACCAACTTTAGTTGAAATAATATGACTAAAGAATAAAAAAACACTGGCCCGAAGCAGGCCAGCGTTTTAAAATTATTGGAATTATTAGCGGTCAGATTGATGATAAGGCCGGCCGCCTCCACCTCTCGGCGGATGGGAGTCTCGAGAACGCCGCGGTTCCTGCTGGCGAGGGGTTTCCTCGCCGGGCTTCTCGAACATCGCTTTGCGGGACAAATTAATGCGGCCCATATGGTCGATGTCGATCACTTTGACCGTCACCTCATCGCCGACCTTGACGATATCTTCCACTTTAGCTACACGGTAATCCGCCAGCTCGCTGATATGCACCAGCCCTTCCTTATTGGGCAGGATTTCCACCATGGCCCCAAAGTTCAAGATGCGGCTGACCTTACCGGTATAAATTGCGCCGACTTCGATTTCCTTCGTCAAGCCTTCGATAATCTCGATGGCTCTTTGCGCTGACTTTTCATCTGAGGAGCCCACTACCACGGTGCCGCTGTCATCAATGTCAATGGTGCTCTTGGTTTCCTCGATAATGGACCGGATCATCTTACCCCCGGGACCAATGACGGTTCCGATCTTCTCCGGGTTGATCCTGATTTTATACATACGAGGAGCATAGGGGCTCATATTGGATCTGGGAGCGCTAATAGCCTTCAGCATGACGCCCAGGATAAACATGCGGCCGTCATGGGCCTGATAAATGGCCTTGCTGAGCATCTCCAGGCTGATGCCTTTGAGTTTAATATCCAGTTGCAGAGCCGTGATACCCGTCTCGGTACCGGCTACTTTAAAGTCCATATCGCCGTAGAAGTCCTCTACGCCGGCGATATCGTTCAAGATGGCAAACTCGCCATTCTCGCCCGTGACCAGTCCCATGGCAATACCGGTAACCGGTTTTTTGATGGGCACGCCGGCATCCATCAAGGCCAGGGTGCTGCCGCAGGTGCTGGCCATAGAGGTGCTGCCGTTGGAGCCGAAGGCTTCCGAGACCAGTCGCAGGGTATAGGGGAAATCTTCTTCGCTGGGCACGACCGGGAGCAGAGCCCGTTCCGCCAGAGCGCCATGTCCGATTTCTCTTCTTCCGGTGGTACCGATGCGTCCCGTCTCTCCGGTAGAGTAAGGAGGGAAGTTATAATGATGAATATAACGTTTGCTTTCCTCGATCCCCAGTCCGTCCAGTTGCTGTTTTTCGCTCATGGAGCCGAGGGTGGCAATGGTCATGACCTGGGTTTCGCCTCTATTAAAAAGAGCGGACCCATGAGTTCGGGGCAAAACGCCGACTTCGCAGGATACCGGACGGATATCCAGTAATCCGCGGCCATCCATGCGCACAGATCTCTGAAGGACACTCTTTCTCATCAGGGATTTCATGGTCTTCTCATAAGCTTCATTAATATCCCCGGATTCAAATTGGTCCTGCAACTTTTCCGTTAGCTCTTTCTTTAAGGTTTGTTCAATCGCCTGCCGTTCTTCTCGCACAGGCATGCCGACCATGGCAGCCATGCGATCGCCGGCGATCTCTTTCACGGCAGCGACAATTTCCGGCTTATTCCAGGCAGCCGGTATTTCCAGCTTGGGCTTCTGAATGCCCTTTAAAAATTCTTCTTGCAACTCGATTAAGGCCTGGTTAGCTTCATGCCCGAATTTCAAAGCTTCGCAAATCCGGTCTTCGGGTATTTCATAAGCTCCGGCTTCCACCATGACGACATTTTTACGCGTGCTGCAAACCGCCAGGTCCAGAGTGCTCTTAGCTAAATCCGGCAGCTTCGGGTTGATCACGAACTTGCCGTCCAGATAACCCACGGTCACGCCGGCTACCGGGCCTTCAAAAGGAATTTCAGACAGTGACAAAGCGGCTGAAGCACCGATGATGCCCAGCAAATTGGGATCATTTTCCTGATCGGTAGACAAGACCGTCACGACCACCTGGATATCATGTCTCCAGGTCTTGGGCAACAAGGGCCGGATAGTGCGGTCAGTTAAACGGCTGGCTAAGGTCGCCTCAGTACTGGGACGGCCTTCCCTCCGAATAAAACCGCCGGGTATTTTACCGGCGGCATACATTCTCTCTTCGTAATCAACAGTTAAGGGCAGAAAATCCGCACCTTCACGAGGTGCGGCACTATTAACAGCAGTGACCAGGACTACGGTATCCCCGTATCTAACTACGATCGCGGCGCTGGCTTGCTTCGCCAGTTTACCAGTTTCCAAGGTCAGAGTTCTACCCGCTATTTCGCGTGTAACAGATCTAGGTTCTATCAAAACAGTCTCCTGAATTTTTCGTCAATTTTACTTGCGTAAACCGAGCTTACTGACCACCTGATGATAGCGGTCGACATCTTCTTTGCTCAGGTAGTTGAGTAGTCGGCGTCTCTGCCCTACCAGTATCAGCAAGCCGCGCTGAGTGTTAAAATCATGTTTATTAACGCTCATATGGCGAGTCAACTGTTTAATTCTTCCGGTTAAAATAGCGATCTGAATTTCAGTTGAACCCGTATCGCCTTCATGAATTTTGAAGGACTCCACAATTTGCGTTTTCTGTGTTTTAATCAATTCCAAATCCCCCCGAGTTATATCTCACTCTACATATATTTAGATTTATCATAAATCGTAAAATTATACCATATGTTGGAACCTGATGTAAATTCGGAAGCTAAACTGCCAACAACCCCATTTACTCATGTTATACCATTTTCCAAGAAAAAGAAAATCGGGGAAGAAATAATTCAGAGTAAAAAAATAGCAATAAAGGACTCCCACCTTTTATGCAGAGGTTATCGGAGTTCGACAATGACGGGAAAAAGGGAGCAACTAAAAAAGGACTCTGATCCATCTTAGATATAATACTCCAATAATACCCAGGCGGGAATTACATTTCCCTGGCACGAGAATAGGCAGGTTTCATCCTGGTATTAGTTTAGGTAGTTTGATCCTCAATGGGTGCCGAGGGGGCATTTTCGATTACAGAATTAATGTCGTTGACAGCACTTTCTCTTGAGGTATATCCCTCTCCTGAATCCGCAATAATAGTGCCGTTCTGATGGCGCAATCTCCAGCGAAATTCGCCTTTCTTATCGATGAATAATTCAAATGCAGCAGGCATGCTGTTAACCTCCTCAGATAAAGACTTTCTGCTTCAGGCAAGAATCTTCAGAATCTATAAGGTGAGAAAACTCTTTCTAGTAAAGATCCAATATCTCGATAAATATTCCCGCACTGATGATGAACCAGGCAGCCGCTAAAATAGACGCAACGAGAATGACATGACCACGGTCTTTTTTCTTCTCTTTTGCAGGAGCACTCGCGGTTGCTTTAGGAGTCTCACTAATGAAGACTGGTCCAGGCTCAACCGGAGGAGCCTTTACTTCAGGTTTCACTTCTTCTTTTACTTCCGGTTTGACTTCAGGTGCTGCTACAGGCTGCGGAGCATCCAGATCTTTGATATTCGCCAGAGCAACGTTTTTCTTCACAGATTCGATGCCGTTGATAGCATTGGCTTTGGTTTTATAACCTTCATATGAATCTGCGATATTATTCCCATTTTGATGACGAAATCTCCAACGATACTCACCTGCTTTATCCTGGTATAGTTCAAATTTTCCTGCCATTATATTCACCTCCTATTTTTGGGGACTCAATATTCAATGAAATATATCGGCATTAATATACCCGGCGATCGGTTTAACCATATAAACACTCCAATGTGAGTACTCCGGATGGCTTCTGTCTTCTCTCCTTGGATCAGGTTCAATGGCCGAAAAAAGATAAAATATTCTCAACCCTGACACTTGCATCTTTTAAGATATACGTTTTAGACGATCGTTATTATAATACTCTTGTTTTGGGGTATAAACAAGAGACCAGAACCGAAGGGGAGAAGGTCAGTAGGAAGTACAAAGTAGAAAGAAGGAGAGCTGTTAACCGGGAGAACAAGCGTAAAAGACGGTTCAGGGGAAATAATGGTTCGAGTAATCTTGAGATAGCCGCACTATTTTGTCGAAGATCGCCCGGCCATCGATGCCCTCAGCCTCCAGATGGGCAATAGATTCCTCTTTGACAGGTCCCCACGCCTGCTGCCATCTCTGAAATTCTGAAGGCGAGGGGGTATAGACGGCAGACTCCGTTTGGTTCAAATAATCCAGCGCTTTCAAATAAGCGGCATCGAAAAGCTCTCCGGACTTTAACGCCCAGAGTATCCCGGTATTAGCATCAATAATTTTCCGGATATCCTCCGGCAAGCTATTGTAGGTTTTCAAGTTCATAACGTAATTCAGAGTCCTGACGCCTCCGGAACAAATGGTATGATATTTAACGACTTCATTAAACTTAAAAATAAGCTGGCCGTTCAACTCCAGCCAGGCAGCATCGACGAGATGGTTTTTCAAAGCCAGATACTGTTCAGTTTTGGGAATTTCCACCGGAACCGCTCCCAGGGCTTTGACAGTGGAGGTTTCCGGCTCTCCCACGACCGCCACCTTGAGATTACTCCAGTCCTCTAAAGTCTTGATCTGTCCTACAGTAGAACCGACATCAGCCGGAGCAGTGGCCGAATGCCAGAGGACTTTGACGTCCTGCCATTCAGCAGCGATATCACCCTCTTCCTGCATTTGCTGCATTACCTGCGACGCTATAGTGGCATTAGGAAACAAGTCCGGCAGACCCATTAAGCTGGTACGAGGAAAGATGTCCGGATAAGAGACTCCTAAAACCAGATAGACATCACAGAACCCGTCTTTAACAGCCTTCCAACCGTCCGCTTCTTTGATCAAGTTGCCTTCCGGATAGAACTTAAACTTCACTCTTCCTGAAGTCTCTTTTTCAATAGTATTCATCCAATCTTCAAGTATGGCCTCGAAAGGGTCCATGTCAACGTGGGGAGGACTGGCTTCGGACAACCAGGAAGCGGCGACCAGCTCAATCGGATCAGCAGCCGAAATGGTAGAGCTGGCTTCGGACCGGGTAACGGCAAGGGGAACGGTGCAACCCGCTAAAAGACAGCCAGCCGCGACCACCGCTAATACAGCCAGCCACAATTTACGCAACTCAATCAATCCTTCTCATTCAGCCAGGTAAAACCATAGAGTAAATTCTATTGTTACAGGGATTATACACACTGGGGACTAAATTTACTACTATGCAGGAGCGCAGATTGAACCGATCCGACGATAAAAATTTAACAATGGACAAAGACCGAGAAAAACCGTTCTATCAGCCGCCCAAATAAGCCTTCTTTACAATTTCATTATTTTTAAAGGACTCGGTCGGGCCGGAAAGGATGATCTTGCCGACCTGCAAAGCATAAGACTGCTGAGAGACCTTTAAAGCCAGGGGCACATTCTGCTCCACCAGCAAAATCGCCACTCCTTTGGAGTGAATATGCTTAATTACCGGCACCAGGCTCTGTACCATTTTCGGAGATAAAGCCAGAGACGGCTCATCCATAGCTAAAAGTTTGGGAGCGGACATCAAGCTACGGCCAATAGCCAGCATTTGCTGTTCTCCGCCGCTTAAAGTGCCGGCATTTTGATTACGCCTTTCCCGCAAAATAGGGAAGCAATCATAGACCTCCTTTAAATCTTTTTCAACACCGGCTTTATCCCGGCGCAAACAGGCCCCTAATTTAAGGTTATTCAGCACCGTCAGATAAGGGAAAAGCCGTCTTCCCTCGGGAATTTGCACCAGTCCCATTTTCACAATATCAAAGGTATTCAGGCCATCAATGCGCCGGTTAGCAAAAAATATTTCGCCGCTGATAATAGGGATTAACCCGGAGAGAGCCTTTAAGATGGTGCTTTTCCCTGCTCCGTTAGCCCCGATGATACTAACGATGCCGCCTTCAGGCACCTCTAAGGAAACGTTTTCCAGAGCTACCGCTTTACCATAATGAATGGTAACATTTTGCATTTTAAGCAGCATCTTCAACTCCTAAGTAAGCTTCCATTACATCCTTATTCTGCTGGATATCTTCAGGCAGACCTTCAGCGATCTTGTGACCGAAGTTGATCACTACCACCCGGTCGCAGAGCTTCATTATTTCCATATTATGTTCCACCATCAAGATGGTCATGCCCTGCTGGCGGATGTGAGCCAGGGTCTGCAAAGAAAAGGCGATTTCACTCTGGGTCATTCCTGCCAGCGGTTCATCCAACAGCAGCAGTTTAGGTTTCACGGCCAGGGCGCGAGCCAGGCCAAGGGTTTTTTGATAGCCATGCGGCAAATTACGAGCCAATTCCGACTGGACGTCCGCCATGCCGACAACCCGCAAGATGTCCAGGGCCTGCCGGCGGATATAAGCTTCCTTTTTCCAATAAGCCGGGGTTTTGAAAGCCGCCTCCCAGAATCCCACGCGGGGATCGAGAAAAAAGGAAGCGACGACATTATCCAGGACGGTAAAATCGCTGAACAGGAATCCCGCCTGAAAGGTCCGCCCGATACCCTTTTTAGCCGCTTCATGCGGTTTACAGCCCGTAATATTCTCTCCGCTAAAGATCACTTTACCGCTGGTAGGACGAAAAACGCCGGTAATCAGATTAAAGACCGTGGTTTTCCCGGCGCCATTGGGTCCGATCAAGCCGACAATCTCACCCTCATGAACTTGAAGATCCAGTTTATTGACAGCGGTAAGACCGCCGAAATTTTTAGTCAATTCCTCTGTCTTAAGCATCATAGCGTAAGGCCTCTTTTTTATGTATTTTGCGGATTTTAGGCTCATTGCGGTAAAAAAGGCTGACCATGCCTTTGGGCAAAAGGAAAACCACAATTACCATAATGCCGCCCACGAGGAGAGGAGTATACTCTTTCATCCAGCGGAAAATCTCAGGAACCAGGACAAAAATGGCAGTACCCAGCACCGGCCCCCAAAAACTGCCCAGTCCGCCCACGAGCATGTACATCACCAGATAAATACTGGGCAAAAAGCCAAAGGTGGAAGGGGTCAAGACCAGATTATAGTGGGCATAGCAGGCGCCGGCCAGGCCGGAGAAAAAACAACCGACGGCCAGGGCCAGGACTCGATACCTGGACTCATTGATACCCACACTGGAAGCCACCTGATGGGATTGAGAAATAGCTTTCCAGGTCATACCGATGCGGCTATGCTCGAGGCTGTAAAGGAAAGCCAGGCAGAGCAAGGCCACAATGAGAATAAAATAATAATAAGCCGCTTTCTGATTGCTGAAAGTAATCTGGACGATTCCGGGGATATTGAGAGAATCGAGAGGAGGAATCCCCGCCAGGCTGGTAGCGCCGGTCCATTTCTCTGCCACTCTGATCAGGTTCATAATCGCGATACCGCCGAAGAGGCTGACCATGGAAAAGTAGAAAGCCCTGACACGGGTAAAAGGAAAGCCGATCGCCAGGGCAAAGAGCATCGAGACGACAGCCCCCAGGAAAATGGTCAGCCAGGGAGTCAGTCCAAACTGTTTAGCCAGGATGCCGGAAGCGTAAGCACCGATAGCCATGAAAGCAGCATGGCCGATGGAGACCTGCCCGGACAAGGCGACAGTGCGCAAACTGCAGACGACAATGATGTAAATAATGGCCAGAATGAAAATATGCAAATAATAGGGTTTATGGATAAAGACCGGGATTAAAAAGAGCAGCAAGAGGATGACAATCCCGGTGAAAATTTTAGCATATTTGACTTTTTGATATGACAAATCTATTTTCAGCATATTCTTCAGCATACTAAGCCTCTCGTCCGAAAAGACCCTGGGGTCTGAAGAGCAATATGAGGATGATAACGCAAAGTCCGACGACTTCAGTCGCCGCGCCGCTGAGATATAACGGCAAACAGGAATCCAGGGCCCCTAAAATCAGTCCGGCGCCCACCACGCCGCTGATGCTGCCGATACCGGCTAAAATAACGATTTCGATTGCTTTAACCAGCATAGTATCTCCGATATACGGGCTCAACCGTAAAATAGCGGCCATCAAACCGCCGGAAACGGCAGCCAGGGCGCAGGCCACCACAGTCGCCGTAGAGGATATTTTATAGATATTGATTCCCTGCAAGGCGGCGCCCACGGAATCCTGGGAGATCGCCAGCATCTTCTGCCCGATCATAGTCTTGCGTATAAGCAAGATCATGGTCGCGGTCAGAACCGCGCCGATAATAAAGGTGACCAGACGATCTGCACTGACCGAGATGCCGGCGCCCTTGATCACGCCGGGAACGAAAGCGGGTAAAGACCTGACCTGAGTCCCTACCAGGATATTCACAATCGTCTCGACCAGAACGATTATAGCCAGCGTCATAACCATGGTACGGTTACCGTCACCGAAAAAGGGGCGGAAGCAAAATCTTTCCAGAAATAAGCCGAATAAACCTACAATCACAGTGGCCAGGATGAGAGAAAACCATTGATTCAAGCCATAAACCACAGCCAACTGATAACAGATATACCCGCCGACCATATAGATGACGGAATGTGCGAAATTCATAATGCCCAGGACGCTGAGCAGGATAGCAAAACCCAGAGCCATTAAAATATACATGGAAGACAGCATCAGCACGTTTATAGCCACTTGCGCAACATCAATACCCAAGATGCACCTCTTTTTGCATAAATTAGCCAAAGGCGTCCAGCCGGAGTTCAATCCCGGCTGGACGCTCCAAAGATGAGGCTGAACTAATTAAGGCAGCGGGACATCCTGCCACTTGATCCAGACGACTTCACCATCTTTAAGGGCCGTTAAAGCCATAGGGGCACTCACATTATGGTTGATGCCATAGGTACTGAGACCGCCCATCCGGCCTTCGCCATAGACAGTATCGATAGTCTCCATCTGCTCCCAGGTATTTTTAACAACTTCGGGGTCCACACTCTGAGCAGCTTCGATGGCTTCCATCAAACAAGCGACCGGGCTCCAGCCCCAGACATAGGTCGCAGACATCTTGCCATAGGTGGCATTAGCGAGTTGAATGATCTCTTTGATCTCCGGAGTCATTTCGGAAGATTCGATAGTAATGTTATGAGTATAGAACTCGGTGGAATTTTCGACACCGGCAACCTCACGGATATCGTAGGCGTCCTCATGGCAGGCAAAGACAGGACCGGTGAATCCCAACTGCCGGGCAGCTTTAAGCATAGAGCCCATATGAATCGGCCATCCATTAATAAAGTACAGAGCATCTGGGTTGCTGGACAAAGCTTTCTGGACGGAAGGCTGCAAATCGGTAGCCTCCAAGGACCACAAAACGAACTCATTCAGGGTCAAGCCTTCTTCCTCGGCTTTCTTTTTGAAGACGGGCTCGATATAGGGGGGTCCGCCATCATCCGGGCTTAGCACGGTAATAGTTTTGAGATCGGGATAAGCTTCCTTCATGTACTCCATATTAGGGGAAATGAAATCCAGGCTGCAGTCATTGGCAATGAAGGTGTAAGGGGTATCAGCGCCATATTCCTCAGGGGTAGCGGCATTATATAAAGCGACTCTTAAGACATGGTTAGGTTCGGTAACCGTACCCGAGGCGACTGTCATAAAGGGCATAACCGGGCCGACGACAAATTGAATGCCGTTGTCCAAGACGAGCTTATTAGCTGCGGCGGCGGCGCCATCGGCGGTGCTTTGAGAATCTTCAGCGACGATTTCAATATTATATTTTTGTCCGGCAATAGTAAGACCGCCTTGATTGTTATACCAGGTCTGGAACAGCTTTTGGCCATCCAGGATAAGGCTCTCGGAAGCTGAAGCAAAACCGGTCAAAGATACCAGGGAACCGATCTGGAGAGTTTTAGCGGCCGCAGTAGTTGAGGCGGCCGCCGAAGAAGTGGTCGCAGGAGCCGAAGAGGCGGCGGCTGAAGATGATGAGGCCGCAGGTAGAGATGAAGTTTTGACCGCGGTTTGGGCCGGGGCCTGAGTGGTAGTCTGAGTTGCGGTCTGAGTAGATGACGAACAGCTGGGAAAAAGAATGGCGCAGACAACCAGGATTACGAGTAAAATACACCAGGGTTTTTTGATCATAAGTATCCTCCTATTTTATTTAGAGCGGGTTTCGCCGCAATGGACAGATTCAACCCGATATCGAAATCTAAGAGAGGCAGAGAGAGATTGTTATAAGTCTTATTATCCAGGTAGACCCCCTCGCCTGGCCTCTCCCGCGCTGGGGAGAGGGAAGCTATAGCATCCCTTTTCTCAATGTGAACGACCAGGTGGCGCTGAAAGGGATATTGCAAAAGGATGTTCAGTCATATATGTTTATAGGGTATAATATACTTTAAATTAGGAATGCGGCTATTTCAACGAGCTAAAGTTTGGAAAAAGCTTTTCAGGGAACCAAAGCTGGGGTACTTTAGTTCATCCGTACCAGTCGAAATATCCGGGGAGGTAGCGCAACATCTATAATAATTTACAAAAAGAGACTGCCAGGACCAAACCGTCAGGTGTAATTACGGTCCTGCTGGCTGACGATCATCCTTTGCTGCGGCAAGCCCTGAAAAACACCCTAGAGAAGCAACACGACATCAAAGTAATCGCCGAGGCGGAGGATGGGGAGCAAGCCGTAAAGCTGGCCTTAGAGCTCAAGCCGGATGTGGTCATAATGGATATCAGCATGCCGAAATTAAACGGACTGGAGGCCACCCGCCAAATCAAGGCCAATTGTCCGGAGATCGCCATTTTATCTCTGACGGTCTATAACGACAGCGAACATCTACTGGGCATTCTGGAAGCCGGGGCGGCGGGTTATCTGACCAAGAGTGTTTTTGGACCGGATGTGGTGCAGGCGGTGCAAACCGTTGCGGCCGGGGAGATGGTCTTTTCGCCGGCCACCCTGCAGCATCTGCTCAAGCTTTCGACGCGCAACGCAGTGAAACCGCTGCCGCTTCTTTCCGGGGAAATTCTCTCCGCCCGTGAAATGGAAATCTTAAAATTGACAGCCAGCGGACTGAGCAACCAGGAAATCGCTCAGCAGCTCAATCTCAGTCTGCGGACGGTCAAAGGCTACCTGGTAGAGATCTTTACCAAGCTGAAGGTAAGCTCCCGGACCGAAGCCGCCATCATCGCTTTGAAATCCGGAATACTCAAACTCCAGGACCTGGGATAAAACTAATTTCTGAAGGGTTAAAAAGATCTGGGGCTATGCAAACAGACTATAGGAGTCACTCCAAGCTGATCCGGTACTTTCATTTTTGGGTGATAGTGGTCCTCTATCTGGGAATAGCGCTGCTGTACTGGACCTATTATTATACCAACCTGTCCCCCCATGGAGAATGGCGCCAGGCTTTCTGGTATATCAGCATTTTTGAGTTCCGTCATGATATCCACGGCTCTCTATTTTATATACCGGTGCTGTGTGCCATATTCATCTACTGGTACCGGGGAATCCTGATTTCCTGGATTGTGTTGATGATCACCATTATCCCGCATTTGATCCGTTCTGTGCCCGATGTAACTTCCCTCTTAATAAATATTGTGTTTTTATCGTTGCCGGTGCTGATAGGCGGATTCATCAAGGCCGAGATCGAATGGAGAAATCGAGAAAGGAAGATGGTGAATGCCCGGGAAGCCGAACGGCAGGTCTACATGGCGCAAATTTTTCAAGCCCAGGAAGATGAGCGCAAGCGCCTGGCGCAAGAACTGCACGACGATACCCTGCAAACCCTGCTGGTAATCGCCAACCGCACCCAGTCCCTGCTTTCCGAAGATAATAATCTATCTCAAAAGGCTCATGAGGAGGCAGCCTGGGTCCGGGACACCCTGCTGGATGTTTCCCAGGACCTGAGAAGCCTCAGCCTGGACCTGCATCCGGGGATCCTGGACAATATGGGGCTGATCCCGGCCATAAGGTGGCTGACGGAACGCTTTCAAAAGGAAAGCCATATCCCGGTCCAATTAAGAATTACAGGGGAGACGCGGAAGCTCACAGCCGCCACGGATGCCAGTATTTTTCGGATTATCCAGGAAGCTTTAAACAATATTCGCAGGCATGCCCAGGCGACCGACGCCTGGGTGGAGATGGACTTTCAGGACCAGGACCTGCGCATTACAGTGGGAGACAACGGGCAAGGATTTACGGTCCCCAGGACGATCAGGACGCTGGCCAATACCGGCCAGTTGGGATTAATCGGCATCCAGGAGAGGGCGAATTTTTTAAACGGCAAGCTGGACATAAATTCCGAGCCGGGGCAGGGAACCATCATCACGGTCAGGGTGAAGCTAGCGGTTGGAATAAAGCCGGATGGGGGAAGGAAAAAGGAG
>Ga0153915_10002589_pt1 | contig 16476 bp, 13 predicted proteins | sample Opewatmetagenome_2_FD_107003 | JGI IMG/M metagenome (GOLD analysis project Ga0153915, IMG submission 107003) | Freshwater wetland microbial communities from Ohio, USA - Open water 3 Core 3 Depth 3 metaG | ecosystem: Environmental > Aquatic > Freshwater > Wetlands | place: USA: Ohio, Lake Erie...
GGGCATACTTCCTCGCAGAATCCGCAGAAGATGCACCTGAGCATATTTATTTCAAATTTAACCGGGTAACGTTCTTTTTCATTCTCTGTTTCCGACGCCTGAACTTCAATTGCAAGAGCCGGGCAGACTCGCGCGCACAAACCGCAGGCGACGCATCTTTCGGCTCCCCCCGCTTCCCCAACAAGAACCGGGCGTCCCCGGTACGATGCCGGCGGAATAAATTTCTCTTCGGGGTATTCAAGCGTAACATTCGGTTTGAACATATTCCGAAGTGTCAGCTTCAGCCCTTTAATTATTTCAGGTATATATATCTTTTCAAGAAAAGTAAGGTCTTTTAATCTTTTCATTCCCGACATAATCAAATCCTTAGATATTAAATACCATTATTAAAACAGCCACCCATACAAGATTAAACAAAGCGAGCGGGAACATTACTTTCCATCCTATATTCATCAGCTGGTCATACCTGAAACGGGGCAAAGACCACCTGACCCAGATAAAGAAGAAAAGCATAAATGCAACTTTAAGAAGAAACGCCCCCACCCTTAAAAGGACTGCCGCGGCTCCTTCAATTTTGAAAACATCTACAATCGGATTCTGCCAGCCGCCGAGGTAAAGGGTTGTTATAAGCGCGCTTGCAATAATCATATTTGCATATTCGGCAAGAAAGAATCCGGCAAATTTCATGCTGCTGTATTCTGTATGATATCCGCCGACAAGTTCAGGCTCCGCTTCAGGCAAATCGAAAGGAAGCCTGTTAGTTTCGGCAAATGCCGAAACCACAAAAGTAATAAAACCGATAGGCTGCAGAACCGCATTCCACATCCAACCATGCTGAGATTCAACAATTTTAACAGGGCTTAATGATTCAGCAAGAAGTATTACTCCTCCGATTGAAAAGCCCATCGAAACTTCGTAGGAAATCATCTGCGCCGAAGAGCGTATTCCTCCGAGAAGCGAATATTTGCTTCCGGAAGACCATCCGGCAAATGTGATTCCGTAAACAGAAAGGGATGTAAAAGCCAGTACATAAAGGATGCCTATATTTATATCGGCAACAACGAGCTTAATATTGTAGCCAAAGACCTGCACATCCGGGCCGAAAGGTATTACCGCATAAGTGGAGAATGCAACAACCAGAGCAATAAAAGGAGCCATTGTATGGAGCGTTTTATTTGAAGCCGAAGGAACAATATCCTCTTTCAACAACAGCTTAAAGACATCGGCAAAAGGCTGTAATGCCCCTTTCCACCCTACTCTGTTAGGGCCAACCCTGTTCTGAACCCAAGCTGCAATTTTCCTTTCGAAGTAAACCGCATACGCAACGGATAACAGAAATACGCTCAGGATTACAATAATCTTAATTAATGTTATAATTATTATTTCCATTATGCTCATTTCATCTCTCCTTTAAACGCCTGCCGGATGCTTTTCAGCGTTTAACCTCACCCCTTCATCGCCAATTTTATCGTAATTCAACTTATCAAATTCCTTAATAACGGAAGCTAATTCCGAGAATACATTTTCAGCCATTTCATACTTTGTTTTCAACCCAAGAAACTCGCCAATGTGGGCTAATATTTTCCAAGAGGGTTTGGCGTCTATTTTATCTCCCTGCAGCCAGCGGTCGAATTTTGTTCCGAACTTATCCCAACGGCTCATCTCCATTCCGTCAAGGGCACGGTCCATACCCCGCGTGGCAACAGCGGGGCGTATCCTTTGAACAACGCCATCGCAGTTAACAAACGTTCCCTGCTTTTCGGCAAATGAGGATGCGGGGAATAATATATCCGCGCTTAGCGTTGTCTTGTTTCTGTTTACGGCATTAACTATCAATAATTCAAGGTGAGCAAATATTCTTTCATTATCAACAGCAATAGAATAAAGATCGTCTTCAATAATATAAACTGCTTTAATTTTTTTATTCTTAATTCCGTCGGCAAGCTGGTTAAGGCTGAAACCGTTGCAGTTAGGCCTTATTCCGGTAAGGCATGCCCCTTTTGTATTAGGCGTTTTATCTTCATTTATAAGAATATCATCGCAGTCTCCTTCAACCGTATGGGGAATTAAAGATATATTCAGTACGCCCAGAGCTTTTGCAAGCTTAGCAAGCATAAAATTATCTTCATTTGAAGCATAGGGGGAACCGATAAAAGCTATTTCATTCGGCTTGTATTTTTTTAAGGATGCCGCGGCTTCTTTAAACCCTTCTTCCCAGGTAACCGGCTGCAAGAATCCTTCTTTTCTTATATAAACCGCATCAATGCGGTCTTCAGCATTAACATTCTTAAATGAATTTACCCTGCCGTTATCGCACATCCAATATGAATTTACTTTTTCATTATGGCGCGGAGTCAAACGGAGAATTTTATTATTCCTTACCCATATATCAATATTGCATCCGCGTGAACAGCCGGTACAGATAGATTTGGTCGCCGACATTTCCCAAACGCGAGCTTTAAAACGGAAATCTTTGTTGGTTAATGCGCCAACGGGACAAATATCAACTGTATTCATCGAATAAGGATTATCGAAACTCTCTCCCGGAAAAGTTGAAATAGTAACTCTATCCCCCCGTTTAGTAAAAGTGAGCTGGTTCGATTTTGCAATTTCATCAGAAAAGCGGATGCACCTTGAGCAGGAAATACATCTTTCAGCATCGAACATAATACGCGGGCCTAATTCTGTGCGTTTAATATTACTTGTTTTCTCCTCTACAAATCGGCTTTCGCCTATGCTGTGGGAATATGCATAATCCTGAAGTTTGCACTCCCCTGCTTCATCGCAAATCGGGCAATCGAGAGGATGATTAATAAGAATAAATTCCATAACTGCTTTTCTCGCAGAGAGAGTTTTTTCAGAACGCGTATTAACTACCATTCCGTCGGCGGCAAGCGTAGAACAGGCAATAACAAGTTTGGGCATTTTTTCAACTTCAACAAGACAAACCCTGCAGTTGCCGGAAACGGATAAAGAAGGGTGCCAGCAAAAATGGGGTATCTCTATCCCATTTTCCCTTGCCGCTTCAATAATCGTCTGCCCCGGTTTAAATTCAATCTCTTTCGTATCAATTATGATTTTTGGCATAAAATACCTTATTAAGCAACTGAATGAAGTAATAAGTTCTTTGAACTTATTACAACCTTTTTATACTTACTATAATCAAGAAATTGGTTAGAAAGTTCTAAAATATCCTCCCTTGTTACAGATTCTATCTCTTTTATTGTTTCTTCAATGGTTTTTATTCTGTTATAATATATAACGGATTGTGCATTGCGCATCATCCGGTTTGTAGTGTTTTCAAGACTCATAATTATATTTCCTTTAAGGAAATTTTTAGCCCTGTCGAGCTCTTCGGATGAAATTTTCTTTGTCTTCATTTTCTTAAATTCCATAAGAGTCAGGTTTTCCGCTTTATGAGCCGATTTTTCATTCGTCGAAAAATAAACGCCGAGGGTCGAAATATCGTAAAATGAATTTAAAAAACTATTTATCTGATATGCAATACCGTTTTTCTCCCTTACAGTCTGGAAAAGGCGGGAACTGCTCCCCTCCCCAAGAATATGAGATAAAACACTAATTTTAGTTCTTATTTTATCTTTATATCCGGGGACTGTAAGCCCCATAATCAGATGAGCCTGCTGGATGTCTTTGTAAAAATAAAGGTTGCCGCTTTCGGTTTCTTCGGGAAGCAGCCTGATATGCTCTGAACACCCGAAATTACGGGTTATATATTTCTTAGCGTACTTTACTATTTTTTCATGATCAATATTTCCGGAGGCGGCAATAAGGAAATTGTTGAACTTATAGTTTTCATTAACATACTTGAACAGATCTTTTTGTCTGAAATTTTTAAGGTTTTTTTCTGTTCCTATAATAGTAAGTCCGAGAGGGTCTTTCTGGAATAAGTTAGTTTCAAACTTATCGAATATAAGTTCTTCAGGCGAATCTTCAATATCATTTAGTTCGTCAACGACTACGGAAGATTCTTTGGCAATTTCGGAAGGTTTGAAAACCGAATTCTGCACCATATCGGCAAGGACTTCAAATATTTTTTCAATATGCACATCCAGCCCCCTGCCATAAAAGCATGTATGCTCTTTTGAGGTAAATGCATTCAGGTAGCCGCCGAGGGATTCAACATCTTCGGCAATCTGCCTCGGAGAACGCTTTTTTGTCCCCTTAAAAAACATATGTTCAAGAAAATGGCTTATTCCGTTATTATTTTCATTTTCATCACGGGAACCGACATCGAACCAGAAACCGAGGGAAAACGAATTAACAGTGTCAATTTTTTCAGTTACAATGCGTATGCCGCTTGGCAATTCGGTAATTTTTATCTTTCTCAACTGGAACCTTTATAAGTAAAAAATAATGACAAATATAAAGAATGGGATTCTGCTTTCAAACAGGGGAAAAAATAAATAAATTGAGGCAATTATGTCTGTTTTTGGAAAAAAAGGTTAATCAAACTTCCGATTTTAATAATGATCAATTAACTTCTTTTTCAACGCTTCAAATGCCCTGAAGCGATGGCTTATTCTGTTTTTTTCTTCAAATTTAAATTCAGCAAGAGTCACATCATATCCGTCGGGCACAAAAATGGGATCGAACCCGAAACCCTCCACCCCTTTTTTCTCCTTTATCATACGTCCGTAAAGCCGCCCAAATTCATGAATATCTGAAACTCCATCATAATATATCGCGCAGCATACGAATGACGCCCTGTGAGGTTCCGGGAAATCTTTTAATTCCTCAATAACCTTATTATTATTATCTTCATAAGTGCATCCTTCGAATGCATAACGAGCGGAATAAACTCCGGGCCTGCCGCCGAGCTGTTCAATTTCAAGCCCTGAATCATCTGCAATTACAGGGGATTTATATATATCATATATTGTTTTGGCCTTAATAAAAGCATTCTCATAAAATGTAGAACCCGACTCTTCAATTTCTATGGGGTTATTCAGATCGTATAATGAAACGATATCAAATTCAGATCCTGCGAATATTCCTTTCAGTTCTTTTATTTTCCCCTTGTTGCCCGAAGCGAAGATAAGTTTTTTCAATTGCCCTGCATCCTTTTGATTAATTTATTCAATTCTTTTTTGCCGTTTGAACGTATTTCTTTTTCATCATAGACGGCTGCCCTCCCATTTTCGACAACCTGTTCCCCTTCAATGAAAACATGCTTTACATTTTCTCTTGCGGATGAATAAACTATCGAAGAATAGATATTATCCTGTATAAGAGGCTGATCTGCCTTTTCAAGATCAAGAAGAACAAAATCGGCTTTCTTGCCTATTTCAATGCTCCCTATTTCATTTTCGAGATGAAGCGCTTTGGCTCCTTCGATAGTGGCAAGCCTGAAAACAGTACGGGCATCCATAGAATCGGGACCGTGAACGGGTTTCTGGATAAGAGCCGCGAGGCGCATTTCGGTAAATATGCTAAGATTATTATTGCATGGAGCGCCGTCGGCGCCGATTGATACCTGAATGCCTTCCTTAATATAGCGCGGAATATTTGCAATCCCCGAACCGAGTTTGAGATTTGAAGACGGGCAATGAGAAACGCGCGTATTGTTCTTTTTCAACAGTCCTATTTCCCCCTCATTAAGATGAATACAATGCGCAAGAACCGTCCTTTCGTCAAGAAAATCTATCGAATCGAAATATTCTATATTTTCCTTTCCGGTCATTCTTCTTACAGTTTCAATTTCTCCTAGATTTTCGGAAGAATGCGTATGCATCAGAGAGCCGCTAAATTCAGCCGACATAGCTTTTACATCCCGCAGCAGTTTTTCAGTGCACGATAGAACAAAACGGGGAGCAAATCCGAATTTAATCCTGTCTGAATAATTATGATATGTTTTAGCAAGTTCATAAGTATATTTCATATTATCTTCAGCGCTCATTTTAAATTCAGGGTACAATTCGTTCCGGTCAATAAGACAATTACCGGCATAAGCCCTTATCTTAGAATTTTTCAATTCTTCGAAAACCACATCCTGATGATTGAGAGTGCCCATATCGAGCAGAGCAGTTGTGCCGCATAAAAGCAGTTCATTTATCCCAAGCCTGCATGAAGCTCTTAATGACTCCTTTGAATGCGAATGCTCATAAGGAAATATTCTTTTCTGCAGCCAGTCAAGCAGAAGCAGGTCGTCGGCAAGGCCGCGGAACAATGTCTGGCACAAATGAATATGGGTTTGTACAAAACCGGGCGTCATAACAAGATTGTCAAATTTGTGAACCATCCCGGAAAAATTATTCAAATATTCTCCTGTAATTTTAATTATTCCGGTTATAATTCCGCCGGTAATTTCTATACCGTATCCTTCAAGGATATCGTTGTTCTTGTTTGCCGTTACGATCTTATCAGGAATAAATAATGCTCTTTCTTCTTTCATAATACTTTTTAACCGTTTGTTTTATTTCTTTCTTTCTAATTCTTTTTTAAGAAATTGGCCGGTAAGGCTTTTTTTATTGCCTGCAATTTCCTCCGGCGTACCGGATGCAACAATTTCGCCGCCGTATTCCCCCCCTCCCGGGCCAAGGTCTATAATGTAATCGGCGCATTTAATAACATCAAGGTTATGCTCAACTACAATTACAGTGTTGCCTTTATCTACAAGCTTATTGAGGACATCGAGGAGAATCCTTACATCTTCAAAATGGAGCCCGGTTGTAGGTTCGTCGAGTATATATAAAGTCTTGCCTGTGCCAATTTTGCTCAATTCGGTTGCAAGTTTAACTCTCTGCGCTTCTCCGCCCGATAAAGTAGTTGCCTGCTGGCCGAGCCTTATATAACCGAGCCCTACATCGAATAAGGTTTGCAGCTTTCTTTTAATCCTCGGCATTTCATCGAAAAATGAAAGAGCTTCTTCAACAGTCATATCGAGCACATCGGCGATAGATTTCGTTTTGTACAAAATTTCGAGAGTTTCCCGGTTGTATCTCTTACCGCGGCAGCTTTCGCATTCCACATAAACATCGGGCAGAAAATTCATTTCGATTTTTTTAAGTCCGTCCCCCTCGCACTCTTCGCATCTTCCTCCTTTTACATTAAAGCTGAACCTGCCTACTGCGTAACCCCGCATTTTTGCTTCGGGCATTTCTGCAAATAAATCTCTTATAAATGTAAAGAGCCCCGTATAGGTAGCGGGATTAGAACGGGGCGTTCTTCCTATTGGCGACTGGTCTATTTCAATCACTTTATCAACATGCTGCAGCCCTTTAACCTCTTTAAATGGAAGCGGAACGAGTTTCGAGCTGAAAAACTTTTTCATCAGAATTTTAACAAGCGTTTCATTCACAAGGGAAGATTTTCCCGATCCGCTTACCCCTGAAATAACAATAAAACTGCCGAGCGGAAATTCTGCGTTAACTTTTTTAAGGTTGTTCCCTTCAGCGCCTTTTATTTCTATATAATTTCCATTCCCCGGCCTTCTATGGGAAAGGTATTCAATTCTCTTTTCATTTTTCAGATATTCTACGGTAAGGGAATTATATCCGTTGTTCTTACCGAATATTTTATTTGTCTCGGCAGAAAGGCAGACTTCCCCTCCATGTTCTCCTGCACGCGGTCCAAGGTCAACAATATAATCTGCATTTTCAATTGTTTCCCGGTCATGCTCAACAACAATAACGGTATTGCCGAGATCCCTTAGATTCTTTAGCGATTTAATTAATTTCAGATTATCATTCTGATGCAGGCCGATACTCGGCTCATCCAGCACATATAGGACTCCGGCAAGCTGGGAGCCGATCTGAGTAGCAAGCCTTATGCGCTGAGATTCCCCACCCGATAAAGTCCCTGCGCTCCTGTTGAGAGTAAGATAATCGAGCCCGACATTAAGAAGGAAATCGAGCCGTGAGGTTATTTCTTTAAGAATCTGTTTTGCAATAATCTCTTCCCTTCCAGCAAGATTAAGCTGATTAAAAAAGCTTTTTGCGCGGCTTATTGAAAGCGCGGTTACTATGCTTATATTCATACCGCCGATGGTTACAGCAAGCGATTCCTTTTTGAGCCTTCCTCCTCCGCATGTTGAACAGGTTAAGGTATTCATAAAAGACTCAGCCCACTCCCTTATTTTGGGGGATGTCGTATTGCCATAATAATGTTTTATATAATTCATCACTCCGTTAAAGCGGTGATTGTATGTAACCGATTTCCCATTGCCGAATTTGTAAACGAAAGGAATTTTTTCTTTGCTTCCGTTTAATAGAATATCGAGCTGTTCTTTTGTCAAATTCTTAAGAGGAGTATCAAAATCAAAACCGAACTTTTCCGATATTCCTTCAAGCTGATTAAAGAACCATATCCCTCGCGGTTTACCAAGCGGCGAAAGGCCTTCTTCATTTATCGTTTTATCCCAGTCGGGGATAATCAGGTTTACATCAAGCTCTTTTTTTTCGCCAAGGCCGTCGCAATCGGGGCAAGAACCGTAAGGGGAATTGAATGAAAATGAATTAGGGGCAAACTCTTCAAAACTTATTCCGCAGTGTACGCAAGCAAAATTGCGGCTGAATATAACGTCGTCTTTTCCGTTATTAATGTACATAATGCCGTTGCCGTAGTTCAAAGCAACGTCAACAGACTCGCTTAGGCGGGCTCTCGATTTTTCGCTTACCTTTATTCTATCTACTACAATTTCTATATCATGAATTTTATAACGGTCTAATTTTATTTGTCCGTCAAGCTCCAGAACTTCGCCGTCAATCCGCACTCTCACAAAACCGTCTTTTAATATATCATCAAGAAGCTCTCTGTAATGCCCCTTGCGCCCTTTAATTACAGGAGCAAGAATAATTACTTTTTCATTATCAAACCTGCCGAGAATTGAATCTACAATCTGCGCAGCGGATTGTTTTTGAACTTCCCTGCCGCAATTATAGCAGTGAACTTTTCCAATCCTCGCATAGAGAAGCCTAAGGTAATCGTAAATTTCCGTTACGGTTCCTACTGTTGAGCGGGGATTGCCCGATGCTGTTTTTTGTTCTATTGAAATTGCAGGGCTCAATCCTTCAATAAGATCAACATCCGGTTTTTCGAGCATATCGAGAAACTGCCTTGCATAAGCGGAAAGGGATTCAATATACCTCCTTTGCCCTTCTGCATAAATGGTATCAAAAGCCAGAGAAGATTTACCGGAACCGGAAAGCCCTGTTATAACCACAAGAGAATCGCGCGGAATCTCAAGATCGATGTTCTTAAGATTGTGTTCCCGGGCTCCTTTTATTACTATTTTATTTTGGAAATCCATTTAATAAATTTATTTTGTCCAAAGTGAAATAATAGTTATAGACAACCTTAAAATCAATTTTTTATTGAGTATATATTTATGAACAGCCAAATAAAGACCTCAATAACAGTACTTAAGTCTAATTCAGAATATAAAATGAAGGAAAAAGGTTCAACTTTCATCGGGCAGGCTTTTTATGCTGAAAACGAAGAATCCGCAGCCGCGCAGCTTAACGAAATAAGAAAAAAGTATTATGATGCTACACATAACTGCTATGCATACCGTTTATATGGCAATAAATTCAAGTATTCCGATGACGGCGAGCCTAACGGCACTGCCGGTATCCGTATTTTTAATGCAATAGAACACTTCAATATACACAATATCCTTGTTATAGTAACCCGTTACTACGGAGGGGTAAAACTCGGCGTAGGCCCGCTCGGCAAAGCATATTACCAAACGGCTTTCCAGCTCCTGCAGGGTTCGGAAAAAGAAGAAAAGGTTAAATTCGAGAAAGTTAAAATTTCATACGATTATCCTTTTACAAAAACGGCGCATAAAATTATTTCCGATTTTGAGGGAGTTATATTCAACAATTCGTTCGACACACGGCCTTATTCGGAATGTTATGTTTATCCTGAAATTGTTAAAAAACTGAAGGAAACCGTAATAAATCTCTCATCGGGAAAGGCTGAACTTGAAGAAAGCGGCATTTTTCTGTTTAGATGAAAAGCATGGTAAAAACTTGACAAATTGTTCTATTTTAGATACCTTTTAATCAGATGTTACACTCTTTATGTATTTTAAATATCGAGAGGATTGCCAATGATTTACACAAAAACCGGAGAATATGCTATCAGGGCAATTTTATTTCTTGCCCGGCAGCCGAAAGATTCTTTAATTATGTCTTCCGACATAGCAAAAACAGAAGAAATACCGACCCACTATCTAGCAAAAATTCTTCAGAGAATGGCAAAATATGGATATGTCGATTCTTTTAAAGGAAGGGGCGGCGGATTTAAAATTACCGAACTCGCTAAGAAAAGCTCTATTCTCGAAATTGTTGAAAGAGTTGAAGGACCGGTTATTAATCTTAAATGCGTTACTGGTTTGAAAGAATGCACCGATGAAAACCCATGCCCTCTCCATAATGAATGGGCTGAACTGAGGAATAGAATTTATAATTTAATCTCAAGCAAATCAGTTCAGGAAGTAGCTGAAAAATATTCTATCGAATTAAAGAAAATTGATTAAGGCTTCGTCAGAAGCCTTTTCCTCTTTCCTGCAAATTATTCAGAAAACTTTTTATCCTTGCAAGGTCGGCGCATAGCTTATTAAGATTTTCCAAACTTTCCTGCGTCATTTCAAAATATTTCTTTCCGGCAATGCTCTTGAAAAAACCGGAATCGTATTCCAATATTGCTGTAAGCTGCTTCTTTATTTCCTCAACATGCCCTGCGTATTCATCCTTAACCCTTGAAAAATACTCTTCGTTAATGGAATTATCTTTATTCTTAATGATTGATAAAAGTCCGCTTAGATATTTTGCATGGAAAGCGATATTTTCAAGCGCGGATTTATTGTGCTGGAAACTTAGTTCGATAATTCTTTTAATATCTTCCCGGCATAAAATTTTATCTCCTGCAAATTCATAAAAAGAGTTTATAAATTCTTCCTGGGAAATAAATGCAGATTTCATTTTTTAACGCCGATTCCTATTCCATCGCCCACAGGGAAGATAGAGAAATCAATTGTATCCTGATAGCTTATAAGTTTGTTAAATTCTTTAATCAGCAAAGCGGAGCGTTCATACTCCTTAGGAGCTTTTGCCGCCGCCGCATAACCATGCCATAAAAGGTTATCTATAAATAATACTCCGTTCTTTTTAAGCAGCATAAGAGAATAAAAGAAAAGCCTTTCATAATCCTGTTTATCGGCGTCAAGAAAAATAAAATCGTATTTTTTATCAAGAAGAGGCATAACTGCAAGCGCATCCCCTTCAATGATATTTATATTATGAAGTTTGGCTTCGCGTATAAAACCGAGGGCTAGTTTAACGTTATTTTTACTTTTTTCAATTGTATCAATCGAAGATTTTTTCCTAAGCCTCCGGGCAATCCGTATCGATGAATAGGCAATAGCCGTTCCAATTTCAAGAACCCTTTTCGGTTTTTTAACGGATATCATCTGTTCAAGCAATTCAGCCGCGTTCCAGTCGAGTATGGGAATGTCTTTCTCTTCAGCATATTTCTCCATTCTGAAAATGAGTTCATCCGGCTCTTTACGGAGTGATTTTAAATAATCAATTTGATTCTGATAAATAATGTTTCCCATTTTATTCCCGTTACTTAATTAAAACCATTTTTTTAGTAAGCGCAAATCCGGCTCCTCTTATCTGGTAAAAATAAACTCCCGAAGCTGCAACACGGGCGCTTGAATCTCTACCATTCCAATAAACCGAATGATTTCCGGCGCTCTGAACCTGGTTATTGACCAAACGCGCTATTTCCTGCCCAAGACTATTGAAAACGGAAACCGTTACATTCGACTCCCTCGGCAATGAATAAGTTATGGTTGTAGATGGATTAAAAGGGTTTGGATAATTCTGGTTTAATACATAATCTGCCGGTATTGCTGAAGTTTCAGAAACGCCAACCGTGCCTCCGTATGAACTGTTATATATATTCATGCTTTCATAATATAAATAATAGTATCCGCTTGAAGGTTCAGTAATGGAACCAGACGAGGCGGTATATGTAAAAGTAATCTTTACAACATCATTCTTACTTAATACCGGAAGGTTGGCTGTATATCTGTTTGTTCCGTCATAATCCATTGTAATAGGAGTCTGCAGAACAGAATTGACATAATAATTCAATTTAACAGAGCCTGACACAATTCCGCTTACCCCAATAAACATTTTATTTACCTGATAAACAGAATTGATATTTTTAAGATTAGGAAAACTGAGAGCTTTAGCCGCCGAAAGAAGCCCATAGCCTTTATTATTATTCGGAGATGATATATTATCCCCCGACTGCATTATAATTGAACGGACTTGGGAATTAAGAAGATGGGGATGAGCTTCAAGAAGAGCGGCGCATATGCCCGCCGCAATAGGGGTTGCGTAAGATGTGCCGTCGCCTGATGAATAAGACGAGCTTAAAGGGTTTGCATGGTAAACCGTACTCCCCTGTGCGCATATTTCCGGCTTGATTCTTCCATCGTAAGTAGGCCCGTGCGAACTGTACGAAGCGACAATATTAGCAGAGGTAACAGCGCCAACAGTTATTATATTTTCGCCATCCCCCGGCGAACTAATATAGTACCAGGAATCGTTTCCTTCATTGCCTGCCGCCGTAAGCGTTATAACCCCCTTTGCAAATGCTTTTTCGGCGGCTATGGTAGTAACCGCAGTTTTGCCATCCATGTCTTTATATGTATAGGAATTCTGCCCGGAATCGAAAGTGGTATATCCGAGCGAACTGCTTGTAATCTGAACGCCTTTATTTTCCATCCATTCAAGCGCCGCAACATAATTATCTTCCTCAGTATTCTTTTCAGAACTTACATTTTCGGTTTTGGCAAGCAGAAATGAAGCATTGTACGCCGGGCCAATCAAATACCCCGATTTATATCCGGCCATTATAGAAAGAACCGCCGTTCCATGAGTATGCTGCGAAGAGGCATCTCCAGTCTGGTTCGCTGTAATAGTATCGTTATTTACAAAATCATACTGGGCAATAAGCTTAATGCCTGCAAGCGAAGGGGAGGTAAATTCGAACCCTGTATCAAGTATTCCAACTAAAACCCCATTGCCGGTGTAACCCGCATTATGCACCTTAGGAATATCGGAAAGAGAATTTTGCGACAATGAATTGCCGTAATCGAAATCGGCTATGCCGAAAAGAACGCTTGCCGGAAGAGGCATCCGGTTTTCCATAATGCCGCTTACGTGGCTGCTCTTAACACCGAGCGATTTTACGGTTGTAATTTTATCGACAAATGAGAACGAGCTCACTTTTGTATATTCAGAATCAGTGAGGTAACAGCTTACGGCATTGAACCAGTTTAATGTCTTATCAATCTTAATCCCTGCCGAGACAAGAGAATCTTTATACGGCTGATAAACAGGGACATCGTCATAATCGATATAATTATCTTCCCCCAAAACCTTTTTTCTTCTTTCAATGCTCTTTTCGGACAAGTAGGATGCGGAAAGCGAAACTACACGCGGGGTTTTATAAAAGCTGTTTTTAGAAACAATTCCTTTATCTTTGAAATAGACAAAATATTTCTGCTGGGCAAAAAACATGCCGGAACTTAACAAAAGAATTAATAAGAGAAACCTGTTGAACATGTTTCCCACCTTTTCAAAATTTAGTTCACAAATTTGGCAATTCTATTTAATCTTGTTGAACCTAACAATTTAAAGAAATCGGAAAATTCGATGTTCGGATCCCATGACCAATAGATTAAGAACGCTTCTCCGACAATTTTATCGCGCGGAACAAATCCCCAGAAACGGCTGTCCCAGCTTTCATCCCTGTTATCCCCCATCATAAAGTAATAATCTTTTTTGAGGGTATAGGAGTTAACCTGTTTGCCGTCAATAAAAACTTTATCATTCTCAACAGTAACAACTTGTTTTTCATTTTCCCGGTTAATTATTGTTCTCCATTTTTCAATATTCTCAACTGAAAGAGAAATAACATCCCCTTTTCTTGGGACAATAATGGGCCCGTAGTTATCTTTATTCCAAGGGGAACCTTTCGGGAATATCTGGAAATCGGGAACTCCTTTAGGCTGAGTTGACTGCGTATATTGAATATGAGGCGGTCGTTTAATCTCTTTGCCGTTTACAGATACTACTTTACTCGTAATTTCAACGGTATCTCCGGGTACGCCGATGCATCTCTTAACATAATTCATAATTTTATCTGATTTGAACTCATCCCTTTCCCCTTCAAATTCAAATACGACTATGTCCCCTCTTTTCGGTTCTCTTAATGCGGGCATCTGGAAATAAGGAAGGGGAATATCGGTAAAAGGGACATTGCGGGGAGATGAGGAGCCGTAAATAAATTTATTTACGAAAAGGAAATCCCCTACCATAATTGTACTTTCCATAGAACCGGTAGGAACGCGCGAAGTTTCTATAAGAAAGGTTTTTATAATAAGGGCTGCAATAGCTGCAAACAATAAATTCTTGAAGAACTCCCAAAATTTCTGAGCCGGGGTTCTCGGTTTAACATTTTTCTTTTCCAGTTCCGGTTTGTCTTTTTTAAATAATGCCATAGTACTCTTCAAATTTAGTCTTCTAATTGGAGAACGGCAAGAAAAGCCTCCTGCGGTATTTCCACATTGCCCACTTGCTTCATTCTTTTTTTACCTTCTTTCTGTTTTTCAAGAAGTTTGCGCTTCCGGCTTATATCACCGCCGTAGCATTTTGCGAGAACATTTTTCCGTAATGCTTTTATATTCGTCCTTGATATAACCTTGCTTCCAATTGCCGCCTGAATGGAAATTTCGAACATCTGCTGAGGGATAAGCTCTTTAAGTTTTGAACATACCTTTCTTCCCCAGTCGTAGGCTTTCTTTTCGTGAACAATTATTGAAAGAGCGTCAACCTTATCGCCGTTGAGAAGAATATCGAGTTTAACGAGATCGGAAGGACGGTACCCTATATATTCATAATCGAACGAGGCATATCCGCGGGAGAGGGATTTTAGCTTATCATAGAAATCGAAAATAATTTCCGAAAGAGGAAATTCAAATTCAATATCTGCGCGGGTTGGATCTATATATGTCGTATTCTTGTAAGTTCCCCTTTTTTCAATTGCAAGCTGCATAAGCCCGCCTATATATTCCGAAGGGGTTACAATCTGAGCTTTCATATAAGGTTCTTCAATCTTGTCAATCTCGCCAAGGGGGGGCATTTCGGCAGGATTATCTACAATTATTTTTTCCCCTTTTTTATTATACACATTGTATTCAACGTTAGGCAGAGTAGTTACAATATTCTGGTTATATTCTCTTTCAAGGCGTTCCTGAACAATTTCCATGTGAAGCATTCCAAGGAATCCGCAGCGGAAACCGAATCCGAGCGCCGCCGATGTCTCGGGAACAAATACAAGCGCGGAATCGTTAAGCCTTAATTTATCGAGCGATTCTCTTAAATCTTCAAAATCATCCGAATCAGACGGATACAAACCGCTGTAAACCATTGGTTTAATGTCTTTATATCCATGTAGAGGCTCATTAGAGCCGTCTTTTACGTGAGTTACTGTATCCCCTACTTTTGTATCGTGTACATCTTTAACCCCTGCAATCAGGTATCCCACATTTCCGGCGGAAAGTTCTTTAGTTCTGATGCGGGCAATTCTAAGAATGCCTAATTCTTCAGCAAGAAACTGTTTATCATTTACAAAAAATCTTATTTCTTCTTTCTCTTTAATTGTGCCGTTAAAAACTCTTATGTATGCAACGGCTCCCCTGTAAGGATCGAATACGGAATCGAATATTAAAGCCTGAAGAGGGGCATTCTCATCCCCTTTTGGAGGCCGTATCTTTTTTACAATTGCTTCTAATATTTCCCCGATGCCCGCTCTTGTTTTTGCGCTTGCAAGAATTATATCTTCCGGTTCGCATCCTATAAGCTCGATAATCTGCTGTTTAACAACGTCAATCATTGCGCTCGGAAGGTCTATTTTGTTTATAACGGGAATTATCTCCAAACCTGCGTCAATAGCAAGGTAAAGATTGCTAATCGTCTGGGCTTCAACCCCCTGGGCGGCGTCAACTATAAGAATTGCTCCTTCGCAGGCCGCAAGGGAACGGGAAACTTCGTAAGAAAAATCGACGTGCCCCGGAGTATCAATCAAATTTAATATATATTCATCGCCGTTAACGGCTTTATATTTCATTTGAATTGCGTGCGATTTAATGGTAATTCCCCTTTCCCGTTCAAGATCCATTGAATCGAGAAGCTGGGCTTTCGATTCTCTTTCGCTTACGGTTGCTGTAAATTCAAGCAATCCATCGGCTATGGTGGATTTACCATGGTCTATATGTGCGATTATGCAGAAATTTCTAATGTTTTTCATAAAAAATCATATTTAGCTTTGAAATATAACCACGGGGAGGGGTAATATCAATTTGTAGAGAGAAATGTTCCTAAATATATACTGTATTTAAGGATTAAAAAGACATTAAAACCGTGAAAGAAA
>Ga0153915_10002590_pt1 | contig 16466 bp, 16 predicted proteins | sample Opewatmetagenome_2_FD_107003 | JGI IMG/M metagenome (GOLD analysis project Ga0153915, IMG submission 107003) | Freshwater wetland microbial communities from Ohio, USA - Open water 3 Core 3 Depth 3 metaG | ecosystem: Environmental > Aquatic > Freshwater > Wetlands | place: USA: Ohio, Lake Erie...
ACGGAGTTTGTATAAACTATTATACGCTTAGATACTATATATCAGCTTCGCTTGCGCCTGCTACGTTAGCTTCTATTCGCTTTTTTCCGCTTGACTCTGACAACATCGCCTAAGGTAGCACTCCCACCGAGATGGTCGTGGTCGAACGATGTAGGTGCCGGGCCGATTGGTTCCAAGAGCGAGATGCCTAGCTCTCTTTCAAGGCCTCTAATTGTCTTTTCTACAGGCTTGAGTCTACCGGCTTCGATTCCCTGCAAAGTGGAAATCCGCTCACCTACTTTCTGAGCCAGCTGCTCCTGACTGATCTTGGCCTTTTGCCTTGCATCCCTTATGACCCGGGCGTAGTCTTCAATAAGTATCATCTCGTCCAGTGTCACAGCCTTCTTCGGGTGGGGCTTTGGCTTGATGACTGTCTGAACCGGACGTTGCGGCAGTAGACGAGTCTGATGTGATTCCTGTTTTGGGGCACCAGTCCATGAGGTACGCGGGGGTGTCGATGGTAGTGGCTTCTTGGCTGCAGTCACTGACTTGTCACCGAACCTCTCAGCACACTGAGGACAGACAATCATCGATGCACCCTCTATGATCATGCTCCGGCCTTTTCCCTTCATGCTCCTGCCACAGAGCTCGCAGCTCGACATGGTAAGTGCCTCTATCGTGAGTAAAGGTTGGTTGCGTTGATAAACATTGCCGACTAGATATGTTGCTTGAAATCGAACTGACTATTGCTGCGTACCAGTTTGCCGTAACTAGTATAAGACTGCTCACTGCGAATTCAGTAATCCGTTTCACGGTCAGCCTAACGCTTAAAACTGTAGACGTTCATCTGAGCCTGAGGTGGCATTGAGTGCCAGGGACTGCAGAGGCCAAGAAAGACGAGAACGTTGATGACAGCAGCTATGCGCAGACCTACACGAAGCACCTAGAACGACGCTTGCGTGCACTAGAAACTGAGAAACAGATACTCCAGGCCGAACGCAGTCGACTTGAGAAAGAGACCCAGACCCTCAGAACAGAACTTGAGAAACTGAGGCAATCACCTCTGATAACTGCCACCATACTTGAAATGCTAGAAGATGGCAGAGCCGTTGTCAAGAGTTCCACCGGTCCAAACTTCGTTGTGCATGTGGCATCTTCCCTTCCCAAAGAGAAGATGCAGCCAGGTATTCGTGTCGCACTCAACCAACGATCTTTTGCGGTGACGGAAGAACTGCCGCCGCCAAGAGACCCCATGATTAGAGCCATGGAAATTGAGGAGAAGCCCACTGTCACTTACGTTGAGATAGGCGGGTTGAGAGACCAATTGAGGGAGATAAGGGAAACCGTTGAACTGCCTCTTCTGAAACCCGATCTGTTCAAACAGGTAGGCATAGAACCTCCTCGAGGGGTATTACTAACAGGGCCGCCCGGCACAGGTAAGACGCTCTGCGCGAGAGCAGTTGCGCGGGAAACTAAAGCGGCGTTCATCCGCGTCATCGGATCGGAACTGGTCCAGAAGTTCATTGGAGAAGGGGCACGACTTGTTCGTGAGATCTTCTTGCTTGCAAAAGAGAGAGCACCATCAATAGTGTTTGTGGACGAGCTTGATGCAGTCGGCTCACACAGGCTTGATGTTGCCACATCAGGCGATAGAGAAGTGCAGCGAACTCTTATGCAGCTTCTCAGTGAACTGGATGGTTTTGAGAGCCGGGGACAGGTAGCAGTCCTAGGAGCTACAAACCGTCCGGACATTCTCGATCCTGCGTTATTGCGGCCGGGCCGTTTTGATAGAATCATTGAGTTCCCACTTCCTGATGACAATGGCAGACTTGAGATATTCAAGATACACACGAGGGGGATGAACCTCGCTCCAAACATTGATCTTGGTCAGATGGTCTATTCGACGCAGGGGAAGACGGGGGCAGACATCAAGGCGATTTGTACAGAGGCAGGAATGTTTGCCATCCGTGATGACAGGGTGTGTGTCACACAAGATGATTTCCGTCGTGCAGTTGCCAAGCTACAAGGAAGAGCAGGCGGCGACAGGGTTCCGAGTGACATCTATTGCTAGTTTCGGAAAGCTCCCGTGACGGATATGCAATACAGGGACTACTTGAGGACCAGACTCAAGGGATTGATCCCCGATGGGGCTGCACTGCCTAACGGTTTCAATCTCGTAGGACATGTTGCCCTACTACACCTCGATAGCAGCCTATCAGAGTTTGCTCACCTCATAGGCAGTGCGACTCTAGGTTATGATTGGAGAATAAGGTCGGTTGCTGTCAGATTAGGGCCGACAGAGGGAGTATTCCGGATACCGGCCTACGCTGTTGTAGCAGGCGAACCGAACACCCTCACAACACATATTGAAGGCGGCGTGAAGTACAGGTTCGATCCCCTCGTAGTGACATTCTCTGGAGGGAATCGACGAGAGCGGATTCGGTTGCGGTCTGCCGTAAGTCCCGGTGAGATTGTTGTTGACATGTTTGCATGTGTGGGACAGTTTGCGTTGCCCATTGCAGCGGGTAAGAGCTCACAGGTCTTCGCTATTGAAGTCAATCCTGTTGCCTATGGATATCTACTCGATAATATCAGACTGAACAAAGTAGAGAACAAAGTTGTCGCACTACTAGGCGATTGCAGAGAGGTACATCCATCAAGGATGGCAGACAGGGTTGTGATGGGCTATCTTCATAACACGCTGCTTTATCTTCCTGCAGCACTCGAAACACTGTCGGCCAAGGGCGGCATCATCCACATGCATATGGCTGCTCCGACGAGTGAAACGGTATCTATTGCAAGCAGAATCGGGTCGGAAGCACATCACAACGGATTCATGACACAGACTATTGTCCGCAGGATCAAGACCTATTCGCCGGGTGTCGAGCACATGGTGTTTGACATCAGGGCAACACCCGAATAGTCCCAGCCCGTGCGTAGCGCAATCATTTTATCTGAGACCAGACACAGACATGGCGCATTTCTCTGTAAGCTGTCTGGTGTCGCGTTGGAAGTCATCGAAGGTAGATCACATGGGATTCAGAGGTCTATCACCCAAACAGATATCGCGAATGATGAAGAAGATGGGGATTGAACAGGAGGAGCTAGCTGGAGTCAAGGAAGTGATAATTCGCTTCGCTGACAAGGAGTGGCTCATTCCCGATGCCCATGTGTCGATGATTAAGCAGCCGGGCGCCGAGTCATATCAAGTATCAGGGGCTAAGAAAGAACGTGCATTGACATCTGAGAGTGGGGCCAAAGAAGCTCTGAAGGTGACACAGAGGAAGACTGTTGAGATACCAATCCAAGATGCTGCACTTGTCGCTAGTCAGACTGGTGTGACTGTTGATGTGGCAATGAGTACGCTAAAGGAAACAGACGGTGACCTTGCTGCTGCAATACTGAAACTACGTCGCACCTAGTACTCCTGTAGTATTTGTAATACAATGAGAACTCGCGAATCGATGGTCTAGTATCGGCCCTACTTCTTCAGTCGCTCCTTAACCATCTTGATGCGGTAGAAGTCTTCACGTTCTCGTTCCTCTAAGGCTAGCTTGATGAAGCGCGCAGTGGCGTCAAGCCGAGGTATCACAACGGTTTCCAGCGCTGACACTCGCCGCTTAGTCCTTTCAATCTCCAGAGCCAATCGTTTGACGGTGGACTCTATCTCAGCCAGTCGGACTATGGTCGCAAGAGCTTCTCTGAACTTAGAACTCATGACATCAAGTTTAGCACTTGAATCTGGTAGTGAGTAGGCCAGCTCGGGGTTTTCCTGTTCAACTGAAAGCACCGGGACACGAACACCCATCATGGACCTAGTTGAGATTGTCAATTCAGCACGTGCTCCACTTGCGTATGCAAACTCCACTACCCTTGAAGGCCCCATCAGCATCTTGGCTTGAGTGAGAGCAGAGAATGCTTCGTTAAGAGTTGTGTCGACCTTCTCCCGGGCCTCTTTGATTTCCGCTATGGCGTTGAAGAATTCCATGATCAGTGAGTCACGCTTCTCTCTCAGGAGCTTGTGACCACGTTCTGCAAGAGCCATCCTGTTTTTGAGAGCTAAGAGCTCCATGCGCGTGGTCTTGGTCCCTGGCAGGATCTTGCTCGTTCTTATTCATCTCCATGTAAGATTGATAGCTGGATTGGATTGACTCGAATCCTGTTCCAGTCCTGTCAAAGTCCTTCTGCTCCTTCATGCCACAGCGAATGCGATAGCGCTGATGATGACCCCAGTGAGACAAAGGAACAGCCACTTCATGAGGTAGCTGCCAGCAGCTTTTGGATTGTCATCGATTTGTCCAGTCACAGCTAGTGTGGACATGGAAATGAACAGGAATGCAAAAGGTAGTGAAATAGCCTTGTTAGTGAGCGGAAAGTCTTTGATCAGAATGATTCCAACAAGACCTGCAAATATCAGAAAAGATAGTATCATCAGCGAGTCCAGCACATGTCGCATTCGCTCTATGTCCATTCTGTCTTTCTCCTGGGACTAGCAGATGATTGGACCCCAAGGTCGAGTTCTTGAACCTCTCTGTTACGTTGAAAAAGGTTATGGCCGACCGACCTGCACACCAATGAGAAGCGTGTGAATAGGATGGCGAGATCTCAGTGGCTAATTCGTGCTGATACTGAAGTTGCCAGTCGTTATTCAGTGGTCCACAAGTTACATCCCAGCTGTAACAAGGTCGAAACACACTGCATTCTCTAGGGACAACAAATCACCTGTTGGTACCTCGGGCTTCATTCGGCGTTTCACCGGGACCAGTTGACCACACGACTTATATCGACGTAGCGTTCTCAGCTGTTGTATTACAACCACTACTTGTGATACCACTGTTCCCAGCACCGAGGTGTAGAGCATGACTATTGCCATTCATGAAAGTGCATTGATACGTCATTTCAACACTAGGAAGGAAACGTTGCGAGCTTGGGAAGAGAAGATTGGTTGCCGGTTCTCGCCGTTCAGAGGATTCAAGATGCCTGACTCGCGTCTGTATATTGAACATCCTGATTTCCTAGATAGTATAGTAGACCTTGTCTTGACTAATGAGCGTCACATCTTCATTCGAGGACCTGTCGGTTCTGGCAAGAGCACACTTATGCTCTTGGCGCTGAGAGACCTACCTACCCTGATGGATCGACGAGGAAACAGGTTTGTTGCGGGCTATGTCGGAATGACTGGACTATATGAGAAACAAATGGCAGCCGCGATTGCAGACTCCTTGAGGGTGAAGTATAGGAGGTCATGGGAAACGAGTCAGATTATAGATGCAATCTCTGTCGAGTGTGTGCGCAGGTACATCGAGGAGAAATGTCGTACTGCACTCTTCATAGAAGATGTCGCGGACAATCAAGAAGCCGCCTTCCACAAGATACGGTATCTTGCTGACCTTCCTACGGAGGAGATGAAGGACAGCTATGGGACTGCATTAGATGAGCCTATTGTAACACTCATTATGAGCGGCACCATGGAATACTGGAATGCTATGCTGAACTACCTTCCTCAGATAGCTGACAGGACCGAACCATTGGATGTCCCACCTCTTGACAACGCGAAGGCGAAGGAGTTCATAGCTCGCAGAGTTGCATATGCTCAAGGCAAAATTGACACCTTTGACAAGGACAATATTGATGTCTACCCCTTTGCGGAAGAGGCAGTGCGATGCATCAACGGAGCGGCAAAGGGCAATCCGAGGGACATACGGATGTTGGCACGAGGGTGTGAACAGGTGGCAGCTGAGGACTTCAGGAGAACGGGCGATCCAACAGTTACCCAGAAAATTGCGGAGCTGGTAGCCGACGCATATGCTGTGATCCTCAAGGAGGTGCACTAGTTGAGCGTACTTGGAAAGTACAGAAGAGAGGCTGATAGGGAAGAGGAGGAGAAACTTGAACCGACTTCTAAGAGCCGGGAGAGTCAGAAAGGTAGTGTGGACAGAGGAAGAGACGAAACGCCCAGACAAACGGAGTCCGTGCCGAACAGAGACCGAAAGAGCCCAATAGTTTCCTTTTCCATACCCACCGACTTGAGAGCTTGCCTGCAAGCAATAAGGAAGAACAAGGCGATTAATCTCAGCATGTGGGTAGAAAAGCAGCTTCGGGAAGCAATACTTGAGGAATTCCCTGGCATAGCGGAGAAGTACCTTGAATCATGAGTCTAATGTATATGGGACCGTCCAGTTCATTGATACACTGAACAGTCGAGCTTGGATTTCGTTTCACTTCGTATTGTGTGTGGCAGGTTCCGGACGCAGATTCCTCGAATTGCTGTGCATCTGAGCATACTCTACTGCTCGACTGATACACATGATGGCTAACGCAGGATCATCATAACAGGGAATGTTGTGTGCTTCGAGCAGCTCCTTGCCCGGTCGACCCACGTCACCGGCAAGCCACACTCCAACAACAGGTTTCTTTGTGCCAGAGCCCCTGATTCCCTGCAACGTCCCTTCGGCATGCTCGGTCTCTGTCATTCCTGCGAATGTAGGAACAGCACAGATCACAAGCAGCACGTCCACACTTCGGTCTCGGAGTGCGAACTCTGTTGCAATCTGATACTCTCTTCTCCCTCCAGTGGCAACCACATCGATTGGGTTCTCGACTGAAGCGAGAGGTGACAGGACTTCTCGCAGCTCCCTACGAGTATTGCTGTCGAGTGAGGACAGTGTGAGATTCTGATCCGAAACGAGGTCCGCTGCAAGGACTCCAGCACCTCCTGTATTACTAATTATACAAATATTACGACCTGTTGGGAGTGGTTGATAGTCAAAGAACTTGCACACCTCAAGGAGCGCGTCAAGGGTGGGAACAGTCACACAGCCGGCCTGTTGAATCATTCCGGTGAAGATCCCTGTAGATCCTGCAAGAGAACCTGTGTGTGACTTGACAGCCCTATCACCTTGTTCGCTACGGCCACCTTTTAGAACCACAACAGGTTTCTTCTCGGCAGCATTGCGCAGCGCCTCGAACACTGCTCGGCCATTACTTACGCCTTCCATGTACATGGCTATGACCGATGTACTGGAGTCATTGCCTAGGTAGTCTAGAATCTCCGTAAAATCCACATCTGCCGCATTTCCAATGCTTACAAACTTGTTGAGCCCGATGTTCTTAGTGCGGGTGATGTAGATACAGACTCCACCAAGAGCTCCGCTCTGAGAAACAAGGGATATACGTCCACACGAGGGCATGATGGTGAAGGTACCATTGAACAGGTGGCTGTTTGATACTCCGACACAGTTGGGACCAAGAAACCTGACCCCTGCATCTCTGGCCGCCTTCACAAGAGCTTCCTCTAACTGCGCTCCTTCTGCACCGATTTCACTGAAACCGCCTGAGAATATGACTGCATTCCGTGCTCCGGCCCTTCGGATTTCATCCATCAGTCCAGGACAATGTTTGGCTTCTATAGCTACTAGCACTAGGTCGACAGGCTCTGGCAAATTCGTCAAGCTCCTGTATGTCATCATGCCTGCAACGCTGCTACCACTCCGCGTCACTGGATACACCTTGACTTTGGAGGTCAAGAGATTCGTGAGAATCGAGTTGCCGAGCCTTCTCGGATCTGATGATATACCGACAAGAGCAACCTTGTGGGGATTGAAGAAGAGGTCTATGGCACCTGTTGGTTTCCCATCCTCGACAGCCATGTTAAGGTCAGAATAGGAACTCGATTTATGTCTAACTAGAAATGACTGTTATACTATTATTACTAGTAATACCGACTCATTGGATCCTTTGGCATCTTCTGATAGACTCGTTTCAGTTTGTTTCGGTTTGGGAGTCCTGAGCGCAGTGCGGCATGTATCATGTACCTTGCTTCGGGACTCTTCTTCACTATGTTCTCTAATGCCGACAGTGAAGCGTCCAGTATCTCTCTTGTTCTCGTCTGGCACACTATGTCGATAAGTACGGAAACAGCAGATTCGTGGTAGAAGCCGCTTAGAGCAACAATAGCCGGTGTCACTATTCTGGCATCTTCCATCTTTGCCAGCTTGCCGAGTATGGCGACTGACTCCTGCGTCCTGATTACGACGTGACTGTTGACGCAGTAGACTAGTTTGCGGTAGTCATCACTCGACTCTGTGGTTTCGTAGCCTGCGATGTGATTGTCGAGCAGTGCATTCAATGTGAATACGGCATGTCTGCTTCCAAGGGACCGAAGAGCTTCCTGATCTTGGTCGATGATTGATGCTAGAAGAAGACTGTACATGCAATTCGACGGATTGGCGTATTCTTGGGTTTCCGTAGACTGGGACTCATCATGCCAATCAGACTGCATACCCAGCATTCTCTGTATTACGGACAATACACTAGCTTCGCTCAGGGGCAGTTGCTTGCCTTTAACACCCAGTTCTGCCAGAGCTCTCCGGCCGATTTCTGTCGACCACAGGGACGCGATGTTTATGGTATCGCCGCATATGACGGGTTTCATTCTTCTCAGCTCGATGTTCCTCAGAGTTTCGAACATCGATTGCATCTCTGGCTTGCAGTTGCTGATGACCATTGATTGGTCGAAGAAGAAAGACTCACTTGAGGTGATTTGTTCGATAGCAAGCTTGCAGACTCGTTCCGAGAAGTGTAATGAAGCTGTGACCATCGAAGCTTCGCCTTCTAAGTCGCTGAGTAGGGCTTTAGTATCAACGTTGACAGGCTCGAAGCCGGTGCATGAAAAAAGACCGAATACCATTTCCCGATACTTCAGGGGTTCGAGCCGAGCACGAGGACCGCTTGGAGTGACTGGAAGTGAGTAGTCCATCTCGGCGGCCTGTTTCAAGTGTTGCAGTGCAGCAGGCCAGCCAAGTTCGCGTTCCGTTGCGGCAGTGAGATCGAGCAGGTCTCTACTTCTTCTTTCAGCTATTGCATCAACGAACTTCTGCAGCCGTGCTCGATCCTCGGCCTCTCTAGCACGCTCTGCGCCTGCCTTGAGAATCCAGCTGTGATCATCGTCCTGTGTCAAGTCAATCACTGCATAGTCCAAATCCGCAGTCACCATCGACTGTGAGCGGATAAGACTTTGTCCTGTACCTCTTGCAGGTTCCAATAGCTGCCGGAGAAAGACATGATACAGTGACAAGTGTGTGCATTGTCACATGAACGGTGCCATGTTGTTTCGGATTCTGAAAAAGAGCCATTCGACTGAGAGACTGTGCGTTCTAGGATTAGAACTATGTATTCCTGCGTACTCCCCTATAGTGAGTGTGTCGTGCTAGTAACGATCTGTTACAGTACTCTCTCACTGGGCTCGCTTAGGCGTCCGTCAGAGGAATCTCTATCTCCTCAAAACAAGCATACCTCTAAGAGCGTCCGATGTCGGCACCAGAGAACCCGTGAAATCAACGTCTACTGAATTCCAATGTTGACGCTGATCGCACGGCACACTCGAGTTTTTCCATAAAACAGAGCCTGGGACTGATTCCGATCTAGTGTGATACCTGTATTACCAGAATGCAGGCTGCTGTTTGGTTGCTAGCTCTTCAAATCTCGGTCTTCCTTGTCACGAGAGAGTACTGACTTGAGAGAGAGGGGAGACGATACCTCATCCAAGGCAGACAGGACCGTTCGCTCAGCTGCTTTGTAGCTTTCAGCATCCTCGCTAGTGAGATGTGCTTTACCTGCCAGTACATCACGTACTTTTCTGTAGTCGCCGATCTTCGTGGCTATCTCTTCAAAAGGCCTAAAGACTGTGAATTCGAACAGGCCGAGATATCCCAAAAGCAACATAGTGTACAGACACCTAGTTACGTTCGTTCGTGCCTGTTGAAGAGTCCTGTTGAAAGCGCCTCGTGACACTCCAGTTGACTGGCTTTGGCCCCTAGAACGTAGAGATGCCTTCTCCTCGTAGGGTATGTGCGTCCCGAAGCTGTCTTCTATAACTAGGTCGATCAGGAGGGTTTCGAGCTGGGATTCTGTGAGATTTGACCCTTTGAGCAAGACCTTGAGTATGGGATCTGTCAATACTTGCTTTGCACCAGACAGTGCTTTTCTTGCAGCTCTTGCGCTCCTGTCGGCTTCAGTCTGATCAGGATTCATGGTGTTGAACTCCCTTTTGAGAATGGAACCCAACCGCTCCTTGGGCCCAATTGAACGCCTAGAGGACTTCCAAGACACATGGCAGTCAACCGAGCAAGCGGATACAAATCTGTATACGGCATCAGTGCTTGTGTACTCCTGACATAAATGCTTCTAGTCTGGTAGCATGAGAGCCCTTGTGGTCAGAGCAAAGGCGCTATGATTACATATTATAGAATAGTTTCATTCGGCATAGCCTCCGAGAGGAGTATGATTGGAAGATAGTCAAGTGGGTACTGAATGGTGTCGGAAGCAGTTGAATCTTCACCAAGTTAGAACACACTCTCCTGGACAAGATCAGATACAGAATCTAGATGGATTATGAGGGTGTGCTGCAGCTGAGAGCTGGCAACTGTGAATGTATCCAAAAGCAATGCCTCTCCGACGATCTTCATCTTCCACTGAGTTTCCACTCTGAACCTGGGGGTATCGGTACAAATCCAAGAATCAGATTGCCTCGAATCTCGTCAAACTTGTAGACACCGAGTAGATGGTTTCCAGATGTAGTGTCCCATTCCACCCACCCTCTACTCACGTAGTATTGAAACACGCTTCTACACTGCTTTCGTACTAGTGAGAAGAGCTGCCGGTAGCGTCTTCGTTGCGAGGGGCGGATGCCCCACCTGCTAAGAATGAAACGATTGGCAAGACCATTGCTTGAAACAAGGACTGGCTTTCTTCCCTTCGGTTGAGTCGCAATAATCTTCTGAAGGGCCTCATGAAGACACTCTGGCACTGCCGCTAGGACGGACGGAGTCGGATTGGGATCTCTAAACAGTGAATGATTACGCTCGGTGGACATGGACACTTCGGTTCATCAATCAGTATGGTGCGCCTCTTATGAGCGCCTACATTCTTGGTAGCATGACTTACCTTTCGTCTACACTACTCGTGGCAGGTTGGCGAGAATTGGTGGACCCTGCTCAGTACATGGGTGTCTGTCATAGATATCCCACCTAGTCTGTGATACTAGTAATGTTGGTAATACAGCATGCAGAGAGGCTGTTGCGAACCATCCCTTTTGGGATTTGACACTTCACTGAGTTAATATCGACTAGTGTGTCCTCGGGGGACGGGAGTCCCAAACTTGAAACGAAGAGCAGACATTCATGTCACGGGCATCGTTCAAGGAGTGGGATTTCGGCCCTTTGTGTATCGACTTGCCACCAGCATGGGCTTGGTCGGCTATGTGCTGAACCTCGGGAGTTCGGGGGTACGGATTGTCGTAGAAGGTGAAAGAAACCGTATCGAACACTTGGTCAGTGAGATAAAGTCACATCCGCCGTCAGTTTCCAGAGTTAACTCAATCCACATTGATTGGGAAGAACCAAGGGATGGTTTTTCGGACTTCTCAATCGAGAAGTCATCAACGGCGAGAACGGACTCTTCAGCTCTTGAGATTCCTCCTGATATCGGGATATGCAACGAATGTATCGGAGATCTGATGAACCCGAACTCGCGCTGGTACCTGTATCCGTTCACATCATGTTCTGCATGTGGACCTAGGTTCTCTACGATAGTAGACCTCCCATATGACAGACCCAATACGACGATGGGTGATTTCCCTCTCTGCACGAAATGCCGCGCAGGATACTTGGAGCCTCTGGACCGTCGATACCATGCACAGACCACCGCATGCCAATCATGCGGCCCTGCATATCGTCTTGTGAATTCGCATGGCAAGGATGATGGAGAGGACAACCCGATAGCTACTGCCTCAAATCTGCTCACGAGAGGAGAAATAGTCGCAATCCAAGGAATCTCTGGAACACATCTTGTGACCAAGACTACCAATGCAGAACCATTGCAGGAGTTGAGAAGAAGAAAGAGAAGGTCACAGAGACCATTTGCAATAATGGTAAGAGACCTTCGGACTCTCTCGGCTCTCTTCACTGTTTCTGACGAAGAAGCTGAACTTCTCTCGTCTTGGCGCAAGCCCGTGGTCCTAGTGAGAAAACCAGCAGAGCCGTTAGTTGTTACTACAGCCTCTGAAACGACCGTATCAGGTGTGATACCGGCAGAGGTTCTTGAAGCAGTTTCGCCAGGTCTAGACACGGTCGGAGTGATGTTGCCCTACTCGCCGTTACACTATCTTCTCTTCCATTATCTGGATGAACCAGCAGTCGTTATGACAAGTGCGAATCCAACCGGCGTGCCTATGTACATTGATCCTGATACAATCATCTCAGAACTCGCCGAAGTTGCTGACGAATTCCTGGTTCATAACAGAAGGATTCACCAGAGAGCAGATGACTCCGTGGTCAAGTTTGTCGCAAACACTCCGGTGTTTATCCGGAGAGGACGGGGGTATGTACCAGAACCACTTGAGATGGGTGATCAATTGACCACGGCTCAAGTTGTGGCCTTAGGTCCGGAAGAGAAGAATACAGGGGCACTCCTGAAATCTCACAAGATCTACATGACTCAACACATAGGAGACACTGACAGAGCGGAGAACATTCAGTTCCTCTGGGATTCTTTGAAGCACCTGATGCACCTAGCTGGAATAGCCAGACCAGATACGATTGCTTGTGATCTCCACCCCGAGTTCCTAACTACAGATCTCGGCAAGGACATGGCAACTGAATACGAAGTGCCGCTTATCCAAGTTCAACATCATCATGCTCACATGGCATCATTGATCGTCGATCGTCAACTTTCCACTGAAAGTCCTATTACGTGTATTACTGCAGATGGTTACGGCTATGCTCCCGATGGAACGGCTTGGGGGGGTGAGGTCTTGACCGGTGATCTGAGAGCGGCAAGGAAGTATGGAGGTCTCAAGGCTCAGAGGTATACAGGTGGAAATCTGTCTGCGAGATATGCAGTCAGAGCTCTAATGGGAATAATCGGAACTTCTGTTGAGTACAGTCAAATTGCTGACATGACAAGTGGTGCTAACGTCGCACCTGATGCAACTGTTAGCAGTGAAAGCTTATCCATGCTCATGGAAGCACATGACAAAGGATTGAATGTTGTTGTAAGCACAAGCGCGGGCAGGTATCTCGATGCCGTGGCAGCGGCCCTAGGAGTATGTTACGAGAATACCTATGATGGTGAGTGCCCCATGAAGCTTGAAGCAGTATCCCGAGAAACGGACTTGAAGATTAATCCGGAGTATGACAGTGGAAACGGTTCACTTGAATTGGACACGACAACATCGCTAGACCAAGTCTTGCAGATGAGGAGAAAGAGAATTCCGGTTCCAGAGATTGCATATGCGGCACAGTGGCATCTGGGGGAAGCCCTGGCAGAGATTGCATGTATGGTTTCAAAGAGTGAAGGTGTGAAAGCTGTTGGTCTTTCGGGTGGAGTTGCCGTCAATCGGATTATCACAAAGGCCGTGCTCACTCGCATCAGGCAAGAGAAACTCCAGCCGTTGATCCATACGAATGTTCCGCCAGGAGATGGCGGCGTTTCAGTTGGTCAGGCTGCCGTAGCTGCATGGAAATCGGTCCACTAGCCACTGGAGCGAGCTGTAAGGCTGTTCAATCGCCATGACTTCTAGTAGCTCAGCTTGTCTTTTGCAATCGAATAGCCAATGGTGAAAGCACGGGCATTCACCTCCTCGAACTTCCCCGGAAAGCTCTCATGAATGGATCTCAGTGCTGTGCTTCTGCTGATTGGCGTGATTTCTGAAGCGATAGCTGCACCGAACAGGACCATATTCAACGAACCGGCACCCCCTGCTGTCTTGGCCACGTCTAAAGCATCAAATTCGAGAACCTTGCTCGTGAACTTCCGTATGAGAGCGAGCACTAGTTCGTGCTTCGGATAGTCAATCTGGCCCATTGAAACGGCAACGGGCATCTGAATGTGCGAATTTAGGATGACTAGACCCTCGGGCACGACAAACTGGATCTCTCTCAGTGTTTCGATGGGCTCGAAGCCCAGTATCAGTTGAGCAGTACCGGGGTCTACGATGGGACCTGTTGCACACGGACCTATCCTCACAGTGCATGTGACATGGCCCCCTCTTTGGGCCATTCCATGTATCTCGCCGACTCTGACATTGTGCCCATCGAACATAGCAGCTCTTGCCATCATGTCAGCGAGTGTAAGAACCCCTTGGCCACCTACCCCGGTGAGAACCATATTCACCGTTGGTGCAGCATTACAGTCTATGCGTATCATACTACCGCTCTCCCTTTCTTATTGCACCCTGTGGACAAACGGCGACACAGCTGCCGCACATGTTGCAGAGTGTTTCGTCAATTAGAGCTCTGCCGCTCTCTGGATCAAAGTACATCGCAGGGCATGAATAGCGTGTGAGACATCGCCTGCATCCGTTGCATTCAGTTGTATCCACATAATATCGCTGTAGTGGTTCTTCACTGCGACTCCTCTCGGCAGCAGTAAGAATTGCGCACGGTTCTCTGGACACCAGAACAGAGGGCTGCTTCCGTTCTCTAGTCCATGCTACCATCTGCCTGACTTCGGCGACCAAGTCAACCATGGAATCAAATGGTCTGACTATCCTCACATATTGTACTCCTAACCCCCTACACACGTCTGCTATATCGAGTGGTGTGACTTTTTCCTGCATTCCAGTCAAACCTGTACCAGGATGTGGCTGCTGACCTGTCATGGCAGTGGTGCGGTTATCAAGAATAACGACGCATATGGGGTGCTTGTTATAGACTGCATCTACAATTCCTGGAAGGCCTGATGCAAAGAATGTGCTGTCACCGATGGTTGCCACTACATCTTGGCCTGTCACTTGTGCTATGCCGCAAGCGGTCGTGATGGACGAACCCATATCGAATAGGATGTCTGCCGTTTCCAGCGGCGGAGCAATACTGAGTGTGTAGCATCCTATATCTGAAGGGTAGATTGCTTTGCCTCTTGTAGCCGCTCGAATTGCGTAGTAGGTGGCCCTGTGGGGACAACCGGGGCAAAGAAGTGGAGGACGAGGAGGTAATGGTGGAATCTCACGAACTTTCGCATCGATTGCCTCCCAATCGATGGATGTCTTACGATTGAGAATCTTGCTCAGCGCTTCGATGACTATTCGTGGGGTGTACTCGTACGTCCTTGGGAAGTAGCCCTGATCTTTTCCGAGAATGTCCACAGTTATCCTCTTCAGTTGGGCTATCCGACGTGTTTGGGTTTCTACAAATGGTTCCAGCTCTTCAACAACGACAACAGTTGTGTGACGTTTTAGAAACTCAGAAATCATATGCTCTGGTACAGGGTTTGTCAGTCCTAGCTTTAGCAGTTCGGCCTCAATGTTCATTCTGGAGAGCGCTTCGACAGCGTAGTTGTATGCAACTCCGCTCGTGATGATTCCGAGGCTCCCAGTACCTGATGAGAAATTCAATGGTGTTGACTCGGACACCTTTAGTGCCTTTTCCATCTGCCCGAGGAGCCAAGGGTGTCGCTTATACGCTACAGAAGGTATTGGTACAAACCTGAATGGATCTTTGACGAATTGGACCTTGTCCGGTCTCTCTCGTATTGAACCTAGTTCCACGGGAGACCGCGAGTGGTTGACTCGAGTGGTGGTACGAAACATCACCGGTAGCTCCAGCTGTTCAGAAATGTCATAGGCTTGCAGAAGCATGGATTTTGCCTCAGAGGAATCTGATGGCTCAAGCATCGGCGTGTTGGCCATCAAGGCGTAGAAGCGTGAGTCATTCTCGTTCTGGGAGCTCCACATGCTCGGGTCGTCCGCTACGAGAACAACCATGCCAGCTCGTACACCGACGTATGCCAATGAGAGGAAGGGATCAGCTGCGACATTCAGTCCTGGTCCCTTGCAGACCATCAGAGACCTGACTCCTGCAACTGCTGCGGCTCCAGCGACCTCTATCGCAACTTTTTCATTCGTACTGAATTCGAAATAGAAGTTTGAAAGATGGGGTGCCATAGCCGTGAGATTGTTGCCAATCTCGCTGCTCGGAGTTCCAGGGTAGAGAGCAACTAGACGTACTCCAGCTTCTAGGACTCCGCGTGCTATTGCTTCATTGGCAAGCAAGAGCATTTTCTTCCCTGGTTCATTCTGCAATAGATCCATCGCTCGAACCAACGTGTGTGACCTCTTAGCAGATTTTCTGAAAGAGGCAACCGTGCATCAGTCTTCCGGTACCGCAGATTCTGGTGACAACACGTAACTCCCCACCAACCCTTGATGCTTGCGTCTGTGTAAGTTGGAACACGTGTTCCAACACCACTGCGACCCCCTCGCTTCTTGTGGAAAAAGTGATTCATTTTGGTTCGAAGCATATCGGAAAGTATAAATAGAGCTTTATGAAGCTGAGGTTTATCTATATTTTATCGGATCATAATATATCCCGCTGGCTTCAATCTTTTCCACATGTTACAGTGGAAATCGAGGGGAGTGATGCTCATCTTTCTCGGCTCTTGACACGCCTAGACATCTTTCGACGCTGGACATTAGAACACGTGTTCCCAAT
>Ga0153915_10002591_pt1 | contig 16465 bp, 11 predicted proteins | sample Opewatmetagenome_2_FD_107003 | JGI IMG/M metagenome (GOLD analysis project Ga0153915, IMG submission 107003) | Freshwater wetland microbial communities from Ohio, USA - Open water 3 Core 3 Depth 3 metaG | ecosystem: Environmental > Aquatic > Freshwater > Wetlands | place: USA: Ohio, Lake Erie...
AACTTTGTGACAATATCACTCTTATCAATAAGGCAAAAACAATTCTTGAAGGAAATGTAAATGATATCCGCAAGCAATGGGCTGCCAATGAATATGATATTGTTTTCGACGGAGATGTTACCCTGGAAGGTAACGGTCAGTACAATATCCTGAATAAGCTTAAAGAGGAGAACAAAAGCACAATCAGGCTTAAAACAATCCGGGAGATTGATACAAACGAAATTATCAGGACAGCATTGAAATCAGGAAAAGTTCTTTCTTTCAATCCCGCCCTGCCCTCAATGAATGAGATTTTCATCAGGGTTGTCGAATCCCGTAATTAATGCCGGAAATCTAATTAACTATCCATACTTTTTAAAAATGAATAAGATATCTATCATAATAAAGAGAGAATATATGACAAGGGTCAGAAAAAAATCATTTATAATAATGACGCTCCTGGCACCTGTCCTTATGGCAGCAATTATAATTGTCCCCACACTGGTAATGATGAACCAGGACCAGGAATTTAAAAAGATAGCAGTAATCGAAGACAATCCGGGCCTGTTCAAGGGAGTCATTCCAAATACCAAGAATCTTGAGTTTTATTACCTCGACAATGTAAGGCTGGAAGATCTGAAAAAATCCTTCCAGCAGGCAGGGTACTACGGTATTCTGTTTATTTCATCCGAAGTGGTAAATACTCCAAACGCCGTTCAGCTGATCTCCAAGCAACAACCACCGATAGCGCTTCTTCAACATATTGAAAGTTCACTTGAAAAAGTGATTGAGAAGGAGAAGCTTATGACATACAAGATCGAGAACCTTGATGAAATAATGAAAAACGTGGAGACAAAAGTCTCAATTCAGACAATCAAAATAGATGAATCCGGAAATGTAAAGGAAACAAGCACCGGTATTGCTATGGTTCTTGCCTACCTGAGCGGATTTCTTATGTACATGCTCGTCTTTATGTTTGGCGCACAGGTTATGAGAGGTGTGATTGAAGAAAAGACAAGCAGGGTAGTCGAGGTTATTGTATCATCTGTAAAACCTATCCAGCTTATGATGGGTAAAATTATCGGGATCGCCCTTGTTGGCCTAACGCAGTTTCTGATATGGGTATTTCTGACTATTGCCATTGCCGGGGTGGTCAAATCTACAGTCCTGAAGAAAGAGAATCTGACACAGACCACCCAGAACATGACAAAAAGCATTATGAGTGGAGACCAGCAGATTGCCGGGCAAACCCAGGGAACAGAGATGACTCCTCAAATGGCAGAATTCTCCAAAATATTCAGTAATGCGATGAACCAGCCATGGGGTCTTATAATACTTTGCTTCATTTTTTACTTTATTACAGGGTACCTTCTATATGCTTCAATTTTTGCCGCAATTGGTTCTGCGGTTGATAATGAAACCGAGACGCAGCAATTTATGCTTCCGGTAACCATACCCATTATCCTGGCGCTGATGGTCGCGATGGGCACAATGCAGAATCCCGAGAGCTCATTGTCGTTCTGGTGTTCTCTTATCCCTCTTACATCGCCGGTAGTGATGGTTGCCCGGTTGCCGTTTGGTGTTCCATACTGGGAGATAGCTGTGTCGATGATCCTGATGGTGGTAACTTTTATAGCCTTTGTCTGGATGGCAGCCAAGGTCTACCGTACGGGCATCCTTATGTACGGTAAAAAGACTTCCTGGAAGGAAATGTGGAAATGGCTGAGGTATTCCGGATAGGCGAAATATTATGTATTACAGGCGATGTAAAAAGGTAATAGGCGACTAGCGTAGGGAAGAACCTAAAAGATTGCTGCTCCCGCTTTGCGGGATCGCAATGATGGTAGTAACAAATAATCATATGAAATGTCTAAAATACTGGTAATAGACGACGAAAGGGCAATCCGGAATACCCTTAAGGAGGTCCTCGAATATGAAAAGCATGAAGTCGATCTTGCTGAAGACGGACCATCAGGAATTGAGATGTTTAATTCAAACTCCTACGACATTGTGCTTTGCGATATTAAGATGTCAAAGATGGATGGCATTGAGGTGCTCCAGAAGATCTGCGAAACCTCTTCGGACATCCCTGTGATAATGATCTCCGGACATGGGAATATCGACACTGCTGTTGAAGCCATAAAAAAGGGTGCATATGATTTCCTAGAGAAGCCTCTGGACCTTAACCGGTTACTTATAACCATCCGGAACGCAACCGACAAATCAACACTTATCACCCAAACACAGGTGCTGAAGAACAAAGTCAGCAAGATGTACGAGATCGTAGGTGAATCGGAAGCCATCCAAAAGGTGAAGGAGATGATCGACAGGGTTGCTCCTACCGAAGCCCGTGTTCTCATAACAGGGGCCAATGGGACCGGTAAGGAGCTGGTAGCACACCAGATCCATGAAAAGAGCAGCAGGGCGAAAGCACCTTTCGTTGAAGTAAACTGTGCAGCGATCCCTTCCGAACTTATTGAAAGCGAACTGTTTGGTCACGAAAAGGGCTCTTTTACCTCTGCAATTAAACAGCGAATTGGCAAGTTTGAACAGGCAAACGGCGGCACTCTTTTTCTCGATGAGATTGGGGATATGAGCCTGTCAGCTCAATCGAAAGTGCTGAGGGCGCTTCAGGAGAATAAGATTAGCCGTGTCGGATCGGACAAGGATATCCATGTCAACGTAAGAGTAGTTGCGGCAACGAATAAAAACATCAGGAAGGAGATCGAGAATAATACTTTCAGGGAAGATCTGTATCACAGGCTCAGTGTAATACTAATCCATGTACCTACACTTAATGAACGCGCGGATGACATACCCCTGCTGGCTGAATATTTTAACTCATTGATTTGCAACGAATACGGAATGAGCAAGAAGACGATAAGAAAAGATGCAATAAATGAGCTTCAAAAGATCGAATGGACCGGCAATATCCGTGAATTCAGGAATGTCCTGGAAAGGCTTATTATCCTTTGCAGGGATGAGATAACCGGAGCTGATGTTGTTGCTTATGCCAGACCAGTTTCCAGCTCAAACATTTAAATCTCTGTGGCCTTCTGTGTCTCCTCCGTGTTTTCTGTGAAATAAAAAAACCTACACTGAGGAAATCCGGAGAAGTCATAGAGTTGTACAGAGAAAATTCTTTTTATGTTCCGGATAGAAAAAGATACTCTTGGACAGAAAGAGATCCCTTCAGATGCTCTTTACGGGATTAATGCATTAAGAGCAAAAGAAAATTTCCCGGATGACACACCTTTTCCCATCGATTGGTACAAGGGGGTCGGAATAACAAAACTCGCCTGCTTTAGAACTTATCGGAAATTTCGTGATGCAGCAGCTGAAAAATACGGTCAGCATCCTGCTGTTAAAATAATCCCTGATGACATTCTTGATGCCCTTATCAAATCTGCAGTTGAGGTTTCAGAAGGAAAGTATTTCGAACATTTCATTGTACCTGCAGTTCAGGGTGGTGCCGGAACAAGTATCAATATGAATATCAACGAGATAATTGCAAATGCAGCACTTTTAAAGACAGGTAATAAGTGTGGGGAGTACACTTATATCGACCCAACTGAGCACGTCAATATTTACCAGTCGACAAACGATGTAATTCCCACTTCCCTTACAGTTGCAGCTATGTTCTTACTGCAAACACTCGAAAGCCATGTAAACAGTCTGAGGCAGGAGATAGAAAAGCTTGAAAGGAATTCTGTCGAAAAACTGCGACCTGGTTTTACCCAGATGCAGGTGGCTGTGCCTTCTTCATTCGGCAGGTTGTTCAGCACTTACAATGAAGCATTATCGCGTGACTGGTGGAGAGTTTCGAAATGTCTGGAACGGCTTAAACCAGTAAACCTGGGAGGAGGGGCAACCGGGACAGGAATGGCAGTTCCGATATTCTTCATAATGCATATTGTCCCTGAACTGCGTGAACTTACAGGACTTCCGATATCCCATAGTGAAAACCTTTCCGATACAACATCAAACCTTGACAAATGGGTTGAGGTACATGCCACCCTCAAAGCCCTTGCCGTTAATCTTGAAAAGATGGCTTCAGATCTGCGTCTTCTTGCTTCAGATGTGTCCAGAGATAAAAGTGTTGTTATTCCGGAAAAACAGGTTGGCAGTTCGATAATGCCCGGGAAGATTAATCCTGTCATCCCTGAATTTATAATTTCTGCTTCTCATAAAGTTTACTCTAACGACGCTCTTGTAACTTCCCTTTGCGGGCAGGGATGCCTTGAGTTAAATGCGTATCTTCCAGTTATTGGATATGCTGTAATTGAAAGCATAAAGCTGCTGATTTCTTCCTGTAAAACGGCTGAAGAAAATCTTATCCGGGGGCTTATTGTAAACGAAAATGCAGGATATGAATCGCTTCTTCACAGTCCATCAATCACAACGGCTCTTATTCCTCATATCGGGTATCATAGGGCAGCTGAGCTAGCAATTCTGATGAAAGAAAAAAAATGTGATATTTTCGAAGTCAACAAAATACTTAAAATAATCGATGAGACCAGGTTGAAAGAGATTCTTCAGCCCGGGAACCTTCTAAAGCTAGGGTATTCCCTGGAGGATTTGGCCCCCCAATCCCCCTGAAGGGGGGCTGAAATCAATGCTGTGATTAATCCCCCTTTAGGGGGTTTGGGGGCAAAACTTACATAGAGGAAATTCAGAGAAGAACAATTAGGGCAAAAACTAATCATCCAGGCTTAAGAGACCAAGATTGATATTATCAGAATTCTTATTTTTCTTCTTTCTGTCGGATAGTTTCTCATCCTGCAGATCGTTAATCCTTTTCAGACTTGCCTTCCCATATTGAATGTAGCTTGCTCCGCGCGACCCGAAATTTTTCATATCATTTATTCCCTCTTCATAATATTTCCCGGCAAGCTGATAATTGTGATACTTCATTTCCTGCAAAAGCCCGTTAAAAATTGCAAGCTGACCCAGAAAATATTCGTTTTTTGAGTCCCCGGATGACAGGATCATTTTCTCAGCTTCATCATATGCATTCAGAAGGAAAAGGCTTTTGAGGTATTCTCCCTTAAACAATAAATTGGATTGATACTGGTCATATAAGGTTTTGCTGTAATCCAAAGCCTTGTGAAAATCATTTTCGTAATGGATGCAGATCCAAGAAAGTATTGAATAAGATTCAGCCCTCAGTATAATTGAATTTTCCGCAGCATACTGAAGTTCTGCCAGTCCCTTTTTCTTTTCCCCCGGAGGGAACAGGACAGCAAGTGGTTTATAAATAGGATGATTCTCAGGATAAGCTTCCCGGTAATAATTATAGAGGCCTGTAAAATAACTGAAATCAGGGTACACAGATGTAAACTGAAAGGACTTTCTGATACATTTCCAGGTAGTAGCCGCAATTGGAAATACCTCCCCGCTCATTTCATTTTCTGAATAAAACAGCAACAGCATACCCCTTGCGCACAGGTCGATCAACAGCGTTTCGGGATCGTCCAGCCATCCTTCTTTTGCTTCACATAACCGTATGCTCGTCCTCAACTGAGCCTCGAAGTTCCTCGAAATCGGACTGGACGGCAGAAGGGGATAGTTCTGATAATATATCAGCATTCCCATGTAGAGATAAGTTGCCGGATGAGAAGGATATTTTGTGTTAATAGCCGTAAGTACATCTTTAGCATCACTGAACTCCAAATTATAAATATGGTTTATACCTGTTTTAATAAGCTCCATTGAAGAATTATCAGGCAATATCTGGCCATCAGCTGTTCCGCGACCCATAAACAGGTATAAGGCAATCGTGGCAAATAATCTGATAAAAAATAGTCTGAATATTTGCATAATGAGGAATAAAATCTATTCCTTTTTAACGATTATAATGTCTATTTGTTCAGTTTGGAATTTTGGAGTTAATTGCTACCTAACCATTTCCTCACCTTCTCATGCTCTTTCGTTACGTATGCTGTTGAACAGGGGATCGGGTTTTGCCAGGCTTACCCTGTTTACTACTGAGAATCCGGCCTCCGAATAATTTTGCTAATTTTGCAGGAGATTTTGAATTGATGTCAAAAGGCAGGGAATCCAAACCACATATCGGTATTTACGGCCGGAGGAATAATGGCAAAAGCAGCCTGATAAACTGTCTTGCCTCACAGGATATTGCTATTGTCTCCGAACAGGCTGGCACAACAACCGATCCTGTTAAAAAGTCATTTGAAATTACAGGCTTCGGGCCGGTGATCCTGGTCGATACTGCCGGAATAGATGACTCGGGGGAACTCGGACAAAAAAGAGTCAACCGTACACTAAGAACTTTGGATATTATCGATCTTGCATTGCTGATTGTAACAGAAAATTACTGGGGAGGGTTTGAAGATGATCTTATTAAAAGATTTCGCAGCATTGATGTACCCTTCATTGTAATCAATAACAAATCAGACTTGCTGAAACCTTCTACGGACTTCAGGAAAAAAATCAAAAACATAACAGGTAAAGATCTTTTTGAGTTTTCCGCAGTTGATAAGCGTAACTATGAGGAACTGATTCAGCTAATCAAAGAATCTATTCCGGAACATTCTTACAAGTCGCCCGCACTACTTGGCGACCTGATAAATCATGGCGATGCTGTAATTCTAATTACCCCCATCGACATTGAAGCTCCCGAAGGCAGATTAATTCTGCCCCAGGTTCAGGCAATAAGAGATATACTCGATAATGATGCGATTGCCATTGTCCTCAAGGAACGCGAGGTTGACGCCTTTCTTAAAAAAACAAAGATTAAACCTGCCCTTGCAGTTACAGATTCACAGGCATTTGAAAAAGCCGATGCTTCTATTCCGGCTGAAATTCCCCTTACAAGCTTCAGCATCATGCTTGCCAGATTCAAAGGTGATTTTGACAGCTACCTGAAAGGGACTCCAAAAATATCAGAACTCAGGGATGGCGACAGGGTACTGCTCCTTGAATCTTGTTCTCATCATGTGGCATGCGATGATATCGGCAGGACAAAAATACCAAGATGGATCACAAATTTCACTGGCAAAAAAATTGAGTTTGATATGGTCGCAGGTCTTGATGTTCTTCCCCGCCCCGTTACAGATTATTCCCTTTTGATCCAGTGCGGCGGATGCATGATAACCAGGAAACAGCTTCACAACAGGCTCCTTCCTGCGATTAAGGCCGGCATACCTGTTACCAACTACGGAATGGCAATTGCATATGTTAAGGGGATATATAAAAGGGCAATAGCACCGTTTGTGAAGGAAATCAGGAACGAGGAAGCTTATCTATAAAGTTAATTGACCTCTCCCTAAATCCCTCCCCCAGGTGGGAGGGACTTAAAAAACATCCTCCGCTCTCCTGCGAGCGGGGGATAAGTGAAGGTGAGGTTAAAACCTGAAATAAATAAATGGTATTATTTCGGCGGTTTTCATCTGGTAGAGCATAACCGCTATCAGCATAATAATCACTACTTGTGCCGGAACGGGTGTTTTTATGAAAAGGCCCCGATATGATTCCTTGAGTTTTTCAGGCAGAAAGTGAATCAGGTAACCGGCAGCAATAAGTGATAACACACCGGCATAAGCCGGAAGCATATTGCTGAAGGAAGAAGGTAGGAAGTTCTCAAATATCTGCCTCAGAATGAGGCCAACGTTATGCATATCAGGTGCCCGGAAAAATATCCAGCAGAAACTTACAAACTGAAAAGTTATAAAAATAGATAAAACCTTGCCAAACCATCCTGTTTTAAAACGAACGCTAAAAAGAGAACTCCATAACTTATTAATTACCAGGCCAACACCATGAAGTCCACCCCAGATAATAAATCTAAGGGAGGCGCCGTGCCATAATCCACCCAAAAGCATTGTAATCATCAGATTTACATAAGTACGGATCTTCCCCCTCCGGTTGCCACCTAAAGAAATATAGAGATAATCACGAAGCCACTGAGATAAAGAAATATGCCATCTTTTCCAGAAGTCAGAAATACTTGTTGCTTTATAGGGAGAGTTAAAGTTGACAGGCAACCTGAATCCAAGAATCAATGCAACGCCAATGGCAATATCGGTGTAGCCTGAAAAATCACAGTATATCTGAAGTCCATATCCGTAAATTGCAAGAAGATTTTCAAAACCTGAATAGGCTGAAGGAGCATCAAAAACACGATCAACAAGATTAATTGCAATGAAGTTGGAGATAATTATCTTTTTAACCAGTCCTTTGGAAATCATAAAAAGAGCATGGCTGAATTCCCTCGAGGTAAGTCTGAACTCCTGATATATCTGCGGAATAAATACTGAAGCTCTGACAATCGGACCAGCAACAAGATGGGGGAAAAATGAAACGTAAAATCCAAAGTCAAAAATATTCCTTACAGGTTCCATTTTTCTCCTGTAAATATCAATTGTATAACTAAGCGACTGAAATGTAAAAAAGGAAATACCCACCGGGAGTATTATGTAACTTATATCAAAGGAAGTTCCCAGAAATGAGTTTGAAATAGCTGAAAGCAGATCATATACCTTCAGGTGAGTACCGAAAATGCTATTTATTGTATTGATAATGAATCCTGTGTACTTAAAATATCCAAGAAGGCCAATATTTGAGACTATGCTTAGAAGTACAAAGGATTTTCTTGCAAACGCCCCCTTTGACCTGTTTATTAAAAGACCACAGGTATAATCGATTACAGTTACAAAAATAAGAATGAACAGGAACAAACCCCCTGTTTTGTAGTAAAAGAAAAGGCTTACGATAAATAAGTATAAATTTCTGATCTGAAGTTTCCTGTAAATAAGGCTATACCCTGCCAATACCAGCAATAAGAAAATCCAGAAAGCCGGTGCTGTAAATATGAACGGCTTATCCGGATCATAACTGAATATCAATGTAAACAGTGACCTGAAAAAGCCCTGTTTTTCAGCAACTATTTGCTGATCAGCGGTATAGTTTTTTTCAGATCCAGCGACTGTATCCCGGTGAAAGGTTGTTCCTGCTGATATAAAAGAATCCGGTCTCAGGTCTGTTAAAAGGTCAGATATCATCAGCTTTGCAAGAGTATCGGCTCCCTGGTCAGTAAAATGAACATAATCTTTTTTTGCCAGGGGAGGATTCATCCCGAACCATTTAATAATTGAGGACTGGCCTCCCATTGCTTTAAGAGCGTCCCAAAACATCACTCCCGATTCCTGAGAAGCCTTTTTCTGAGCTTCAATTATCTCCGGAATATTAGGATAGGATTTAATATTGTCTTCTTCCCCGTAAGCCATGTCAGTAAGGCCCACGACAACAAAATCGGTTCCGGGGGAGACCTCTTTCAGTAAAGCGAGCTGGCGCCTCAATCCCATTTCATAATATGAATAATCCTTCTTTATATTCTTGACTATGTTCAGGCCGTAATGCAGTATAACCAGGTCGGGAGAAAGAAATCTGTAGGATTCCTTCAGATTTTCTTTATCGACCATTGTAAATTCCAGTCCTGCGCTTCCTCTCTGCGGGATATTATCGACTATAATACCTGAATTGCTTTCAATGCTGATCCCGTAAATATCAGGGCTCGCCTTGCCGGAGAAATCGATAAGTACATTTTTCGAATTATGCAGCGGACATATAAACTCATTAAGTTCTTTGCTGATTTTAAGTGTATCGGTTATAACAGGAAATTTATCCGCTCTTACTTCTATCGTCACATCTTCCTGTGTATTCCTGTAAAGAATTTTCAGAAAATCGTATTTAGAAGTTGTACTGTCGGCAAATATTGACGGTATAATTCTGATCCAAGATTTAACGTTTGTAGAAGATCGCTCTCCTTCAGGCATATACCTGCAAAAAGCCATGAACGGCCCTAGAGCATTGTGTGCAATTACACCATTCCTGAATGAAAGATAGTTGTATCTCCTCCAGTTTGACGATGCCCTTATATTAACTGATTTAGTGTACGTTACAGGCATAACAGGAAGAAATAATCCTGGCCCTGTTCCCCCCCGGATCTTTCTCAGGTAGGACCGTAGATAAGATGTGATACGATCGCCTTCAATCTGTGAATCGCCGTAATACATTACTCTAACGGATCCTCTGGAATATTTAATGGAATCAACAAAGATCTTTAGAGGAACCAAAGGTGAAGTATTGGGAGCGACATAATTTGAATCAGGTACATTAATCTTTTCCGAAACAGCCGATCTAAGAGTGCCTCCCCGTGTAGCCGAGGATTCAGGTAATTTATCGTTATTTTTTCTTAACAGACCGGGAACCAGTTCTGACGGGATAAGGCTATCAAGTGAAGGAAGATTCAGATCCCACGGAAGCACATAAGAAAGGCCTGCAAAAACGAGCAGGAAGATTAGTAAGAGTAAAAATGACCTGAAAGGGCGCATCTTTTAGAAAGAGATCAGCTCTTCTTCTTTATTTTTAGTATTTGTCCAACTTTTATTTTAGATGGATCGGATATATTGTTCAATGAAAGTACATCAGTAGTACTTACGTTATCAAACATCTTCACAATATCCCAGATTGTGTCACCGTTGCGAACAATGTATGTGACATATTCTCCGGCTGGTACCGGCTCAACTGCAATTGCATCCGGGACAGGGGATACACTCTTTCCGATCATTTGCTGTTTTTCCGCGAAAGTCATCGTATTGACCTGAGAATAAAAATCTGATCTTAACGGATCAACAAAAATGACAAGCCTCTGGCCTACCCTGATTGTGTTCCTGAAGATATTGTTCCAATACCTGAGGTCTGATAACCCTACTTTATACCATTCGGAAATAAAGCCCAGGTTATCGCCATCCTTTACAGTATAGTAAAGTTTTGTTTTTCCCTTTATGTCTGCAGGCAGATATGCGGAACGTGAAGGATCAGCTGTCCGGTTGACTCTTGACAGGTATACTTCAGGTTTATAGTTACGGATGGTATCATTCAGGTCAATAAAGTCCCCAAGATGTCTTACAGGCAACGTCAGCGACATTGGTTTTGTAGAACCCGGAACTAATCCTGAGCGGTACTGGGGATTTAGAGCCCGTAGCTCACCCAGGGGAATGCCCATTACCTCGGATATCTGGTTAAGATGGATGTCCTTGTTTACCATAATAGTGTCGGTCGAAATCGGAATATTTAGAGGGAGTGGTCTTATATTATGTTCCGCAAAATAATTAACAGCATAAACTGCAGCAACATACTGCGGAATATAGCCTCTGGTTTCCCTTGGCAGCCTGTAATAGATTTGCCAGTAATCTTTCCGGTTACCTGACCTCCGGATTGCCTTATTCACATTGCCGGGGCCGCAATTGTACGCGGCAATGACAAGTATCCAGTCGTTATATATATTATAAAGATCTCTTATATATTTTGCGGCAGCATGAGTGGCTTTAACAGGGTCCCTTCGTTCATCAACCAGTGAGTTGATTGTAAGTCCGTAAAACCTTCCAGTACTGTACATGAACTGCCACATTCCTGTTGCGCCAACCCGCGATACTGCATTAACATTCAGGGCTGATTCAATTATTGCCATATACTTAAGTTCGTCCGGAAGCTTGTATGAATCAAAAATATCTTCAATCATCGGAAAATAGTAATTCATCAGTCCGAGCACAGCACTGAATTTATCTCTTTGTTTTACTGTATAAACATGGATATGGTTCCTTATCACGCTGTTGTAAGGGAGCCTGATTATTGAATATATCTTGCTTATTCTTTTACTATAAACCGAATCGGAGAATTCTATTCCTGTAGAGTCATTTTTGAATTCTCCGGGAAAATCCTTCATTGCCATCCTGACATACCAGCTATTGACAAGGCTGTCGAGATCTTCCGTTATTTTTTCCGAATATATTTCCGACTTAAGGATTATTGTGTCATTAATGCCAGAGGCATTGACAGTCAGGCCTGCAATAAAGAATATTCCCAGGACAATTTTAAATTTCATCATTTATATTTTCATTAAAACGTATAAATCACACTTATATTTAGTCCGGCCCCCATAACTCCGGGAACAGGCTGCTGCAAAGGGGAAACAGCAAGGCTAAGGTTTTTGCTTACATCAAAGTTGAAAAGGCTTGCATCCACATTTGCGTCAAGAACCGTAATAAGGTACCAGGCTGCGATCCCAATATAGGAAAGATCGCGGTATTTTTTATAATAATCGACCGATTTCAGCAGATTGCCTGCCACCCATGAAGCAGTTGAAGGATCATATGAATTGGGATAAAGAACAGGATCATATGTTGAGGGCTCAGCCCATTTGATGAGGGGAATATAGCTGTTTGTCTCCGGAATCTTATCAGTGAAGTCCTGGTATGCCTTCATCATCTGGTTATAGTGCGTGGCATTGAAGCTTACACTATAAATAAGGGCGCCAAAACCGGCATAGACAAATGGAACTTTCCAGTATTTCCTGTTGTACAGCTGGCCAAGGCCGGGAAATGCCACTGCCAGCATGGTAGCCTTCAGCGGCTCTGCTTTAAAGACATGTTTTGAAAGGGGGGGAACAGAAATTGTGTCCTGTGCAATAATGTTATGAGACAGGTAAAACACTAAAATGATGAGAATAATTATTATTTTCTGAACTTTTCTCAAACTTTTAGCTGGATTTTAGCTGACACCATACTATTCCAGCGCGACAAATATAATTATTTTCAGAAGTTAAGACGGTCAAAGATTCCCAAAATGCGTTCCATCTCCTCAGGATTCTCAAAAGGAATCACGATTTTCCCTTTACCCAGTTCATTGATCCTGAAATTGACCTTTGTTGAAAAGATGCGGTTAAGATGCTCAGAAAGCTGCATAAAATCTTCATTAAGTTTCTTCTTTCTTTCCTTTAATACAGGATCCTGAACTTTTGCAGATTGCAGTGTTCTCACCAGGTCCTCCGCCTGTCTGACGGAAAGCTCACCGTCAATAATATTGTAATAGACCTGCATCTGTGTTTTCGGATTTTCAATGTTTATAAGGGTTCGTGCATGTCCCATCATCAGATGCTTATTCCTTATACCGAGCTGAATTTCAGCTGGGAGGCGCAGAAGACGTACGTAATTTGCTATTGTAGAGCGCTGTTTGCCCACCCTGTCGCTCAGCTGTTCCTGTGTCATCTTGCATTCTTCAATAAGCCTCTGAAAACTAATGGCAACCTCAATTGGATCAAGATCTTCGCGCTGGATGTTCTCAACAAGCGCAAGCTCCAGCATTGCCTGGTCATCTGCTGTTCTGATATATGCGGGTACATGGGTAAGCCCTGCCAGGCGGGCAGCTCTAAGGCGTCTCTCTCCTGCAATGAGCTGGTATCTGCCGTTTTCCGTCTCACGAACGGTAAGAGGCTGAACAATGCCCAGCTTTTTTATTGAGGATGCTAATTCTTCAAGCGACTGTTCGTCAAAATTGGTTCTTGGCTGAAAGGGATTTCCATCAATGGAATCCAGTGCAATATCGAGATTAGCTTCCACCTTTTTTTCCAGAATCTCTTTTTCCACACCATCTATCAGTGCCCCGAGTCCTCTTCCCAATGCATTTTTCTGTGCCATGATCAATTCTGTTAAATGTAAGCGCAAAAATTCCCGGGAGCATTAAATACTCACAGGCTCATGTTTTTCAATAAGTTCTTTTGCAAGATTCAGGTAATTAACCGAACCTCTTGAATCTGCATCATAAAGTATTGCAGGCTGTCCAAAACTGGGTGCCTCAGAAAGTTTTACATTTCTCTGTATTATCGTCTTGAAGACCATTTCCTGGAAGTGCTTATTGACCTCTTCTGCAACCTGATTTGACAATCTGAGTCGTGAATCATACATGGTGAGGAGAAATCCTTCGATCTCAAGCTCGGTATTCAGGTTGTTCTGAATTATTTTTATAGTATTCAGAAGTTTACCAAGGCCTTCAAGGGCAAAATATTCACACTGAACCGGGATAATAACGGAATTTGCTGCTGATAATGCATTTACAGTAAGAAGGCCAAGTGACGGTGAACAATCAATGATGATATAGTCGAAATTCCCGGCAATTTTGGCAAGGATTTTCTTAAGTATTTTTTCTCTTTCGGGCCGGTCAAGCATTTCAATCTCAGCACCAACCAGGTCGATATTTGAAGGCAGTATTGAGAGGTGCTCAACGCCCGTTTCAAGCATTGCTTCTGAAGGTTCCTTTCCATCAATAAGGCAATCGTAAATTGTACATTTTATCTGCCGGAAATCAACACCTATCCCCGATGTAGAATTCGCCTGCGGGTCAGCATCCACAATAATTACCTTTTTCTCGAGTGCAGCCAGACTTGCTGCCAGGTTTATTGCAGTCGTTGTTTTGCCTACCCCTCCCTTCTGATTCGCTATTGCAATTATCCTTCCCATAAAATTTTTCGGATTAACAGGTTATTGTTTTGAGCTTCAAATTTACGATTAATGTAATTTAGCATCCGGCCGGAAATAATGTAATTGTAAACATTTCTTTCACGGTTTTCAACATGTTATTAACATAGAAAATGTCTCAAAATCGCTGTACATCATTAATTATATAATGTTTATCTCTATTACGAGCTGATGGTTAATAAGGATTGTAAGTGGAGTATTTTTGTACTTTTATTTAGATATTTGCTGATAGCTTAAAATACCTAAATGGAAAATAATCAGGAAAACCAGGAGTGGTTTGCAGTAGTTAATCCCAATGCAGGAAACGGGAAGGGCAAAAAAGACTGGGCCCGGATTTCAGAGCTCTTTCAGAAAAATAATATACAGATGGTCTCAAAATCCACCGAAAAAAGAGGCCAGGCCATAAATTATACAAGGGAATTGATTGGTGACGGATACAGAAAAATAATTGCCGTTGGTGGTGACGGGACCCTCAATGAAATAGTCAATGGAGTTTTTACACAGGATCATTGTTCACCTAAAGATATCATCTTAAGTATGATACCGGTAGGTACCGGTAACGACTGGGGGAGGATGTTCGGAATACCTCTTGTATATGAAGGCGCAGTGCAGGTAATAAAAGAAGGGAAACTCATGCTGCACGATATCGGGGTAGTCAGTTATTATGAGGGCGAAAGAAAAGAAAAACGATACTTTATTAATATTGCCGGACTTGGATTTGAGTCAGTAGTGGTTAAAAAGACCAATAAGCAGAAAGACAGGGGGAAAAGCAATCAGGCTATATATTTTTACAACCTCCTTTCAAGCCTTATCACTTACAGGCATGCTCTGGCCGATATTACAATTGACGGAAGAAAGAGCACTTCCAAGATTTTTTCAATAAATGTTGGGAACGGAAGGTATTGCGGAGGCGGCATGAGACAGACACCTGATGCGCTTCCTGACGACGGGCTTCTTGATATTACGGTGATAAGGGATATGGGCAGGTTCGAAATTATTAAAAGCCTGAAATTACTCTATGACGGGACTATCCTGAGCCATCCGAAGGTTGACGGATACCGGGGCAACAATCTGGCTGTAAGCTCAGAATCGCTACTGTACCTCGAAGCGGACGGGGAATCCCTGGGTCATACTCCGGCTGAGTTCAGCATTATACCTTCGGCTGTCAATATTGTCTATGGTACAAGGCTTACTTCGTGACCTTTATCTCATAAAGGTTCGGCCATCTTTTTCCTGTTACAAAGATCCTGTCTTCCAGTTGATCATAGGCGATTCCATTAAGGACATCAGCACCGGCCTCCACTCTTTTTGACTGCGGGAACAAGGCCGAAAGGTCGATATACGAATTTACTTTACCGCTCACCGGATCAATTCTCGCAATTTTGTCAGTCTGCCAGATGTTGGCCCATATCTCTCCATTGATATACTCCAGTTCATTCAACTGGTCTACCTTCTTTTCATTATCATATACCTCTATTCTGGATGCTACAGTAAACATTTCAGGTTCAAAGAAATAGAGGATATTTGTGCCGTCACTCATTACAATTTTGTCATTTACAGTTGTTAATCCCCATCCCTCTGTCTGATAATAGATCTTGTTAATCTGGTTGAAGGTTGCTTTTTCATATACAAATCCTACCTTGCTCGTCCAGGTGACCTGGTAAATCCTGTTTTCATAAAGAGTAATACCTTCCCCGAAAAGTGACGATTCAAGATTGTGCTGCCGCAGAACTTTACCGGTTATGAGTTCTACTTCCCTCAGGGTTGATCCAGATTCCTGTCCGGTTCCTTCATACAATTTTCCGTTATCGTAGAATAGTCCCTGAGTGAAGGCCTGGTTGTCATGCGGGTATACATGAATCACTTTGTAATAATATGTTCCGGGAACAACATCCGAATAGATGATGACGAAACGGGTTATGGTCTGAATTTTATTTTTACTGAATGCAACAGCTTTGACAGATTTTCTGCCTGTCATTCCTGTTAATTCCGGAGGAACTGAATATTCCCAGGGAGCTGATTTGAGGATTGCGACAGCTGATCCGTCAAAATATATTTTAAGTGAATCAATGGGCTTCTCCCCGCTTTCCTGAGCAATAACAACCTTTATCCTGTTTTTAAGCTTGAATCCGGAATCTTCGGCAGGTGAT
>Ga0153915_10002592_pt1 | contig 16464 bp, 12 predicted proteins | sample Opewatmetagenome_2_FD_107003 | JGI IMG/M metagenome (GOLD analysis project Ga0153915, IMG submission 107003) | Freshwater wetland microbial communities from Ohio, USA - Open water 3 Core 3 Depth 3 metaG | ecosystem: Environmental > Aquatic > Freshwater > Wetlands | place: USA: Ohio, Lake Erie...
CGTCCACAGGTGCAGGTTGCGTCCCGAGAACACCAAGCTCGCGTTGCGCGCACCGACGCGAGAAAGCATCCGCGGCGGCAGCTCCAGCGTTGCCGAGAGCTCGCGCCATTTCACGAACGCGCCAGGCTGCATGTAACCGTCGAGCGTCTTCTCCGGCGAGTAGATGGCGGCGACGACCATCGCCTGCTCTTCGAACGAGGCCTTCGGGTTGAATAGGCCGTTGCAGTTCGGACGCGTGCAGCGAATGCGCTCGGTCTGGTTGTAGTACGTATTTCCACCACGCCAGTCGAAGAGGCTCTGAATTCGCAGCCGATGCTTGAACAGGTCGACCGCAGGCGTGAACGTTGTGAGGTAGCGCGGCTCCGCGTAGCCTCGGAACGTGCCGACGCCGATGACGGAGTGTTTCGGCTTCCCGGTGGCCGGGTCGATGCTGTTGTCGAACATCGTATCCGACTTGATCGACACCTCATCCACGGTCAGGATGCCGTCGCCGTTCTTGTCGTTCCATCCCGTGATCGCCTTTGCCCAGATACCGCCGATCGGATAGCCGGCCACCGTCCAGTTGGAGACGCCGATCTGCGGCGGCGTCGAGCCAAGGCTCACCACCTTGTTGGCATTGAGCGACGTGCTCAGGTGGAAGTCGATGGCGATGTTCTGTCGATCGAGCAGTTGGCCGCCGATCGTGGCTTCCCAGCCAGCATTCTTCACTGCGCCCAGGTTTTGGTTCTGCCTCGTTGCACCCGAGCCGAGCGAGGGCGCGATGATAGCGGAGATGAGGGCGTCGTGCGTGAGCTTCGAGTAGTAAGTGAGGTCGAATTGAATGCGGTTGCCAAACAACCGTGAATCGAATCCACCTTCCCATTCGACGGACCGTTCTGGTCTTAGACTGTCGTTGCCCACGGCTTGGAACTGTTCGATTGGTGCGTCGGTGTTCTTGATGCTCGCCGAGTTGGCGTTGAAAGTCCTCAACGCATCGGTAGATCCAGGCTGCACGCCCGAAGCGCCGTTCGCCAACCGGATCCGCAAGTTGCTGATCGCGCTGAACACATTTCCGTGCGGGAAGAAATCTTCATCGGAGATTACCCACGAGAGGCTTGCCTTCGGGTAATAGACCCGCTCGAAGTTCGTGCCGAACGCGCTGTTCTGGTCGGTGCGAACTGCGGCGGTGAGAAAGAGCCGATCGCGAAGCGCGGCGTCTTCCTGAACGAAAATGCCCCACGTTTTCGTCAACGTGTACCCTTCAGTCACGCTCGGCGTCGAGCCCGCAGGGGATGTCGTTGCCCCAGGTGGCAACGTCGTCCCGCCCGCCGTGTTCTGGTCGAGACGGAAGTTGTTGTACTGGGAGCCGACGGTCGTCTTGAAATTCAGCCACGCAAGGCGCGACGGATTGTAATTCGCCGTTGCGCCAACGTCGGCCGAGAGGTTCGTGATGTTTGTGCGTCCGTTGAAGGCCTGTCCGTCGCGATAGGTCGCCGTGAGCGGCCATCCTTCGCCATTCATGTGGAGGCGGTTGTCGACGCGGTCGGCCATATCGGTCCCGAAGTTGGCCCGGGTCTGCAACCAGCTCGACGGCCGCCAATTGAGATTCGACGCGAGAATGACGCGGTTGACGTTCTGCTGAAGCTTCTCCGCCCATACCAGCCCGGGCGTGCCGGCGCGATATCCAACGAGCGAATCCGAGAGTCCGCTCACGAGGCCGTTGTTCCTATATCCAGGACCGCCGAACGCCTGCGAGCCGATTCCGACCGTGTTGTTCGACTCGTTGCTCGTCAACCCGTCGACGGTGCTGTAACCGAAGTTGAGGGATGCATCGAACTGCGGATTGACCTGCGCGCTCACGTTGCCGCGGAACGCGTTCAACAGGCGTGTGTTGGGGCGCATCTGCCACGGATGGATCGCAACGCCCAACGAGTCGAATCGGTGCTTCTCGTACGGATCGAGCTTGAACACGCCGGTCTCGTCGTCGCGGCTGCCCGACATGAAGTAGCGGATCGCATCCGTGCCGCCCTGCACCTGCAGACCTTCCGCATTGCGGTAGCCCAAGCCAAGGGGTGTGACGTCAGCGTTTCTGATTGGATTGAAGACGCGAAGACTATCGTAGCCCTTGCTGCCATCGCTCTTGACGCATGTGCCGAGTGAAACCATCACGAGGGTGCACTGTCCCGAAAGAATCAGTGGCTTGCCCGCTGGCGACATTCCGGCAAGAGTGTAGTTGTCCGAGTACCAGTTGCGGTCATCAAGGACGCCGCCCTCGGCGTACGCCGTCCAATGCGCGGCTCCCGCGCGTCCCTTCTTCGTCGTGATGACGATGACGCCGTTTGCGGCGTCGGTACCATAGAGTGTTGCCGCGGACGGTCCCTTCACGATCTCGATGTTGTCGATGTCGTCAGGACTGATGTCGCCAAGGCGGCTGAAGTTGTTGCCGCCGTTGCCAAACGCCGTTCCACTATTGCCCGTGCCGCTACCGCTCCCGGTGCTCATTCGCGTGCCGTCGATGACGAAGATCGGCTCGTTCGAGAGGCTCAAGCTGCTGATGCCGCGCACGCGAATTCGCTGCCCGGCGCCGGTCTGCGTTCCGGCTTGCACCATCACACCCGGCACACGCGCCGCGAGAACGTCGGAGAGTGTGCGGACTGGCGCGGTTTGCGTCAGTGTCTGGACCGAGACGTTCTCAACCGCGTTGCCGACTTCGACGCGCCGCTGGTCGCCGGTGGCAGTCGTCACGACTTCCTGAAGTTGCACGACCGATGTCGGCATCGAAAAGTCGAGCGTCGCCGTCTGCCCATCGACGATGCGCACCGACTTCTTCTGCTCTTGGTAGCCGACGCGAAGCACGCGAAGTTCCGCGGTGCCGGCCGGTATGCGTCGAATGACGTACTTCCCGTCGGGACCGGTCGTCGTAGAGAAGCTCGTGCCGACGATCAGGATTCGAGCTTCCGGAAGCGGCTCACCTCCGACGGCGCTCACGGTTCCCGTGAGTGTGCCCTGTGCCGCGGATGCAGCAGCGGTAATCGCCAGCAGCGCGACGGACATCGCGCCAATGGCGGAACTTCGTGGCCTCATGAATTTCATCGGTACATGCCTCCCTACTTGGTGGGAACTCGGGGCGAAGTGCCACGTCAACGCACTACAGGCCGCATTCGGTGCGAAGCCGACAAGGAGCGTGAGTAAGGACGGGATAAAAAATACATCGGCGGATCTTCCGCCGATTCAAGCCATTAAACCGCGCGATGGGGAGGAACGGTCACGTCGGAAACGGCAGAAAAAGGCAAGAGAACCTTGCGCGGTGTAAGGACTTCGTCAAGGAGAGTCCTCCACTCGGCGTTCTCGCTTCTTCTCGGCGCGCCGCTTCTTGTCCGACAATCGCCGCTCCTTGGCCGCGCGTGTCGGTTTGGTTGGACGTCGCTTCTTCGGGATGACGAGCGCGTGACGAACCAGGGCTGCCAGCCGCTCCTCGGCCGCGAGCCGGTTTTGTCTCTGGCTGCGACGGTCGCTCGCCACCACACGTACCTTCCCGTCCGAGTCGAGTCGAGCGCCGAGCTTGAGTTTGAGGCGCTCGCGCTGCTCTTCGTCGATTACCGTGGAGGCGCTCAGGTCCCACAACAGCTCGATCCGCGTCGACGACGTGTTGACATGCTGGCCACCGGGTCCCCCCGCGCGGCTCGCGCGGTACAACAGCTCGGTTCGAGGGATCGCCAGCCGTGGCGTCACGTTCAGATACGTCGACTCATCCATAGTAGGCATCTCCTCCAACCCTGTCCCGCCCGCGACGGCGCCAAACCGAACGCCACTGTAACGTGGGCGGGCACGGGATCGTCCAAGGTGGTATAGCAGATTGCACGCTTTTGCGCGTGCACCGCCTGTCGCAGTTTGCAACGCGGGCCCCCACCGCGAAGCGCAACAGGATCTGCCGCCAACCAGAGCTCGTGCGCCTCGCCTATCGTCCGTCCGATCCCGCGTTCAAGGCCATTCTGGATCCCCGACAGCTCCTGCGTTGGGTGTTCATCGGGCGTTTGTGCTTAGCGAGCGCGATCTTCGTCGCCGCCATCTTCAATTGGACCGACGCCAACGCGACGAAGACTCTCATCGCTTCGCTCGCGTTCGCGCTGTCCGCGGTGATGACGGTGGTCTCCGCCGGCTACGTGGAAATATACCGGCGACCGATCGGCACCACCTTCCTTTATTTGCAGGCGGTTTTCGATCTGTTGCTGGTGACGGCGGTCGTGCATCTCACCAACGGAAGCGCGTCGCCCTTCGCCGCGCTGTATATCCTCGTCATCGCCACCGCGTCGTTGCTCGTACCATCCGGCGGCGGCTTGCTCGTCGCCGCGCTCGGGATCGTGCTGTATTTCACCGACGTCGTCGTCCTTCTTCGGTCGCCGATCGCCGCGGCAGGCGTGTGGGTTCAGCTGAGCGTCATCGCAGTCGTCTCTCTGGGCATTCGGTATCTCAGCGCGGAGCTTCGCCAGAGCGGTGAAGGGAAAGACCAGCTCGTCGCCGCGCTCGAGCAAACGCGGTTGCACGCCGAAGACATTCTCCGAAATATCCGCAGCGGTGTCGTCACCGTTGACGTCAACGGCCGGCTGCTCTACGCCAATCCGATGGCCGAGCATCTCCTCGGCGTCGATCTCATCGACCACATGGGCGAGCCGATCCTCGACCGCATCGCCTCCGCCGCACCCGATCTGGCGCGCGCCGTTCGCGACGCCGCCGAATCGAGGATTCGAACGACACGCGGCGAAGGCGCCGTGTCCACCGACGCGCGGCGATTCCCGATCGGCGTCACGACGACGTACACCGAGCACGACGAGAGCGAGCAGGGTCGCACGGCGACGGCGATCTTCCAGGACATCTCCGACGCGAAGCGACTCGACGTCCTACGGCTCCGCGCCGAGCGGCTCGAGGGAATCGCCGAACTGAGCGCGTCGCTCGCGCACGAGATCAAGAACCCGCTCGCCTCGATTCGCAGCGCCGTCGAGCAGATCTCGCGCATGCCGGCCGTGTCCAGCGATCAGCAGACGCTCAGTGTGCTCGTGATGCGCGAGTCCGATCGACTCTCGCGCCTCCTCTCCGAGTTTCTTGACTTCGCGCGAGTCCGCGTCGCTCGAACGACGCCCGTCGATCTGTCGACTATCGCGCGCGGCGCCGCGGGTCTCGCGGCGGCGCACCCCGATCGCGACGCGAGCGTCCGCGTGACCTGCGTCGTGCCCGAAAACGACCCCGTCAACATCGAGGGCGACGAAGACCTGTTGCACCGTGCCGTGTTCAACCTCGCCCTCAACGCCGTGCAGGCGTCGCCACCGCAAAGCGAGGTCTGCATCGAGGTGTCGCGCGGCAGTCTCGACTTGGTGCCGGTCGGCGCGCCGTTCGACGCCAGCGCCGTGTCACTGCGTGTGAGCGATTCCGGACCGGGAATCCCACCCGAGATCCGCGACCGCATGTTCGATCCGTTCTTCACGACGAAGCCGAATGGCAGCGGGCTGGGGCTCGCCGTCGTCCACCGCGCGATCGAGGCGCATCGCGGCCTCGTGCTGGTTGATAGCGGCGCGCGCGGGACTCGCTTCACCGTGATTCTGCCTTCCTCACAGGGACCAACCAGGAGTGCCTCGTGATCGCACCACCTACTGTGCCGAGTGTGCTCGTCGTCGATGACGAAAGCGGCATTCTCGACTCGCTCAACATTCTTTTGCGCAACGAAGGGTTCGCGCCGCATCTCGCGCACGGCGGAAAGGCGGGACTGGAGCGCATCGCCGAGATGAGCCCGGACATCGTGCTCACCGATATCCGCATGCCGAACGTGAGTGGCGTCGAGATCCTGGCGGCGGCGCGGCAGAGCGACCCCGACGTCCCGGTCATTCTCATGACGGCGCAGGCGACGCTGCAGTCGGCGATGCAGGCGGTGAACGAGGGCGCCTTCTATTATATCCAGAAGCCGTTCCGCAACGATGAACTGATCGCCATCCTGCGACGCGCGGCTGAGCACCGGAACCTGCGTGCCGAGAACAAGTCGCTCAAGCAGGCGATTCAGCGACACGAGCGAACTGGCGTGGCGCGTCCGGTGGGGACGAGCAAGGCGTGGCTCGAGATTCTCCGTCTCGTCGAGACCGTGGCGCCGACCGACTCGACCGTCTTGATCCAAGGCGAGTCGGGGACCGGTAAAGAGATCATCGCCCGTTATCTGCACGACCTGTCGACGCGGACCGAGGGCCCGTTCCTCTCCATCAACTGCGGCGCGCTCCCGGAAAGTCTTCTCGAGAGCGAGCTATTCGGCCACGTCAAAGGCTCTTTCACGGGCGCCATTCGCGACAAGATCGGATTGTTCGGCGCATCGACCAAGGGCACGTTCTTCCTCGACGAAATCGGCGAGACCACGCCGGCGACGCAAGTCAAACTGCTGCGAGCGCTGCAGCATCGCGAAGTGATCCCCGTCGGTTCAACCGACGCGGTCCCGGTCGACACGCGCGTGCTGGCCGCCACGAACCGCGATCTCGACGAAGAGATCCGCGCCGGCAACTTCCGGAGCGACCTGTACTACCGCCTCAACGTCATCTCGCTGCACTTGCCGCCATTGCGCCAACGGCGCGACGACATCCCGCTGCTCGCCGAGCATTTCCTTCATCGAATCGCTGACGGGCGGAACGAGGAGCCCAAGCGCTTGACCGACGCAGCGCGCACCGCGCTGTATGAGTACAACTGGCCAGGAAACGTCCGCGAGTTGGAGAACGCCCTCGAGCGTTCCATCATCCTCACGCCGGGTGAAGAGATCGACGCCGATGCGTTGCCCGAGCGCGTCACCGAGCGCCGCACGGAGCCGCTCGTCTCGACGCGCACGCCGCCCAACCCGACGCTCGAGGCCGTGGAACGCGCCTACATTATGTGGGTGTTGCAGAGCGAGAGCGGCAACAAGTCGCGCGCCGCCGAAGCACTTGGCATCGACCCGTCGACCTTGTATCGCAAGCTCTCGCGCTACGGAGTCGAGGCGTGACAGATTTGGCACCGCGTTCGCGCGAGGGGCGTCGGGCTGCGCTTCTCGCGGGGCTCGTCATTTTGGCGATCGGGTTGGCGATCATCGACTCGTTGCCGGTCGGTGTCGCCTTCGACGACGCGATGTACGTCATTCTCGCCAAGGCATTGGCGACGGGCCAGGGCTATCGCTGGCTGAACTTACCCGGCGCTCCGCCGGCGACGCATTTTCCGCCAGGTTATCCGGCATTGCTTGCTGTCATCTGGCGAGCGTTTCCAAGCTTTCCGGCAAACGTCCTCGCCTTCAAGGCGGTCAACGCGCTGCTGCTCGCGCTCGCGGGCGCGACGATGGTCGTGTTCGCCCGACGCCGCTTCGGCTTTTCTCCGCTCGCCGCCGCGGTCCTCGCGATCGCCGGCTGTGTGGTGATCCCGGTGCTGGTGTTGAGCAGCTCGGTGCTGTCCGAGCCTTTGTTCCTCGCTGTCCTCCTTCCCATCCTGCTCGTCGGCGAACGAGTCGTCGAAGGCGAGCGACGGATGAGAGACCTCGTCCTGCTCGGACTGCTCGCAGGCATTGCGACGCTCGTCCGCACGCACGGGATCGCGATCACCGCGGGTCTCGCGCTGGCGCTCCTGCTTCGTCCAGCCGCCAGCGCCACCGCGCGCGTCGATCCATTCGCAGCGCTCCGCTCGCGGCTGCGCGACGCGTTCGTAGTAGTGGCGTGCGCGGGGTTGGTGATGTTGCCGTGGCAGCTCTGGGTGCGCGCGAACCAAGGCTTCGTGCCCGAGCCGATGCGTGGGTTGTACGAAGAATCGTACGCGGCATGGATGGTACGCGGCATCAAGAGCGAAGGGGTGTCGGTGCTGTGGCGAACGTCCGTGCGGACGAGCACTGAGATTGCCGGCATCTTCGCCACGCTCGCCACGCCCCTCGCGTACAATTGGGCGCGTCTCGTCACACTCGTGGCCCTCGCGCTGTTGCTGATCGCCGGCCTGAGAAGATCGTGGCGCACCGCACCGGTGACCACGCTCTTTCTCGCGGTGTATTCGGCGATCGTCATCGTGTGGCCGTTTGGGCCCACGCGTTTCATTTGGGGAATCTGGCCGCTGTTCGTCCTCGTGTTCGTGCTTGGTGCAGTCGAGCTCAAATCGTGGGCGCCGCGCCGCCCGGGCGCGGAAGCGACCCGCGCACTGCTCCTCGCATGCTCGTTGTTCGTCGGAGTTGGATATGCGCGCTACAACGTGCGCGGATACCGCGATCACTGGTGGTCGACCGTCGCGCGCTCGCAAGCCGAGATCGTCCGGCCGGTTGTCATGTGGGCGCGCAACCACACGCGCCCGCACGATGTCGTCGCGTCCACCGTTGAACCGGCCGTCTACTTGTATAGCGGCCGCCTTGCCGTGCCGGTGACCGCGCTCAACGTGCGCGACTATTTCCGCTCGCCGACTGTCGCCGAATCCGAGACCGCGCTTCGTCAAATTCTGGCCGGCTACCACGTCGATGCCATCGCGATCGGCGCTGCTGGCGACTCGCTTCGCGCGGCGCTGCGGGCGATGACATCGCGTGAGGTGCCGGAACTCGTCGTTCGCGACAGCTTCGTCAATGGGCTCGTGTTCGCTCCCGCCGCGTCACCGCGCGTCTCCTCTCAACATCCCGGACACCAATGACAGCTGGCCCTGTTTCCCGAATGCGGCCGCGCACGCCGATGGACGTCGCGACGTTGCGTCTGTCGGTCCTCATTCCCGTGTACAACGAGCGCGAGACGATCGACATCATCGTCGACCAGGTTCGCGCGACGCCGATCGCCAAGGAAATCATTTGCGTCGACGATGCCTCGACCGACGGGACGAAGGAAATCCTCGAGGCGCTCCTCGCCCAAGGCAAGATCGACAAGCTCTACCGCCAACCGGCGAACCGCGGCAAAGGCGCCGCGATTCGACAGGCCCTATCGATGAGCACCGGCGACATCGTGATCGTGCAGGATGCCGACCTCGAGTACGATCCCGCTGATTGGCCGACGCTGCTCGAGCCGATCCTCGACGGTCGCGCCGACGCCTGCTTCGGGTCGCGCTTCCTCGGCGGGACGCACCGCGTGTTGTACTACTGGCATTCCGTCGGCAACCATTTGCTGACGCTCTACAGCAACATGCTCACCAATCTCAACCTCACCGACATGGAGACGTGTTACAAAGCCATACGCGGCGATCTGGCGCGTTCGCTGTTGCCTAAGCTCACGGCCGAGCGTTTTGGATTTGAGCCCGAGATCACCGCGCGCTTGGCGCGGGCCAACGCACGCATATATGAAGTGCCGATCGGCTATTCCGGACGGACGTACGCGGAAGGGAAGAAGATCGGCTGGAAAGATGGCATCGCCGCATTCTGGCACATCACCAAGTTCAACCTATTCGCATGATCGAACGCGCGACCCGCTGGCGGTTACCCGAGATCGCGATCGCCCTCCTGGCACTCGCGTCGTCGGGCGTTGGGATCGTCAACCGCTTCGCCTACGACGACCGTTACGTCGTCCAGCAGAACGCGTTGGTGCATTCGCTGCACGCGTGGTGGCGCGGATTCGCCATGTCGTACTGGGGGAAGGAATGGGGCGGCGACGGCTATCGCCCGATCACGATTCTCGCATTCCGCATCGAGTGGGCGATCGGCCACGGTGCACCGCTGGCATTCCACGCCGCGAACATTCTGCTGTACGTCGTGGCGTCGCTCCTCGTGTTCGCGCTCGCGCGAAAAATCCTTCCACTTCAGGCCGCGTGGCTCGTCGCGGCGTTCTTCGCCGTGCATCCGGTGCACGTCGAGGCGGTCGCGAACATCGTCGGTCAATCCGAGCTGCTCGTCGCCTGCGCGTTCCTTGGCGCGACCGTCGCGTACCTGCACGACCGTATGCGCGGCGAGCTCCGTCCGCGCACCGCGGTGCTCGTGGCACTGCTCTACGCGATCGGTTGTTGGTCGAAAGAGCATGCGATCGTTCTGCCCGCGATCCTGATCGCCGCCGAGCTCACGGTGGTTCAAGACGCGATGCCGCTGCGAGAGCGCGTGATGCGTCTGCGTCCGTTCTACCTCGGACTCGTGGCGATCGCGATCGCATTCGTCGGGGCGCGGTCGGCCGTGTTGGCCGATCACGACCTCGGCGGATTCGCTCCATTCACACCGTTCAGTACGCTGCATATCTCGGCGCGCGAGCGCATTCTCACCGCGCTCGGCGTCGTTCCCGAGTGGATGCGACTGCTACTTTGGCCGGCGCGGCTCTCCTCGGACTACGGTCCGCCGGACATCGAGATCGCTCAGGGTGTGAGCATAAGCCAATTGCCCGGATTGCTGCTGCTCGTGGCTGTCGTCGCGTTTGCCGCCGTGCTGCGTCGCCGGCAACGCGTGATCAGCTTCAGCATTTGCCTCACGGCGTTGACGCTGCTTCCCTCGAGCAACTTCATCTTGCCCGCCGGCATCGTGCTGGCGGAGCGAACGTTGTTCCTGCCGAGTGTCGGCGCGATGCTGGTCGTCGGTGCGCTGGCGGTGCTCGTCGTCGAGGCGGTGCGCGCGCGCGTAACGAACGCGCGCATTACATCAGTCGTCGCCGCAGTCCCGGTCGCGCTGGTTCTCATTCTTGGCGGCATGCGTAGCGCGTCGCGAACGAAAGTCTGGCATGACAACAACACCCTGTTGTGGCAGGCGGTCGCCGACGCGCCGCTCTCGTATCACGCGCACTACATGCTTGGCGGATGGGAATTCGAGCGCAGGCAACTGCGCGTTGGAGAGGTCGAGCTCAAAAAGGCGCTCAGTCTGTTCCCGTACGATCCGTACATGGCGTTCAGTCTGGCGGAACAGTACAGCAGCGTTGGCATGTGTCGTCCGGCGGTTCCGCTCTACCAGTGGTCGCGAGCGCTCAACCCCGGGAGTCCGCGCACAGTCAGGTACGCGTCGTGTCTCCTCGAACTGGGCCAGTTCGACGCGGCCAAGGCCGAAGCATTGGAAGTAATTCGCACGGGTGGGGACCTTACGATGCCGCGCCGCGTGATCTTCTGGGCAGATTCAGCCAAGGCCGCCGGCGAGCAAGTCGCTAAGGAGCCCAAACGTGCACCGGTGGTGGTGTCCGGCGGGCATGGCAAACCGCCAGAGTCCGTGCAAAAGGCGGCACCACAAACGCGTTCCGAGCCGGCGAATCGATGAGGTAAATCGTTGTGAAGTAGTAGGTTAAGACAGTGCCCCTGTTGGGCCCGCACATTGCTTAGTGTCATGCCGTTCGCCCCGACGGACCCGTTTTAAAGCCCCGCAACTCTCTTCCTAGGAACGGAAACATGCTCAAAATGCGCAAAGGCTTTACCCTGATCGAGCTTCTGATCGTCGTCGTGATCATCGGCATTTTGGCCGCGATCGCGATCCCGAAGTTCGCGAGCACCAAGGACAAGGCGTATTACACCTCGATGAAGTCGGACCTTCGTAACCTGGTGACGGCTGAGGAAGCGTTCTTCGCGGACAGCACGCACTACACGGCGACGCTGGCCAACCTCAAGTATCAGGTGTCGAACGGTGTGAACAACCCGTCGATTGTGACGGGTGCGGGTGGTTGGTGGTCGGCAACGGTTACGCACACGCAGTTGGCCTCCCCCGCGGAGTGCGCGGTTGCGATCAACACGGGTAACCCGCTTGCCACGGCTGACAGCAGCGGCGCGCCGCGTTGCCAGTAAGCAAGTAGCGGTGGTGAACGAAGAACCCGGTGGCTATACGCCACCGGGTTTTTTGTTTGTAGTCCGTTGCGGTGGCAGGCTGCGCGATCCTGATGCTGCTCGCGTTGCCATGATGACGCCACGCCGAATGCATGCTGTAGTTTCGCCCTCATGTGCCATTCTCGAGCGAACCGCGTTTGTCTTCAGCCACGGCCGCAACAACGTTCGGGGTTCACGCTCGTCGAACTACTCGTTGCCGTTGTGTTGATTGAAATGGGTCTCTTGTCGCTCGTTGCCACCGGCGCGTCTCTCGCCCGCCAAACGACAACGACCCGCGCCCGCTTCGCCGCGATCAACGCCGCCGCGAATCGCCTGCAGCTGCTCGGCGCAATGCCCTGCGCGACGACGAACGGCACGAGCACCGGCCCGTCGAGCATCGTCGAGCGTTGGGCGGCCGACATCCAGCCAAACGGCACGCGCGACCTGCGCGACAGCGTGACGTTCGTCGCCATGGGCTCGACCCACGCGATCGTACTGCGAACACGGCTCACATGCTGACGCGCTCGATGCCAGCACGGCGCGGCACGTCGATCATCGAGGTCGTGATCGCGATGGTCGTTGGCGCCGTCGTGCTCTCGCTGGTCACGACGATCAGCGTTCGGCAGCAACGTCTGTTCACCGATGTCACCGACGGCGTCGCGCTCTCCGGCCAACTCCGCGAGGCGGCAACGATTCTGCCGATCGACCTGCGCGGCGTATCGGTTGCTTCGCGCGACATTCGCGAGGCGCGGGACACGTCGATCGAGCTGCGCGCCACGATCGCCAGCGCTGTCGTCTGCGACACGATCACCAACGGCCTCGTGTTCTCGCCAGTCGACGCCGGCGCCTCGGCGTACGCGAGCTATCTCACGACAATCGACGTTGGCGACACAGCGTGGGTGCTCACACCGACCGACTCCGTCGACGACTGGCAACCTTTCCGGATCGAAACGGTTGGTACCTCGGCGCCCAGGCAATGCGCGGCGACGGGCCCTCGTCTCAGTGATAGCGTTCGCGCGTTGCCGCGCGTCTCGATTGGCGTGTCGACACCACCGTCATCGCTCAACGCCGCGATCGGAACCGCGGTGCGGGTCACGAGGCCGCTGCGCTACAGCCTGTACCGGGCGAGTGATGGCGCGTGGTACATCGGCGAAAAAGACTGGAATACGTCGACCGCGCGATTCAACACGATTCAACCAGTGAGCGGCCCGTTTCTGCCGGCGGCTTCGGGTGGCCTGACGTTTACGTACCTCGACACGGCCGGCACACCGATCCCCATTCCGGTGACGGATCCACTCGCGATCGCGGCGATTCGAGTATCGCTTCGCGGGCAGACGAGGAACGTCTCGCGCGTTCTTGGCTCCGCTGCGTCGACGGGAAAACGCGCCGACACGACAGCCGTCACCGTGCTGCTTCACAATCGGCGGTGATCCGATGAGACTCCGTTCGCGACGTGGCATCGCTCTCGTAGCCGCGCTCGGCCTCATGACGCTACTCGGTCTCATGGTCGCCGGCGCGTTCGCTGCATCGTTGCTCGGCGAGCGATCGTCGCGGCTCGCACAATCCGACGCGCTGCTCGGCGCGAGCGCCGACTACGCGATCACGACGGTCCTCGGCGATCCACGCGGCTACGGGCTCGCCGATCTATCGATGGGACAAGGGCGCTCGTTCGACGTCTCGATACCCGATGCCGCGAGCGTTCGCGCGAGCGTCTCTGTGACTCGACTTCCCGCCGGCGTTTTGTGGCTCGTCGTCGACGCCGCAATCGCCGGCGTCGATCAAGGCCACCGTCGCGTCAACATGGTCGCTCGATTTCCATCACCCGGGCCGCCTCCGCCCGCGGCGATCGTCGCGCGCGGAAACGTCGTCGCGCGCGATGACGTGGCATTTGCTTCCGATACCAGCGGCGATCCCGATTGCGCGGTGGCGAGCTCGATGGACGTCGTCACGGCACCCGGCGCGACGGCGAGCGTAGGAGACAGCGTACGTGCTGTCGTGCTCGCGAGTGCCAGTGATTCGGCCACCTACTATATGAAGGCCCGCCAGCTCGCCATGTTCGACAGTGCCGCGAGCGTCGTGCACGTCCGCGGCGACACGACGATTGCCGGGGGTGCGTTCAGCGGAATCCTGCTCGTCGACGGGTCGATTACGGTGACGGGGCCGTTCACCGTCACGGGCCTCGTCGTAGCGCGCGGCTCGATTTCGGCGATCGCCGGCGGGTTCTCTCTCTCGGGCGCGATCATGGCCTTCGGGAACCCGACACGCGGCACGACCGCGGTCGAGATCGCGCATTCAACGATTCGATACGCGCCGTGCGTCGTCGCGAACGCGCTGCGGCGCGGCGCACGGCCGAGGCCCGTCCGGCAACGGAGTTGGGCGGAGCTGTTCTAGCCACTGTGACGGTCATCACGCGACGCGTGGCCTGTTACCTCCGGGAGTGTCCGGTCGTGTTCGGTGAGACGGATGCGACGTGGCCGGACGCACGGTCACAGTGTCTCGTCAAGCGAAACCCCCACAGCGCGATCGCGGTGGAACGGCAGAACGGCGAACTAATCGATCGGTCATTGCGACTGTAGTCAGATCGCATCGCGGCTCCCTTCTGCTAACGCGTCCACCACTCACCGTCCTCCTGGCTTCTCCATGTCTTTCTTTGGTCGGAAGAAGACAACCGTCGGTCTCGATATTGGTTCGGGGTTGATCAAGGTTGCAGTCATCGATCACTCCGGGCGCGAGCCCGAGCTCACCCGCGTGACGGTGATGCCGTTGCTCGCCGACGCGATTGTCGAGGGCGAAGTCATGGACCCCGGCATCGTCGCCGAGGCGATCCGCAGCGCGCTCGCCAATGCGGGCGTGAAGGGAAAGGTCGTCGTGACCGGTGTTGGTGGTCGCGATGTCATTATTAAGAAAATTCAAATCGAGCGCGTCAAGGAGCAGCAAGCGCGCGAATTGATGCGATGGGAAGCGGAGCATCACGTTCCGTTCGACATGGAGTCGGTCGAGCTCGACTTTCAGATTCTCGACCCTGACGCCGGCGGTCTCGAGATGAGCGTATTGCTCGTCGCCGCCAAGCGCGAGCTGATCGAGTCGAAGGTCCGCGTACTCACCGACGCCGGCCTCGAGCCGGGCCTCGTCGACGTCGAAGCGTTCGCGCTCCACAACGCGTTCGAGGTCAACCATCCCAACGCGATGAACGGCGTCGTCGGCCTCGTCAACATCGGGCACGACGTCACGAACATCAACATCCTCGACGACGGCGTCCCGCTGCTCACGCGCGACCTGACCGTCGGCACGCGCCGGTTCCGCGAAGACCTGCAGCGCGAGCGCGGCCTCTCGGCCGACGAAGCGCAGCAGCTCGTTCAAGGGTTCGATCGGTCGCCGCATCTGGACTCGGTCAACCAGACGCGCGGTGAGGAGATCGCCGTCGGCATCGAGCGCGCCTCCGCCTTCCTCGCGCAGAATTCGCGCTCGGGGCAGATGCGGACGATCTACACGTGTGGTGGTGGTTCGCGAATTCCCGGCCTCAACGACATGCTGGCGAGCCGGCTGCGACTCACCGTGCAGCAAGCGAACCCGCTTGCAAACTTGAAAGTGCGTGACGGCGCACTCGAGTCACTCGTCACCGACGAGATCGCTCCGTTGTTGATGCTTCCGATCGGTCTCGCACTCCGGCACGTCGCATGATTGACATCAATCTCCTGCCCGGAGCAGGCACCAAGAAGGCCGCGCGCCGCCAGACGGTGAGCTTCGGCTCGTTCGCGTCGGCGCTCTCCGGACGACTGACCGACAAATTCATGATCGCGGCCGTCGTTGGCGTGACGGTCAGCGTCGGCGCGGTCGGTGTCCTCTTTCTCACCCAAGAGAGAAGGGATGCGGCGCTCCAGACTCGCGTCGAGAAGGCGGTCGCCGACTCGACCCGTTATGCCAATTTTCTAAAGGATCGCTATCACGCCGAGGCGGTGCGCGACACGCTGCTCCGCCAGGTGAACATCATCAAGAGCATCGATCAGGATCGCTACGTCTGGCCGCACATCATGGACGAGGTGAGCCGCGCGTTGCCGCAGTACACCTGGATCTCGCTCGTTGCCCTCAATGGCGCGCCACAGGGCTCGACGAATGTCGTCGCGCTCCCGAAGCCCGCTGCCGCCGACGCCGCGAAAAACAAGAACAAGCCGCCGGTGCGAATTGACACCGCCATTCCGGTCGATCCGGTATCGGTCCGCCTCATGGGCCGCACCGTCGACATCCAGGCGTTGACCCGGTTCATGAAGGATCTCGAGGCGTCACCCTTCCTCGGCAACGTCCAGCTCGAGCACTCGGAGCTGGCGATCGACCAGGGCAAGGAAGTGACCCAGTTCCAGCTCACGGTCGGTTACAGTCGGCCGGACACGACGGTCGTGCGCCGCGTGCCGCTCACCCTCTCGGTGAAATAGTATGGCCCTGCTGCCACAGAACCCGCGCAGCCAAAAGCTGCTCATCGTCACGCTGCTGTCGATCGGCCTCGCGGTCGTGTATCAACAGCTCGTGTGGACGCCGAAGAATACCGAGCTGACGACCATCGCGGTTCGTCTCGATACGCTCGACTCGCTCAACAGGGTGGCCAAAATCGAGGTAGCCAAGGGAACGGCCACCAAGATGAAGCAAGAGGCCGAGACCTACGCCCGCGAGCTGGCCGGCCTGCGCCACCTCGTGCCGACGGAGAACGAAGTGCCGGCGCTGCTCGAATCGATTTCGACCGCCGCGCGTCGCGCCGGTCTCGAGCTCTCCGACGTTCAACCAGATGGAATCGTC
>Ga0153915_10002593_pt1 | contig 16463 bp, 13 predicted proteins | sample Opewatmetagenome_2_FD_107003 | JGI IMG/M metagenome (GOLD analysis project Ga0153915, IMG submission 107003) | Freshwater wetland microbial communities from Ohio, USA - Open water 3 Core 3 Depth 3 metaG | ecosystem: Environmental > Aquatic > Freshwater > Wetlands | place: USA: Ohio, Lake Erie...
CAATTGCTTCCAAATCAATTGCTTCCAAATCAATTGCTTCCAAATCAATTGCTTCCAAATCAATTGCTTCCAAATCAATTGCTTCCAAATCAATTGCTTCCAAATCAATTGCTTCCAAATCAACCACCGAGCAGATCCAACAGCGTTCCCAAAAAAGAGAACCTGACAAAGATCACCGACGATGGAATATCCTTCAAGTCCATGACCGATGGGCAGTGGCATTTCCTGAATGCCGAATCGTCCATGAAGATTCAATCCAACCTCGACACCGATATCATCATGGCTTTTGATGAATGCACCTCGCCGCTATCCGATTACGATTACACCAAGAAGGCCATGCAGAGGACCCACGTTTGGGCGGAGGAATCGCTCCGCCACCACGATCCCGGCCAGGCGCTTTACGGCATCATTCAGGGCGGCTGGTTCGAGGACTTGAGGGACGAGAGCACCAAGGCTATTTCGTCGCTCCCCTTCGACGGGATCGCTGTAGGCGGATCTTTGGGCAACAGCAAGCAGGACATGCACCAGGTCCTCGACTGGACGCTCCCTAAACTGGACGACCGGCCACGTCATTTGCTCGGTATCGGTGAGATCGATGACCTCTTCGAGGGCGTTGAGCGGGGCATCGATACCTTTGACTGCGTCTCGCCCACCAGAATCGCCCGGCGGGGGAGCCTCTTCATATCTCCGGAAGCGGGGGGATGCCTGGAAAACAAGTTTCGCATAAACATCAAGGCGGCCAGGTTCCGGGAGGACGAGCGCCCGGTTGATTCGCATTGCGGCTGTCTCACCTGCCGCACCTTTTCCCGGGCTTATCTGCGCTATCTTTACAGCGCCGGTGAGCTGTCTTACTTCCGGCTGGCAACGCTGCACAACCTGCAATTCATGCTGCGCTTGATGGAAGAGATTCGGGAGAGCATCGAACAGGGGACTATGCTGGAATTGAAGAGAAAATGGTTGGGACGGATCTAGCCTTGACGGACCTTTCCCGGGATAAGCCCGGACTGAAAAGGAGAGCAAAGGTTATCGGAAGGGCCGGATTAAAGATCGACAAAATACAGGCCACGATTCTGCTCTGCGGCCTGTACCTGTTCTTCTCTTTGGCCGGGAACATCGCCGCCACCAAAGTCACTTACTTCGGTAGCCTGGTCATGGATGCCGGATTCATCTACTCTCTCACTTTCACCTGGCGCGACCTGATTCACAAACAGTTGGGCAGATCGGCGGCAGTCACCACCATCTGGCTGGCGGCAGCCCTGAACCTCTTCGCGGCTCTTTATTTCCAGCTCGTGGTCATGCTGCCCGCCCAGGGTGATTGGGCCGGTAGCGGCGGCCAGGCCGCCTGGACATTTTTATTCGGCATCATCGACACTTCGAGTGGTGTCTGGTGGCAGTCGATATTCTCTTTGCAGATGAGGATCGTCCTCGGCTCCATCCTCACCGCTCTCATCGCCGAGATGATCGACACCCAGGTCTATCACATCTGGACGAGAGGCAGGGGCAGGTCATGGCCTCAGTGGACGCGGGTCTTCGCCTCCAATGCCGTCTCGATTCCCGTGGACAGCATTCTCTTTCCCCTCATCGCCTTCACCGGGATTGTGGGATCGCAGGCATTGGTGCAGATGTTCTGGACCAACATCACAGTCAAAGCGATCATCACTCTGCTCATATTCTGGACGATCTATTTGGTGCCGGAAGATCCGATCTACGAGGATGTTTGAGCGGAACTGTTCGGGCATGACTTTCCTGTTGGAATCAGCAAAAGGGGATGAATCCGCCCGTTTCGGGAGTAGCAAAAGACCTTGGGGGATTTCGGGCGGCTCCAACCAATACTATGGCTTGCAGGTATGAGTAGCTTAGCCGCGCGGGGCGAAAGTAATCGGACCAGTTCCGACGATGATCAAATCCAATGGTGGTCCGCTCAAAGATGATCAGTTCCAGGATAGATGCAAAAGACCGGCCCTTGAAGCTTTTCGTCTCATGCGAAAAGCATTAGCTGTGCAAACGCCGATGTATTTTTATTAAGCGCATGGGTGGATCTCATTGTGAAAGTCATCGAGACCGAAATAAGAGGAAGAGGATGCGCGCTGGCGGAGTTGGACGGAAGGAATCCCGGCATTGCCGGGGCGGTCTGGCAGGCGCTCCTCGATGGCGGAGCTGCCGGGAATGCGCGCCGAAAGATCGTGCTGAAACGAAGCCAGGTATTTAAGTGCTTTAGAATGAAGGAAAGGGTTTTGAATGCATTATCGGCATCTTTGAAAAATTGATGCACAAATCCTGTTTCGTTGGTGCATTTTCCGGATCAATCGCTGATGGCAGTCGCAGGCCATTTGCGCATGGTATCAACGAAGAACGCAACAGATAAAATGTATTTATATAGTTTGAATGGGTACAGATATCTTATGATTTTAAATAAAATTCAGGCCTTTTCCTGGACGATCAACCGGGGAGGGATTTTGTGAGACCGACTTACAAATATAAAAAAGCAGGCCTAATCTTCTTGATGGGTCTCTTGATATTCTCCTCAACAGGATGCTCAAAAAGTGCCGAAGCAAATCAGGGTCAGATGGAAGGATATCCGATCGCCTCCGATGCTTTTACGACACTCCAGAGGACGGTCGTACCGGATTTGGTTCCATCAGGCTCGGAGACGGTCCTTCCATATGAAGTTTCAAAATACAATCAAAACGGCTATGGTAACTGGAGTTATGGACCCGGCATAGATTTCGTAAAACGGCTCGACATCATGCCGACAAATTACAGCGGCGCATCAGCAAATTCATCCGGCAATGCATCAGCCGATAATACTTCAAAACTCTTGAGTTTCTTTACCATAACCGATATCCATATCACCGACAAAGAGTCTCCTGCTCAGGCCATCTATTTGGGCTACAGAGGCGGTTCATCTTCGGCATATTCTCCGGTTATGATGTATACAACTCAGGTTTTCGACGCAGCCGTTCAGACGATAAACGTCCTTCACAAAGAAAATCCGTTTGATTTCGGCATATCTCTCGGCGATACCTGCAACAGCATGCAGCACAACGAACTGAGATGGTACATCGATGTCCTTGACGGCAAGAATATAAACCCTGATTCCGGTGCCGCGGATGACCCCATACCGGGACCGTATAACGATTATCAGGATGAGTACAAGGCGGCAGGGCTTGATAAAACGATTAACTGGTATCAGGCTCTGGGCAACCACGACCATTTCTGGACGGGCTTCTTGCCTTCGAACGATTATATCAGAAAGAATCTTACAGGCGAGTATATACTCAATTTAGGCAACCCGTTCACAGATCCTCGCGGCCTGGACAGTCGCGGCATTTACATGGGCTCGATCAACGGCTCAACGCTTTACGGGGACATCATAGGCGTTGGACCTGTCAAAGACTTCACGGCCACACCGAAAGTGCTTGCAGCCGATTCGGACCGCCGTGCACTTTCGAGATCGGAGTGGATGAGCGAATTCTTCAATACATCTTCAAATCCCAAGGGTCACGGATTCAATCAATCTAACGTAAAAACGGGGTTCGCGTGCTATTCTTTCGAGCCTAAGTCGAATGTGCCGATCAAGGTAATCGTGCTCGATGATACGCAAAGGGAAGATGATCTCAACAATCCCAAAACACTCGGCTATGGGCATGCCTCTCTTGACCAGGAACGCTATGAATGGCTCGTAAAGGAGCTTGATGCTGGTCAAGCGGAAGGCAAGCTTATGATCATCGCTGCGCATATACCGATAGGCGTTGAACCGGCGGGTTCCATGATGGGCTGGAATCCGGCAGCTCCTCTGTCCGAAGCACAGCTCATCGCCAAACTCCATGAGTATCCGAATCTCATCCTGTGGGTCGCAGGACACCGCCATATCAACGCGGTTACTGCAATGAAATCACCTGATCCCGCCCGTCCTGAACTAGGATTCTGGGAGGTTGAAACCGCATCATTAAGAGATTTCCCGCAGCAGTTGCGCACTTTCGAGATTGTCCGCAACAGCGACAATACGGTTTCCATCTTTGCGACCGACGTTGATACGGCAGCAAAAGACGGATCGCTTGCTGCGACATCGCGCTCTTATGCAGTCGCTGCTCAGGAGATATTCAAAAATGATATTGGTCTGCTGCCCACAGGTTCGTACAATGCGGAGCTTGTCAAACAATTGACTCCGGAAATGCAGGCGAAATTGTCGAATGATGGAGGGAAATAGCGGCATTCAAGTCAGCAGGCCATGATCCACCTGCTCAAATTTTGCGAACCATCGCGCCGTCCGGCCTCCCGACCGCTATAGCGGCCTGCCCGCATGTGCCCGCGCGCTCATGCGGGAACCCGCCCGCACGAACGCAGGGGCACGCACCCCTCGATGGCTGCGCCGCCATCGTCGACACCGGTTTACGCGGTTCCGGCATTATTGTGATGCCGGTTGGAACGGTCCATTTCTATTTCGGCTATGGCTATTAGCCTTAAATCGAAGAGTCTCAGACACCGGCCATACCTGCGGCATTCAGGTTGCTCTGGACAAACTATCAATCGTTAGGTGGAAGAGCACAGGGACATTTCCAAATGCCCGGAAGAATTGCATAAAGAGAATGAACGCGAGCGAGCCGAATCTTGCGGCTGGCCGCAAATTGCGGTACGCTGCGCTGCTGACCGCTGCCGGCATTTGATGACAATAGACTGCAGCCCTTAAAGCTATCCAACCTTTGTTGCTGTGGCATTTCCTTGGATCGACTGCCCACCGGACTTCAGCGAATAGGTTCCCGATAAAGCGCTGTTCTCCATCGATAGGTAGAAAACGCATTCACTGTAATCCTGGCTGGTGTATTCGGATGATGCAGACTTGGCAGTCAATGCCAGCTCCTGCCCGTCGAGAGAACCCGTAGCAGTCACCGAGCGTGCCATGCCGCTGTTCGTCATCGTGCCGTAGCCCATGATACTGTCTTTGCCGGATGACCAAAGGGTCAGATCAAGAGAAATATCGGTTCGATCATCGAATCTGACCGACCATCTGCCGCTTACATCGGTTGGCTTATCAGCCTGCGACTCAGGGCTATTATGGCTCTGACTTGCGCTTGGCTCGCCGGTTTGATTGAGGTTCTGGTCTGCATTTCGGTTGGAATTATCGCTCGAATTGGTGAGCTGGTTTTGCTTAGCCTCGGCCACGTTCATAGTAGGACCTGTAATTTTTGGCGTCGGCATATTCATGTTTGCCCCACTGATGCTGGGTTCTGCAATTACGCCGGCATCAATTGCATAAGCCGAAATTGGCAGACACGAAAGCAGTAATGCGGCAAATAGCACACATCTCCATCTCATTCCATCGACCTTCCATTTGAGCAATGGGCGGCAAACAATCTTAAAGTTATCTCTGAGATAATCTAAGTTCTCGCAAGAATCGACTCGATGGATAAAATCAAGATAAATTGAGTTTTATAACCGAAGATCAATATAGATCAATATCTATCACAATAAAGAACAAAAAGCAAAACAGGAGCCGAATCAGTCCGATCTCCTCTCCGCCAAATATGCTCGCGCCTTCTCGGGTTCGCATGCCAGCTCGTCGATTCTCTGTTCCGACATCTCCCAGAGTGCATCATCGATCTCCGCCATCTCATCCCTCTTCTGCCACCAAGAGAGACAAATGTCCGCCGCCAGCGTACAGGCGTCTTCGTCCGTCATATGGATGGAGGCACAGAACGCCTCTCCAACACATGCACCAACTGGTGCTCTAGTACAACGATCACACATCATATCAGCCTCATTCCGATTTTATTTGAGTTCCTCAAAGCCTACACGTACCTTATGCTCTCTCAAGCTAGATGCACCTTGTTGATGCCGTCCCTCGTACAAGGTGCTGCTGATGTCAAGGATTGAATGGCCGTTGTGGCCTGACAATTATTAGCAGAATTTCAGCAGGATAATTGTAAGACGCTTTTTTTCAGGCCAAGGCAGGAGACGGTTCAATTGAGATACGATCACAGAAGGCTCTTATCTGCTCTTCGTTCATGCTGCATTTGGGCACGACCATCACCCGATATCCGTCGCTCTCCAGCCTGCTTGTGAGATCCTGGAACATGCTCATGGCTTCATTAGTCTGCCTGCTGAGATTAGGCATCTTCAGAACGACAATCTTGGCTGATGGGATCACAGCGTCCACGGTATAGCCCCATCTGGTGGGACGATGCGTCAATACCGCAACACCTCTCCGCAAAAGTTCAGTGATTATGTCGTCAAACTTTGCCATCTCTGGAACTTTGGATTGCTTCATTTTAATTCCGTCCTTCATCGAATCCGCATTATAATTAAATTGTTAATATCTTCATATTATGACATAATTGTTCTTTTGCTTAATTTTTCTCTGCTCAATAGTTCTTTGCTTAATTTTTTCAGGACTTATGATGCGGCCAATAATTGCGCTTTTCCAGTTATCTACGTATAAGATCATTAAGCCTTTGGTAGTCTCCGACCGGAAAGCGAACCGATACCGATAGCGCTATTCCGCACGGTTCGGAAGCGTCCAATTCCATAATACCACTATCTTCATCGATGTATTCTCTGGTATCATGAGGATGTGCAGTATATTGCCAGCCTTCTTTTGCCCCAATTATTCTGGAGTATAGCCAGTTGTCGGCTTCAGGGCAGTTTAAGGGGTCCAGGCCGGATATTATGCGGGTCAAAAAAGCTTCTGCGTCTTCTGCCGCGAGGAACTCAATCCATACGATGCCCGGCTTATTTTCTTGACAGGAATTGCAGGTGTTGATTCCCAGGTTCCAGATGGCCTGGAGCAGAGGAGCAATTCCTTCATCCACCTCTATTCGCAGGTTTGATGCAATATTATGAATTGCAGTCTGCTTATGCTCGATCAAAATCTGCGGGCTCCTTTTAATTCCTGCAAGTCTCGAGCTCTTTGCACGAGCTTTGCCAGCCGGAATCCGGACCTGACACATAATTTCCCTGCATATTTGTCCACACAAGCCATGTTTATCTCTGTCAATGTGCCTGTGACGCCATTATTTCCTGAAATAATTAATGAACTATTCATAATATAATCACCTTATCGTCTAAACATCCTTTATCGTCTAAATTCGGCGCGGGATGCCAGCCAAATACATCGAAATTGCTTTCAAATAGCTGCAAATGCTGCGCGCAGCGAAAAATCTGCAGGGCAGATATCGCCCCGCATCGCGTGTTTTGCCATTGCCGAAATGCTATCCGGCTAAAACAGATTGATCAAATAATAATCAAATAATCTGATTAATAGATCGGATTAATATCTTCTGGATGGCTTGGCGGGCTTGTTCTTTTGATAGCACTCGCTGCAATAAACCGGCCTTGATCCATCTGGCTTGAAGGGAACCTGGGTCTGCTTCCCGCATTTGGAGCAAGTTACATCTGTCATCTCTCGTGGACCGCTGTTGTAGCCGCCTCTGCTGCTGCTACCACTGTTATCATATTTTCTCTCAAACATTTAAATTCACTTACCTTTTGTATCGATTCAAAAATCGAACCTGCTACAAAAAACATCTCAACAAATCTCTTTGAATCGACGCAAATGTAACATCTTATGAATGGCTTACCTTGATGATATACCTGTTGGTCAAAATGCATTGTAGTTCGCGATACTTCGCAAGATATTTCGCAATATTGTTTCACTGTGGAAGTGAGTCCATAGGTGTGGTCTCTGAAGGACTGGATTCGAGCCGTTGGTTAGAGGATCTGACCGAGAATTTCCCAGCATCAGCCACGAATGGCAAGCCAAAGCTGATGTTCAGGCAGAAGGGGCGCAATCACTGCCGCCCTTTGCTTTTTTCCTGATCTTTTGCCGCCTTTTATCTTTTCCCTTTGGCCCGCCTTTGCCAGGATTTCGATATTCGACAGCCTGATATCTTTAGAAAACAAGAGAGTTGGGGAAGACAGAGGTTTTGATTATGAGGCTTATTTTGATTCTGTTCGCTTTGACCCTTGTGGCGGCGCTCTCCGGCTGCATCCAGCCGCAGAGTGAGCCTCAGGTCAAACAAATGACGGCAACGGCAGAGTGGAAGCCGGACGGCGTTGTCAGCCCGAATGAATACGCAAGGAGCATGACGCTGCACGGGCCGGTCAGCAACGGCTATTCGGGCGGCATCCTGGAGATCTCATGGAAGAATGATGCCGAGAACCTCTACATGGCCCTCAACGGATCCGGCGGGGGCTGGATCTCCATCGGATTTGAGCCTTCCGAATGGATGAAGGATGCAGATATCATCATGGGCTCGGTTCAAGACGGCCACGCAATAGTGCTCGATGAGTACTGCACTGGAAACTACGGGCCTCATGAGAATGATACGAGCCTCGGCGGAACCTATGACATCCAGCAGTTCGGCGGCAGCTCATCGGGCCGAAACACTTTAATCGAGTTCAAGAGACGTATGAACACGTCGGACAGATTCGACAAGGCCTTCACGCTAGGCCAGTCGATATCGATAATCTGGGCAGTAGCGAACGCACCGGACGAAAAGGCCAAGCACGACGCAGCCAAAGGTGAAGGCATCCTGAACCTTTTGGGCCAAACCGGGAGCACGCCGGGAGCCGTGGGCATGGCTGCGCCCACGGCGAGCGACGTGGACGGGATGCGCCTGATCCGGGAGGAGGAGAAGCTGTCTCGCGATCTTTATCAATCGTTTTACAATAATACTTCTGCGGCTATCTTTGAAGATACGGCCCGGTCTGAGCAGAGCCACATGGATGCGGCACTTATGCTGCTGAACAAATACGGTTTGCAAGACCCGGCAAAGGCGGAAAAAGGCCGGTTCGTCAATGTGTCTTTGCAGCAAACCTATGACCGGCTTATGGTCCAGGGATTGAGATCCGAGAACGAGTCATTGAGCGCGGCAGCCGAGTACGAGGAGATCAGCATCGTCGATCTGGAAAAGCAGATAAAAGCCACCGACAAGCCGGACGTCAAAACGGTTTACGAGGGCTTGCTGGCCGGCTCCCAAAAGCATCTTCGCTCCTATGTGAGGGCTTTGCAGGAAAGAGGGATTCAATACTCTCCGCAGCATCTTGACCCGGCGGAGTATGAAAGGCTGATTGAGCCCAGCGAATCTACAAATAACGTTGGGACGTGAAAAGCGGCGACCTATGAGAGCGATGCGTAGGCAGATTCCTTTTGTTTCGTCCCGGAATCTTCCGGCCACACCTTTGGTCATCCTCATGAAACCAAAGCGATAGGTTCCGTGTCATTCTCCGCTAAGGCAGACCTGAATCCGAGCCGGTGAACAGGACGTAGGGCGCATATGTTATGTTCGCCGACTCGGGCACTGTTGCTCCGCATGAAGTGCATATCAGCCAATCCGATTCGAGACTTGGCGAAGGAAGGCACCCCAGGCCGAAGCAAGCCGGAGGCTGCCATCCGAACACCGAGGAGTTGCTTCTCTGTCCGCCGATCTCAATCCGGGCCTCGACATCCGCCTGGGCAAAATCGGAACCGTTAACGGGATAGGCAACAATATGTGCCCGGTTGACGTAAACGCCGCCCTGCAAAGCCCTTGCCCGGTACTCGATGATTCTCGTCTCAGCGGGCAGGATGTCGATGAGATTCCAGGTCACCTGACCGGCGCGTCGGTCGCTCGGCTCGATGGAAGCATTCTGAACGCTCATCCCATCGGGAAGCTGATCGACGACGGTTGCGGCCATGATGTAGTCCTCGCGGTTCTTCAAAGAGATTCTATAATGAACCAGCATGGGATCGGCAGCGTTAATGGCTGCATTCATTTCAGCTAAAAGTTGAGGCGGGCAGCAGGCCAGCCAATCTTGCGATATGGCTGAATAATTCTCGGCACTGATCCATTTATTATCGTAGCTGCCCATGACTTGCACGCGGTTGACGAGGTTATCGGAGCCTTGCGTCATGTTGAGCTTCAGTTCAATGGTCGAACTCATGCCGATTCCAAGGTTCAGCAGCGTCCACTCGGCGCGGCTATTGTTCTGCACTGCGGGCCTTGCGGAAGAATAAACATACTCGGTCCCGGGCGGGAAGAGATCAATGACCTGAACCGGACCCAAAGCTCGATTGCCGTCGTTTATTACCGTTATCACATAATTGATGTGTGTGCCTCCGGCAGGGTCCGGCTGTCCGGTTTTGGTGACGCTGATATGCGGCTCGTTAAAGCGTGCCACTCCGCTTATCAGGATGCTTCTCGTAATATTATATTGTCCGACATATTCGTTGTACACCAGGCCCTCGGCCCGATTTCCACCGGCGGGGTCGGAACTTGCGGGACCGGTATTCTTGGACGCCAGGAATTGAGAAGTCCCCTGGAATTTTGCCTCCGTGGACACCTCATTCAATCCCCTGGCCACAGTGCTCTTATTCAAATATTCGGCCCAGGAATAAACCTCTTGAATGAAGCTGGTCGGCTCAGGCCGCTTGGACTTGAGGGTTGATTCGCCGGATTTGGACCACATGTATTCGTTCCATTTCTTGGATAGGATTATGCGGAAATCCGGGGAGTATGTAAAGCCGACTGCTTCATGAGTGACGTTCAGATTCTTGGCCATGTAGTTCGTCTGGGTCTGGACCAGGTCCTCCGCCTGATACTTTCCGGTTCCTGACTCATGGCTTCTTTGCACCTTGCCGATGCGTTTGTCGGAAGACACCGAGCCGTTGCCGGCCACAACGCGACTGGACTGAACATTTTTTCCGTATTCATCAAATTTTGTGAGGACCTTGAAGCTGCCGGTATAGTCTTCTTGAGATTCGTATATGGGAGTGCCCTTTTGAGAGGGATTGCTGCTGGCTTTCTTTTCCATTCCGATGTGGCCGGAACCTTCGAATGTCGTCTCCGATGCCAGAGTGGTGCCGTTTTTGTCCAGAGACAAGCTGCTTTCGCGCTCGATTTTGTTGGCGTATTTATAAATTTCCACGACCGATGCGCCCGTGATTCGGTTCTTGGCCTCCTGCTTCTCGGACCATTTGGAGCTGTAGTTCACGGCTCTGCCCCGGGGAAGGTTAAATGTGGATGGCGCATATTTTTCCGAGAGACTGGTTTTGACTTTTATGGACTTGTTCTTGGCGACTAAACTCGTCTCTTCTTCTCGCTTATAGCTTCCGCTGCCGTGGCCCTGCACCTTCACGGCCGTACCTTGGGCATTAGCGACGAGAACCGTCGCCGAGCTGGAATCAGAGTCCGGCAGTCCCATGTATGTAGCGGTAATATTAACGTAGTTTGTCAGCTTATCGATGCTTTCCGCAGTATCCAGCCTGGAGTCGAACCTGACGAAACCTTGTCCGGACACGGACTCACGGGACCCGAACCTCATCTCTGAGCTGTTCTCTTTCATCTTCACAAAAAGCAGGATCTTTCCGCCGTGCTTGGCAGGAAGGTGGCCGACGCTCCAATTTAATACGTTTCCCTGTATGCTTGCGGGGCTGGGAGTCGCATCCAGATATTCCACATCGGGAAGGATATCCGTGACCATAGCGTTCTCGGCATCGAGTGCCAGAGCATTTCCAAAATGAATGGTATAATTGATCACATCACCTGGCGAGTATGATTCTTTCTCTGCACACTTGCGCACATAAAGGGAATGAACCACGAAGGTCTCCAAAGTCTTGAATTTTCTCTGAGATTCATTGCTGTCGATCTTATAGAGATTATAGACCTTGTCCATGCTGGGATGCTCCGGCTTGGCGGGGAGCACCACCTTCAGTTCGATGGTGCCTTCGTCGCCGGGGGCCATTGTCTCGGAATGAAGAGCAGTCGCATTCCAGAACAGGTGCAAGCCTTCGTCGTCACGCCAATATTCGCTTGCCCTGGGGCTTGCGCCCTCGACCAGATCGAATAATAGGTGATTGTCGATGATATCCGTGACCGTGGCATTCTTGGCGACATCATTTCCAGAGTTCTGATATTTTATCGTATAATTCATCACACCGCCGGGCCTTATGATCTCAGTTGTTGCGGTTTTATCGATCAGCAGCGAGGGGGAACTTCTTCTTACGGCAGTGGTAACAGAATCCTGCACAGAGGTTCCGTCTGCGGCGGAGAGCGTTGCCGAGCCCAAGAGAACCCGACCCTCTCGCGTTGTAGAATCGGTGAGCAGGTTAATTATTATATTGCCGGAACTATTTTTAAGCAAATCACCAAGGCTCCAGGTTTTTTCCGATCCCGGGTCCGGCGCGGGATCGGCGGAGATGAACTTGAGACTGGAATCGTAACTGGCATCAATCCTTGCTCCCGTGGCGTTGCCGCCCGAATTTTTATAGCTTATCGTGTATGTGAGATTGCTGCTCTGGTGAACCGGATCGGGGTAATCGGCAAGATTCACGCTGAGGACGGGCTTATGCGGGATTATGATGACGCTGTCCGTCTCTGTTTTATAGTATCTTGATTGGAAATCATCAGCTCTGGCGCTGTTCCAGGAGAGGTATGCTTTATTGGTGAGCTGATCTTTTTGTGATGCGCCTCTGGCGACCATGGCTTTGAATTTAATCTGGAAAAGGCCCTGATCGCCATAGTTTTTTTTCAGGTCCCCCAGATGCCACTGCAAGGCTTTCGAATTGGAATCGTCCGACCATTCCAGGTTGCCCGTCGTTTCCATCGAGCCCTGCAAATAGATCAAATCCTCCGGCAGAATGTCGATTACATGCACATCGTAGGCATCCGAACCGCTGCTGGTAGTAGGTTGAATGGAAAGCGTGAAGGTTATCGTCTCGCCCGGCTTGGCAGTGGCCGGCTCAAGGCTCGCTTGCAGAGCCAGATCCGGCTCGATAACCCCTACTGGATTGGTTTTTGCAGATCTCCTATGTGCCGAGCCCTTCATATCAGTCCATCTCAAGACAGCTTCACCGGAGTTCAGTACATCTCCTTTGCTGATGCCGGAAACATCTGCCAGGACAGCTTTGAACCTGATCTGTATATCCTGATCGGCAGAGTTGTCCACGCGACCGAAGTTCCAGACAATTTGCGCACTCTCGTGACCGTTATTTGGCGAATTCACCTTCACAAGCACAGAGTTTTTTGCGCCGGAGACATCTGAGGTGCCGGGCTCAAAGATCAATCCCGGCGGAAGATTAACGGTAATGATGACATCATCGAGGATCTTTTGCGGCAGATTTATGTTGAGCGAGTAGTAGCCTTCTTCGGCATAAGCCATTCCGGAGAGGGAAAATAATGCGAATGACACCAGGATTGCAGCCGCCGGAATTTGAGGTCGGGCAGATAGCACTCCTCCATCCTCATGCGTCCTGTGCAAATGCAGTGATCTTGGAGCCATTTGTATCCTTATTCGAGAAGGTCTTCAGTGAGTGTGATAGTCATTCGATAGCTTCGGCCTTCGGCCAGGATCTTGTCGGACCAAGAGACCGGCTGGATGATCGTAATAGGAATATTTGCGTCACCGGACCCGGAGATAAGAGTACTGTTTGAAGAAAGCGCGGATAGATCAAGAGCGTTCCCGCCAAAGGCGCTGATTGTGGCAGGACGCTGCAGTCGATTGCCGCCGGAAACATAGGCCCCCTGGACCTCATCGTACTCGCTCATGTAGCCGTCGTTGGTACAGGACACGGTTATCTGCCACGACTCTCCCTCCGTTACTGTAATGTCCCCTTGGATCGTGGCAGGGGAATTTTTGGGATTCAAGTTGATGAAGGCGCTTTCCGACTCGATTGCGACGTACAATTCCGTCAATTCTCCACCCAGTGTGATATAATCGCTGACGTATTGGCCCGGTGCTGCCTGTGGGATGGATTCGTCCGACTGAGAGCAAGCCGGATATAAGGCCAGCAAAGCGATGAGAATAATGCGCAAAAGAGGATGCGAAAGAGATGCGAATGCAGTGCTTTGTGAAATCGCATTGGACAATGGTGCTGCGAGCATTTTTTGGGGCATCTCTTTGGCGAAATCTGCTGGTACCATTAGGCAAGGGCTGATGCCGAACTGGCAATTCTATGCTGTAATTCCGGCAGATAAGACGGGCGGGATGCCATTTGCCGTTCCGACATCATCCCGCTTCTAGCCGGATATCTCAAATATCGTCTCCTCGGATGCTAGGATCGCTCCACCATCGGTCTTGACCTCAGTGGTTAGATTATACATTCCGGCGGGTAGACTTTCTGCAGGGACCAGTTTAAGTTCAATTTGGCGCGGGTAGCTTGGGACGGATCGGGCTGCCTGCTTTGCCGTGGTATTGGCAACGATTCGGTCGCTGCTGTCTCTTATGGTTGCCTCTGCCAGGAACTTGTAATGATGGTTTCCGGTATTTTTAAAGACAAATGAGACATTTTGCTCTTTTCCTGAAATCGGTTCATGCAAAGTGAGGTTTGAAATCTCGCCCGCATCCCGGACCCCTGTGCCGTTGACTGTGATCCTGACCGGGATATTCACGGCCACATTTATTCCGACGCTGGTGTTGCTTGCGCGAGCACTGAGGATATTAACTATGGCATATCTGCCGCCGACAGCGGCATCGGAAGGAATTGTCCCGTCGATAACCACGGATCTGGATTCGCCCGGATCGAGATGAAAGCTCTCTGGATTGGCCTTTAAAAACGGCCTGGCTGAATAGGGGCTTGTATCCTGCGTCTCATTTAATGCTGCAGAAGAGCCGTCTATGGCTTGAACGTAGCCGAATATTTCCACATTCATGTCCAGCGGTGAGTCGGTGGTCTTTGTGGATACTGTGGCCGTGTGGCTCACATGCTCACCCGGGTTTGCCACTGCATCAAAAACGGCACCGTCCACCCTCAGGCCTGCCGAAGCCGGGCCTGCCCCCAGGATCAGAGCCATTAAGCTCAGCATGATCAGTAATAGCTTGGCGCTTTTCATCCGTCTGTCTCCCTAAAGTCTTGTTATATTCTTGTGACATTCTTATGACATAATTAAAGACTGTTCAGCTATAATTACCTTACCCTGCAATGGCTAAATATATCGGCCAGGATTTTGTAATTATCAGCAAAATTAGCATCAATCAACATCAACCGTGAGTGTGATGGCCATCTTGTAGTCCTTATGGGGTTTATCCCCCAACACGATGTCCTGCTTTAGGGTCAAAACACCACTATTGGCAATGATTCCATTCCATGACAGGATCTTCTGCGGATCTGTGGAGATGGTTATTTCGTCGACCAATCCCAGACCGGTAAAAGTTAAATTCATTCCATTAGCAAGAACATCTTCTGGGTGGCTTGACGATGCCATTTTTTCCCTGTTTGCAGACACGTACATACTCCAGGGATCTGGGCAATTACTCATAATATATACATAGTAATTATTATTATGAAATTCATTTGAGCCCAATCTGAGTGTCCATGGCACAGGGTCGGGTGATGGAGTGATTTCGAAGCTAACGGGAATATCTGCACTTACTGCAAAATTGTCCGAGCCTTCAGCAAATCCCATGGCGGCTACAGTAACGAATGCAAGGATCCAATAAATCCGGGTTAAACTCATGCATAAATCATCTCTTGAGCATTCTGCTAAATTGATTAATTCGTCCCGAGCATGTCGCTTTATTCAGCAAATGCCCCGTTTTTTTATATTTTTTAGTTCAGAACTATTTCTTCATTCATGACGCAGTTCCTGTGACAGTAATTGTTGTTTGGTAATTTTCTGTTGGGAAATCTCCTATTATGATGTATTGTGTTAGATTTAGCGGGATATCCAGGTCAGAGGCACCAATATCCAGATAATCATTATATTCCATCAATACTTCCGGAGTCGTTGACAGACCAATAATATCGTTTTTTACAATACACCGATTATCGATATAACCCAAACGGGCGTAAATAGGATTCAGGATGGAATACGTCCCACTGGTCATCCTATCGGGATTCGCGCTGAGCGATATGGACCAGCTATCGCTATTGGTTGTGACATGAATATTTCCTGCACTAAATTCATTGGGCCCCAATCCAAAAGACCATTTGCCTGGGCTTTCCGGGGCTGTGACCTCAATGCTCTTGGGCACATTGCCGATTAGCTCAAATGCGCCATTCGCCAACGCCGTGCTGCTAAGCAAGAGCGATATAGCGAGGGCTGCGAGCAGAGCGTTCCTCAAAGGCATTCTTATTGCTCCATCTTTTCAAATACCATTCAGAATCTTGAGAAATGGGAAAAATTATGGACCGAAGCCGGCCTCCGGCTTGATCCATATTTTGTTCTCTATGTTGTTACGCTTCCGGTTATGGTAATATTCATGCTATAGTCATCATGGGGCTTATCAGTCCACGCAATTGTTTGATTAAGATAAAGCGCGATTGGAGTTGTTGATGCTGCGCTTCCTGATGTCAGTGTCGCTTCGCTCGTTCCCAATGTTATTGGACTTGTGCCCGATGATGATGCGCTTGCCCTCATGGCGCTGCTTAGTGATTGTAACGAAATAACTTAAGTGAATAAATACGCGAACATGGACTTTGAATGCCTTAATGATATCGATATCATTCAAACAAAACGCATATTTTGTCTTAGGTTATTTCAGTACAA
>Ga0153915_10002594_pt1 | contig 16462 bp, 15 predicted proteins | sample Opewatmetagenome_2_FD_107003 | JGI IMG/M metagenome (GOLD analysis project Ga0153915, IMG submission 107003) | Freshwater wetland microbial communities from Ohio, USA - Open water 3 Core 3 Depth 3 metaG | ecosystem: Environmental > Aquatic > Freshwater > Wetlands | place: USA: Ohio, Lake Erie...
TGTTGCGAAACGCGACTCTTCCACTATCGCTTCCGTTGGTCGGTTATTGCAGATTATTTTAGCTTTACGTAGCGAGGAAACAAGTTTTCCGACTTCATGTTTACAAAGACCAGTAGTCGACGCAATTTGTTCAAGCGAATGCTTGCCATCGAGATACTGCAAGCATCGAAATGCGGCTTTATTTAGTTCAAACGGAACAATAATACTACTTGCATTAAACAAAAAGTTCACTTCGTACTCATTGCCTTTTTGGCGATAGAGTATAGAAATGCTGTCTTTAATCTTTGGAAGCATATTTCCTCCTATAAAGAGAGGGAAGCTGGCGCGACAGCTTCCCCCCGTGATGGTTGGTCAGGCACGACGACGACGCACGCCGCGCATGTAGATATCGTCGTTCCGACGAGGGAGAGGAACGATCTTGACCCTGTCCATGTCGAGCGTAGACGTCTGACTGCGATTCTTCTCGTTCGCCGACTTGAACTGAACGCCCTTCTTGGTCAATGTGCTCATTTTCTTTCTCCCTCTACCTTGTTGTAATTTACCCAATTTGGGTAGCAAGATAGAATCTATATCAAGATTTGCTGAAATACAGCAAATTCACTTGTAAAAGAACCTAAAAGACCTATGTTTAAAGGTCATTTCGACCTTATGCCTAATTTACAACAAAAGTTATAACCCTGTCAAGGGTTTTGCCTATACTATATATGACGATTAAAAATCCGAAAAATTACACTTTTTTGCCGTCTAAAAGGTCCTTGCCGGAAACCGACTGCATCAAGTAAAAATTGCGGTAAATTCCGTTTTGAATTTTCATCAATTGTTCGTGTTTCCCGCGTTCGACAATTCTGCCTTTTTCAATCACGAAAATTTTATCGGCGTGCGAAATCGTGCTCAAACGATGGGCAATAATAAAAGTGGTTCTGCCCTTAATCAGACGTTTCAATGCTTCCTGAACTAGTTTTTCCGAAACCGAATCCAGCGCAGATGTTGCCTCGTCCAAAATCAGGATTTTCGGGTCGCGCAAAAGCGCCCGCGCAATGGCAATTCTCTGTTTCTGTCCCGTAGATAATTTTATTCCCCTTTCACCTACCAGTTGCTCGTATTTCTTGGGAAACTTTTGAATGAACTCGAATGCATTGGCGGCTTTGGCAGCCTCGATAACCTTTTTCATGCTCGCTCTTCGTTTTCCGTAAATAATATTATTCTTAACCGTATCGTTGAACAAACTGATTTCCTGCGGAACAATGGCGATATTTTTACGCAGCGATTCCAGGTTGATTTCCTGGACATCGCGGCCGTCAATAAGTATCTTGCCCTTTGTCGGAACGATGTAGCGCGAAATCAAATCTATTAAAGTGGTTTTGCCCACTCCGCTTTCCCCGACCAAGGCCACGACTTCTCCGGGTTTTACACGAAAATCGATATTTCTCAAAACTAATTGCTTCTTTTTATATTTAAAACTCACATCTTCAAAAACCACTTCACCTTTTATGGTTTCCGATTTTATTCCTTCTGCGTATTTCTCCGTATCTAATTTCAATAATTTTAGGGCTCTTTCGATTACCACCATCCCTCTTTTAATCATCCGGTAATTATTGCTCAATTGGCTTATGGGCTGCATGACCAAACTGGTATAACCGATAAACATTACCATCACGCCCGCGGAAATCATATCTGCGCGCAGGAAAATTATTCCCAGACCAAAAACAAAAACAAAACCGAACCCCATAATGCTCTGCTGCCATGCGCTCATACTTGACCAGACATTCATAAAATCCTTAACTTTTTTCACGATACGTTCGAAATTGCCTGTGTTCCTTTTATTTTCGTAATCCTCGGCAACGCTCGATTTCACCACCTGGATATTGAAAGTTGAATTATAAAGGTCGCCGTATCCCTTTTCATATGCCCGGTTCATTCTTTTCTGGCTCTGCATGATTGATTTTGTCTTTGTGAAAGTGGCAACAAGGTAAAGCGCCAGAAGCACAAAAATCGCCAGCGACAAACGCCACTCAACCACTGCCAAAATTCCCAAAGCAACGATTACGCGCAAAAATCCCGGAATCAAATCGAATACTGCCTGATTGACGATGCTCTCGTAGTAATCGCTCGCCCTACCTGCTCTCTGCAGAATTTCGCCCATGCGTTTTTCCTTATGGAAGCTCATGGGCAATTTCAGGATGTGATACGAAATTACCAAAAGCAAATCATTGGACGACTGCGAAGCGATGGTTGCCCCATTTCTGTCCACGTAGCGGTTTGCCCAATTGGAAATCAGGGTTAAAAATAGCCAAGCGCCCAAAATTTCCAAAATCAAATTTATGCCAGTTGCCGGCTTAGTTGCCAAATCGACCAGCCTACCGTAGATATAGGGAATAACCGCGCTGATTGTCGAAGAAAGCAATGCGATGAAAATTATAAAATATACCTTCTTTTTATATTTTTGAAGGTATTGCCAGATGATTTTAACGTCTTTAGAGATGGTCATATTCGATTAAATTGTAGCAAGAAACCAACCTTCCGTCAAAATGAATTCTACCCCTTGTTGTATTTATTTTTCACTTGTTTTATAATTAAGGTGTTAATCATTAACCAATAATTTTTCATAAAATTATGAGTATGAAACCCGGCGTTTTAATTGCGATTATCGCGGTTCTGGTTATCGCCGTTATTGTCGTAATTGTCGGCACCTCGAAAGGACCAGGCACCACAACCAATACTCAGGTCAAACCGCTCGAAGAATCCAAGCTTGCGGAAATTGCCACAGACATTAAGGCTATATCCGGGAAAATAGTCGCTGTCTCCAACAACAGCATTACTGTCGAGGCCCTGATTATGATGAAAGACACCTCTAAGCCGCCGATAAAATACAACGTGAAAGTCGCGGCCGACAAAAGCACTACGATTACCAAGCTCACTTTTCCTTCTGCGGAAAAAATCATGGGCAGCAAAGAACCCATAGTGCCGAAACAGGAAACACTTGCACTGGGCGAATTGAAAATCGGGGACACGGTGGATGTCAGGTCCGACACGAACATCTATGAAAACGTTAAAGCGGGCACCCCGTTTGTTGCAAGCAAAATAGATGCAATTGCCTACGAGTAAAATAAAAAAGTTTCTTTTCGATTTATTCTTTCCCAGAAACTGTTTAGGATGCAAACAACCCGACACGTATTTGTGTCGGGATTGTTTTAATAAAATTCCGCTCGCCGCAAACAACGGCTGCTTTTTTTGCGAAAAAATCACTGGCCAGGGCCGAGTTTGCCTCAATTGTAAAAAAGATACCTACCTCGACAGAGTGATTTCCGCAACCGAATACAAGGAGCCGCTAACCCGAGAGCTGATAAAAGCGTTCAAGTACCATTTCGTGACCGAGCTTTCTGAACCGCTTGCGCAATTGTTAATCAGAACCATTGAGGCAAATTTTTTACTCTCAACTGACAAGTCGCAATTTTTGATTATTCCAATTCCTTTACACAGGCATCGTTTGCGCTACCGCGGCTTTAATCAGGCAGAACTGATTGCCCAAGAACTTGCAAAGCATTTTCATCTCCCTGTGGATATCGAAATTTTACAGAGAAGAATCGCCAAAGCTCCGCAAGCCAAAATCAGCGACACGGAAAAAAGAAAGCTCAATCTTATCGACGTTTTTGCGTTAAATTCTGAAGTAAAAAACAAATTAAAAGGCAAAACAATACTTTTAATAGACGACGTGATTACCACTGGCGCAACGCTTTCGGAGGCGGCAAAAATTTTGAGGCAAAATGGCGCCAAGGAAGTCTGGGCGCTGACGATTGCGAAAGGTTAAAATTTATTGTAGGATATAAAAGTAAATTTGGAAGGGTGGCCGAGTGGCCTAAGGCAAAGGTTTGCTAAACCTTGGCTCCGTAAGGGGCCGCGTGGGTTCGAATCCCACCCCTTCCGAACCGTATATGGACAAAGCCGAGATACTCAAAAAAGAAAACGCGGAATTAAAGGACGAAATCGAAAAATTAAAGGACTTGGTCACGATTGATTTTCTGACCAAGGTTTATAATCGCCACGCTTTTTCGCATTTCTTAAAAAGCGCCTGCAAGGAAGTAAAATGGACAGCCGAACACATGAGCAGACGCCAAAGGCGGGAATATTTTTCACTTTTATTGATTGATATCGATGATTTCAAAAAGTTCAACGACAAATTCGGCCATCTTTACGGAGACAAGATTTTGAAAAAAGTTGCGAGATTCCTCGAAAAATCGGTCCGGGAATTCGATATTGTCAGCCGCTGGGGCGGTGAAGAATTCGCCATAATTTTAAACGAAGCCACATTTGAGCAGGCAAAAGACAAAGCGGAAATAATCCTGAAAAATGCGCGAAAAAAATTGCCCGTTACGCTCAGTATCGGGGTAATCTCCTCAGACCCGAAATACACCCCTGCGCAAATCTTCAGAAAAGTGGACAAGGCCGTTTTTGCCGCGAAAAAATTAGGCAAAAACCAAGTTGTTTTCGCATAAAATGGTGGGGTCGCATAGCGGACTAGTGCGGCGGTCTTGAAAACCGCTAGAGCTGTAAGGCTCTCGTGAGTTCGAATCTCACCCCCACCGATTTGGACGGGGTCTTCGAAAAACCTCTAACAATTAAATCGATTAATTTTATATGACCGCACAAATCATCAAAACCGAAACAAAAATAAACAATGTTTTGTTCTGGGTTTGTTTTTTTATCACTATTCTTGCGGTTTTAATGACGCTTTTAGAGTTTTTTTCGCGCGACGAATATCCGCCGACGAGCATTTCTCTGTTTTATATCGGAGTACTGGCGATTTATTCCCTGCATAAGGAAGCAATTCGCTTTCTTGACCAAAGCTCTGCGGAAAAAAGCCAAAGACCAAAAAAGGGCGAGCTTTTCGTTTATTTCTGGATCATTATGACCGCGATACTTTATCTGATAAATTTTCTGAGCAAGAATCGCTTCGCCTACACGGCAAACGGAGACGAAGCAACCGGACTAATGACCGCAACCTATCTTACGCTTGAGGTCGGTATAGTTTTTATCGTGGCAAGAATCCTGAAATTATTGATGATTAAATTCTTCGAAAAAAATGGAAGTCGATAAAATCAACAAAAAACAACCGCAAACTCAGGAAATTACAGAATTCGTCTGGGAGGCGTTCGAATACGAAAAAAAGGAAAAATCAAAAACCTGGTTCATAATCCCGGCAATCATTGCCATTGGTTTAGGCATTTTGGGAATCCTTACCGACAGTTATCTCTTCACAATTCTGGTCATTTTGGCTTTTCTTACTTTTTACATTTATGCAAACAAGCCGCCGCGCATGATTAAATTCAAAATCGACGGAAAGGGCATAGAAATCGACAACAGATTCCACGAATTCGATAGCCTACGTTCGTTTTGGATTTTTTACGACCCGCCTTTGGAAAAAACTCTGAGCATCCGCAGTAAAAAAACTTTTTTCCCGTATGTGCACATACCCTTGGCGGATGAAAAGCCCGCGGAAATCAGAAAGTTTCTACTGAAATTTTTACCCGAAAAAAGACATCGCGAGTCGATTATCGATATTTGGATGAAAAGAATCGGATTTTAACTTGTCCCTATAGCTCAATGGACAGAGCACAGGTTTGCGGAACCTGAGATCGAGGTTCAATTCCTCGTAGGGGCATTTTGTTTTACCGTGATAAACTTGACAAATTTTTTGTATATGCTATAATTATAATAGTCTGAATCTTATGAAGGAGGTTTTAAAATGGCTCCAAAGTCCAATGCACCGGCAACTTGGGCCTGGAATGTGACGGCCTCCATGAAAAAGAGGCCCAAACTCAGCATCGGAACCCTGTGGCAGAAAGTCCGCAGGAAAATCAAGTCATTCCTCGCCTAAGGATCCCTCTCCTCGCCCCGCAACCACTCGACGGTTGTTGGGGCGCTTTTTTTATCCGTGAAAAAATGATAATCTGAAATTAATGGTCAAATACAATCTTGACACGCCGATTGCCGACCTTCCGCGCATCGACGAAAAATATTTAAAAAAATTCCATAAACTCGGACTGAATACGGTCCGGGATTTGCTTTATCATTTTCCGCATCGCTACGACGATTTCTCCAAAATCATTCCAATTTCCGAATTAAAACTGAACGAAACCGCCACTATCCAAGGTGAAGTTGTAAGTATCGAGAATGCGCAAACATTTAAAAGAAGACTAACCCTTGCCGAGGCAATAATTAAAGACCAAACTGGGGCAATTGAAGTAATCTGGTTTAATCAGCCCTATCTGGTTAAAAACATCAAGCCCGGTAAAAAAATTAGCTTGTCGGGGAAATGCGCAATCGGCAAGCGCGGCATGTATCTTTCTAACCCCAGCTACGAAATCCTCTCTTTGGGAAAAGTACCCACGCATACCGCTGGACTGATTCCAATCTACCCCGAAACAATCGGTCTGGGTTCGAGATTTTTGCGCTATTACATCAAACTGGTACTGCCCACTGCTTTGCAAATCGAGGAATTCATCCCCTATGAAATCCTGAAAAAAGAAAAACTCCCCACAATTTATCAGGCCCTGAAAAACATTCATTTCCCGAAAAATCTTAAACTCGCAGAAAGCGCCAAAAAAAGATTTATTTTCGAAGAAATGTTCTTGCTGCAACTGTTCGTGCTGAAACAAAAAATTTCTTTGCGCAAAGAAAGCGCTTTTAAAATAGAATTCGACAAAAATCTAATTCAGAATTTCGTTAACCGGCTTCCCTTTAAGTTAACTGACGCGCAAAGAAAGGCTGCCTGGGAAATCATCCAGGATTTAGGCAAAAAAGAACCCATGAACCGATTGCTGCAAGGCGACGTGGGGTCGGGAAAAACCGTGGTTGCGACAATGGCCATGCTCGAAGCGACAAAAGCGGGGTTTCAAGCCGTATTTATGGCGCCGACCGAAATCTTAGCGCAGCAGCATTTCAAAGAAATCAATAAATTACTCTCTGGGTTTAATTTGCACATCGGACTCCTAACTTCGGGAGAAAATAAAATCGAGGATAAAATCATAAAAAGAAGTGAATTTCTCAAAAAAATCAAACAAGGCAATCTCGATATTCTCATTGGTACGCACGCATTGATCCAAAAAAACGTTGCGTTTAAAAATCTGGCCCTTTTAATTGTTGATGAGCAGCATAGATTCGGCGTGGAGCAGCGCGCAAAGCTGTTGAAACAAAACAAAAATATGCCCCATCTTCTGAGCATGACCGCAACCCCGATTCCCCGCACCCTCGCTTTGACCATTTACGGAGATTTGGATATTTCCATACTTAACGAAATGCCCAAAGGCAGGCAGAAAATCGTCACTAAAATCGTGCCGCCCGCTCAAAGAAACCAAGCTTACGAATTTATCCGGCGCGAAGTGAAAAACGGCAGACAGGTTTTCGTAATTTGTCCGCGCATTGAGCCCAAAAAAATTACAGCCGAAAACAACGGAACAAGCCCGCAACTCAAACTCAGCCCGAGTGAGCTGATCTGGTCAGAGGTAAAAGCGGTTAAGGAAGAATACGAAAAACTGACAATTAATGTTTTTCCTGATTTAAAAATCGACATGCTGCACGGAAAAATCAAAGCCAAGGACAAAGAAAAAATAATGGCGGATTTCAAAGATAAAAAAACCGATGTTTTGGTTTCAACATCGGTAATCGAAGTGGGTATAGATATACCCAATGCCACGGTAATGATGATTGAAGGTGCCGATCGCTTCGGCTTGGCGCAGTTACATCAGTTTCGGGGAAGAGTGGGCAGAGGAAAACACCAATCGTATTGTTTCCTGTTTTCCACTTCCGGACAAAGCACCGCGCGGCTGCGTGCTTTGCAGAAATTTGACAGCGGATTCGATTTGGCGCAAATCGATATGGAAATCCGCGGGCCAGGACAATTTTACGGCGTTCAACAGTCGGGAATTCCTGATTTGGCAATGGACAGTTTAAAAGATCTGAATTTCGTAAAATCCGTACGCCAGGAAGCTCTGGATTTACTGAAAAAATCACCTGACCTGCAAAAATATCCTCCACTCTCAGAAAAAGTTTCCCTTTTTAAACAAAAAATCCATCTGGAATAAGATGGATTTTTTATTTTCGTTTTTTCACCGTGACCCAGAACCCCATGTATTTCCCCAGCATCAGACGCGTCTGAGAAATCAGGGCGGGAATTGAGCCAAAAACAATTAAAATCATCGGCACTAAAATCCACTGTACAACCATCCAGAAATATCTTCTGGATTTGTATTTTTCCGGCCGCGGTGGCAGAAGTTTCAGGGTGTAAAAAGCCGAACCAACTAAGCCGATCATCGCCAGAGTCATAATGAACCTGGTCATACGCGGAAGATTGTAGGAAAGTACGGTTTCATTGAAATCGTTTCCGCCCAAAAATATCGGCAGCCACCCCAGCATGAAAATCAAAAGCGAATTGGTCGCCCAAGACCAAAACGCCTCGAAATGGTAGAAAGAATGGTAGATTTTTTTCCGTAAGGCCATGGCTTTGTTTTTTAGACATCCGAAAAGAAAATAAGGCACGTTTTCCACGCCCCAACTCCAGCGCGTCTGCTGCTTGAATACGTTGATAATCGTGCGCCAGAAATTATCCGCCAGATTCGCATCCATGGAAACCGGATAATAAAGGGGAACATTGTGGTAATTTCCGTCGTAAAACAAAAGTGCCTGCCAGAAAATCCGTGAATCCTCCGAGACGTTTTTCGTAGTCCAAAAATCCATCTCGGCAATCGCCTTGAAACTCATCGAATGCGAGGAAAAAGTGGACATGCGCTCTGGCCTTTCCTGTTGAATCATGTGCCAGAAAGTCGCGCCCACCGCAACAACACGGGAAATGGCCGGAGCATCCCAGATATTATTGTCGTAAACAGGAATGGGCTGAAAACTCGAATGCAACGGATCCGCACAAACAAGATAATTGTAGGTTAAGCAGGCGAAATAATCGGGATAAACCTGCGTATCGATATCAAACGAGGAAACAACAATATTCTCGTAGGGAATTTTCAGCTCGTCAATAAGTTCTTTGGCCCGTCTTCCTGCCCAGGTTTCGTTCGAGCCCTTGCCCGCCAATTCTCCTTCGATGTTCTGGGGATGAACCGTAACCAGAAAGCGGAAAAATTTGTTCGCAAATTCATCTTTTATTCTTTGCGCGAGCTTTTGCGCAGGCTCACCCACCCTTTCCTCGATTGCCAGAACCACGATAAACTTGTCGAGCGGATATCTGGATCTCACCAGGGCGTCAAAAGTGGAATGTACAAGCTCGAATTTTTCTCTGTAAGTCGGCAAGATTACCAAATGATAAATCTCGTGCCAATCACCAACTCTTATTTTGTAATCCGAAACCGGCAATCTGTTCAGCTTTTGTAACCAGTCTGTTTTCAGATTGGCTTTCATTTTTCTGTAAGAAAATTGCTGATGGAAAGAAAGAAAAAGCGTTTTCAGCAGCCAGTAAATATCGAAGGCGATGATAAAGAATGCTGTCCAGACCGGATGCCTGTGCGAGAGAAAAACCATCAGTAAAATCGTGCCCCAACTTATCAGTCCGGGAAGTATTTCCAAAAAACGAAAAACCCATCTCTCTTTCGGGTTTTTTAAATCTCTCGCAAATCCAATTTTGATATAATCTTTTTCCATTTATTTTCCAAAAAAATACAGCCACCATTTTTGGATATTGGGAATATTTTCCGTATCATTTTGCACGTCTTCGCTCGAAGGCTGATTTTCTTCCTGTTTGACGATAATCAGTTTTTCCCCCTCGCGCACCAGATTCAACTTCAATTTCGCCTCTTTTTCCAAAAATTCTTCCGACTGAAAATATTTTTCCATTTCTGACAAATCGCTATTGCTTTTCTGCATCTCGTCGATTTCTTCCTGTAATTTTTCTATTTCCTGATTGGTGCGGTAATTGAAATAACTTTCCCTGCCCAAGGCAGCGACCAACAGCAGAAAAACAATCGTCAGAACGACAATGGAATATTTCGAATAAATGAATTTTTCCGGCATATTACCTGAAGAAAAAAGGAATTAAAAAAGCGATCATGCCCAAAACCATAATTACAATCCAGATTATCGTGATAATTTTTATACGTTTCTTGTTTCTCATCTTTCTTTTAAAACTTTTAAGAATACTTCCGAGGGAATAGAAATTTTGCCGATTTGCGCCATTTTCCTTTTCCCTCTTTTTTGTTTTTCCAGAAGTTTCTTTTTTCTGGTCACGTCTCCGCCGTAAAGATATCCGGTCACGTCCTTGCGCATGGCTTTTTTGGTTTCCCTGGCAATAATATTGCCCTCAACCGCGGCCTGAATGGGGATGGCAATTAAATAATTGGGCAGAATTTCTTTGAGTAATTCAACCATTCTTTTTCCTTCCCTGTAAGCATCGCTGCGTCTGACCATTTTGGAAAATGCCTCGACTTTTTCGTGATTAATCAGGATATCAAGCAGAACCAAATCGCCTTCGCGATAGCCGATAAGCTTATAAGCCATGGAGGCGTAGCCGGAGCTGACGTTTTTAAGTTTATCGTAAAACCCCCGCAAAATAATGTCCAGCGGACCTTCGTAAGTAATCAGCACCTTTTCCTCGGTTAACCACTTGGTATCCTTGAAAATTCCGGAAAAACTGCTCAACAAATTGTTAATCTGGCCCACGTAAGAACTGGGAGAAATTATTTCCATTTCTATCCAAGGCTCTTCAATTTTGCCACCTGCTTCCTTGTAAACCACGCTTGGAGAAGTAATCACCAAATTGAGATTATAATCCCGTTTTAGCCGTTCGCCCACGATTTCCAAATGCAGCATGCCCAGAAATCCGCAGCGAAATCCTCTACCCAGGGTACCGGAAGATTCGGGAAAAAAACTCAGGGAAGCATCATTCAATTTTAATTTACCCAGGCCGTCTTTTAAAATATCGTAATCGTCGCTGTTGACCGGATAAAAACTGGCAAAAACAACGGGCTGCGGCTCCATATAACCGCGTAGCGGCTCAATTCCTGTTTTTTTGAAATTGGTAATTGTATCTCCGACCCGGCATTTTTCTATTTCTTTCAACCCAGTGGCAATGTATCCGATTTCACCCAAGCTCAATTCCTTAAAAGCAACCAAATCGGGCTTAAAAAATCCCAGTTCCAGGACCTCGGTTTTCTTGTTTGATTGCATTAAAAGAACGTCTTCTCCGGTCTTAACCTCTCCGTCAAAAATCCGCACGTAAGCTACTACTCCTTTATAGACATCGTATTCGGAATCGAAAATAATCGCGCGCAAAAAATCGTTTTTGTTATCTTTGGGCGGCGGAACTTTTTTAATCACTTCTTCGATAACTTTTTCCACGTTTTGCCCGGTTTTTGCTGAAATGAGGATAATTTCCTTGCGGTTTATTCCTAGAAGATTTTCTATTTCCTGTTTGGTTTTTTCGATTTGCGCCGTGGGTAAGTCAATCTTGTTAATTACCGAAATAATGGTCAGTTTTTCTTTTTTTGCCATATCTAGATTGGTCAATGTCTGCGCCTGGACTCCCTGGGTCGCATCCACTAAGAGGATTGCGCCCTCGACTGCTGCCAGACTGCGCGAAACTTCGTAAGAAAAATCGACATGTCCGGGAGTGTCGATTAAGTTCAGAATGTAACCGTTCCATTCCATGCGCACCGGCTGCATTTTTATAGTAATACCTCTTTCTCTTTCTATGGCCATCATGTCCAGATATTGGGGTTTCATTTTCCTGCTATCTATGGTTTTGGTAATTTCCAGAAATCTGTCCGCCAAGGTCGATTTGCCGTGATCAATGTGCGCGAAAATCACGAAATTGCGAATTTTTTCCCGGTTCATTTTTTAAATAATTTCCTAATTAACGTATGGGCTTCGTCAGATTTCAAAACGAGCGAAGACAGAAAATATACCGCTGCGCCGAAAACGCCCGCAATCAATGCCTGAAAGAAAATACCCAGAAAAGTACGGGTATTGAGAAAAAGTGAAGACAAATTAAGCAACGCATAAATCACCACGGCCATGATTGCGCAAGAAAGAATATTTTTCACAAGCCCGTCGAGAATATTCTTCTGCTGCCAAAAATCGACTTTTTTGGAAAAAAACCTAACTAAAATGAAAAAATTTAGCATACTGGAAAGCGAAAAGGCAATCGCCAGTCCTAAAACGGAAATATCCGCCAGTCCGCCCAATTTCAGGGAATTGGAAACGAAAGAGGAAAAAAGATTGCCTTGTTTAAGCAACCAGACGAAAAAGAAGCTGAAAACGATATTTGAAGCGATGCTTACCAAGCTAATAAAAACCGGGGTTTTCGTGTCATGAAAAGAATAAAATGCCCGCGAAACCAAAGGAATTAAGCTCTGCGCGAAAATACTGAAAGCAAAAACGCCCAAGGCCGCAGCGGTCAGCCGGGTATCTACCCACCCGAATTGCCCTGTTCCCAAAACGATTCTGACGATTTGCGCACGCAAAAGAAAAAAACCTACGCTAATCGGCAAAACCCAGAAAAGAATCTGATTGAATGTGGAAAAAAAACTGTGCGAAAAATTTTCCTTGTCTTTTTCCGCAAATGATCTCGCCAATTTGGGAAAAGTCGCGGTGGCAAAGGAAATCCCGATAATTCCGATGGGTACGTACTGCAGGTTATTGGAAAGATTAAAAATTGCGATGCTCCCCGAAGCAAGAGTGGAGGCAATTGCGGTGATAATCCAGAAATTGATTTGTGTTCCAGCTAGACCCACGGTTCGAGGAATAGTCAATTTTACGATTTTTTTGATTCCTTCGTGATAAAAAGAAAATATTTTTTGCCAATGAAATCCAGAATATATCGCGCTGGGAAGTTGGATGAGAAAATGGAGGAACGCGCCCAAAACCACGCCCCAGGCCAGACCCACGGGCCCCATCATCGGAACGAGAAAAACAATTCCAAAAATAATTCCCAGATTATACATTATCGGTGCCAGGGAAAAAACAAAAAAGCGGTTGAAGTACTGCAAAACACCGCTTAAAATACTGCTGATGCCCAAAAATATCGGGCTCAAAAACATGATTCTCGTCAAAAGAACGGTCATTTCTCTTTTTTCTCCGGAAAATCCCGGCGCAATGAAGGAAACCAGCCAAGGAGCGAAAAAAAAGAAGATTATCGCCAAAAAAATCAAAATCAGAGAAATCAGATTAAGAATTCCGCTGGCCAAGTGCCAGGCTTCTTTTTTGTCTTTTTGCCAATAATGCGCGAAAATCGGAATAAATGCCGAGGAAATCGCGCCCATCACCAAAATGCTGTAAATCAAGTCAGGCAGACGAAAAGCCGCAAAATAAGAATCGAGAACGTCCCCTGCGCCGAATTTTCCCGCCAGCAACCTGTCCCGGAAAAGGCCCAGAATCCTGCTTGCCAGGGTAGTAACTGCTAAAATAACCGCAGCGGAGAAAACCGTTTTTGAACTGTGATTCAATATTCTTTTTACCATTTTATTATCATTATTATATCAAAACTAATTAAATTGTGCTAATTTTTCCAAATGCTCTTACTGATTTTTTTAAAATAGGTTATGATTATATTACGCTTTCATGAAAACACTAATCACAAAGGAAAAAATCGATAACTTAATCCGTTTGAAAAACCTGCTCTTCGGAACGGTGATTTTTCTGATTGCCCTGATTTTTTTCGTATTGCTCAATATTTTCAACGCCAACAAAATAAATCTGGGGCTTAAAACCGCAGGAGTAAAAATCGGCAGCCTGACAACTGAAGCGGCAACAGAGAGATTGAAAACCGCAAACGGAGAATTTCTGGAAAAAACGTTCTCATTAAATTACGGAAACGAAAATTGGCAAGTAACTCCGGAAAAATTAGGAATGGAAATAGATGTCGCGCAAACAATTAATACCGCATCCAATTTCGGACACGGAAAAAATATTTTCAAAAACTCCTGGCAGCAACTGATATCGTTTTTTGGCTACAATTTGCCGCCGGCCTGGAAAATCGATGAGAGTAAAATGGAAGATTTCCTCAGAACGAACTTAAATTCAATTTACAAACCAGCGCAAAACGCCACCCTTGTTTACGATGCAAAAAAACAGGATTTTTCAATCGTTGCCGAACAAGAAGGAACGACCATCGACAAGCAAAAAATCAGAAAAATTCTGGAAAAAGACATAACCCTGGCGCAGCAGCCCGAGATTTGGCTTACACTGATAAAGGACAAACCGGAAATCACCAAATCCGAAACCGGCGAAGGCTATGAAAAAGCGAAAGCAATTCTGCAATCATTGCCGCTTTCAGTCATGATTGACAGCGACAACATCAGCTCGTCCTCGGAGAGTAAAAAGGAAATCGATAAAATAGATAAAGAAAAATTTCTCAATCTTGTCGTATTTGAACCGGTTATCGACCTTAAAAGCCCAGACAACAAAATCATGGGCATAGGCATTGACCAAGAAAAGGCGAAAAACTATCTTATTTCTCTGGCGCCGTCAGTAAATCAGGAGCCGATTGACGCCAAGCTGACTTTCAAAAACGAGAAAGTAAGCATCTTCGCGCTTTCGCAAGACGGAATCCGGCTAGAAATAGAAAAAAACATTACCAACTTACTCCACGGCATCCAAAACGGCAAAGAAATAAATCTCGAAATCACCAAAACCGAACCAAAAATCACCACTGAAAGCATCGATAACCTGGGAATCACTGCGCTCCTGGGAAGGGGCAGTTCGAATTTTTCCGGCTCTCCGGCAAACCGCATCCACAACATAAAAATCGGCGCAGCCAGATTTAATGGCATTCTAATCAAGCCAGGCGAGGAATTTTCCTTCAATACGCTTCTAGGCGACGTGGGGCCAGAGCAAGGATACGAGCCAGAATTAGTGATAAAACAGGATAAAACCGTTCCCGAATACGGCGGAGGCTTGTGCCAGGTATCCACGACACTTTTCCGCGCAGCGGTCTATTCGGGTCTGCGCATAACCGAGAGATTTCCGCATGCTTTTCCCGTAAAATATTACAATCCCCAGGGGTTCGACGCAACAATTTATCCGCCTTCTCCAGATTTGAAATTCGTCAACGACACGCCGAACTACATCCTCCTCCAGTCTAAGGTAACGGGCTCTGAAATCGCTTTCGAAATTTACGGAACCGAGGATGGAAGAAGAGTAATATTGGACGGACCAACGCAGTATGATATCAAAGAAGACGGCTCGATGAAGGCACTCCTGGTCCAGGAGGTTTACGACAAGGATGGCAATCTGATGTTTAAAAAATCATTTTATTCGACTTACAAATCTCCGAATCTCTATCCCGTTGTCAGAAACCCACTGGAATAAATTCTCTGACCCGAACAACCGAAAACCCCGCATTCGCGGGGTTTTGTTTATGAGCGAGAGAGGAGTCGAACCTCCATGGGTTTCCCCACTAGGTCCTAAACCTAGCGCGTCTGCCAGTTCCGCCACTCGCTCTTTCTTATAAATATGGTAGCGCAAAAAGATGCAAAAATCAAATCCAAATCAAATTAAAAGCCGATGATTAAAATCATCGGCTTTTACAAGCGATAAAATGCTTAAATCAAATTTTCAACGAATTTACGGTGTAACGCAAGGATTGCCTAAAAGGTTAATACCACCAGTGACTTCACTCACCAATCCCTGAGCCAAGGCAATCAAGAACACTGCTGCAATAACAATCACAATACCAATCAAGGCATTGATTATTCCTGTTCTTGCGCTTCCGGCCTTTTCCGAATCACCGCCTGCGGTCATGTATCTGATACCGGCAACAATCAAAAGGATGACTGCGATACCGAAACCAACTGCCGCTACAATATTTTTAGCAATCTGCAATACATTACAGATAATTTCTGTCGCTGTCTGGCCAGCCTGTGCCAAAGCAATTACCGGCATTATCAGCATTACGAAAGCTAAAATCGGTAGAAATTTTTTCATAAATCAAATTAAAACTATTAACTCTACAATCGACCTTTAGTAAACCTCCTAATTATTATTTTATAATTTATGGAGCACAGAACTGACAAGGATCCTCTACGGGATTAAATAATGCGCCAATACTGACCTCAGTTACCAGACTTTGTGCCAAACCGATCAAGAATATCGCGGAAACCACGATTACCAAACCGATAAGCGCATTCTGGATTCCTTTTCTTGCATCCGCTGCCTTAGTTTCGTCTCCGCCTGAAGCTATATATCTGATGCCAGCCACAATAATCATGATAACCACAATCCCGAATCCAACTGCAGCAACAATTTGCTTTGCGACATTTAAAACCCTGCAGACAATACAGGTTGCGGTATCGCCCACCTGTGCCAAAACAACTGCCGGCAAGACAAGTAGTATTGCCAGGATTAAAATCGGTAGAAATTTTTTCATGGATTTTTAATATTTAATATTTATTTTCCCTCCAGATTTCTAAAGCAGATTCTGGGCCACGAAATCCCTTACAAAACCCAGAATAAGCGCGAAGGCAAA
>Ga0153915_10002595_pt1 | contig 16462 bp, 13 predicted proteins | sample Opewatmetagenome_2_FD_107003 | JGI IMG/M metagenome (GOLD analysis project Ga0153915, IMG submission 107003) | Freshwater wetland microbial communities from Ohio, USA - Open water 3 Core 3 Depth 3 metaG | ecosystem: Environmental > Aquatic > Freshwater > Wetlands | place: USA: Ohio, Lake Erie...
GGGCTTATTAACAGCAGGCTTTATAGCCCCGATCACCTGGCCGCGTCGGATAATGATTATTCAAAACTCAAGACCAAATCCGAAATCTATGGAATCAAGGCATACGATTTCAACAGGGATCTGGTTCAGGCCTCCTCTATTATCGTGCTTTCAGTCAAACCTCAGGTCTTAAGAGGAGTCCTTTCGGAGATAACCGGCTATTTAACGTCCGGTCATCTTATAATATCCATAGCAGCCGGGATCCCTATCGGTCTTATTCAGGACATCATCGGCAAAGATACACCGGTCATAAGGGTGATGCCGAATACACCGGCTTTGATACAGAGGGGAATAAGCGCCATAGCCAAAGGAGGATCAGCCACTAAAGATCATATGAACAAGGCACAAGAGATCTTCAATGCCGTTGGGAAGACCGTGACAGTGGATGAAAAAATGATGGATGCCGTCACTGCCCTATCAGGGAGCGGCCCTGGATTTGTCTTCAGAATCATGGAATCTTTTGTTGAGGCGGGAGAAACCCTGGGTTTTGACAGGGAGACTGCCCTTATGCTTGTAAAACAGACCTTCCTGGGCGCGTCTCACCTTGCGGATGAATCAGAGTTATCCCTCTCAAAGCTCAGGGAGATGGTGACTTCTCCCGGTGGAACCACTGCAGCCGGACTCACCGCTTTTGAAAATAAAGGGCTTACAGAAGTCATCAGATCCGGCGTAAAGGCAGCCTGCGACAGGTCGATAGAATTAGGGAAGAAATAAATCCATCCCCTTGTGCCATTATTGCTTGTAAAATGAATTGATAAAGAAAATCTTATCGGTGTCTTCCGATTTGAGTCCCCACAGTTCCTTAATTTTCCTGTTCATCTCTTCCATATATCCCCGTATTACGTAGTATTCGGCCCTGTCGAAAAAGAGTATTACCCTGTCACTTAACTCTTTCATTTGATGTAATTGAAAGGATGAATCGAAGACGCTTTCAGTTTCAACGTCGAGCCATAACGTCCTTCGCAACAGATACATGGCCCTGATGACCTCACAGAGAGGCACCTGCATCCTGAATAATTCAATGCCGTCATCGGCATATCTCTTTCCAATATCTTCTTTCGTTGTATCATAACTTACCCATCGGCCAAGTTGTTTAAGGATGTTCTTTGCCTTTGCCCCAAGATACTCGATATTTTTTTGATATGACGCTGTTGTCGGATCAAGTCTCATTCGCTCTATCCATCGTTTAATGATGACATCATGGTGCTTTTCTACCAATTCAACCAGTTTGTCGGATATTAAGTGCATCATATATTATCTCCTTTTCAGAATAATGTTTTACATGAAAAACTAAAGAGAAACGTTTTATTCCTTGGCCGCGCGCTGTCGGATAAGCCTCTTTACAAAGACCTCTTCACGTTCCATCTCCTCGATCCTGTCTGTTATATATTTCTTAGCCTCCTCATGGGGAGGGATAAACACCTTCTCCAGGGCATTCACACGCCGCTGCACCTTTTTAAGCTCCCGTGAGAGCATGATGATCTCCTTGGTAATGGTCGCATATTCGATAAGCGCCTTGAGCGCCCTGTGAGACTGTTCCTTTGCCGTGTCATAGGCTGCCGTTGTTCCGGCTATGCCTTCAGACGGTTCGAAAGGCATAATCCCGAGGTTAATCCTCGGCAGTTTTAATCCCATGAACCTGGTAATTTGAAACCTAAGGGTATATGCCTTTCTCTCCGAACAACTCTTCAATGCGAGGTTCTGTGAGCCCATGTCCAGGGCTGAGTCCCTGTAGGCCGCATAAAGACCATTTAGATCCTCCCGGAATGTCCTCTCAATATTCCTTATGCCTCCGATCTTTCTGACGATCTCAATAGCCAGTATCTCCCTCTTCTGGTTGAGCAGATCATGACCTTCATAGGCAAACACAAGATCTTCCTTGATCTTTCTCAGGGATGATTTTGTCGGAGGAAGCTCGATCTTGGCCATTATTTCACCTCTTTTTCCGGCATATAGTACCTATGGATATCCTCTTTAGCGATGCGGTACAACTCTTCCCTGGGAAGTATAGACAGCATTCGCCAGCCGATCTCCAGTGTCTGTTCAATCGATCTGTTTTCCTCATAACCCTGACTGAGAAATTGTTCCTCAAAGGTTGCCCCGAACTTCAGGTATATCTTGTCAAGTTCGGATAGTTCTTCTTCGCCGACAATGGCCGCCAGTGCCCGGATACGTTTGACCTTTGCATAGGAGGCAAACAGCTGGGCCGCCACCTGTGCATGGTCCTTGCGCGTACGGCCTTCTCCGATGCCGTCTTTCATGAGCCTCGACAGGGACGGCAGGCCCGCGATGGGCGGATAGATCCCCTTATTGAACAACTCCCGTTCAAGGACGATCTGTCCTTCAGTGATATAGCCGGTCAGGTCCGGGACAGGATGGGAGATATCATCACTTGGCATTGTGAGGATAGGCATCTGTGTTATGGACCCTTTATACCCTTTAAGCCGTCCGGCGCGCTCATAGATGGATGCCAGATCGCTGTAAAGGTAGCCGGGATAGCCTTTGCGGGATGGAATTTCTCCGCGGGAACTTGAGAGCTCTCTTAACGCCTCGCAGTAATTCGTCATATCCGTCAGTATTACCAGGACATGCATTCCCTCTTCAAAGGCGAGGTGTTCGGCCAGGGTCAACGCTACCTTAGGGGTAATGAGGCGTTCAATGGATGGGGCATCGGCCAGACTGAGGAACAACGCAGAGTGCGTAAGGACACCCGATTCCTCCAGGGAGTCTATGAAAAACCTAGCCACATCGAATTTTACGCCCATGGCCGCAAAGATAACGATAAACTCCTCCTCAGCGGTCAGGATCTTTGCCTGCCTTGCGATCTGGGCTGCTATGAGGTTGTGCGGCATGCCGCTGCCGGAAAAGATCGGCAGTTTCTGGCCGCGTATAAGTGTGTTCATTCCATCGATGGCGGAGATGCCTGTCTGGATAAAATCCCTTGGATATTCCCTGCTCCATGGGTTTACAGGCAGTCCGTTGACATTCTGCATCCTGTCGGTAATCACCTGAGGCGCTCCATCTATAGGCCTTCCCAGGCCGTCGAAAACCCTGCCCAGCATGTCACGATCCACAGGGATCTCAAGGGCCTTGCCCACGAATGCGACCATCAAGCCTTGTATCGACAGACCGCTCGTTCCCTCGAAAACCTGCACCACGGCCCGCTGTTCATCCACCTCAAGAGTCTGTCCGATTCGAATGGCCCCGGACGGATCACGGATTTCAACAATCTCGCCATAGCCTACACCCCGAACCCCTTCTACGAAAATCAGGGGGCCGGAAATACCGGAAAGTTTCGTATATTCTGTCTCTGTATTCATGCTGTCGCTCCCGCTGTTTTTTGAGCCTTAAGAGAATCCATGCACTGGGCAAGTCTTGCCTCGTGTTCATCACATCTATTAAGTTCCAGGTTCGGCACCTCTGATTTGAGTCTGACTATCTCAGTTACCGCATCCAGGGCTGCAATCTCCTTGACCGTAACGCCACTTTTCAGGAGGTCTGTTCCCCTTTCATAGAGGTCCAGAATGGCCTTCAGGAGCTTAAGCTGCTTTTCAGGGCTGCAATATTTATCCACCGGATCGAAGGCATTCTGCTGGAGAAATGCATTTTTGATTACCTCTGCCACAAAGAGGATGAACTGCTGACCAGGCGGCAGGGCGTCGCTTCCTACAAGCTTGACGACCTGTTGGAGCCGATTGTCCTCCAGGAGTATCCCCATGGCCTCGTTCCTGATGGAAAGCCACCGGCTGTCCAGAGCCTTCCACCAGCCTTCTATATCAGGCAGATACTCTGTATAGCTGTCGATCCAGCTGATGGAAGGGTAGTGGCGGGCGTCGGCCAGCCCCTTATCCAGCGCCCAGAAACACCTCACGAATCTTGATGTATGCTGGGTGACAGGCTCGGAAAAATCGCCGCCCGGGGGCGACACAGCCCCGATGATAGTGATATCACCATCCTTCCCTGAAAGGGTTTCCACAAAACCTGCCCGCTCGTAGAACTCAGCCAGCCTCGTAGCAAGGTAGGGAGGAAAGCCTTCCTCAGCCGGCATATCTCCGAGCCTGCTGGAGAGTTCCCTTAATGCCTCTGCCCATCTGGATGTTGAATCCGCCATAACTGCCACGCTGTATCCCATATCGCGATAATATTCCGCGATGGTAACGCCCGTATAGATGCTGACCTCCCTGGCAGGGACAGGCATGTTGGAGGTATTGGCGATCATGACCGTTCGCTCGATGAGCGGACGACCGTTCCTCTCGTCTATCAACTTCGGAAAGTCGGTCAAGACATCGGTCATCTCATTGCCCCGTTCGCCGCACCCGATATATACGATGATATCGGCGTTGCACCATTTGGCAAGGGCATGCTGTGTCATGGTCTTTCCTGTCCCGAAACCCCCGGGGATGGCAGCGGTCCCTCCCCTGGCAATAGGGAAGAAGGAATCGATAATCCTCTGGCCTGTGATCAGAGGAACATTTGGTTTTTTCCTCAGGCGATTCGGCCTGGGTTTTCTGACAGGCCAATACTCGGCAAGTTTACCGTGATGTATGCCGTCAATCGTATCCACAGTATAGATCTCATCCGTAATGGTATAGGAACCATTTGCTGCAATAGTCGTAAGTGTCCCGGAAATCCCTGGAGGGATGAGGATTTTATGCATGATAAGCGGGCTTTCCTGCACCTCGCCGATGATATCTCCCTCTTTGACCTGTGCGCCGGTCTTTACTAATGGATTGAATCCCCACGGCTTTTTTTCATCAAGTGGCTGCAACTTGATACCTTTGTTGATGTAACAGCCGCATGCCTCCGATATTCCGACCAGGGGGCGTTGTATGCCGTCATAAATATTGGCAATCAGCCCGGGACCCAGCAGTACGGAAAGGGGACGACAGTAGGATATAACCTCGTCGCCAGGCTTCAGGCCTGTGTTGTCCTCGTAAACCTGGATAACGGTAGTATCCTCAAGGAGCCGGATAACCTCTCCGATCAGCCTGTACGGCCCGACCTCTGCGATGTCGAACATCCTGATGCCTTCAAGGCCGACTGCCTTGACAATGGGTCCGTTCACCGCGATGACCTTGCCTGTAACCATGTTTTCCATGTCAACTCCTTATTTTGCGTTCCCCGGATAATTCCCCAGCATCTTCATGACCTCCCTGTGGATTTGAGGCGACTTTCTGAAATAGATTCTCTCAATAGTGCTGTCAAAGATGCGGCCCACCGACCTGTCAATCACAATGCATCCGCCCCATCGGATGCCTGTATCTTCGGTTATGATGACATCCATGCCTTTACCCGTAGTTTTAAGGCTATCCTTGATCTCTTTCTCGTAAACGAGATCCTCCCTTTTCAACCTCACCTCGGCAGCCTCATCGATACGGGATACGGCATCAGTTATGGCGGTCAGCAGGAATTTTTTATAGTTCAGGTTGTCCCTGATGTCTTCCATTGCCTCTTCAACGGCACGGTTAATGAAGGACTCAAGATTGCGGAGCTTGAGCTTCTTGATATCCAGCCTGGTCCTGTTCTCAGCCTTGGAAGACTCCTGCTTGATCCTGGCATCTGTCTGGGTCTGAATGCCTTTTCTGAAATCATCTATCTCGGCTGCATAGGCATCATTAAGCTTCCTTATCTCTTCCGCTTCCTTCAATGCAATGTCGCGTATCGCCTGTTCGGCTTCACCCTTTATTGCGTTTTCCAATGATATCTTGTCCATGTCAAATCCTCTTCAAGTTTACAGGGAAATGCCAAGCGCCTCGGATATATAACTCATAACCGATCTGCGAAAGCCGGAGACATCATCAATGCCCGGGATGGAAATGACCACAGGGGCCGGCAGATTGAGATTGATCGCCCTTATGCGCTCCTGCAGCTCATCCGCAAGATCATTCGTAATGGCCACAACAGCGGCATCTCCGTTCCGGACAATGTCCTCCAGCTTCCCGGCAGCGTCCTGCCTTCCTGAAATAACGCCGTTTACCCCGGAAAGGCGGAAGGCGCTCACCGTATGGGCATCGCCTATAATATAGATGTTTTCCATATCAGAACTTGTTCAGGATCATGACGGCAATGATCAGGCCGTAGATGGCAATTCCTTCGGCCAGGCCAAGGAAGACCAAGGTTTTCCCCATGAGTTCCGGTTTCTCGGTCACGGCCCCGATGCCTGCTGAACCTATCCTGCTGACGGCATAACCGCTCCCGATACAGGCCAGTCCCACGGCAAGACCTGCACCAATGTATCCCCAGCCGGTTGACTCATTTCCCCCGGCCTGCTGACCAGCTTCAGCAGCATAAACAAGGCTCATGACAAAAAACATGAACACAACCACTTGAAAAACGAATACAGAAATAATTACCAATTTTTTCTTTGTCATCTTATACCTCCGACATTTTTCCTTTGATTATAAAAGGAGAGAAAACAACACCGTCCCCCTTGTAGAACTTGCTGAAAAATTCATAAAACTCCAGACGTATCGACTGTATCCCGCAGATTAAGCCTTCAAAGCCGATGATAAGTATATTGCCTATTGCTATTATTGAAATGGCCCATACGGATTTCAGGCCAGGGTCCGCCATAGCCGCGAATGTGTACGTTACGATGCTCAATCCTGCGTGGGATAGGGCAAAGGCCCCGACCCTTATAAATGAAACCGTATTAGCAAACATGCTGAGGGTGATCTCCACGATATCCATCACCGTCTCGGTTATGTATTCTGCAATATCATGGGGCCTTTTTACGTGGAAGAAGACAGGCCCGATCACACCGCGAAGTGAAAAGACAATAAGCGGCAGGAGGATGAAAACACATATTTTCCAAAGGGAAGGCATGCCATGTTGAGTCATAGCTCTCACAGTAAAAAGCACAATAGCACTGTAGAGTATGAGGACAGCCATCCCCTTTTTCTCCAGAAGGGCCTCCGTATAATCGCTGTTGATGAAGGCGTTGATGATATTGACACATAGACCTACAATGATGATTACTGCCCCCAGGAGTATAGTCACTGCAAAAAGTGTCATGATCTTTTCCGTGGGGCGGATCCAAAGGGCAGGGATCAGTTCTTCGCTGGAGAAGAGGTTGCCATAGAGTATCCCGCAGATGGCGGCAGAAAGCCCGCAAGCAAACACAATGCCTCCAGCATTATCGAGGTCCTCCTGTGCCTTCTTTTTTGCAATATATTTAAGTATCAGACCTGATGCGGCCAGAACCAGGCCCTGGCCTAGGTCGCCGAACATCAGGCCGAAGACGAGCACAAACATTATGGCTGCAAGTGGGGTGGGATCGATCTCGCTGTTGGCGGGCATGCCCATCATCTTGACAATAAGTTCAAAGGGCTTGAACAGACGGATGTTCATCATGCGTACGGGGGCGTTGGCATCCCTCTCATCGGCAAGTATGTACAGCCCGCCGCAGATCTCCTCAAGAAGTTTGACAAGCCTCGGTTTGTCTTTTGCGTCTATCCATCCGGTTATAAACATGGCCTTTGCAGAGAATCCGGACAGACGCATGGCCTTCAGGACTTCCTCATATCCCTTGTATGAATGATATAACTTAAGCAGTTCAGGTCCTGTTTCTTTACGAAGATTGTCTGAGTACCTGTCAAGGACCTCCATTCTATGTCTCAAAGAATTATCACGCCTTTTCAGTTCTTCAAGAGATGCGCCGCTTACGTCGGCTGTCCTGTCTAGGAAATCATATCCCTTGAGAAACCTGAGCATCGCCTGGGCATCCTTGGGTAAGGCTGCGCCGAATACATAACGGCCGGCAAAGGCCATTATAAACGGGGCCTCGGCAGGCAATTCAGGGGCCGTGTCTGCAATCCGGCCAAAGACCATCCTGCTAAACCTGGCCCTTTTTAACGTCCAGGGATCAATTCCCATTGCATTCAGGGCCTCAGCGTATTCCAGTTGCTCCGCAATGACGGCCGCTTTTTCCTGCAACCTGACGCGAAGCCGCTGCAAACGCTCCATGACTCCTTTGGCCCTCAAGACAAACAGGGCGTCCTTTTCTTCATCACGCGTCTTTATTGACATGGAGGTGTCGCCGGCCTCTATATTAAGTGCATTTAATACGAAGGCGCTCCCTCCGATGATATCACGCGTCCTTGCTTCCTCCTCCAGTATCCCTGCATCCGTCAGGACATCGCCGGTCTGCATACGGGCAGGATGGATGATCCCGACATCTCCAAGGCGGATATAGACCTCATGGCCTAATGACTTTTCCAGGGCAACAGTCACTTTTCTGATGTCCGACTTCACAAACATATCCCGCCTCACCTGTTGCAGACAATCTTTGTTAAAATAATCTCCGGGGAGTAACCAAACCTCCTGCCTTCTAAAATTTTAAACAGGTTCCTGATCTGATAGTAGAGCAGCCACAAATAGGCAAACACGCAGCATATGGAGTTGAAATCCCTATGGAACATGGATGAAATCCAGTTATAATAATACTGCTCAAGATAATGCTCCGTATCAACAACAGAAGGTTCTTGGCCGCTGCTTGCCCTCAATTGTTCAAGATGCCTGGCCACCAGTTCCTCCACAATCCTGACATGGGGATGTATCTTCCCTTTGAAGAGGTCATGGAACATCTTCAGATAATTGCCTATCCTTTCATCATCCCACTGATAGTTCTTTTTCAGACGCAGGGATAGTATCGTCGAGGTTACGGCGATTCTTCTTCCAATCAAATTCTGAAAATCGAGTGTATCATCCGGCGTAAACAGGCTTGAAGCTTCGCAAAGTTCTTTTGCAGCGCAGAGATCCACGCGGGCCTCCATCTTCTCATAACTTGATTCGTCTTCAAGCGCGTCGGCAAGATATGTGCCTGAAAAAAGCGGCCGGATGTCCTGCACCGCGATTGTTTTTTTCAGCAGACTTTGTTCGAGGACAGCGTAAGGTCCGATATCATACCATTGCCCGGCGCTCGGAATGCCTAAGGCCTTCGCCAGGATGAGTTTTGCATTAAGGGCCTCAAACTGCCTTAAAAATGACAGAAACAGTGGGCCATATATGACGATTGCCTCCGCAAGAGGCATTATGCCGGCGATCTGTTCCCTGAAAAGTACCTCTTCTGCTTCAATGGGATCGGAAGCCCCGGAAGTCTTGTCATATAAATCCGTGTCCTGATTTCTGACCATTGAGGCATAGTCCTTCAGTGAGAGGAGACGGCTCCTCATTGCATAAAGCCTCGCATGAAGGTATGCCTCATCGGCATAATCGCGCATAAGTCCTCACTGTATAAGGAGAATGGCAACGATCCTTTCTTTTATGGCCTTAATAAGGTCCGAGTCATGAAAATGATCTTCATAGTCCCTGCCGGAGGCCAGAGATGCCTCCTTGCTTTGCACATTCAATGCCTGAAGCGCATGGGTCAGTCTGGTATTTTCTGTGGATGTGATTTGGTAGTGAGTTTTTTGCTTTTCTTCTTCAAGGATACGCCGATGCGCCTCTATGTTCTTCCGATAGGCGTCTTCGGCCCGCGCGATGTCCAAGGCGGACTGTTTTTCGATCTCTATAATCCGGGTGATTACGGCATCCATACAGATCGTCCCTCTTTTATAGGTAAGGGATTGACAGGAACTTTCTTATCTTAGATCTTTTGAGTTAGTATAAAAAACACTTTATAGCATGTCAATGAAATAATGGCCTATAATTCTTCCCGGATTGATTTTTAATATTGCACTATCTTGCCCTTTCTTCTGAAAAACCATGGGAAGATACTTATTGCATCTATTTTACAATAATGTTTGCGTAATGTTTTTTTACACATTCCGGACAGATACTATGGCTGAATTGGGCCTCGGAATGCAGGCTGAAATACTCTTCCACCTGATTCCAGTATCCCTTGTCGTCGCGGATCTTTTTACAAAAGGAACAGATGGGTATGATGCCCTGAAGCATCCTGATATGTTCATTGGCATTGAGCAATTCCCGCACCTGTGAAGCCAATCTTTCCTGCATCTCTATGATGCGTTTTCCGACATCCACCCTTGCCCTTAATTCTCCTTGGTCAAAGGGTTTAACCAGATAATCGTCAGCGCCTGCCTCGAGTCCTGCAATAATATCGTGCTTTTCACCTTTTGTTGTAAGCATAATCACATATGCAGGCGTAAAGGTCCGGATAGACCTGACCCGGCTGATAAGCTCCAGCCCATCCATGACCGGCATCATCCAGTCGAGTATAACCAAACGGGGGGCGTCCGGCTTTTCCATGATCCGCCAGGCCTCCTCGCCGTTAATTGTCTCAATGACCTCATGTCCGAGCTTTTTAAGGATAGCGCTAAGGACTTTCCTTGATGTAAGATCATCTTCAGCAATAATAATCTTCATAATGTCATTCCTTTATCTTTTCTGTTTTTCAGGGTCAATTCCATGGCTTCCTTTATTTGTCCGAATTGTATTTCCATATCCGCAAGAAGTGCCCTGACAGAATTCCTATCCCCTGCCTTGCCCGCCTTTTCCATCTTAAAGGCAGTTTCCCGCAAAGAATATCCTTCGACATTCGCAGCCGCGCCCTTGATGGCATGTGCGCGCAGTTCAACAGCTGAGATGTCGCCGGTTTCAATAATTTCTTTTAATATCTGAATCTGACGAGGCATGTCCGATAAAAAGGTTTCCATGATTGTTTTTGCAAGCGTCTCATCATCAAGGCGCTCCACCAGGGCGGTAAAATCAAACAGGGGCAATCCCTTATTAGGGGATTTTTTATCTTTTATTCCTTTTATCCTTTTATTCATATCATCAGCTCCGGGCATGAGCCACTTCTCCAATTTATCCTCAAGTTCTTTTAACGATATCGGCTTGGATATATAATCGTTCATGCCTGCTTCAAGGCATTTCTCACGGTCTCCTTGTACGGCATGCGCAGTCATTGCAATAATCGGCATATCAGTTTTATAATAATTATTTCCTTTGGCCCCCCTGACTTGTCTGGTGGCTTCTAAACCATCCATGACAGGCATCTGTATGTCCATAAGAACAAGATCATATGGGACCGATCTTATCGCCTTAACAGCCTCCGCTCCATCGGCAACCGCATCTGCGCGAAGACCGATATTTTTCAGGAGACCGACGGCCACCTGCTGGTTTGTGATATTATCCTCAACCACAAGAATTCGCGCGCCGGTGTCGGAAAAATCCCTTGCCGGTTTTGGCGCCGAATGTCTGGTAATTATTTTGCGAGGCTGTAAAGACAGATTACTGAAGACCGGTTCACTTGAGGTATCCGACTTGAATAAGATCATGAACAGGATATTGAACAGGTCCTGACGGCGTGAAGGTTTCGGCAGATAAGCCTCAAAACCTGCCTCACTGAATCTTTTAGCATCTCCTCTCATCCCAAGGGATGTCATTATCACCAATTTGGTATCTGCCAGCCGGTCATCAGATTTAATGACCCGGCCCAGGGTCTCACCGTCCATTCCGGTCATGCTCATATCTATAACGGCAACCTGGAACGGATCTCCTGCATCTGCAGCGCTATTGAGCGCTTTAAGAGCTGAACTGCCATCCTCTGCTTCAGAGGGAAGCATCCCCCAGTATGTTAACTTTTTGGATAAAATCTCACGGTTTCCGGCATTATCATCAACTATCAGGATCTTAATCCCATGCAGATCCGCATGAGGGTGTATTTCAACATCTGTGTCTTTTTGCTTATAGGCGAAACGGGCGGTGAACCAAAACTCCGAACCCCTGCCCTCTTCACTATTGACGCCTATTTCGCCTCCCATCATCTCCGCAAGTTCTTTTGATATGGCCAATCCGAGTCCGGTGCCTCCATATTTTCGCGTAGTTGATGCGTCCACCTGGGTAAACTTATTGAAAAGAATTCCCTGCTTATCTTCAGGAATTCCTATGCCGGTATCATTTACTGAGAATCGCAGCAGGCTTTCCCCGTCGGTCTTGGATGCCTGGGTGACGCGAATAGCCACCTCTCCGGCATGGGTAAATTTTATAGCATTGCCGACCAGATTGTTAAGGATCTGCCGTAATCTCCCGGGATCTCCGCTCAGGAATACAGGCACTTCAGGATCGATGTAACAGAGCAGTTCCAATCTTTTTTCGTGCGCCCTAAAGGATATTGTGGCCAGAAAATCATCCAGAAGGCTGTGAAGATCGAAATCCAAGACCTCCAGGTCCAATTTTTTGGCCTCTATCTTTGAAAAATCGAGGATATCATTTATCAATGTGAGGAGCGATTCGCCGCTGGCAAGAACGGCATCCGCATAGCGGCGTTGTTCATCTGTAAGTTCCGTTTCCATCAACAGGCCGGTCATCCCTATTACCCCGTTCATTGGTGTTCGGATCTCATGGCTCATATTGGCAAGGAATTCGCTCTTCGCTATGTTTGCCGTCTCCGCTTGTATTGCCATCTCCTTGGAGAGAACAATGGCTTCCTCGAGCCGGCGATTAGTGTTTACAAGTTCCTGCTCTGCCTTTTTACGGGCTGTAATGTCTTTCATAACGGTTAAAAAATGCCGGCGACCTTGACTGCTGATAAGCTCACCTGAAAAAAGCCCATCCAGGATATCGCCGTCCTTACATCGAATCTGCACCTCAACATCGGCTATACGTGTGTTGGTGATAAAGGCCTTGCCTAAGACATCATGCTTTTCAGAATATATAAAAAGACCGATTTCACCGGCTGTCTTGCCTATAATATCATCTTTGGAATACCCGAGAGTTTCTAGAAATGCATCATTGACGTCGACAAACCTTCGATCAGGCAAGGTGGATAATGCCATAAGGGCCGGATTGTGTCGGAATAACTGTTCGAAACGCTGTTTTGCCTCCTGTTCCGTAGTCAAGTCCTTGGATACGCTAAAGATACAGTTTTTCCCGCTCCATTTGCCGAACCAAACGCGGGTCTCAACAGGGATCAGGGCGCCGTTCTTTGATAAAAACGACAAAAGACAATTCTCGCGTTTACCGGCAAACATTTCATCCATTACGATATTGGCTTCTTCAAGCGTCTCCTGCGGATGTATATCAAAGGTGCTCATTGCCGTCAGTTCTTCAATAGAGTAGCCCAGCTTTCTTGCCATGGCATTGTTGGCATACTGAATGCGGCCGTCAGGTTTCACGACCATAACCATATCGCCGACCGATTCGAAAAAAGCCCGAAAATTCTCTTCGCTTTCAAATAGCTTCAACGCAGAGGTCTTCTGTTTGGTTATGTCCCCATGGGTCCCGCTCATGCGCAATGGATTTCCGTCTTCAGTCCGCTCAAAGACCTTGCCGCGATCGTGGACCCATACCCAGTTTCCTTCCTTATGGCGCATCCGATATTCACATTCATAATAGTCCAATTCCCCTGCAAAATGCCTTTTCAGTATGTCTTCGGATTTCTTAAGATCATCCGGATGTATAAGGTCCATCCATGTCTTAACGCTTACAGGAGACAGTTCATCCAGCTTGTAGCCTACGATATCGGCCCAACGTTCGTTAAATTCGGTCTCGCCCGTCTGAATATTCCATTCCCATGTGCCGATATTTGTACCTTCAATAACCGTCTCAAGGCGCCTTCTGTGATTCTTGATCTGTTCCTCAACCCTTTTGTAATCCGTGACATCCACAAAGGTCTCAAACATCTTCTCCCTGCCTTGAATCTTGATCAGTTTAACCGTCTTCAGGATCGGTATCCGCCTGCCATCAGGTCCAAGGATTTCACAATCGGCATTTTCCATCTCTCGGGAATGATCATTAATAGGGCAGTTGCCTTCTTCATTGGGACAGATAAATTTGTGGCATACCTTGCCTAAGATCTGTTCATATGGAGCGCCGATCAGCCTGGCTGCAAAAGGATTAAGCATTTCGATAACATGTGTCTGCATATCTATAATCAGAACACCGGCGCTGATACTGTCCATGAGCTGACGCTGAAGGTTCTCGCTGGTACGAAACGCACTGGTGCGATCTATCACCATAAGTTCAAGGTTTTCACGTCTATGGACAATAACGCCAAACATCAAAACAATTGCGGCGGTTATTATGAGGCCCGCCAGACCGACAATCCAACCAGATTTTGCAGGATACAGGACTTTAAAGGCAACCCCGGGATGACCTATTACAGCAAATGTCTTCCCAAATAAAAAAATAGGTCTGATGATTGAATGTGATCCATCGTCATTATTTTCAATATCCGAAGCAGATGCAAGCAAAACCTCCGATTTAACGGGATGAAGCTGATATAGTTCCAAGGAAATGCCGGTGTTATCACTATTTGAGCCGGCAGCATTTCTCAATAGCGTCTCAATTCGAAGTGAGGCAAGCGCAAAACCTTTCAGAATTTTCATTTCATCCGAAGAATAGACCGGTCTGCATAACAATATTCCCTTCTTTTCATCCGTTTCCTGGATCAGGTTTATAGGGTCGGTGCATGAAGGCAAACCGGTGTATGATGCATATGTCAATGCCGTCTTCCTTATTTCCTCAGAACCCAGGTCATAACCTATTGTGTTTTCATTGCCTTTTTGAGGTTCCACATAAAGGACCGGATAATAAACCGAGCGCCCTAACACTGCTGTGCGGTTGCCCTTGGGGTCTTTTTGCCATATTTCATAATTGGAACCCCATGTCCGGCCGGCCTGATGCTCAAATAATGTTTTTTCTTTCTCATAAACAACCGGGACCCATTCCAAGGCCTGGATTGCAGGATTTTGGATTAAGTGCCCTGTATAATCATGGAAATCTTTTTGTGTTACTTCATCGCTTGAGGCAATAAACCTGGCAAGACCTTCCAATTTGAAATCACTGACCTCTTTAAAGACATTGGCAACCGTTGCGGTTTCAGTATTGAGAATATTAAGAAACGCCTCGGTATTTCTGTGCGATTCACTCTTGCACGCCTCCCATGCCGAAAAAAAGGTCAAAGTCAGTCCTAGCGCGGCGGCCATAAAAGTCTCCGAATGACACAATGTCCGTTTATTTGCCGCGCCACGACGGCCCTTCCCGGCCTTCATAGCCCCCCCAGCCAGAATAATTGCCGCCAGCATCAATGTAACCAAACAGGGAACCAGACCTTCCCGCGCCGCTGTCCATTTCCATTGCCTCGCGTCGACATCCATGCCCACAAAGGCAACCGGTTCGCCGTTTGAGGTATCGATAAGCGGCGCAAGAGATGTTACCCATGTCCCCCAACGATCGACAACGGGCCCTACGGTACATCCTGTTTTTTTGTCAAAGGCGTTGAGATATTCAGGAGATATCTCTTCATAGATCTGACCTGGCGGCGATTCATCCTTTGAACCGGCCGGTTCGGAATCGACATAAATGAAGACCTTGCCGTCATCTCTACGCCCCAGAAGGTATAAAAACCTGCATTTCGGGGATGCATTTCGCACGGCCATGAACTGGTCCTTTAACCGCAGGTATTCGGGTGATGAAAGATCCGCCTCCGTACCTGACAATTTTTTAACACGATTATAATCAATGGCTTGCATTGCCAGTCGTGTATCTCTCAGCAGTTCCTCACGCATCCGTTTATCTGCGCTATAAATTGTCCACCAGGTCGCCAATATCCCTGCGATCAGGACGATCGATAAGCCGCTGATAAAATATAAGTTATTGCCCTTAGCCGGGACAGTTTCCTGTCTATTTTTAACCAATCAATATGCTCCTGTCTTTATCCCTCGATTTATGAAAGGATTTGTCTTAAGAGACAAGTCAACCGATTGACCGATAAGAATCCGCATAATGACACATCTTCATTATTATATGAGTCTTAGCCGTTGCAGTTCTCGGATAAGAATCTTTTTCTGGACAGGCTTAACAAGATAATAGTCGCATTGTGCGTTGATTGCCTCAAGGACCTTCTCCTTGTCACTCACACTTGTGGTCATTATTATCCTGGCCGTTTTTTGCAGACTCGCTCCTTTTGATTTCTCAAGGCCCCTGATTTCCCTGAGAGCGGCGTGACCGTCCATCTCGGGCATCATTACATCAAGGCAGATAAGATCGTAAGGCTCATTTGCCTCCAGGGCCATGTGCACGGCTGCAATTGCCTCCCTTCCGTTAACGGCGATATGTGATGTGCCGTAGCCCTTCAAAATCTCCTGAAGGAGCACACGACTTGTAAAATCGTCTTCTACAATTAATGTCTTCATAATGTTATCTCTTTATCCTTTCTATTTATTCAGAATAATTTTCATTGATTCCTTTAAGCGTTCGAATTTCAGCTCCATTTCATTCATAAGGGCCTTGACAGAATTCAAATCCCCTGCCTTGGCAGCTGTTTCCATCTCAAAGGCAACGGCTCGCAAAGAATATCCTTCGACATTGGCTGATGCACCCTTGATGGTATGGGCCTGGCGTTCAACACTCAGAGCATCGCCGGTTTCAAGAAATCCTTTCAATGACTGAATCTGCCGCGGCATGTCTGATAAAAAGGCCTTCATAATGGTCTTAGAAAGTTCCTCATCATCCATCA
>Ga0153915_10002596_pt1 | contig 16461 bp, 12 predicted proteins | sample Opewatmetagenome_2_FD_107003 | JGI IMG/M metagenome (GOLD analysis project Ga0153915, IMG submission 107003) | Freshwater wetland microbial communities from Ohio, USA - Open water 3 Core 3 Depth 3 metaG | ecosystem: Environmental > Aquatic > Freshwater > Wetlands | place: USA: Ohio, Lake Erie...
CGCCTCTGCTGGATTGTCCGTTGCGAATTTAGGCCGGGCAACATAGTTGCCTTCCTTCGTAAATAATTGCAGGCCGTTTTTTTGAATTGCTTTTAAATGTTCTCCACGGGCGATAAATATTATTTCATGCTGACTGGAGTTTTCATATTCCCTGGCGAGCTTTCCGCCAAAATATCCCCCTACTCCGCCTATGCCGATGATTCCAATCCTCATTAAGCACTTAGCTCCAGATTTTTTAATGTAAAATTTAAAGTCAAACTATATCTCATTTAAACGTAAGTCAAGAGTTCAAAACAATAATTTCAATCAGAGGTAATTTCATGGATAATTTTTCTTGACGATTCTGCCTCCCAGGTACTATACAGCGCTTTACTAAGTTAAATTTATTATTCACACCAAGGAGAACACCATGAGAATCCGTCCATTCACCCGTAGCAGTCGTTTCAATGTTCCCGCAGTTTTAATCATTATTCTGTGTTTTATTATAAGCAGTTGTGCTTCTCTTCTCAATCCTGCTTTTAAAGGCTCCCTGCCGCCGATGGAAGGGACACAGACGGTTCCGGGATTATCCGATAAGGTTATTGTAAAGCGCGATAATATGGGCATTCCTTATATTGAGGCAGGTAACATGGATGATCTTATTTTTACCATGGGGTACGTGAGCGCCTATGACCGTTTCACGCAGATGGAAGGATTCCGGCTCGTGGGTCAGGGACGGTTATCCGAAATGATAGGCCCGGCCACGCTGGAAATGGATATATACCTGAGGGCATTAAATCTTAATCAGGTGGCCCAGACTATTTACGCATCGGCATCACCCGATTTGAAGCAAAAGCTTCAGCGCTACAGCGACGGAGTAAACGCCTATATGGCAAACGGCAAGCTTCCCATGACGATCAAGATGTCCGGGCATAAACCCGAACCATGGAAACCGATTGACTCCGTTTATGTTTTCGTTGTGCTGACGCTTGGCCTTGGTCAAAATCTCCATCAGGAGATAGATATGCTCAACATTGCCCAGAAGGTCGGAGTGGACAAACTGGCATGGCTCTTCCCCATCTATCCCGATGAACCGCTTCCTTTTGAAGAGATGAGTAAACTTAAAGGCATTGATCTGACAACTGCGGCCGCGGACATTGAACGGATTTCCCTGGTATCCCGCGATGTAAATCATACGATTGTACCCGCTGCGGCGGCATCCAACAACTGGGTGGTTTCGGGAAAACTCACCAAGTCGGGCAAGTCGATTCTGGCCAATGACACACATCTTCCGCTTTGCATGCCTTCCATCTGGATGATGATGCACGTAAAATGCCCCGAAATTCAAGGGGCCGGTATAGCAATAGCCGGAGTTCCGGGAATCATTGCCGGATACAACGGCAACGTGTCATATGGCATGACCATGGTCATGGCTGACAATCAGGATGTGTTTCTGGAGAAATTAAAACAGGAACAAGACGGTCTCTACTACCTTTACAAAGACCAGTGGCTCAAAGCTGAAGGCAGGCAGGAGATATTTAAAGTTAAGGGCGAAAAAGATGTGACCAAAACAATTTACGAAACCAGACACGGCGTTTTGATGAACGGAATTCTGACAAACAAGCCGCGTCATGAGCTTGTTCCCATGCCCACCAGTCAAACCCTGGGCATTGCAGTAAGGACGGCCCTCAACGAACCGGACGTGACAATGGATACTTTTTTTAAGATGATGATGTCAAAAACGCTCGATGAAGCCTACAAATACTCCAAGGAGAACTATTCCATCATTCCTCTGAACATGGTGATGGCCGACAAGGACAATATCGCCTGGCAGGTAACGGGACGCTATCCGTTGCGTAAAAAGGGACGCGGTTTTTGTCCTTCACCCGGTTGGACCGGAGAATATGACTGGAACGGATACCTTGATCCCCTGCTGCATCCGTCTTCAAAAAATCCTGAAAAAGGATATATCGGCACCGCCAACCACAGAACGGTTCCGATTGATTTCCCTTATATTCTTACCTCTTCATGGTACTATCCCGACAGGGGCGAGCGCATAGACCAGATGATGAAGGGAAAAACCAATTATACTGTTGATGACGCCAAGGCCATGCAACTGGATATCTACTCTCCTTTTGTCGAGGTGCTGAAGAAAGCGCTGCTTGATGAAAATACTTTGCGCGAAATGAGCGCCGTATGGCAGAATTCCGAAAAGAAGGAAAACGTGGAAAAAGCAATCGCGCTTCTGCGCAATTTTGACGGCAATATGAAGATTGACTCAGCCGGTGCGGCTTTTGTCGGCGCGTTCATGTTCTACATTAGTGATAATCTCTTTGCGGAAGATCTCGGAGGAAAAGATTCCGCCGCGTATCAGTCGCTTCTGGAAGTTTATCTCATGTCCTATTCCGCGCTGCATGACCATTTGACCGACCGTTGCAAGACAAGCCCCTTCTGGAAAGGAAAGCGCTCGGAGATTCTGGCAAAAACGGTGCTGGATGCGGTTACGCTTCTGGAGAAGCGCTTAGGAAAAGACCCCGAAAAATGGCAGTGGGGAAAACTCCACACCTATACATGGGAAACGGATGCCACCAAGCTCTCCGAATATATGGGCTTTGTTGAGAGAAAAGCCATCAAATCCATGTCCGGTTATTTTGACAGAGGTCCCTACCCCGCTCCCGGCGACCACACCACACTTAACGCCGCCGCGTATTATCCGGGGAAAAATTTCAACGTATGGCTGATTCCTGAAATGCGCGTTATTGTGGACTACGGTAACGAAGAACCGCTCATCGGCATCAACAGCTCCGGCCAGTCGGACAACCCCGCAAGCCCCAACTACGATGACGGCGTAACCGCATGGCGCGAAGGCAGATATAAGGATTTCCCGTTTAAAGAGGAAAACATCAATAAGGTCTATACAAAGACTCTGACACTGTTGCCTAAACGGTAAAGAAAGATACTGCAAAGAAATAAAAAGGAGGGTGATTTAAATATCATCCTCCTTTTTTATTTTATAAACATTTCAATATCGGCAACGGACCGTTTCGGTTCACCCCGTTCTGGCGAAATCGAGTTTCCCACGCCATTTTTCTATCAGGGCTTCTTTTAAAATTAAGTGTTCCGGCTTTTCCAGGAAAGGATCGCGGGCGGCCAGCGCGAACGCATCTTCCTTTGCATCGTTTAGAATGCGGGCGTCGCGGATGATGCTGGCAATGCGAAAATCAGGGATGCCGGATTGCCTTGTTCCCAGAAAATCTCCGGGGCCGCGAATAGCCAGATCTTCCTCAGCAATGGCAAAACCGTCTGTTGTTTTTTCCATCACCTTTAATCTTTTGCGTGCGTCTGCCGAACATTTAAAATCCGTAAGCAGAATACAGCTTGAAGGAATATCGCGCCGCCCCACCCTGCCTCGCAGCTGATGCAGCTGCGAAAGACCGAAGCGTTCGGCGTGTTCGATTATCATTAAGGAAGCGCGCGGCACATCTATGCCCACCTCGATGACCGTTGTGTAGACAAGAATCTGGATTTTATTTTCCAGGAATTCGCGCATGACTTCATCTTTTTCTTTTTCCTTCATCTTGCCGTGAATCAATCCCACACGGTTATCGGGGAAGATATCTTTCTGTAGATGTTTGGACATGTTCGTGGCATCTTTCAAATCCAGCGTTTCCGATTCCTCCACCAGCGGATACACGATAAATGCCTGATGGCCTTTTGCCAGTTCCGCGCTGATTGTCTGATAAACTTTTTCTCTTTTGCTTTCCGGCAAAACGACCGTATGCACCGGCTTTTTTCCCGGAGGCATTTCATCAATTACGGAAACATCCAGATCGCCGTAAACGGTCATGGCAAGCGTTCGCGGAATGGGCGTTGCCGTCATGACCAGAACATCGGCGTTGATTCCCTTGCCGCGCAGGGTCGCCCTCTGCATAACGCCGAAGCGGTGCTGTTCATCGATAACGACGAATCCCAATCTGTGAAAATCAACGTCTTCCTGAATCAGGGCATGCGTCCCTATTATAATATCGGCTTTACCGTTTTGAATCTGATTAAGGATTTCGTTTCGGATGGAGTTGTTCATGCTTCCCGTAAGCAAGACCGTATTCAGGCCGATTTTTTCAGCCCATGAACTTATTGTTTCAAAGTGCTGTTTGGCCAGTATTTCCGTCGGCGCCATTATCGCGGCCTGATAGGAGTTTTCACAGGCGGTTATCATCGCGGCCATGGAAACAATCGTTTTGCCGCTGCCCACATCACCCTGCAAAAGGCGGTTCATGGCGGTCTCGCGGGACATGTCGTTTTGGATTTCGCCGATGACTCTTTTTTGAGCCCCGGTTAATTCGAAGGACAGGATGGAATAAAATTTATCCAGAATTTTTCCCGTAACTTTAAAGGGAATCCCCTTCTCCAGAATGCTTCCCGATCTTTTGACAGCCATGCCCAGTTGAAAGAAGAAAAATTCATCGTAAATCAGACGCCTGTGAGCATCGGATCGGGAAGTTATAAATTGTTCCACTGATTCATTATTACCGGGAAAATGAACCGACAGCAGCGCTTCGTGGATATTAATCAATCTGCGCTTTTCGCAGATATTAACCGGTATCGGCGAGGCGACATAGCGGGAATAGTTTTCCAGCGCGAAATTCATCACTTTGCGGAAATATTTCTGATGCAGTCCTTCGGTTTCCGAATAGATGGGAACTATTCTTTTAAAATTCAGAAGATTATCTTCGTCCTTTTCATCAAGGATTTCATAATCGGGGTGAATCATCGATTTACCCTTGTAATCGGGTTTTACCAGACCGGTGAAGATTACTTTTGTTCCCTTTTTGAAAACATCGATCAGGTAGGACATTTGTCCCTTGAACCATTTTGCCGTCATGTTTCCCGTGCCGTCGCTGATAACGGTTTCCAGTATCTTCCTTCTTCCGAAGTATCGTACCTGCGATGATGTCACTGTCCCCACGGTTGTCTGGGTCTTTTCCGCTTCCAGACGGTTTATTTTCTTTATTTCCCTGCGGTCCTCATAAGTGCGGGGCAGGAAATAAAGCAAATCTTCGACTGTGGCAATTTTCTTGGCGGCAAAGCGTTCGGCCATTTTCGGCCCTACGCCTTTTAGATATTGAACAGGCAGGTTAAGTTTTGCCCCGGATTCCTTTAAATCGGATATTCTCTCCAGAGTCTTTTGGTCATGAGTAAAAGACCGGGTATTCGCGGCTGGCGAATTAATAATTGTTTTTAATTTTTCCAGTACAATCTGCGCTTTTTCAATCTTGTATTTCTTTAATTCCAGCTTTTGAAAGTCGTAATCGGAAAATATTTCCAGCAATTCGTCCGTAAGGTTATTCAGATTTCCGGAAGTCGCAGGCAATGAAGAATCTTTCAGCATCGGCAGTAAATTTAAAAGAAATTTGCCTAAATCTTTTATGTTGGAAAGATTTTTATAATTATCACGGGATGCGAAAATCAAAGGCCGCTCTATTTTCTGCAGAATCTCTTTTTGTGAATCCATTTAAGTCTCCGCACTGCAAAGTTGGCAAACCTTAATCATTTCCAGTTAATTGAATGCTTTTTGTTAACAAATATATTTTATTTGCGCAAGGAATGATTGACTTAAAATTTGATTTACGTTAGAAAAACCTCGTTATAATTCCAAAACAAAATAAATTCACACAGGGGCAATATGACAGACAAGATTACATATAAGGACGCGGGAGTAGATATTGATACCGCCAATGAATTCGTAGAACGAATCAAGGCTTCGATAAAAACAACCGCACGCAAAGAAGTTATCTCCGGTATCGGCGGTTTTGGCGGCCTTTTTCATTTGAATTCATCAGACATGAAAAATCCGGTGCTTGTCTCTTCGACAGACGGTGTGGGTACCAAGCTTCGCGTCGCTCAACTGCTGGATAAACACGACACCATCGGCATTGATCTTGTGGCAATGTCGGTTAATGACGTCGTTGTTCAGGGCGCCGAGCCTTTGTTTTTTCTGGATTATCTCGCCACAGGAAAAATTGAACTGGAAAAAAGTGTGAAAATCATCGAAGGCATAACCGAGGGCTGCCGTCAGACCGGATGCACTCTCCTGGGCGGCGAAACAGCTGAAATGCCCGGCTTTTATAAACCCGGCGAATATGATCTTGCCGGTTTTTGCGTTGGTGTCGTTGATTCGGAAAAACTGATTAACGGTTCCACGATAAGCGTCAATGACAGAATCATCGGACTTCCTTCCAGCGGCCTGCACAGCAACGGCTTTTCACTGGCCCGCAAGGTTCTTCTGGAAAAGGGAAATTTAGGCGTCAACGACAAGGTCGCGGGACTCGAAAAAACCGTCGGGCTGGAAATGCTGGAGCCTACCAGAATTTACGTCAAGACCCTGCTGAAGCTTTTCAAAAATTTCAATATAAAAGGACTTGTCCATATCACCGGCGGCGGATTTTACGACAATATCCCGAGAATAATTCCCCAGGCCTGCCGCGCTGTTATTAAAAAGGGAAGCTGGCCTGTACTGCCTGTTTTTGATGTTATAAAGGAAATAGGCAACGTGGAGGAAAAAGAAATGTTCCGTGTATTTAACATGGGCATAGGAATGATGATTATTGTCGCGGAAAAAGAATGCCCGGCAGTTCTTGAGCATCTTGAACTTCATGGAGAAAAAGCTTATCAGATCGGTTTTATAGAGAAAAAGGATGATAAGCAGGAACAGGTTTTTATCTCTGAAAATTAGGAATAAAATATGGCTGATATATTGAGACTGGGAGTATTGATTTCCGGAAGCGGTTCCAATCTGCAATCAATTATTGATAATATTGAGAAAGGTTCATTGAAAGCGACCATCAAAATTGTTATCAGCAACAATCCCGATGCCTTTGGAATAACGAGGGCAAAAAAACACGGGATCCCTTTTGTTGTTTTAAAAAACGGGAATTTCAAAAGCAAGGAAGATTTTGATTCGGAATTAATAAAGGTATTGAAGGAAAATAACGTTGATGTGGTTATTCTGGCCGGTTTTATGCGTATTATCAGCCCGGCTTTTTTAAAAGCGTTTCCGCAGAAAGTACTGAATATCCACCCTGCCCTTCTTCCGTCTTTTCCGGGACTTCATGGACAAAAACAGGCTTTCGATTACGGCGTTAAATTCTCCGGATGCACCGTCCATTTTGTTGATGAAGGAGTCGATACCGGACCTATTATAATACAGAGTGTCGTGCCGGTCCTTGACGACGACACGGAAGAAACCCTTGCGGCAAGGATATTGAAGGAAGAGCATAAAATTTATCCGCGGGCAATTCAGTTTTTTGCCGACGGTAAAATTGAAATACAGGGACGCAAAGTACGCATTAGAAACTAAAAATACAGATGTTTCCATTTTATATAATAAGCTTTTAGTATTTAAAAAGAATATCCGTAATTATGAGGAAATAATTTAATCAATGTACGGTTTGATAGTCATAGGTGATGATCTTTCTTCCCACGTGGCTGCTGCGGTTGCCTGCCGTAATGGCGTAAAAACGGCGCTGCTGGCGGAAAGCGGGATGGGAGATGTCTGCTTTATCGGCGATCTTGCCTTTAATATGGATCACACACCTTCAATCGGTCTGGACGCGAATAAAAACTGCCTTTCTCTTTTGGCGGGTCTGGATATTCCCGTGGAAAGAACTTTATTGGATCCTGCTTATCAGATAATTCTCCCTGAAAACAGAATAGACTTCTTCAACGATAAAGAAGCCCTGGTGAAGGAAATGAGCAGAGAATTTCCTGAACTGGCTGACCAGATAAAATCATTTTATGATTCTGCCGAAAGAAATTCGGAGGACGCCGGCAAGTGGCTTTATAATCATCCCTCTATTCAGCCCGAAAGTATGAGAGATTACATTGATTTAATCAAACTGATACCGTGTCTGGCAAGGTGCAAGTATGACGATAATAAATTAAAGCGTCTTATGTCGCAGAACGTTTCTTTTAAAAAAGTCATCGAAGCGCAGGAAGTCCTGCTTTCCTTTAAAACAAACAATCAAAATTCCCTTTTCTCCAATTTTCAGTATTGCGCGCCTTTGCGCGGCGCTTACCATTTTGCGCAGGGCAAACAAACGCTTTTTGATTCTTTAATTAATAAAATCGAATCCATAAACGGTTTGTATGTAAATCATTGCGAAATATTATCGATTAAAAAAGGTAAACTGATCGAAGTGACTTTCATGGATAGAAACGGCGTTGCTTCAAGAATCGAAGCGGATAACCTGATTGTCAGCACGAAATGGCCGAACATGCATTTACTGATTGAACGTAAAAAGAAACTCAGCCCTGGTGATTTTATCAGACCGGTTAAAATATCCCATTACCCTTTTACAATTCATATGGGCATCAATCCGAAATGTATTCCCGGGAAAATGGCAAGGCATGTGGCTGTAATCAGCAACGTAAACAAAGATATTTACGATAATAATCTGATCATTCTGGAATCAAACGCGCTTGAAGGTGAGAAAAATACTCCCATATCAACAAAGATTCCGCTTTCCGCCACTGTTTTTCTTTCCAACGATGAGAACATCTGGTCTAAAGATAACCTGACTCAAACAGCCGAATCCATAATTGATCGTCTCGAATATTTCCTTCCCTTCCTGAAGGAAAATATTGAATTATTCGACATAGAAGAATCAATCAATATTTCCAAAAAACAGCGTGAAATTGTAAATCCCAAATATCAGCTGCGAAAATCTTTTATTTCCGGTTTTGCCGCGAAAAATAATAAAACCAGATTCGGTAATGTTTATCTTACCGGGGCATCATTAATGACGGACGCAGGTTTCGAGGGAGAAATTATTTCCGGTATAAACGCCGCATCGCGAGTGGCCGGTAAAATGGAGTAATCTATGAAATACGATTTTTCCATCGAAAATCTAGGCAGGAGATTAATAAAATCTCCTTTAATTACAGACAATTTTACTCCGGACAAAAAAAGACTGTTATTCAACTCATATTCCGATGATTATCTTTCCTGCGCCGATAAAAAGGGTCAGCCGCTTTCTGTGGAACTTGCCGGCCCCCGTGATAAAATATTTTTTAATCCGTCCCGGACAAAAGCGGCGATAGTCACATGCGGCGGCCTCTGCCCCGGCATTAATGATGTAATAAGGTCAATTACTACAACTCTCTTCTTTAACTACAACGTCAGAAAAATAATTGGCGTTAAATACGGTCTGCGGGGATTGAATCCGGTATACGGGCATGAATTGGTAAAACTCTCTCCCGAAGCAGTTAAGGATATAACAAGTATCGGAGGCAGCATTCTTTCCACTTCACGCGGTCCGCAGGATGTAAAGATAATGGTGGATTATCTTGTACGGTTAAATATCAACATTCTTTTCTGTATCGGCGGTGACGGAACAATAAGGGCGGCTGAAAAAATAACAGCCGAAATCAGGAAAAGAAAATTGAGGATGGCGATTGTATGTATTCCCAAGACAATTGATAACGATCTTACCCTGATTCAAAAATCATTCGGGTTTGACACGGCAATAGCAAAAACGGTCGAAGCTATCAAAAGCGCTCATGTGGAAGCCAAGGGAGCGTTTAACGGCATCGGTCTGATTAAAATAATGGGGCGTAATTCCGGACATATCGCAACGCACGCGGCGCTGGCGCAAAATGATACAAATTTTGTTTTGATTCCTGAAGTGCCCTTTGATCTGAAAGGCAAAAACGGGCTTTTAACAGCTCTGAGAAAACGCATGGAATCAAGAGGACACGCGGTAATTATGGTTGCGGAAGGCGCAGGTCAATATCTTTTAAGGGAAAATGACTCTCCCGTTGAAAAAGATCCTTCCGGCAATATTCGTCTGCTGGATATCGGACTATTCCTGAAAAACGCCATTATAGAGTATTTTAAAAAACTTAATATAGAAATCAATTTGAAATATATTGAACCCAGTTACATGATTCGTTCTGTTCCTGCAACCGCTTCAGACGGTATCTATTGCAATTCGCTGGGACAATACGCTGTTCATGCGGGAATGGCCGGAAAAACGGGTCTTCTGGTCGCTTTGATGAAAGATGAATATGTTCATCTGCCGCTTGGCTCGGTTGCTTCCAACCGCAAAATTGATCCCCAGGATGATATCTGGCTGCGTGTTATTGAGGCAACGGGGCAAAATCCCTTTATGAGAGATTAAAAAGGAAATTAAAAATATAATAAATAATATCGTATGCTTGCGGTTTTAATTTTCATTAATTTTGAAATGGCAAACTAATCTAAACACGTAATTGAAAGCCGTATCTCGCAAATATTAAATATAATAGAAAAAATGCTTGCAAAATACTGTCTTATAGTTTAGTAACGACCCACATTTTTAGGAGGATTTCAAATGTCTCGTGTTTGTGAAGTATGTGGAAAAAAACCGGCAATAGGCAACAAAGTAAGCCATGCAAATAATAGAACAAAATCTACATGGTATCCTAACCTGCAGAAATTACGTTGTGTTGATGAAAAAACCGGATCAATAAAGAGAGTTAAGGTTTGCACCAGTTGCATTCGTTCCGGATTTGTAAAAAAAGCTATGTAAAAGCCGGAAGCCAGTTATAATTTTTTATAATCTGCATGGCTTCCAGAAAAAATAATTCGTCATCGTCAATTAAATTCATAGCTTGCTGAAACAAATTTTTCAGGCAGTCATAAAATAACAGTTCATTGCTTTGAAGGCCGAATTTATCTTTATAGAGATTGATTCGGCCTTCAATATTCATTATGCTTTCCATCCCTGCCTTTGTAATATGAATCAAAGCATTCTTCATAACTTCATCAATTTCACTTTTATCAAAACCATACAACCAGTTAATCGTGGCAGCGAATTCATCAGATTTATTTTTTACGGTAAAATTTATAGCCTCCACCAGAAGATCGATAGTTTTGAAGGAATGAATATGATTAAAAATTACAAGGTCATAAATCATTTCAATAATTAAGTGCGATTGATAAACAGCTTCATTATAGGAAATATCTTTTTTGATTACCTTATGCAATTCCATGATGGATTTGATCAATTGTTTGCCTTTGAGATAGCTGTATCCACGGGAATCACAGTTAAAAGCATCCTGTTGATCGGAAATGTATCCATAATGAGAGAGATCGTCAACAAGCAGATGAAATATTACATAAGCGGATTTTGAATATTGTTCCGGTATCTGTAAAGACCTTCGCAATTTGTGGGTTTTGTCGGGGCTTAAACGGGGGTGAATTGTCAATAAATCAGGAGTAATATTATAAACATAAACATCCAGGTCAATATCTTTTATATTTGCAGAATATAGAAACTTCTGTAAAAAATATGTATGGGTTAGCATAAACATAAAAAATATCTCAATATGGGATTTTTCAGAGGTCCCATTGTCGGTATATTACTTCACTGACCAGTTAATTTCTTCCATTTGATATTTATCTTTAAGATGTTCAATTATATCGGTCATATCCGAAATAAAATCAGTAATAATGGAAATTTGTATTATTGCTTCCCGGGAATCGATTGTTGTGACGGTAGCCATTTCTTCATATCCTTCAATTATAAATTGGACCAGGGCAATATTTTTTCGCGGCAATTTAAAATATTTGTTTATCATCTTCCTGAGCTTTTATTTATCAGTTATCGATTGAATGATCAAGATTGAATGACCAATTGACGCGGGTGGATAAAGAATGTATGATCACTGAAAAAATTAGGGTGATTTATGCGCGCTTACAGAAACATACTGATCTTTTTATCATTATTCATTTTATCCTGTTCAGCTGCCAATTCCAATATCAAAAGCATAACCGAAGGCGATATCAATTCATTTTTAAAGCAGACTCCTAAAGCCGAAGAACATCTTAATGCCGGAGCGGATGTTTTATATTGTTATAATAGCACGGAATTTAATGAAGACGGCACCAGCATAGTAAGACAGTCATACCGCATCAAAATATTCAATGAACGCGGGCGCAGTTTCGCGTCGCAATCCATATCTTACAGGGAAGGATATCAGGAAGTAAAAATCCTTTTTGCCAATACTGTAAAACCTGATGGAACTGTTGTCGCTTTAGACAGTAAGGATATTCAGGATACATCGGAGCACGCCGGTTATGAGTTTTATACAGATATAAAAGTAAAGAAATTTACCATGCCTGCTGTGGAAAACGACTGTATTATTGAATTTGCTTATGAAATTAAAAATTTAAAACCGATCATGTCTTTTGATGATTTTAACATTTTTTTATTCCAGAATTTATATCCCATAGAAGAAGATATAATGGAAATAGTTTTACCGGCGAATATCGAATTGAAATACAAGAAATTTAAAACAGCGCTTAATCCCCGGATCGTTGCTGAAGGCAATAAAAAAAGATATATTTTTATAAGTTCGAAACAAAATGAAATAATTCCGGAATCGCGCATGCCTTCTCTTCTCGACAAAGAAACTTTCCCTCAAATTTACCTATGGACATTGAACAGTTGGGATGAAATCTCAAAATGGTATATAGCTCTTGTACTGGAACAAATGAAATCAGACGATGAACTGGAAAGCTTTACAAAACAACTTATTGCCGATAAAAAGACAGATGAAGACAAAGTAAACGCCATCTTCAATTTTGTTTCTCAAAAAATCAGATATATTTCCGTTCAACTTGGCCCTTATACTCATAAACCTCATGCGGCTAACGAAATATTCAAAAAAAGATACGGTGACTGCAAAGACAAGACCACTCTTCTTCTGACCATGCTTAAAATTGCCGGTATTAAAGGAACGCCGGCTCTTGTTCCCGCTAATGGCAAATACTTTGATGAAACCATACCGTCATTGAATGTTTTTAACCACGTAATAGCCGTTGTTCCATATAAAGACAGATATTTCTGGCTGGACGCGACAAACGAAGTAGCCTCATACGACTCCGCTCCTTTCATGCTTCCCACTAAAGTCTTTATGCTTAATGAAGACGGATCTTATCGCTTCCTGACAACCCCGGAATTAAACGATAAAACAGATTCCTACAACGTTGACATGAAATTTGATGTTGACACGGAAGGCAATGCGGCCATCGATTATTTTTATGAGTATTCCGGCAAAGCCGCCGAATCCATAAGGTATTTTTTTAAATATTCTCCTCCGGAACAAAGAAAGAAATATTTTGAAGACAGGGGCATGGAGGTAAAGGAACTTAACCTCGGCAGTTTAACGGACAACACAACACCGTTTACAATCAAAATTTCCGGAAACATTAAAAATATAGCGCAAAAAATAGATGAAAAAACAATGGTATTGTCCGGCATTGTTGCTCTTGATTCGTACCGGGATATAACCGCCGCGAATAGTCGCAAATATCCGATCAGCCAGTCGCAGTCATTCTATGCAAAGGAAAAAAGTTCTTATAAATTTCCGGCGGGATTTAAAATAAAGAAGTTACCCAAAGATTTTACTTCCGAAAAATATTTCAAATACAGGTCTGAAAAGTACAGTTTTAAAGACTCCACTTTCAATATTTATCTGGAAGGAAAAAGCAGGGAAGAGACAATAGGTCTTGAAAATATTGATGATTTTAAAAAGTACGCCACGGAATTGCAGAAACATGAAACATCGGTAAAAAATTTCGTCTTTGAGAAAAAGTAGCCAGCGCTTGGCATCAAAGACATCGTTGATATGATGAAATTAAACAAGAAAGCGACAGCATGACAATATATAAACAATTGCCGGTGACAAAATGGAAATTAAACGAATCCGGCGACAAAGAAAAAGAGAATTTATTAAGTAAAGAATTTGGAATTTATCCTATAATATCTCAAATTCTTGTAAACAGAGGAATCCGGGATATTGAAACCGCCCGCCGATACCTCTACCCTACCCTGAAGGATTTACACAGTCCCTTTTTAATGCAGGATATGAAAAAGGGCGTCTCCCGTTTACTGAAAGCAATTCACGAAAAAGAAGAAATTGTTATATACGGCGATTATGATGCGGACGGGATAACTTCCGTAGTTATTCTTTTTAAATTCATAAAAGAAATAACACCGAATATAAATTATTACATTCCTGATAGAATTAACGAAGGTTACGGTTTAAATATACAGGCCATTGACAAGTTCAAAAAAGATAATGTCAAACTGATTATTACGGTTGATTGCGGTATTTCCGATGTTGAGCAAATCGATTACGCCCGGTCATTGGGGATTGACACTATTGTTCTCGATCACCATGAAATATCAGGTCCGCTGCCGCAGGCTGCAGCTTCAATAAATCCCAATCGTGAAGATTGCCAGTTTCCTTTTAAAGGACTCGCCGGTGTGGGTATCGCTTATAATTTTCTAATAGCCCTGCGCGGCACTTTGAACAGGGAAGGATTCTGGAAAAACAGAAAGCATCCCAATTTAAAGGAATATCTCGATATTGTTTCCCTTGGAACAATAGGTGATATGGCCCCTCTGATAGATGAAAACAGAATTTTTACAAAAATCGGACTGGGATTAATTACAGAAAGTCAACGCCCCGGCATCAAAGCCCTGAAAGAGGTTAGCGGAGTTGACAACCAGACTATAGATTCCTATAAAGCCTCCTTTGCTCTTATTCCCCGCATAAATGCAGCCGGACGCATTGCGTCTCCGATAGATGCCGTAAAATTACTTTTGACCGATGATATGGCGGAAGCCAGAGTGCTGGCCGAAAAGCTTGATGCCTATAACCGCCACCGGCAATTAATGGAGAAGAAAATTCTCAGTGAAATTCTGGATAAAATAGGCAGCGACAACATTATCGAAAAAACGAACGCTTTGGTTTTTGCATCGGACAAATGGCATCCCGGAGTTATCGGTATAGTTGCCTCGCGTCTGGTCGAACTTTTCAACCGTCCCGCGTTTGTAATCAGCCTGAATAACGGCGTGGGAAAAGGCTCGGGAAGAAGCGTTTCCGATTTTAATATTTACAAGGGGATTCAGCAGTGCGCGCCTCTTTTGCTTTCTTACGGCGGACATTATCATGCGGCCGGTATTTCCATCAAAGAAGAAAATATTGATGAATTTACCGTTCTTTTAGATAAAATAACTCAAAATGATTCTCAATCCACGCAACAGATCTCTCAGATCATTATCGATTCGGAATGTCAGATCGGGGATATCAGTCTGGAATTGATTGAACAATTGGATATTCTCGCTCCCTTTGGCAGCAGGAACCCCGAACCGCTGCTTTATGCCCGTAACATTCAAGTTTCTTCTCCCATTATAGTAGGCAACAGTCATTTGAAAATGTGGGTTAACAGCAATGGCATGTCAGTCGATTCTATCTGGTTCAACATGGGCAAACATTTGACTGCGTTAAGCGGCGCAAATGTTGATATTGTGTTTACGCCGCAGATTAACAACTGGAACGGATCTCCGAATATTCAACTGAAGATGAAAGATATGAGCATTATTTCTTAAATAATATTTATACCATTCCGCTGAAATCAGATTGGTATCAGGAACATTATATGAATATAGCGAGAAAAGCTGCACTATTAAATCTAATTTTATTCCCAGGATGGGGACAGATCTATTTGAAAAGTTATAAAAAAGGAATTGCGATAATCATTGCCGTTCTTGCCGGAATCCTATCTTTATTATGGTCAATAATTCAGACAACCATAGCTATTTTAAAAATATCTCCCTTAAAAAAGGGGTCCGTTACATTTGAAGCGGTTATAAAAGTCACCGTTGATTCAATAAAAGCAATGGACCTTTATTATCTTGCAGTGATTTTGTCTTCCATCATCCTGATATTGATTCTATCCGTCATTGACGCATATATGACGGGGAAAAAACAACAATCAGTTATTCAGGGACTTGAGAATGAAACTCCCTCTGATCCAGAATCATCTTCTCCTGGGGCTTAATTTCACCGGCATTGACATACTCCAGAACATTGATTCCCACCGTGCAGATTTCGCGAAATACTTTTTTAAAGTTTTCTTCCCAGGAAGCGCTGCCAATTTCCGGAGATATTTTTTCAATACGTAATTTAAGTATGTCGTCAAGACCTTTGCGGCTGACAACCACCTGCAACGGAAGGTTGTTGAATTTTAACTGCAACATTTTGAGCTGGCTTGGAGCAATGAACAATCCGCGTACTTTAACCGCGTCGCCTACCCTGCCCGCTATACCTGCCAGCCGATAGGAAGTCCGTCCGCACGGGCAGGCCTCCGTAATCAGGCGGGATAAATCCCCGGTTCCAAAACGCAGCAAAAAGAAAATATTGTTAAGCCTGGTAACTACGATTTCTCCCAGTTCTCCGTCGGGAACATTTATGCCTGTTGCCGGATCAACTATTTCCACTATTGTTTCTTCGCAGATGTGCCATCCTCTTTTTTCGGAGCATTCATACGCCACATCCCCTACTTCCGTGGCTCCGTACATTTGATAAGTATCAATGCCGTACTCAGTTTCAAAAGATCTGCGCAGATCAGGCAGAAGCGGCTCCGCCGCA
>Ga0153915_10002597_pt1 | contig 16461 bp, 14 predicted proteins | sample Opewatmetagenome_2_FD_107003 | JGI IMG/M metagenome (GOLD analysis project Ga0153915, IMG submission 107003) | Freshwater wetland microbial communities from Ohio, USA - Open water 3 Core 3 Depth 3 metaG | ecosystem: Environmental > Aquatic > Freshwater > Wetlands | place: USA: Ohio, Lake Erie...
TCCGGAACGCCGGCGAACTGAGCCGGTACATCGCCCGCACCAGCAACGAGATCAGTGACATGCAACAACAGGCATGGGAGAACCGCCGGGCGTCGGAGGACCGAAGCGCGGAGGCCTTCAGCGAGTACATCCGCGGGGTCGAGACCTATCACGATCCGTTCGGCAACCGGAACGTCCAGCTCCCATCCGGCTACAACGAGGTGTGGGTCTCGCGCGGCGGCGAGTACATCCTGGCCAACGATCCCAATTTCAACCCGAATGTGAGCGCCGGCGGAACCTGGCAGCGGATCGACCCCACCCACCAATAGGCCTTGGGAGGACCACCACTTTCAGCCGCCGGCGAAGAGGCGGAGTGCGACGGGTTGCGTTGTATCCACCGCCGCCTCAATGATCAGCCGGACCCGCCGGACCTGTGTCGCGCCGAAGCGGTCCAGTTTTCGGCACCCGATCGTCGTCCCCCGGGCCAGAAGCCGCCAGACCCCGCCGTCCGAACCCTCCAGTCGATAGCGCGCGACTACCTGCCCGTGCTCGATCTGCTCCCGCAGGTCGGCGATTCCCACCATGACGCTCCGTCCCAGGTCCACTTCAGCCATCGCCGTGGCCGCGCCGGTGGATCGCCAGTTGACCCGCCGCCCCGCAACGAGGTCCTCGCCAAGGAGCGCGGAGAGTGCCGCTCGCATCTCCATGAGCCGCGCAACGTCGGCCTGATGCAGGAGACCTTCGCGCGTAGGCGGGACGTTCAGCAGCAGTTTCGAGTTCCGGCCCACCGAGGTGAAGTACAGGTGTACCAGCTGCTCCGTCGTCCGCACCCGGTCGTCTTCCGCCGGATGGTAGAACCAGCCCGGGCGGATCGAGGTGTCCGTCTCGCCCGGCCGCCAGACACCGCCGGCCGGGTCGCCGTGCAGCAGCGCCTGAGTCACAGCCTCACCGCTCGCCCCGGGGTATGGCACCGCGTCGGGGTCCACGGTCGCCCAGTTGGGATCGCCCGCTTCGCCCTGCTCATTGCCGATCCAGCGCACATCCGGCCCGGCGTCGGAGAAGATCACCGCCTCGGGCTGCAGTCGACGCACCAGATCGAAGAACCGGGGCCAGTCGTAGACCTGTCTCCGTCCGTTGGGACCCTCCCCGTTCGCGCCGTCGAACCACACCTCGTGAATCGGACCATAACGGGTGAGCAGCTCGGTCAGCTGGTCGACATAGAATTCGTTGTATGTCGGCGAGTCTCCGTATCCCGGCGCGTTGCGGTCCCAGGGAGAGCAGTAGAGGCCGGCCCGCAGTCCCTCGGCGCGGCACGCCTCGACGAACTCGCGCACCAGGTCGCCTCTGCCGCCGCGCCATGGGCTGTGGGCAACCGAGTGCCCGGTGACTCCGCTCGGCCAGAGGCAGAAGCCATCGTGGTGCTTGGCGGTGAGAATCATCGCCCGGAATCCCGCGACGCGGGCGGCTCGTGCCCATTGCCCGGCATCGAGCGCGGTTGGCGCGAACACGGCCGGATCCTCGGTACCGTCACCCCACTCGCGGTCGGTGAAGGTGTTGACGCCGAAGTGGAGGAAGAGCGCCAACTCGTCCCGCTGCCAGGCAAGCTGGGAGGGAGACGGAACAGGACGCACAGAGGCGGTGGAGGCCGGATTTCCCGGGGAGCCGAGGGACAGCCGGCCGACCGTCAGCGCACCGGCGGAAGCGCGGAGGAAGTCTCGCCGGGTGAACAAGGCGGGGAGCCCCATGGCGGAGTCACGATGCGAGCCCAGACACCCTCCCGGTGCTGCGGTGAGCAGGAACGATGGCTCGCGTTGGGAGTATCCGTTCTGAGTTCTTCCGGTTACCTCCCCGCCCCATCACCAGCGAACTTCTTTGAAGGGGGGGCCCCCTACTCAGGGGCAGGCCGGCCACCTCCAACGAGGGCAGGTGGCGCGTCCCGTCACCCTCGATCCACTCACCGGACGCTCAGAGTGCCCCTCAGCCGAATGTCTCGCGAAGACCCGCCGACCGCCACCCGGAACGATCCTGGCTCCACAACCCATTGCAGGTGCTCGTCCAGCATCCGAAGCGCTTCGGTCGACAGGGAGAATATCACCTCCCGCTCCTCTCCCGCCTCGAGGTGCACGCGGCGAAATCCCCTGAGCTCGGCCACCGGACGGGCGACCGTGGCAAGAAGATCTCGCAGATACAGCTGAACCACCTCGTCTCCTGCCCGCGACCCTATGTTCTTCACCCGGCAGCGCACCACGGCGGTCCCCCCGCGATCGATAGAGTCCGGCTCGATTCGAAGTGCCGAGTACTCGAAGCTGGTGTAGCTGAGCCCGAATCCAAACGGAAACAGCGGTGCGCCCGGCAGGTCGACATAGTCGTCTCCCCGACCCGTGGGCTTGTGGTTGTAGTACAGAGGCAGTTGCCCTTCCGCGATCGGATAGGTGATCGGGAGCCGGCCGCCAGGGTTGTAGTCCCCGAAGAGCGCTTCCGCGACCGCGTCTCCCCCCGCCTCGCCGGGATACCAGGCCTCGATAACCCCGTCGACCTGATCCAGCCAATCGGACATGGTGACGGCACTCCCGCCCACCAGCACCACCACCACCGGGGTTCCGGTCCGGGCCACCTGCTGGATCAACTCCACCTGATGTCCGGGCAGGGCCAGGTGGGCGCGATCGCGGAATTCCCCCTCCTCTATTCCGACAACGACGATGGCCGCCTGGCTCCGCCGCGCCAGGGCGGCGGCGGCGGCGATACTCGCACGCCAGCGCTCCGTAACGCCCGCATCCCAGACGAGCCTCACTCTCCCGTTGCCTCTGGTCTCGAAGAATTCGAGCCTGATGGCGTGGGCGCTGCCGGGGCGGAGGTTTACGGCGGCGAGGCGCGCACCCGCGGTGCGCTTGGTCCAGTTATCGAGTACCAGGCGTCCATCGAGGTACAGGCGATAACCGTCGTTACCGTCCACGCCGATCCGGGTGACGCCTGAGCCGGGCACCGTCAGGGTGCCGGTCCAGCGCACGGAATACCAGTCGAGCGAAAGCCCCGGGGCGGCCGGGGTGAACGTCCAGGCGAAATCCACCTGGGGATCCAGGCGGGTCGTTACCGGTGCTCCAGCCGGGTTCGGTTGGTCGAAATAGTCGCCCCGGAGCCCTGGACGCGCGCCACTGTCCTGGGTGGCAGTGAAGGCAGAGGCCGGCACGACCGCGTACTCCCTCGCCAGCCGTCCGGGCCCTGGGGCGTACTGCACCCGGCGGGGGCCGAGCCGACGACGGATCCCTTCGAGAATTGTGACGACGCTGTTGCCCGGTCCGCTGTATCCACCCAGCCTCCCTTCATCCGCGTCGCGACCGATCACGGCAACCGACCCGAGCGACACGCTCAGGGGAAGGACAGCCTTCTGGTTCTTGAGCAGTACGAGAGAAGCGCGGGCCGCGTCGAGAGCCAATGCTCGATGCGAGGCATGACCGTTCCAGTAGGCCGCGCTGTCCGGGTCGACGTAGGGAGCGTCGAACAGGCCCAGCGCGAACTTGGCCCGGAGAACGCGAGCCACTGCCGCGTCGACAATGGAATCCGCGATCAGGCCGCGCTGGAATGCGTCCCAGTAGGGTCGGTGCTGCTCCCACGACGATTGGAAGATCACATCCAGGCCCGCCTCCAGCGCGTGCTTGGCCGCCGCCGCCGTGCCCGGCTCAGTGAAGTGGAGCACCGTTGCGCCACCGGTCGCCGCCGCGTCGGAGATGACGAATCCACCGAAACCCCATGCCTGTTTGAGCCGCTCGGTGAGCAGCCACCGATTCTGCGTCGCCGGCCGGCCGTCGACGGAGTTGTACGCGGTCATGATCGACCGGGCTCCCGCCGACAGTGCCGCCTTGAACGGGGGGAAGTAGTACTCCTCCAACCGACGCTCGCTGACCTCGATGGGATAGCTGTCTCTGCCGCCCTCTCCCACATTGGCCACGAAGTGCTTGGGGGTCGTGATGACACCGTCGTGTTCCATCGCACCCACATAGGCGCGGGCCATCAGGCTGGCGAGATACGGGTCCTCCCCGTAGGTCTCTTCCACCCTGCCCCACCGGACGTCGCTCGCGAGGTTGACCACCGGAGACAGCACCTGGCGGATGCCCCGGCTCCGCGTCTCTCGCGCGATCGCCCCCGCGACGCGGGCCATCAGACCGGTGTCCCAGGTCGCCGCCAGCGCGATCGCCTGGGGGAACGCCGTCGCCCCCTCGCGCGGCAATCCGTGGAGCCCTTCCTCGAACGGGATGATGGGGATGCCGAGCCGGGTGTGGTCCGCGAAGTAGCGCTGGATGGAGTCGATCCGCACGGCATCGGCCCTGGCGGCGACCGGGCCCTTTGCCTGTCCGGCCGGAGGCACCTGCAGGCCAAATACCCCGCTCGAGTAGTCGGATGCGGTGTCGTCCAGACTGCCCGGGATCATGAACAGCTGCCAGAACTTCTCGGCCAGCGTCATGCGGCCGACAAGATCGCGCACGCGCTGCGCCACGGGCAGGGTGGCATCGCGGTAAGGGAGCGCGGGGGCCGCCTGGGCCGCTGCGGACCGCGATACCAGGAGCAGGGCCCAGCAGGCGATCACGCAACGGGACGTGGGTCGCATGTCGACCATGGCGGAACAGGTTGGCACGCCGGTGAGGACTCTCAATGATACCGGAATGCCGATGATGGCTCGAGCGGTGACCCCCCGCTCTGGACACAAGAGAAGTGTGGGCCTAAGCTACCGCGGAAGTCACGCCCCCAGTTCACCGCAATACCCTCCGGCGGCGGCGAATCCATCGCATGACAGCGCTCGTCGGCCTTGTCCCTGCCGCCGGCCGGGGATCGCGATACCCCGGCGGCCCGGCCATCAAGGAGCTGCACCCGATCCCATGGATCGGGCCCGTTTCGCCTGACCGCCGGCAGGAAGGTCCCGTCTGCGACTATGCACTCCAGGCGATTCGCCGCGCCGGGGCGGATAAATGCGCCATCGTGATCTCGCCAGCCAAAATGGAAATCCCGAAGGAGCTGGGCACCGGCCAGCGCCATGGCCTCGCTCTCTCCTACTTCGTCCAGCCGGTGCCGCTCGGTCTGCCGAACGCCGTACGGGAGGTTGCCACGTGGCTCGGTCAGCGCGACGTGGTCCTGGCCCTGCCCGACACCATTCACTTCCCCACGGGAGCGCTCGCCGAATTGCACCGGAATCGGCTCGTCAGCGGCGACGACGTCATGCTGGGAGTCTTCCCCGTCACCAACCCCGAGGCGCTGGGGCCGGTGGAGTTCGCCACGGATGGAAGCGTCCTCCGGGTCCACGACAAGCCACGCGATCCTCCGGTGAAGAATTCCTGGGGACTGGCAAGCTGGTCGGCCCGGTTCACCGCCTTCTGCGCCGAGTGGGACGAGGACGTTGCCCGGAAGGACCCGGGTGAACGCGCGCTCGGCCACGCCTTCGAGGCCGCGCGCCAGGCCGGCTTGCGGATTCGAGCGCGGTTCTTCGCGGACGGCGAGTTCGGCGACATCGGGACGCCGGAGGGCCTCGCGCAGGTACTGGCCATGCTGCAGAACCACGGCTACAGCCCGAACGGGAGGTGAGCCGGGGTGCCGCTCGGATTCACCTTCGTGGCGCCGGAGGCCAGAGGCTGGGGTGAGGCGGCGCTCGGCCTCCGGATCGCCCGGGAGCTGATCGGTCGCGGCCATCGGGTCACCTTCGCCGCACCCCGATCGCTCGGCCCCCTGCTCCGCTCGAGCGGCGTGCAGCCCGTTGCCCTGAACGAGCGGAGGCAGCGGCTCTCCAAAGTCGTCCCCAGGCTCCTGACGCGCTCGAGCGCCGACGCCCTCGTGCTGGTGGACGCGGCGACCTGGTCCTGGCGACCACCCGCTGAGCGGGCCTTCCTGCGCCGGCTCGACCTGCCGGTAATCGCGCTGGATGTCTGGGACATCGGGGAGCCGGGGTTCAGGTGGGACTTCAGCGACTCGGTTCCCGTCCGGCCGGACCCGGTGCCGGCGCAGCTGCGGCTCCTCCCAGTACCCTTCCTCAGGCCGTCCGCCGGCAAGGGGAGCTATGATGCGCTGCCCCGGCTCACCCTCACCTCACGGTCAGGCCGCCGGGCCTGCCGCGACGCCTTCGGAATCGCCGCTCGCGAACGCCTGATCCTGCTCACCTCGGCTCGCTGGCAGGGCGGAGCTCAACCCAGTGTGCAGGCGAAGCGGCTGGCTTATCTCCTCCCATGGCTCGCCGCAGGCCTGGTGGGACGCGCCGGAGGCGGCGTGCGGGTGCTGCACGTAGGACCCGAGCCCTGGTCCCCCTTCCGGGCCGTGCTCGGAAGGAGATATCGCTGGAGTCCGCAGCTTGCGCCCGCGGCGTTCGAGAGCGCCCTGCGAGCCGCGGACCTCCTGCTGAGCTTCAATGCCGCCGGAACGGCGAGCTCTTCTGCGATCGCTCTGGGCATCCCGGTCCTCACCGGAATCAACTCGAACGCCTCCGGCTCGATGGACCAGGCGCTCGGGGAACTCGGAGCCGATTGCTCCCCTTTGCTCAGGGCCTGGCTTCGACACGCGGTTCCGCTGTACCCGTTCGCCATGTGGCCGCTCGGCCTGCACCGGGTGATGCTGCGCGCGCTTGCCAGAAACCCCTACCGTCAGCTGATCAACCCGACTGAGATTCTGCAGGAAGACCGGTTCGTGGCGCGCCTCCGGGAGTTGCTGTATGATATCGGAACCAGGCGCGCCTCATCCGAAGCCCAGGCCGGCTATCGGCAGCGGGTAGGCCGATTGCCGCGCGCGGCTGATCTCATAACCAGTTTCCTGGACTGAGCGGCCCAGATCCGCTGGACCTGTCTCCACCCGCACCGAGGGGATCAAACTCCATGGCGAAGAAAGCATCGCGCCGCAGCAAGGCCGTCAAGGTCAGGAAGTCGGCAACGCCGGGCCAGAAGGAAAAGGCGCTGGTTCGTGATCTCGAGGCGCGTAGCGACATGGTCAAGGGCGGCCTGGGCACCAGCAAGAGAAGCGGGTACATCTGAGGTCTGATGCGGATCGGGCTGCTCGGCGCCTGGTCGATCAACAACACCGGAGACAACATCCTCGCCTGGGCGGCGCGACAGGCGATAGCGACCCGATTGCCGCAGGCGGAACTGCCAGCGTTTGCGCCCGAGTTTCCGGGACCCGTCTGGGGTCATGATTTCGGGGGGCGGGGCGCCGGTCCCATCCGGGCCATCCCGCCTCAGGGGACGGCCGGGTGGACCAGGGGCCTTGACGGCGTTGTGATCGGGGGTGGAGGCCTCGTGAGCTTCCACCCCTGGTTTCGTTGCTTCCAGCCCGGGGCACGCTGGCCGGCCAGGATCCGCGCCGTGTGGAACGCGGTCGGCTCCCAGAACACCGCCTGGTATCTCGCCACCCGCGAGGAGCGCAGGCGGCTGGTCGCCTGCTGCGAGAGACTGGCGTACCTGAGCGTGCGGAGCCGTTCCACGGCGAGGCTCCTCGAGCGCTGTGGCTACCGCGGCAGAGTCCGCGTGGTTCCAGACCCGACCCTGGGTGTCGACCTTCCGGGCGAGGACCGTACCGAGGCGATCCTCCAGCGGGCGGGCGCAGAATCGGGGGAGCCGCTGATCGGGGTGTCGGTCGGGAATGCGATTGGCGATGGCGCGACCGCATCCTTCCATGACCGGCTGGCCGCCGCCATCCGTGCCCTCCGGATCCGGGCCCTGGTCTTTCCCTTTGGCCAGGTCTATGGGGACGGTCGCCACCAGCGGGCCATGGCGGCCCGTTTGCCCGGCAGCCTGATGCTTCGGGGACGCATCGGGCCGTTCGATCGCTGGCGCCTGATCGGGCGGATGCGGCTCTACGTCGGGTGTCGCTTCCACGCTGTACTCGCCGCCTATGCGCAGAATGTCCCGTTTCTGGCGGTCGACGAGTACCTGAGCGACGAGATCGCGACGAGCAAGATCCGCGAGCTGTGCAGCGAGTACGACCTCGAGGCGCACTGGACCTGCCCGTACCTGCCGGTCGACCCGGCTGTGAAACTCATCCGCATCGCGGCCGCCCGCTCCTCGTTCGCTGCCGCCGTGGCGGCGCACCGCCAGCGCCTGGAGCGCCACTACGACGCGCTGGTGGCGGCGCTGACGGAATCCTGAGTCGTTGACCCGGCGGCCGGCGCAGCCATCTCGCGCGGCCGGGAGGCCGCTACGTCGGGATGTACAGGAAGTTGGTGGTGACGGCGGCGGAGCGCCCGATGTGCCCGTACGACTTCGTGGGCGTTTGGGATCGCGGTCCGTTGCCGGTTGGGTCGACGAGTCTCGCCCGGTCACCTCCCCGGTTCGGCCCGCCACCGGAGCCGCGAGCGCCTCGAGGGGTCGAGTACGATCAGTTCCGGAGCGCCCCGGAGAAGGCCGGTAGCGCCGAGTGCGCGCGAGGCCTGCTCCGCAGCGGGACGGAAGCCTCGATCGAGCATGGCGTCGTCCCGGAGGATCCCCAGCCACACCAGGTAGGGCCCGTCGGTTCGTACCGGGAGCTGGGGAAAGTTGTTGGCGACGTCCAGGGTGACCAGCACACCGGCTTCCCGCGCACCTGCCGTCCGGTATCGGGCAAAGGCCTTCTCCGCTTCGGGCAACAGGGCGTCGATCCCGTTCTGGGCGACCGCAAAGATCTGAACGACGATCACCCCATGAGCACCGCCCGCCTCGGAGACGGGATCCACCGCGGGGAGGATGGAAACCGCATGCTCAGGCGTCAGCGCCTGGAGCAGCAGGACATTGTCGGAATCGAGAATCAGGTCGTTGAGGGTCTGTTTGTGTTCCTTCCACAATGGTCCGTAGTAGAAAGCCGCGTTCACCGTGGCGCGGGCGTCCAGGGTATGGAATCCCCGGATCCAGGTGAACCCTCCGGGATGATCGCGCTCGAAGAACGCACCGGCGGCGATGGCTCCCAACTGCTCGAACGCCTCGGGAAACCAGCTCTCGAAGTACTGGGCGAAATGCTCACGCTCACCGTCCCGGATGGTGTAGCGGCGGAGCTCGACGACCGGGAAGTCCCCCAGTGCGGCCACCCCCATGGCAGCGGGGCCGGGCGCGGCTGGACCGCGCTGCGCCAGGGCCGCTCCGGAGACGCCAGCGAAGCAGGCGAGTCCCGGAAGCAGCCGCCGGGCGGCCATCGCGCCGCGTCTTTCGGCGGTCACTGTCCTTCTCGCGAGAGGGTCATGACCCAGTTGGTCTCCCAGGACTCCCCGCCGTCGCCGGAGAAGGCCTGCTCCCACCGCGGCGCCCCCTCGTGGTTCTTGAACCAGCGAAACCGGCACAGCACCTTGCGGCCATCTACCTCCTCGTCTCCGAAAAACTCAGCGACCTGCCCCTTGAAGCTTCCCACCATGGGTGGCAGCAGGGTACCGGGGCGAACGTTGTCCGCCCAGTAGATGGACCATGCCCCGCTGGCCGGATCGAACAGCCTCAGGGTGATCCCTTCGAGCGCCGTGCCGTCCCGGTTGGCAGAATAGCGGTCGAGATTGCCCAGGCCGTTCAGCAGCGGAATCACCTGCATGTGGGCCTCGAAGTCGGTCCATTCGGTCGAACCGCGGAGCCGGCCCTTGAGATAGTGATTGCGGACCCTCCAGGAGCCGAACAGGAAATCAAAATCGCCCACGGTGGCCGGCGCGATGGCGGCTTGTGTCATGGAATGTTGGCCGATGAAGAGAATGAGAATGGCGATCGACCGCCGCGCCGTGGAGGCCGACGAGTCTCGGCGGAGACGCCCTCGGGATTCCGGCCCCCAAGCTATAGATTGTAGTGGTTGGCTCCAATAACCACTCTGAACCCGTTCCGCATAGCCACTTTATCTCGCATGAAACGGGTATCTGCCAGCATCTTCCCACCCATCGCGATCGACCGGACGACGGCGTATCCGATCTACCGCCAGCTGTACCACTGGTTCCGGCAGGCCATCGTGAGCGGCCGACTGCGGCCGGGGCAGCGCGTTCCATCGACACGGGCCCTGGCCGCCGAGCTCAAGATCTCGCGGCTCCCGGTGCTCAACGCCTTCGAGCAGCTCCACGCCGAGGGCTTTCTGGAGACGCTGGTGGGGTCCGGGACCCTGGTTTCGCGCGCCGTTCCAGGCCAGCCATGGGCCCGCGCCGTCGGCGGGCGGAGTCTTTCGGCGGCTCCCGGCTCGTCCAGGATGACGGCGACTGCGGCAACCATGGCGGTACCGCCATCCTGGTCGACCACGCTCGGTCCGTTCCGGGTGAGCTGGCCCGCGCTGGATCATTTTCCGATCCGCATCTGGTCCCGGATCCTGGCGCGGCACGCGCGCACGCCGCCCGAAGAGACGCTGGCTTACGGCGACCCGATGGGATTCCTCCCCTTCCGCCAGGCCGTCGCGGAGTACCTCGGCGCTGCGCGCGGAGTACGGTGTGATGTCTCCCAGGTGATGGTAGTGGCCGGTTCACAACAGGGTCTGCAACTCGCCGCCCGGATTCTCCTCGCTCCCGGCAACCGGGTCTGGATGGAGGAACCCGGCTATCCCGGTGCGCACCAGGCGCTGAGCGCCGCGGGCGCCCGCATGGTGCCGGTTCCCCTGGATCACGAAGGCCTCAAGGTCGAGGAAGGAATCCGCCACGCACGCGACGCGCGCGCGGTCTATCTCACACCCTCTCATCAGTACCCGCTGGGCGCCACGATGAGCGCCGCCCGGCGGCTCGAGCTGCTGCAGTGGGCCGCCGGCGCGAAGGCGTGGGTCATCGAGGACGACTATGACAGCGAGTACCGCTTCGGAGCCCGGCCCGTCGCGGCGCTCCAGGGACTGGACACGCATGACCGCGTCATCTACGTCGGCACTCTGAGCAAGGTCCTGTTTCCCGCGCTCCGGGTCGGATACCTGGTTCTCCCAGCGGGCCTGGTGCCGGCCTTTGTCGCGGCGCGCGAGGCGGCCGACATTTTCTCGCCCACGCTGTACCAGGCGGCCCTCACCGACTTCCTCAGGGAGGGTCACTTCGCCCGGCACCTGCGCCGGATGCGGGCGTTGTACTTGGAGCGGCGCGAAGCGCTGACGGCCGCCATCGCGGAGCAGCTGGGCGGCGACCTGGAGGTCGTCGGTTCCGAGGCCGGGATGCATCTCACCTGCCTGCTCCAGCCGGGAATCGACGACCGTGCCGTCTCCGAGCAGGCCGCACGACACGGCCTCTCCGTCATGCCGCTCTCCTTCTGTCGCCTGCACCCGGACGCCAGGGGCGGCCTGATTCTCGGCTATGGCGGCTCCACCCCGCGACAGCTGGAGGACGGGGTTCACCGGCTTCGGCTGAGCCTGCACCAGGTCGGCCGGAGTGTCCCGCCTCGGCGCCGGACCTCAGCGAGATAACTCACGCGACTCACGCCAATGCTCCGATGACCACTCCTCCCTCCCCCTTTCCTCACGGCCAGGTCTACCTGGACGACCTCCATCTCGGCTATCGCTTTGTCACCCGGTCATACCAGGTCACCGCCGCGGCGATCACCGGCTTCGCCCGCGAGTTCGACCCGCAGCCGTTCCACCTGGATCCTGCGGCGGCCCAGGCGAGCGTCTTTCAGGGGCTGGTAGCCAGCGGCTGGCACACCGCCTCGATCAGCATGCGTCTGCTGGTCGAGAATGGGCCACCGTTCGCGGGGGGCCTCATCGGGGTCACGGCGGAGCTCACCTGGCCGCGGCCGACACGGCCCGGCGACATCCTGCAGGTCCACGGGGAAGTGGTGGAGGTCACCCCTTCCCGCTCTCGCCCGGATCGCGGCACGGTGACCATCAGAACGGAAACCAGAAACCAGCGAAATGAGGTGGTGCAGACCTTCGTGGGGAAGCTGGTGGTACCCAGACGGGTGAAGACCTGACACGGGCCTGGGATGTATAGATTTTCGGGGGAGCAGGGAGGAGGCGGGACGTGAGACAGCCCTCCGATCTCCTCTTCCATGATGTAACACGGAGAGAGTCCATGGCTACGGCCAGCTCGCTCGATCGGGGGCGGGAGTCGTTTACCCGGATGGCGTGGGGCGATGCTTACGCCCAGTTCCGGTCCGCGGCCCGAGAAACGCCACTTCCAGCGGAAGACCTGGAGCGGCTGGGGATGACGGCGCACCTGCTTGGCCGGGAGGAAGAGAGCGCCGGCCTCCTCACCCAGGCGCACAACGAGTTTCTCAATGGGGGTGAGACGGTCCGCGCCGCCCGCGTCGCGATCTGGCTCTCGTTCAGCCTGCAGACCAAGGGTGAGCTGGCCCAGGGCAGCGGATGGATCGCCCGGGCGCGCCGGTTGCTCGAGGAGAGCGCACACGACTGCGTGGAACAGGGCTATCTGCTCGTGCCGACCGCCCTGCGGCATTTCTTCCAGGGAGACCCGGCAACGGCGCTGGCCACTTTCACCGAAGCGGTGAGGATCGGCGAACGGTTCCGCGACCGGGACCTGATCGCGATGGCCCGGAATGGCCAGGGCCGGTCCCTCATCCGGATGGGAAAGGCGGCCGAAGGCATCGCGCTGATGGACGAGGTCATGGTCGCCATCACCACCGGGGAGGTGTCCGCGATCTTCGCGGGAAACACCTATTGCAGCGTCATCGACGCGTGCCACGAGATCTACGATCTGCGCCGGGCACAGGAATGGACCGTCGCGCTCAACCGGTGGTGCGAGACGCAGCCGGACCTGGTGCCCTATCGCGGTACCTGCATGGTGCGGCGGGCCGAGATCCTGCAGCTGCACGGGGCGTGGCCCGACGCGCTGCAGGAAGCATTGCTGGCGTGCCACCGACTGGGGGAGCCGCCTGGCCAGCGCGGAGTCGGGTCTGCCCACTACCAGTTGGGTGAACTGCACCGATTGCGGGGGGACTTCGACAAGGCGGAGGAGGCCTATCGCGAAGCTGGCCAGAACGGGCGGAATCCGGAGCCGGGGCTGGCACTGCTGCGCCTTGCGCAAGGCCGAGTTGAGGCCGCGAGTCATGCGATCCGTCGCGCGATGGACGAGGCGCAGGACCAGCGCGCCCGGTCACGACTCTTGCCGGCGTATGTGGAGATCACCCTGGCGGCGGGGGATGTTGCCGCGGCGAGGGCGGCCGCGCTCGAGCTGACCGCGATCGCACGCGATCTCGACGCACCGTTCCTCCATGCGGCATCGGCCCAGGCGATCGGCTCGGTATCGCTCGCCGAGGGAGACTTTCGCGCGGCCTTGCATGCGCTGCGGGTGGCCTCGAATGGCTGGCGCGAGCTGAGGGCACCCTATTGTGCGGCGCAGGCCGCCGTCCTTATCAGCCAGGCCTGCCGCGAGCTCGGCGACGTGGATGCGGCGGAGATGGAGCTACAGGCTGCTTGCCGGTGCTTCCAGGAGCTGGGCGCACAGCCCGACATAGCCCGGCTCAAGAGCCTCGCTCCGAAGGAAGGGTCAGTCGCCACCGGGTCGCTCACCGCCAGGGAGGTGGAGGTACTCATCCTGGTGGCCACCGGCCGCACCAACCGGGCGATATCTGCCGCCCTCGGGATCAGCGAGAAGACCGTCGCACGCCACGTGAGCAACATCTTCGCCAAGCTCGGGATCTCCAGTCGGGCGGCGGCCACCGCATACGCCTACGATCGACAGCTGGTCACACCCCGTACATAGAAATACCCACGTCAAGCAGCGTCCGCGCAGTGGCTGATTTGTCCGATGCGGCCACGGCTCCCGCTTCCTATCATGTCCCTCACAGATGGTCGGGTCATTCACTTGTGAGGGAGCGGCGCATTATGAGCAAGCCGGAGCGGTTTCAGGTGGTAGTCGTTGGAGGTGGCCAGGCGGGGCTCACAGTTGGGTACTACCTGGCCCGGCTGGGAGTGTCGTTCGTGATTCTCGATGCCAGCCGGCGGATCGGTGACTCCTGGCGGAAACGATGGGATTCTCTCCGGCTGTTCAGCCCGGCGCGGTATGACGGGCTTCCCGGGTTTCCGTTTCCGGCAAAGGTCCGCTCCTGGCCTACAAAGGACCAGATGGGTGACTACCTCGAGGCCTACGCGCAGCGCTTCGCACTCCCGGTCCGCTCAGGGATGACGGCGACTCGGCTCACGAAACACGCCAGCGGGTTCGTAGTGGAAGCCGGTGACCGGCAGTTCGAGGCGGAGCAGGTGGTCGTAGCCATGAGCGGGTATCAGACACCGCGGATTCCCGAGTTCGCGGGCGCGCTCGATCCCGGGATCGTCCAGCTGCACTCCAGCGAATACCGAAATCCCGCCCAGCTCCAGCCGGGTGGAGTACTGGTCGTGGGCGCCGGCAACTCGGGGGCAGATATCGCCGTCGAGGTGGTTCGTCGCCATCCCACCTGGCTGGCGGGAAAGGAGCCTGGACACATCCCCTTCCGAATCGAGGGCATTGCCGCGCGATTCCTGCTGGTCCACCTGGTCCGATTCCTGGGTCATCATGTGCTGACTACCGATACACCCATGGGCCGGAAGATGCGCGCGAAGCGCCTGCACGCTGGGACCCCGCTGGTCCGCGTCAAGCCACAGGACCTGCACCGATTGGGGATCCAGCGGGTTCCCCGGGTTACCGGCGTGCGGGACGGACACCCCGAGCTGGAGGACGGACGCGTACTGGATATCCGCAACGTGATCTGGTGCACCGGATTCCGCGCCAATACTTCCTGGATCGAGCTCCCGGTCTTCGACCAGCACGGGGATCCCCTCCACCGCCGGGGTGTGGTGGCGCGGCAGCCCGGTCTCTACTTCGTGGGGCTCCACTTCCTCTATAGCATGACCTCGGCAACCATCAATGGCGTTCCCAGGGATGCGGAGTTTGTGGTCAAGGCTATCGCGGCCCGGCGGGCAAGCGCTGGTCCGGGTGAGTCCCGACCCACGGTGAAAGGAGAGCGCGCAATGGCCTCCACGCCCTGATGGAGACCAGAACCCTGGGGAGAAGCGGGCTGACGGTGCCGGTCGTGGGTCTCGGGACCTGGCGCACGCTCGATGTGCGAGGCGCGCCGGCGGAGCGGAACGCCCGCGCGGTGGTCGACCAGGCGCTGTCCGCCGGGACTCGCCTAATCGACACCTCGCCCATGTACGGTGAGGCTGAACGGGTCCTCGGCGAGGCGCTCCGGGGACGCCGCCGGGAAGTCATCGTCGCGACCAAGATCTGGGCCTCGTCGGCCCGGGAAGGGCGCACCCAGGCGGAACGTGCCCTGGGCTGGTTCGGTGGCTTCGTCGACCTCTATCAAGTGCACAATCTGCTGAACTGGCGGGCACAGCTCTCTCTGCTGGAGGCACTTCGGCAGGAGGCCAAGGTCGGCGGCATCGGCGCCACGCACTATAGCGCCGGTGCACTCGGTGAGCTGGCCACCGTGATGCGCACCGGTCGCATCGATGCCATTCAGGTGCCGTACAATCCGCTGGAACGAGAGATCGAGCGCGAGGTCCTGCCGATCGCTGCGGGGCTTGGACTCGGGGTGGTACTCATGCGGCCCTTTGCGGAAGGCGAACTCACCCGCAGAAGCCCATCGGCCGCGAGTCTTGCTCCCTTGGCCCAGTTCGGGGTTCGGACTTGGGCCCAGGCCCTGATCAAATGGGGACTGAGCGACCCTCGCTGCCACGTGGCCATCCCCGCCACCTCCAGGCCCGATCGGGTCGCGGAGAACGCAGCCGCGGGGGTACCGCCGTGGTTCGGCCCCGAGGAACGACGGTACGTCCTGCGGCTGGCCACCGACCGAGCGTGACGGCAGCGAAGAGCGCGCCCCTCTTGACGAATCCCCGCCGGCATTGTATTTAACCTACAGGTTACTTAACCGATTGGTTTAGCTAATGACGCCAGACCATCTCAGCACCACTCTCTCGGCCCTCGCCGATCCGACGCGCCGCGCCATCCTGGCCCGGCTGGCCAAGGGGGAACGCACTGTGACGGAGCTGGCCGAGCCGTTCGACATGAGTCTGCCCGCGGTGTCCAAGCACCTCAAGGTGCTGGAGAGTGCCGGCCTGATCGCGCGGGGTCGGGAGGCCCAGTGGCGGCCCTGCCGCCTGGAGGCGAGGCCGCTCAGGGAGGTGGCCGACTGGGTGGAGCAATATCGCCAGTTCTGGGAAGAGAGCTTTGACCGACTGGACGAATACCTGCAGGATCTACAACGCAAGGACAAGGAGAAGAAACATGGCCGCGCCAAGTAGTTCCCTCATGTCGCTCACCCTCCCGTCCGACCGGGAAATCCTCCTGACCCGCACCTTCGATGCCCCCAGGCGTCTGGTGTTCGACGCCATGACCCGTGCGGAGCACCTCCGGCGCTGGTGGGGACCGAGAGGGCATACCATGACGGTCTGCGAGGTCGACAACCGCCAGGGCGGGGCATACCGGTTCGTGCTGCGTACGGCGGACGGGATGGACTGCCCCTTCAAGGGAGTGTATCGCGAGCTGGCACCACCCGAGCGGATCGTGCTCACCCAGATCTTCGATGTAGAACCGTATTCCCGGTCCGAGGCGGTCGTCACGATCGTCCTCACGGAGCAGGGCGGCCGGACCACCCTGCGGGCAACCATGCGGTTCCAGTCGGTCGAGGA
>Ga0153915_10002598_pt1 | contig 16456 bp, 17 predicted proteins | sample Opewatmetagenome_2_FD_107003 | JGI IMG/M metagenome (GOLD analysis project Ga0153915, IMG submission 107003) | Freshwater wetland microbial communities from Ohio, USA - Open water 3 Core 3 Depth 3 metaG | ecosystem: Environmental > Aquatic > Freshwater > Wetlands | place: USA: Ohio, Lake Erie...
CGGACGCCGGGACTCGGGCGGATTCCGCTGCTGAACTGGCTGTTCAAACGCGACTTCTCCCAGGACGAGAGTCGCGAGCTGTTGATCTTCATCACGCCGCGCATCATCAAGAGCTAGCGGCAGGACTTTATGAAGGCTATGCGAATCGTCTCTCGCGCTCTTACGGCCGCCGCGCTGATTGCGGCGACGACATCCTGCGGCAACGTCGTGCGCAGCAGCCGCGCGCCCGTGATCCTCGTCGTCGACTCGCTGGCCGGCATTCGCGGTGCCGCGACGCTGGGCCAGGCCACGTCGAACCTCGTGTCCGATGTGATCACGATCGTCACGACCGGGGGAACCTGCACCACGACGACTCCGTGTCCCACCGTCTTCGGCGACACGGGGCAGGTCGTGCTGCACATCGTCCTGAAAGACATCGGGCTTCCCGGCACGACGCCGGCCCCCAGCACGAACAACGAAGTGACGGTGAATCGCATTCACGTCTCGTATCGCCGCACCGACGGACGGAATCAGGAAGGCGTCGACGTGCCGTACGGGTTCGATACCGCGTCGACGGCGACCATCACGGGCACCGGCACGGTCACGATGGGATTCCCCCTGGTGCGGGTGCAGGCCAAGCAGGAAGCACCGCTCATCGCGCTGCGTACGAACGGCCAGGTGCTTTCGATGATCGGCGACGTCACGTTCTTCGGGCAGGACGTCGTCGGAAACGCCGTCTCGGCCACCGGCTCCATCAATATTGATTTCGGCAACTTCGGGGATCAGTAACGATCATGCGGAAGCTTCTTCCCTTCGCCACCACGCTTGCGTTCCTCGTGAGCGCAGCCTGTACGGTTCATCAGTCGGACGTGCCAAGCGTGTCAGGTCCATCAGGGTTGGCGCTTTCCTTAAAACTGCAGGCGACTCCTGACATGCTGGTTCAGGACGGCTCGCAGTTTTCGAAGATCGCCGTTTCAGCCTTTAATGCCGGGGGACAGCCGATCGCGGTGAATGTGCACCTTGATGTCTCTGTGAACGGGGGCGTGCAGGACTATGGAACGCTCTCGGCGCACTCGGTCATGACCGGAACTGACGCCGCAAACCCCACGATTGTGACTTACGTTCCGCCGGCGGCGGCCACCGGCGTGAGCAACACCGTGACGATCTTGGGCAAACTTATCGCGTCAGATGCCTCGGCTTCGAGCGCCCAACAGGTACTCATTACGATCGTGCCAGTCACACTTCAGGCGCCGCCGACTTCATCGACGCCGGTTGCGGCCCCGACCGCGAAGTTCACGTTCTCGCCGACGTCGCCCGGCACTAACCAAGATGTGTTCTTCAATGCGACGTCATCGACCGCGGCGGCGGGCCACAGGGTCGCTTCGTACGCTTGGGACTTCGGCGACGGAAGCACTGGATCGGGGTCGACGCCGAGTCATGCATTCGCGCGCTCAGGTACGTTCACGGTGACCTTGGTCGTCACCGATGATCTTGGCCAGACAGGGAACGTCACATCGACGGTGACTGTGTCGTCCACCTCGTCACAAATCGTCGCGGACTTCGTGTTCTCGCCCACTGACCCGAGCACGGGGGCGCTGGTGTTCTTTGACGCGACGCCGTCGAGCAGTCCCTCGCTGCCGCTCAGCTATGCTTGGGATTTTGGAGACGGGGGAACGTGCACGAACGCTGGCGTTGGGTGCGGCGCCGGGACGCCCAAGAACCCACAGCACTCATACGCAGCGCCAACGCATACTTGGGTCGTCCGGCTGACGGTCACCGATGCTGCGGGAAGATCAGCCTCCACGACGAAGAACGTCACCACAAAGTAAGCCGCGACGGTGAGTGATAGCTCTCGCCTCGACGATCTGCGACGACGGGTCCAGCAGGACCCGTCGTCCATCGCATTCGCGCAACTCGCCGAAGAGTACCGCCGGGCCGCGATGTTCCAGGAAGCCGTGGACGTGTGCCGGGCGGGCCTCGAGGTTCATCCTTCGTATCTTTCCGCCCGCGTGACGCTTGGCCGCGCGCTCATCGAACTCCAGCAGCTCGATGAGGCGCAGCAGGAACTCGAGCACGTGCTCCAGAGCGCTCCTGAGAATCTCGCGGCGATTCGCGGGCTCGCCGATGTCTACCATCGCCAGGGTGCGCTTGCGGAAGCGCTCGCACAGTACCGCGCGGCGCTTGCGATCGCGCGGCACGATCCGGACCTCGAGCAGACCGTTGCCGACCTCGCTCGCCAGGTCGAACCGAAGCCGCCCGCGCCCGACGGCCTGTCCTTCGAGCAGGCAGCGAGGGAGTTCCTGATTCATGCCCCCGCGCCTCCGCCTCCGCCGCCGGTTCCCCCAGTAGACGCGGAACGGGTTCACGCCGTCGCCACCGTCGCCGCCCTCGAACAATTCCTGACCGCCGTCCATGTCGCACGCGCCGAGCGCCGCGCTTAAGCGCCGGCACGATGCCGTTCGCGACGCCTGTGCCCGCGCCGGTGTCGACGCGCTGGTGGTCACGTCGCGATCGAACATCCTGTACCTGACGAACTTCACGGGCAGCTCCGCGATCGTCGTGCTGACGCCGGATCGCGTCCAGTTCGTGACCGATTTCCGCTACGTGACGGCCGTCGAAGGCCTGCAGCAGTCGGCTCAGGCATGTCCGGACCTGCACCTGACGGTGGTCGAAGGTTCGTACGACGCGACACTCGCAAAGCTCCTCGTCTCGCTCGGCCTCCCGCGTGTGGCATTCGAGGCCGCGAACGTCACGGTGAGCCGCCATAACTGGCTGACAGCGACGCTGGCGCAGACCGCCGGTGCGCCGCAACTGGTCCCGGTGGAGCAGACCGTCGAGCGAATCCGCGTTCGGAAAGACGAGTACGAGTTGTCGATGCTCCGCGAATCGGCGCGGCGGCTTTCCGAGGTCGCACGGGGCGTCTTCAGCGAAGTTCGCGCGGGCCGGACAGAACGGGAAGTGGCGCTGGCCATTGACGGACGCATCCTGGCGGCGGGGTTCGAGCACACGGCGTTCGACACAATTGTCGCGAGCGGACCCAATGCGGCGCTGCCGCACGCGCATCCCGGCGAGCGAAGGCTAGGCGAAAATGAGCTGGTGGTGCTGGACTTCGGAGGGGTCTACCGCTCATACTGCTCCGACCTGACGCGGACTGTAGTGGTCGGTACGGCATCCGCACGGGCCCGCGAAGTCTATGCGGCTGTACTGGAAGCGCACGATTGCGCTATTCGGGCTGTCGCACCCGGACGCTCGCGTTTCGCCATCGACTCGGCCGCTCGCGACGTGCTGACGGCCCGGGGACTGGGCGAGGCGTTCGGTCACGGGACAGGGCACGGGCTCGGGATCGATATCCACGAGGATCCCAAGGTCACCCGGCGGTCCGGCGAGGCGGCGGGCGCAAGCGACGACGAACTGGTGGACGCCGGCATGGTGTTCACGATTGAACCGGGCGCCTATCTGCCAGGCTGGGGTGGCGTTCGAATCGAGGACGACGTGCTTGTCACGCAGCACGGCGTCGAAGTGCTCACGAGCGTGACGACGGACCTACTCGAACTGTGAATCTCGACGACGTGAGAGAAATCCTCGCGCTGATGCGCGAGAACGGGCTCTCTGAATTTGAAATCGAACGCGACGGGCTGAAGCTGCGCCTGCGCAAGGACGCGGCGGGAACCGTTGCCGCCGCGCCGGCGAGTGCGGTCGCGGGTGTTCCGGCCACCGCCGCGCCGGCGCTCGCCCCGGCCGGGGCCGTGGCGGCCCCCGTGGCGCCCGTGGCCCCGGGTGCGGCCGAAGTTGAGCTCGCCGTGGTGAAGTCGCCGATTGTCGGCACGTTCTATCGATCGCCGGAGCCCGGCGCGTCGTCGTTCGTCGAAATCGGGACGACGGTGAAAAAGGGCCAGGTGCTCTGCATCATCGAGGCGATGAAGCTGATGAACGAGATCGACTCGGAGTTCGACGGCGAAATCGTCAACATCTACGTCGAGAACGGCCAGCCGGTGCAGTACGGCGAGCGGCTGTTCGCGATCAGGACCGCGTGAGAAGGACTGATGTAGTGCGGACCTTCAGGTCCGCCGAGACAGGCAGGCCTGAAGGCCTGCACTACACGCGATATGTTTAAGAAGATTCTCATAGCCAATCGTGGCGAAGTCGCGCTCCGCATCATCTATGCGTGCAAGGAGCTCGGCATCAAGACGGTGGCGGTCTATTCCGAGGCCGACGAGAACTCGCTGCACGTCAAATTTGCCGACGAGGACGTCTGCATCGGTCCGGCGCGCAGCGCGGACAGCTACCTGAACGTGCCTGCCGTCATCAGCGCCGCCGAAGTCACCGGCGCCGACGCGATTCATCCCGGTTACGGCTTCCTGTCCGAGAGCGCGTATCTCGCCGAAGTCTGCGCGGCCTGCCACATCAAGTTCATCGGCCCCGACCCGCAGGTGATCCGGCTGATGGCCGACAAGGCGCGCGCGCGCCGCGTGATGCGCAAGGCGGGCGTGCCCATCCTTCCCGGCAGCGACGGTCCGATCGAGAGCGAAGAGAAGGCGCTCAAGGTCGCGAAGGACATCGGCTATCCGGTGATCATCAAGGCGACGGCCGGCGGCGGCGGACGCGGCATGCGCGTCGTCCGCAATGCGGGAGAGCTGCCGCACGCGTTCAAGACGGCGCAGCGCGAGGCCGAGGCCGCGTTCGGCGTCGGGGACGTGTACATCGAGAAGTACGTCGAATCGCCGCGCCACATCGAGTTCCAGATCCTCGGCGATCAGCACGGCAGCGTCGTGCATCTCGGCGAGCGTGAATGCTCGATTCAGCGGCGGCATCAGAAGCTGCTCGAGGAATCGCCGTCGGCGGCGTTGAGCGACAAGATGCGCCGCCGGATGGGCGCGGTCGTGATCGACGCGGCGAAGGCCGTGCAGTATTCCAACGCCGGCACCTTCGAGTTCCTGATGGATCCGGGCGGGCGCTTCTACTTCATGGAAGCCAACACGCGGCTGCAGGTCGAGCATCCGGTCACCGAGATGGTGACGGGCATCGACATCGTGAAGGAGCAGATCCGCATCGCCGCGGGCGAGCGGCTGTCGTTCAAGCAGAGCGACGTCACCTTCACCGGCCATTCGATCGAGTGCCGCGTCAACGCCGAAGATCCCGACACGTTCGTGCCGTCTCCCGGCGTCATCCACGCCTTCAGCGTGCCGGGAGGTCCCGGCGTCCGCGTCGAGACGTTCGCGCACTCGGAGTGCACCGTCTCGCCGTACTACGACTCGATGATCGCCAAGATCATCGTGCACGGGCGCGATCGGCAGGAAGCCATCGCGCGCATGCGCCGCACGCTCGAGATGACCGTCGTCGACGGCATCAAGACCAGCATCCCGATGCACCTGAAGATTCTTGCCGACAAGGATTTCATCGCCGGCAAGCTGAGCACGCACTTCATGGAGCGCTTCGCGTCACGCCCCGCGTCCGGCCGCTTCGCCGAGGCCGTCTAGTACGTCTCTTTCGCGCCTCAACGCCATTCTTGATGACGATGCGGCCGCCCGCGCAGGGTGGAGCATCCTCGACCTGGCCGCCGCGTATCTCGAGGGCGGCGCGACGTTTCTTCAGCTCCGGGCAAAGCAGCGTTCGAGCGCGTGGCTGCTCGACACCGCCGACGCGCTGGTGGCGATGGCGAAGGGCAGCGGCGCGCGGATCATCGTGAACGATCGCGCCGACGTGGCGCGCCTCGCCGATGCCGCCGGCGTGCATGTGGGCCAGGAGGATCTCGCGCCCGAGGCCGTGCGACGGCTGATCGGTCCCGATCGCCTCATCGGCTTCTCCACGCATTCAACGGCGCAGCTCGACCTCGCCGTCCAGCAGCCGATCGACTACGTCGCGGTCGGCCCCGTCTTCGGCACGGCGTCGAAAGACACCGGCTACGAGGCCGTCGGGCTGCGGCTGGTCGAGGAGGCGGCGAAGCGCGCGGCGCCGCGCGGCCTGCCCGTGGTGGCCATTGGCGGCATCACGCTCGAGCGCGCAGCGGATGTGATTCGCGCCGGCGCGAGCTCGGTCGCGGTCATCTCCGATCTTCTGGCGACGGGCGATCCGCGCGCGCGTGTGAGTCAGTATCTCGACAGATTGTCGGGAGTCCGGGGGGGTATAATCCGCGCACATGGCGAGCCACCTTTTCGCGACCAAACCGCTCAAGCAGCTGCTCGAGGAAATGAACGGTGAATCGCGCCTCCGGCGCGTGCTCGGTCCGGTGCAGCTGACGTCGCTCGGCGTCGGCGCGGTCATCGGGACCGGCATCTTCATTCTCACGGGCCAGGCGGCGCACGACAAAGCCGGGCCCGCGCTGATTCTGTCGTTCGTGGTCTCCGGAGTGGCGTGTGTGTTCGCCGCGCTCTGCTACGCGGAATTCGCGTCGATGGCGCCGGTCGCGGGATCGGCGTACACGTACGCGTATGCGACGCTCGGCGAGCTCTTCGCGTGGATCATCGGCTGGGACCTGATCCTCGAGTACGCGGTCGCGTCGGGCGTCGTCGCGCACGGATGGTCCGCGCACTTCCAGGAGCTCATACGTTTATTCAACTGGACGGTGCCACACGTCTTGTCCACGGCGCCCGTGGACTATCAGCCGGAGCTCGGACGGATCGTGTCGACGGGCGCGTACTTCGATCTGCCGGCGATCATCATCACGACGATCGTCACGATCATCCTCGTGAAGGGCATTCAGGAAAGCGCGAGCATCAACACCGCGATTGTCGTGGTGAAGGTCGCGATCGTGCTGTTTGTGATCGCGGTCGGCGCGTTCTACGTCAACACGCACAACTGGACCGACAACTTCGCGCCCTACGGGCTCACCGGCGTGAGCTTCTTCGGCAAGACGATCCTGGGACAGACGGGCGCGGGGGGCGAGCCGCTCGGCATGTTTGCCGGCGCGGCGATCATCTTCTTCGCGTACATCGGGTTCGATTCCGTGTCGACGCACGCTGAAGAAGCGAAGCGTCCCGCGCGGGATGTGCCGATCGGCATCATCGCGAGCCTGGTGCTCTGCACCGTCCTCTATATCGCGGTGTCGGCCGTGCTGACGGGAATGGTGCCCTACCATGAAATTGCCGTGGATGCGCCGGTGGTCGACGCGTTCCGCCGTCACGGACTGACGACGGCGCAGTACCTCGTTGCGGCCGGCGCGCTTGCGGGCATCACGTCGGTGCTGCTGGTGATGATGCTGAGCCAGCCGCGCGTGCTGCTCGCGATGGCGCGGGACGGCCTGCTGCCCAAGGGATTCTTCGGCGACATCCACGACAAGTTCAGGACGCCGTGGAAGTCCACGATCCTGACAGGCGTGTTCGTCGCGATCCTGGCGGCGTTCCTTCCGCTTCGAATTCTGGCGGAGATGACCAACATCGGAACGCTGCTCGCATTCGTCATCGTCTGCGCGGCCGTGCTCATCATGCGCAGGACGAATCCGGACGCGGAGCGGCCGTTCCGCGTGCCGCTCTATCCGCTGACGCCGGTGCTCGGCATCCTGACCTGCCTGCTGCTGATGTTCTCGCTGCCCGCGGAGAACTGGTACCGGCTGATCATCTGGATGGCGATTGGCTTCGCGATCTACTTCTCCTACGGCTACAAGCGAAGCCTCCTCGGCATCCACATGGCGCAGGAGGCCAGCGCGAGGGGAGCCGGCGATCGCCGCGGCTAACGGGCGGGCCCAGGGGCCGGCGTTCGCGGTTGCACTCCTCGTGCTCATCGTGCTCGGCGGAGCCGCCGGGTACAGCCTGATCGAAGGCTGGGGGTTCGAACAGGCTCTCTATCGCACGATTCTGGCGGTGACGACGGTCGAGTCGCCCGCGCCGGCGTCGACCGCCGGCCGGGTCTTCACCGTCGTGCTGCTCTTCGCCGGAGTCGGCGCCGCGCTCTACACGTTTACACTGCTGGCGACGGTCGTCGTCGAGGGCGGCCTGCCGAAGCGGATCGAGCGACGGCGCCGCGCGCGTATGCTGGAGAACCTGAAGGACCATTTCATCCTGTGCGGCTACGGTCGCATCGGCCGCATCATCGCGCGGCAGCTGCTGCGCCAATCGGTGCCGTTCGTGATCATCGAGCGCGACCCCGAGGCGGTCCAGGCGGCCATGGAGGACGGCGCGCTTGCCGTCGAAGCCGATGCGAGCCGCGAGGAAGTATTGCGGCGCGTCGGCATCGAACGGGCCCGCGGCCTGATTGCCGCGGTCGGCACCGACGCCGAGAATGTCTACGCCGTGCTGAGCGCGCGTGTCATGCGTCCCGACCTCTTCATCGTCGGCCGCGCCGAGACCGAGGACGCGACGGTCAAGCTCAAACGCGCCGGCGCGAGCCGCGTCGTCTCGCCGTACGAGATCGGCGGATTGCAGATTGCGCAGACGGCGCTGCGGCCGGCGGTCGTCGACTTCTTCGAGCTGGCGACCAGCTCTGATAATCTGGAACTCGCGATGGAGGAGATCACGGTCGGCGAGGCGTCGAGCCTCGCGAGGCAATCGATTCTCGATGCCAATCTCCGCCAGCGCTTCGGTGTCATCGTCGTGGGCATCCAGCGCCCCGACCTGCGGATGGAATTCAACCCTGACCCGGATGTGGTCATCGGCGGCGGCGATAAGCTCGTGGTCCTCGGCCGGCCCGATTCACTGAAACGGCTTGAAACGGAGGCGGGAGGACATGCCGGCGAGATTGCTTGATGGTGTTGCAGTTGCCAATCAGATTCGATCGGAGGTGGCGCCGGCGGTCGCGGCGTTCACAAAGAAAGCGGGCCGTCCTCCGGGCCTCGGGATCGTGCTCGTCGGCGAGAACCCGGCGTCTGAAGTCTACGTTCGCAACAAGCTGAAATCCGCCGGCGAGGCCGGCCTGTTCGCGGAGCTCACGCGGCTGCCGGCGACGGCATCGCTGGCCGATCTGCTGGCGGTCGTGGACCAGCTCAATCACAGCGACAAACACGACGGCATTCTCGTGCAGTCGCCGCTCCCGGACGCGATGGGCCGCGACGCCGAGCGCCGGGTGTTCGACGTGGTCTCGCCCGCCAAGGACGTCGACGGCTTTCATCCGACCAACGTCGGCTATCTCGTGCAGAATCGCGCCACGCTCGTCGCCTGCACGCCGTCGGGCGTGATTGAAATTCTCGAGCGCTCCGGCATCGCCATCTCCGGCGCACGCGCCATCGTCATCGGCCGGAGCGACATCGTCGGCAAGCCGATGGCGCTGCTGCTGCTGCATCGGCATGCGACGGTGACCATCGCGCACTCGAAAACCGTCGATCTTCCGAAGCTCGCCGCTGAAGCGGATATCCTCGTCGCCGCGATTGGCCGGCCCGGGTTCGTGACCAAACCGTTCGTCAAGCCCGGCGCCACAGTGATCGACGTCGGCATCAACCGGCTCGATACGAAGGCGGCAGTGGAGAAGATGTTTCCGGGCGATGCCGCGCGGCTCGCGGCCTTCGAAAAGCGCGGCTCGATGATCGTCGGCGACGTGCACCCGAATGTCGTTGAAGTGGCCGGCGCCATGACGCCGGTGCCCGGCGGCGTTGGACCTCTGACGATCGCGTTGTTATTACGGAACACATTGAGAGCGGCGGAAGCGCGCGTCCGTACGTAGCGTCTGTACGTAGCGTCCGTACGTAGCGTCCGGCTTTAGCCGGACGGGTCTGGCCCATGCTCAAAATCGCCCTGACTGGCGGAGCCGCAACCGGCAAAAGCTACGTGCTCGATCAGTTCCGCCGCCACGGCGTCCCGTGTCTCGTCGCGGACGACCTCGCGCACGGCGTGACGGCCGCCGGCACCGAAGCGACCGCCGCGATCGCCGCGAGATTCGGCGCCGGGGTCATCGCTGCCGACGGCTCGGTCAGCCGGGAGGTGCTCGGCCCGATCGTCTTTGCGGACGAGGCGGCCCGCCACGAGCTCGAAGCGATCGTCCATCCAGCTGTCTACCGCGCCATCCAGGCGGGCATGCGCGCCTTCGAAACGATCGGCGGCTCATCGCTGGCCGTTGTCGAAATTCCGCTCCTCTATGAAACCGGCCACGCGAAGGACTTCGACCGCGTCATCGTCACGGCGTGTTCAGACGAGACGCAACTCGCACGGCTCGTGGGCCGGGGTCTGAGCGACACGCGCGCCCGGCAGATCGTCGCGGCCCAGATGCCAACGGCCGAGAAAGCCGCGCGGGCCGATTTCGTCATCCACACGGACGGCGCCAGGGCCGACACTGACGCTCAGGTGCGCCAGATCCTCGAAAAGCTTCTCGCCTAGACTTCGACTTCGGTGGCGTCCTGCGAGGGGGCGATCCGTTCTTCGACGAACGTGTTCCAGTCGTGGCAGTGCGGGCACTGCCACAGCAGCTCGGTGCTGCGGTACCGGCAGCGCAGACACACGTGGGGATCGAGGTAGAAGACCGCGTGCTGCGTGAGGTCGCTGTAGTGGTCGACAAGCGACGACGGGTACCGCAGCTGTCCGAGCGCGCGCCAGATCGCCTGATGGATGCTGAGCGCGTGGGGATTCTGCACCAGCGCCGCAAAGAGGAGTTCGAGCGCGTCCTGGGCGTGTCCGCCGGCCGCGAGATGCCGTGAGAGCGCCAGGCGGGCGCGCCAGTCCAGAGGATTGTCGTCAATCAGCCGCCGGCACAATTTCGTGAATCGCTCGGGTGAACCGGTGCGCACCGCAACCTCTTCGAGCCGGTCGAACGCCAGATACGCGCGGTCGGGCGCGACGCTGACCAGGCGCTCCCAGATGTCGACGGCGTCCGATTCTTTGCCTTGCGCGAGGCGCACATCCCCGAGATTCAGGTACGCCGGTATGGCGCGGGCGTTCAGATCGATCGCGTCCTCGAAGCGGCGCACCGCTTCGGCGTAGTCCTTGCGGCGCATCGCTTCGAGGCCGATCTCGTTTTCGAGAAACGCGAGAATCGACTCGTTTTTCGATTCGCCGTCCGTCAGCTTCGACAGCCGCTGCCGCGTGTCGTACGCGTCGGTCCACTGATGCTGCTCTTCGTGCAGCTTCTGCAGGTTGACGAGCGCGTAGCTGTTGTTCGGATCGAGCCGCAGCACTTCGGTGAAGGCCTCGAGCGCGCGGTCGACGAATCCGCCGCGTTTGTAGTCGAGGCCGATGCAGAGCAGCACGTACGCGTGTTCGAGCTTGCTCAGGTTCGGCCGCTGCAGCAGCCCCTGGTGCACGGTGATGGCTTTGCCGACCTGTCCCTTCTCGCGGTACAGGTTGCCGAGGATCATGTGGACTTCGAGCGCGTCGGCGTCGAGGCTTGCGGCCTTCGCAAGCTCTTCGATCGCGAGATCGATCTGGTTGCTGACCAGGAAGTTCAGGCCGAGGATGTAGTGCGGCGACTGCCGCGCCCGGCGGCGGTCGATCCACTTGCCGTCCTTGAGCTTGTACCGCTCCCACGCTTTGCCGACCGTCAGGCCGATGAGCAGGGCAATCAGCGTCGCGAGCAGCAGGGAGTAATCGCTCACGACCGGCCCTCGGTTTCATAGGCGGCGACCAGCGGATCCCACTGCTTCTGCGCGCGGAGAATCAACTCCACCATCTCACGCACGGCGCCGTCACCGCCCGGCCGTGTGCTCACGAAGTCGACGCGGGCACGCACTTCGGCGACGGCGTTCGCGGGCGCGGCCGACAGGCCGGCACGCCGCAGCACCGCGAGGTCGACGATGTCGTCGCCCATGTACGCGACCTGCCGATCGTTCAACACCATGTCGCCGACGATCTGATCGTATGTGTCGATCTTGCTCGAGACACCCTGATAAATGAGCGTGATGCCCAGTTGCGCCGCGCGCTGCGCCGTCGTCGCGGACTGGCGCGCCGACAGCAGGCCCACCGTAATGCCCGCGCGCTGTGCCCAGACGAGCGCGATGCCGTCGCGGATGTGGAAGCGCTTGCTCTCCGAGCCGTCGCCGTAAATCACCACGGCGCCGTCGGTGAGTACCCCATCGACATCAAGAAGGATCAACTTGATGTTCGCTGCCTTTGCTGAGAGGGTCGCAGCCGTCAGAACATCTCCGTTCGCCAGAGGTCGTGCAGGTGCACGATCCCGGCGACGTGGCCCGATTGGCTGTCGACGACGATGAGCGAGGTGATGTGGCGCGTTTCCATGATGTTGAGCGCCTCGGCGGCGAGCATCGTTCCCGGAACCGATATCGGGCCGCGCGTCATGACGTCGGCCGCGGTGAGGCCGCGCACGTCCACGCCCTTCTCGATCTGACGCCGGAGGTCGCCGTCCGTGATGATACCGACGAGCGCACGGCGTTCATCGACCACACAGGTCATTCCAAACTTCTTGGCCGACATCTCGGCGATGACGTCCTGCATGCGGGTCGACGTGCCGACGACCGGGCATTCCTGGCCCGAATGCATGAGGGATGCGACGCGCAGGAGGCTCTTGCCGAGCGTGCCGCCGGGATGCAGGTTGGCGAAGTCTTCCTGCTTGAATCCCTTCTCGACGAGCAGCGTCATCGCCAGCGCATCGCCGATGGCGAGCGCCGCGGTGGTGCTGGCCGTCGGCACGAGGTTCATCGGGCACGCTTCCTCGGTGACGCCGCAGTCGAGCGTCACGTCGGCGGCCTGCGCCAGCGCCGATTGCCGTGCGCCCGTGATGGCGACGAGCCGGGCGCCGATGCGCCGGATGAACTCGAGCAGCCGCAGAATCTCGTCGGTCTCGCCGCTGTACGACAGCGCCACGACGACGTCGTCGCTCTGAATGACGCCGAGGTCGCCGTGAATGGCATCGGCGGGATGCATGAAGTGCGCCGGCGTGCCGGTGCTGGACAGCGTCGCGGCGATTTTCTGGCAGATGATGCCGGACTTTCCCATGCCGGTGAGGATCACGCGGCCCCGGCACTGGCGGAGCAGATCGACTGCACGGTCGAACCGGTCGTCGAGCCGGTCGACGAGCGCGAGGATCGCGGCCGCTTCTGTCTGCAGGACTTTCCGGGCGAGCGCGCGATCAGCCATGAGTGCGCGCGGCGGTACTGACGGGCGTCTGTTTGACGATCGCGTCGATGGCGACGAGGCGGCGGAGCAGAGGCTCGAGCAGGTCGAGCTTCAACGCATTCTGCGCGTCGCTCTTCGCCTGCGCCGGGTTGTCGTGGACTTCGAGAAACACGCCGTCCACGCCGGCTGCGACACCAGCGGACGCAAGCGGCTCGATGTACTCCGCCTGTCCCGCCGTGACGCCGTCGCCACCACCGGGGAGCTGCAGGCTGTGCGTGACGTCGAACACCACCGGCACGCCCGTCGCGCGCATCATCGGAAACGCGCGCATGTCGACGACGAGGTTGTGGTAGCCGAAGCTGGTGCCGCGCTCGGTGACGAAGACTTTCGGATTGCCCGCGTCGACGACCTTCGCGACGGCATGCCGAACGTCATCAGGCGCGAGGAACTGTCCCTTCTTGATGTTCACCGCGCGGCCGGTCTTCGCCGCCGCCACGAGCAGGTCGGTCTGCCGGCACAGAAATGCGGGAATCTGCAGCACGTCGACGACGTCCGCGGCTGCCGCGGCCTGCGAGGGCTCGTGAATGTCGGTGAGGATGGGCACGCCGAACCTGGCTTTGATCGAGGCGAGCACGCGAAGGCCTTCCGCGAGCCCTGGACCGCGGAACGACTTGCCCGAGGTCCGGTTCGCTTTGTCGAACGACGCCTTGAAGATGTAAGGGACGTTGACGCGGCGCGCGATGTCCGAGATCGCGCCGGCCATCGACTGCGCGTGCGCCTCGCTTTCGATGACGCACGGCCCGGCGATCAGCGTGAACGGGCTGCCGCCCCCGATCACGACGCCAGCGGCGCTGCCAATGACGATTGGCTTCACGTCCGCAATTGTATCAGGCGACCGATTCCGTCTGGGTGCGCGTATGTGCCGTTTTGTGCCGATAGCTCGCTTCGACGAAGCTCGCGAAGAGCGGATGCGGGCGCGTCGGCTTCGACTTGAACTCGGGATGGAACTGCACGGCGATATACCACGGATGGCTGGGCACCTCCGCGATCTCAACGAATTTGCCGTCGGGTGAGCGGCCAGAGATCTTCATGCCCTTCTCGAGAAGCGCCGGCTCGTACAGGGTGTTGAATTCGTACCGATGACGATGGCGCTCGTGGATCAGCCGCGCGCCGTACGCGCGTTCCGCGAGTGACCCCGGCGTCAGCTGACAGGGGTACTCGCCCAGGCGCATCGTGCCGCCGAGTTCGTCGACACCGAGCAAATCGCGCAGCTTGTAGATCACCTTCGTCGGCGTGTCGGGATTGCATTCCGTCGAATCGGCGTCCGTGAGCCCCGCGACGTTGCGCGCGTACTCGACGGTCGCCCATTGGAATCCGTAGCAGATGCCGAAGTACGGAATCTTGCGCTCGCGCGCGATCTCGGCGGCCTTCATCATTCCGCGCGTGCCGCGACTGCCGAAGCCGCCCGGCACGAGAATCCCGTCCGCATCGTCGAGCAGGGCAGGGCCGTTCGGCTCCTCGAGCGACTCGGCTTCAATCCACTTGATGTTGACCTTCAGCCGGTGCGGGAAGCCGCCGTGGTAGAGCGCTTCGTTGAGGCTCTTATACGAGTCTTCGTAGCCGACGTACTTGCCGACGACGTGGATGGTGATTTCGTCGAGCGGATGCTTGATGCGATCGACCATGTCCTCCCACTGCTGCATGCGCCGCTCGGTCTGCGGCAGATGCAGGTACTTGAGGACGATGCGATCGAGCCCTTCGGCCGCGAGCACGAGCGGCACTTCATAAATCGTGGAGACGTCCTTCGCCGTGATGACGGCTTCTTCCTCGACGTCGCAGAACAGCGCGATCTTCCGCTTGATGTCGGGATCGAGGAACCGATCGGTGCGGCAGAGGAGGATGTCGGGCTGGATGCCGATCGACCGGAGATCGCGGACGCTGTGCTGCGTCGGCTTGGTTTTGAGTTCGCCCGCCGCGCCGATGTACGGCACCAGCGTCAGGTGCACGTAGAGCGTGTTGTCACGGCCGACATCCTGCCGGAACTGGCGAATCGCTTCGAGGAAGGGCAGGCTCTCGATGTCGCCGACCGTGCCTCCGATTTCGACAAGGACGACGTCGACGTCCTGGCCGACGGCGCGAATCGCGTCCTTGATCTCGTTGGTGATGTGCGGAATCACCTGGACGGTGCGGCCGAGGTAGTCGCCGCGGCGCTCTTTCTGGATGACGCTTGAGTAAATCTTGCCCGTCGTCCAGTTCGAGTTCTTCGTCGTGAGCGTGCTGGTAAACCGTTCGTAGTGGCCGAGATCCAGGTCCGTTTCGCCGCCGTCGTCGGTGACGTAGACCTCGCCGTGCTGGTAGGGGCTCATCGTGCCGGGATCAACATTTATATATGGGTCGAATTTCTGCATGGTCACCCGGTAGCCATGCCCTTCGAGCAGACACCCGATCGACGCTGCCGCAAGGCCCTTGCCGAGCGATGACACCACACCGCCAGTGACGAAGATGTACTTGGTCTGCCGTCCGTCCATTAGTCCCCTCCGTCCGGCCGAAGCCGGACGCTACGTTCTAGCCTGACGTCGGCGCCGCTAGCAGGCGGCGCACCTGTTCAAGATCCTCGGGCGTGTCCACACTCAGCGAGTCATACGGCGTCTCGATGGCCTTGATCCGGATGCCGTGTTCGAGCGCCCGCAGTTGTTCCAGCGATTCGGCCCGTTCGAGCGGCGTCGGTTCGAGGCTGGCCAGCACGAGCAGGACGTTACGGCGATAGGCGTAGAGACCGATATGTCTATAGAGGGGCGGCCAGCCGCCCCGGGGGTCGCGGACGTACGGAATCGGCGCGCGGGAGAAATAGAGCGCAAATCCGCCGCGGTCGACGACCACTTTGACGACGTCGCTGTCGATCAATTCGGCCGGCTGCGTGATGCGCTTGTACAGCGTCGCCATCTGCAGCGACGGATCGGCCACCAGCGGCGCCACGACCTGGTCGATGGCGCGCGGATCGATGAGCGGCTCGTCGCCCTGCACGTTGACGACGATGTCGACGTCCATGCCGGCGACGATTTCGGCGAGACGATCCGTGCCGGACTGATGCGTGGCCTTCGTCAGCCGCACGCGTCCGCCGAATTCGCTGACGCGGGTCGCGATGCGGAGATCGTCGGTGGCGACGATGACTTCGGTGATGGATGAGGCGGCCGCGGCGCGGCGATAGACGTGTTCGATCATCGGCCGGCCGTCGATATCAGCGAGAGGCTTGCCGGGAAAACGCGTAGAGGCGAATCGAGCAGGGATGAAAGCGACGACGTGGAGCGGATATTTCGAATCGACCGTAGAGCCAGTCGATGAGGGGTGCACGACGAATCATAACACACTCGTCGGAGCGCCGTGCTACGATCGATACACGAAGAGCTTCTCGGCCACGAAGGGCACGAAGCATCTTCGTGGTCTTCGTGTTAAAGGAAGCCCTTCGTGAGCTTCGTGATTACAAAACGGACGGCGATCCTCGTTGTCGTTCTGGGCGCGTTCGCCGCGTGGCTGGCTGCGGCCTCGACGTC
>Ga0153915_10002599_pt1 | contig 16456 bp, 13 predicted proteins | sample Opewatmetagenome_2_FD_107003 | JGI IMG/M metagenome (GOLD analysis project Ga0153915, IMG submission 107003) | Freshwater wetland microbial communities from Ohio, USA - Open water 3 Core 3 Depth 3 metaG | ecosystem: Environmental > Aquatic > Freshwater > Wetlands | place: USA: Ohio, Lake Erie...
AATCGGATATCGTACCAGAGGAAATATGCTTTGTCAGGTCTACAGTAAAATGGGCAAGATATTCTTTTTTATGCCATTCACCTGAAACGAACTTCACTCCAACGGCGCTGAGAAGCTCATAATTGAATTGCGCGGGCTCCTGGAAGAAAATAGCTTTTGCGTGACCAACACCGCGCTCAATTTTTACGTACAACACAACCGGCGGAAAGAATGAAGGAATTTCGCCAGCGCCCAGGCAATCGGCTTCGTCCAAAGGAAATTGGGCAAGCTGTTCAGAGAAGCGTTCAGATAAGGAGGGTGTACCAGCCAAAGAAGGGCATGTGTGGCCATCTTTAGGATCAATTAGCCTATTCTGACCTTTCGAGGCCATCTTTAACCCTGCACTGGTCAATACGGCGTGGCTGAATAGGTCCAACTTGACATTTTCAGGGATAAAAAACATCTTTTTAATGGTAATATCCTCAAACAAAAGGCTTAAAGCATTGAGGTTGAAAAGCACCATCCAATCCAAGGAACCCGGAAGGAGCTTAATAATGTCGGAAACGATCATGGATTTGCCTCTTTGTAATGTAATCGAGCGTGCTTGTTTATTCCTGGAGAAAAGGCAATGGCCTGGTGGATTTTGGATTGATTTTGAGCTGGTGGTTGGGATGAGCTCACAATGGGTAACGGCATATATTTCTCACTGTTTAGCACAAGCAAACGCCAATTCCAGTGCATTGACTCGGGCAAATAAATGGCTCCTTCATACCCAGCTAGAGGAAGGCGGGTGGGGTTACAACAGAGACCTTCCTCCTGACGGGGATTCAACCGCCAATGTAGTCCTTTTCCTGGCTGAGTACAGTCGTACCAATTTGAGTGAAGAGGTTCTTGATCACGCCGCTGAGACATTACTTACCTTTCGGTCGAATAACGATGGTGGTTTTATTACCTATCGTCCGGTCCCGCACATACCGGGAGAGGAAAAGCACAAATTCAGGTTCGAGGGGAGCGGCTGGTGCATCTCTCACCTCTCGGTCACAGCATTGGCTGCTGTAGCGCTTCATAAGGTCAACCCAGTTAAGTTCGGACATGTCTTAAAAGAGGCGGCGGTTTTTATCCAACAACGGCAGGATCCGGCTGGTTTCTGGGACGATCATTGGTGGCTGGATAGAATCTATGGAACTTACTGGTCTTCTCACTTCCTTAACTCGATGGGGGATAGAATCTCTCCTCAACGGGCTATTGACTGGTTGGTCAGTATCAACCAGGACGGGAGAGCCTGGGGAAATGGACTGGGTAGCCAGCCGTCTCCTTTCCATACGGCATTGGCTCTTTCCACCTTGATGCTGCTTGATAGTCCGCCGCGTGTCCACCAGCTTATCGATAATGGGATTGCGTGGCTCATAGAGAACCAACGCGCCGATGGAGGCTGGACTTCTGTTCCAATCTTGTTGACCCCGATTCCAGATATTCATGAACCCTGGCGGAGTACAGATGCCTCGGCTCACCAAGCGGTAGCGGATCAATACAGCCTTTTTACTTCTGCAACCGTGCTTTCGGCGCTTGCCAATTATCGGTATTTTAAAGTGAGGCATGTTGAGAATTCCATTCGTTGAAAGTGACGGAGCCATGGTAGTTTATTTATGGAAGCTGGTCGGTTTTTCGATTGAGGCAACAAAGTCTTCGATGTATGCCTGAGCCTGGTCGTCCAGGGGGACAGCCAGGTTCAGGTAGCGGTCGTCTACTCGCAACATGAGGTGCGACTCCAATAAAGGTTCTAGCAATGCCTCCACCGTTGATGGGTTGGCCTGTGATCGATAGGATTCGTCAAGAGATTGTAGATGGAGTACGATGGAAGCTATGGTCTGTCCTTCATCGCAAAACTCATACACAACTTTTGAGATTCCGTGTAAAACAAATTCTCTCTTACTGGCAATCGATCGAGTGTCATACAGGATGAGCTGGCTGTCAGTTGAAAAGGAAAGGAGTGACCCGCTGTTAGTTTTACAATACCAATCCTTAATTTTTAGGCCTAATGAATGAGTGTAAGATTCTGGCTGGTGTCCATCTGCATAATCAAAGTCAAAGTAGTACGCCAGACGTGCCAGGCTCTCATCTGGAAATGGATAAATATAAGAGTAAGACGCAGCAGGACGCACATTCAACATCCCATATATTTCTGGCTGCTGAAAATATGGACTGAAACGGTCCAGACGAACTTGATCAGCTGGACCCGTGGGGGGTTGAAGGTGAGAGAGTACTGGAATTTTCTCTGCCATGCGCTGATATGCTTCAGGATCCTCTCCAGGGAATCCGGTGATAAAATTCCACACCACCTCCAATCCCAATTCCCTCGCCCATTTCAGAAGCTGGATGTTTTGTGTGGCAGTACATCCCTTGCGCATCAACCGCAAAACCTGGCTATCAAGGCTTTCGATGCCCGGTTGGATGCGTTGGATACCGGCTCGTTTCAACATGCTAAGCTGGTTTCTGTTTAGATTAGCTTTAGTAAAGTAAAAAATATTTAAACCCAAGTTGAGTTGGATTAACCCCGGGATTACATCCTGGAAATAATGCATATCTAGGATTTTGTCGACGACTTCGATGCCATGGATAGCTGGATATCGATGCGCCAGATGGGTGAACTCCTCCAGAGCTCGCTGGCTGGTCTTACTGCGGTAGACCAGCGTATCACTGTTCAATCCACAGAACGTGCAATGACTCTTTTCTCCCCACCAACACCCCCGACTGGTTTCCAACATCAATCGGATGTCGTCTGGCTTGAGCGCCAGGCCGCTCTGCTCAAGCTGGATGAAGTAATCGTCAAAATCAGGGAGGGGCAGGGCATCCAGATCGAAAACAGGTGGGGCCTGGGTACCATTGGCGATCGTCTCGCCATTTCTCCTGTATACCAACCCGGGTAAGTCCTCCACATTGTGTCCGGCAGAAAGCCGTTGCACCAGCTCAGGGAACAACCAGTCTGATTCACCTGAGCAGATATAGTCAATAAAGGGGAACCGGCGGTGGAGCTCAATGCCCATCTCGCCTTCGCAATTACCGCCACCAAAAACGACGATCTTGTCGGACCAGATATCCTTAATTCGCCGTGCCAGGGCCAGTGAAGAGAGGTTTTGGGCAAACGTGGTTGAGAAACCGATCACCGTGTAAGGCTCCCAGGATACGGTTTCGAGGCACCCCTCCAGGTAATCGTTGACCATCGATCGGATATGCAGTAATTCAGAAAACAAGTCCTCGCTAAAGTCATCACGAAAATGGCTTAAAATATCATCTATATACTTCTGCGGTTCAGGCAGCAGATCTCCAAACAAGGCTTGAGCGAAGAGCCATTCACCGAGTAAGGTTCGAGGGGCGCATTGGGCGATTTGGCGATACAGGTCAGGACCGATCATTTTCGCGAAAGATAGCTGCAAGTATTGAATATCACAGTCTATACCGTCTCGCAGCAGGGCGCCTCGGAGCAAACTGATCCCCAAGGCCGGTCTATTGAAAAAACTGAACGGCATGCTGACCAGGGTTACTTCCATTAACTATATTTTCCTCTAAATTCTCGGTTTCGGTCGTCTTTTTTATCCATAAAGGATCAATCAGGTGGCTGAGAAGCCGCTAAACTATCGATGAATTCCAAGGCGAGACCGCTGATCGGGATTGCCAGGCTTAAATAGTGGTTGTCTACATATAACATGAGGCGCGCCTCGATTAAAGAAGTCAGTAATGGCTGCAAGGTGCCGGGATCAACCTGGGATATGGTGGGATCAGTCTGTCCTTGGAGATAGCGTACGATAGATGGGAGAGTCCGACCTTCATCACAAAACTCATAGATAATTTTAGCAACGCCTTTCAGGACAGTTTCTTTCTGATGAGCTGTCGGGCGAGTGTCGTACAGGATAATTCGCCCATCTGTGGTTAGTGAGAGTAATGACCCGGTATTTGTCGGGCTGTACCACATTTTAATGGCTTCATTCAAAGGATGGGTGTACGTCTCGGGCTTTCGCCCGTCGGCGTAGTCAAAATCGAAGTGGTAGGCCAGGCGCGCCAAACTATCTTCGGAGAAAGGATAAATGTAGCGATAGGTTGCTGAGGGACGCAAGTTCACGATCCCATACTTCTCTGGCTGCTCGAAATATGGGCTGAAGCGGTCGAGGCGTAACCGGCTTATCTCGCCGTAAGCCGGCGGTTGGAAATGAACCAATGAGGGGATCATCTCGGCCATGTGCTGGTAGGCTATGGGATCCTCACCTGGGAAGCCAGAGATGAGGTTCCACCCTAAATTTATACCAAACTCTCTAGCCCATTTCAGGGTTTGAATGTTCTGAACAGCCGTACAACCTTTGTGGATTAGGTGCAAAATACTACTATCTAAGCTTTCAATGCCCGGTTGGAGTGATTCAATCCTGGCTTGTTTGAGCTGCTTCAATTGCCCCTTGTGCACGTTGGACTTCGTTTCATACCAGATCGAAAGACCTGGATTCTTGTCAATTAATTTAGGGATCACGTCCTGGAAGTAGCGGAAATTCATGATGTTATCAACTACAGCAATGCCTTTGACTTTAGGATAACGTTGAGCCAGGTAAGTAAACTCTTCCAGGATCCTATCGGAGCTCTTGCTTCGAAAAGCGAGGGTGCTGCCGTTTAGCCCGCAAAAAGAGCATTGTGATTTTGCTCCCCACCAACACCCCCGACCAGTCTCAATGAGCAACCGAAGATCTGCTGGTAGGGTAGTCAGACCGCTTTCTTCAAGTTGGGCAAAGAAATCATCAAAGTTCGGATAAGGCAATGCGTCCAGATCAAAGACAGGCGTAGCATGGCTTCCGTTTGCGATCGTTTTTCCACTTTGGCGATAGACCAGTCCAGGCAAGTCATCGACAGGGCGGTTTGCACCCAAACGTTTAACTAATTCTGGGAACAGTAAATCCGCCTCCCCTGAGCATACATAGTCGATAAATTGGAAATGACGGTGCAGCTCTGCCCCCATTTCGCCTTCATAGTTAGCCCCACCAAAAACAATGATTTTATCCGGCCAGGTTTCTTTAATCCGTTTTGCCAGGGCAAGAGAAGAAAGATTTTGAGCGAATGTACTGGTGAAACCGATAATTTTATAATCTTTCCAGGGAACCGCACTCATACAATCTTCGATGAAAGGGGTGGTGGTGGATCGTAAGTAGGGCAAGTTCGAGATGATATCTTCCGCAACCTTACGCCCGTGAGCGGCAACATACGTCCCGAGAATATTATCCACATAGAGCTGCGGATCAGGAAGCTGGTCGCCGAACAGGGCAGGGGCAAAAAGCCATTCACCGAGCATGAGATTGGGGAAGCAATCGGTTATCCGCCTGTTTAACCGTTCTCCAATCAAAGCCGCATACTTGAACTGAAAATATTGCAGATCGCAGGGAATATTTCGTGACCTGAGAGCCTCCCGCAACAAGCTAACACCCATGGCTGGGACGTTCGTATAACTGAATGGCATGCATATCAAGATGACTTTTTCCACAAGCCCTTACTTTCGGATAGTAATCCGGATAAAGGAAAGCAAGCTATGAGTTATTTGGAAAACTTAGCCAGCTCGGTGTCTAACTCCAGCTTAATATTGTCTACCATCGCAGCGTGCGTCGAAAGATTTTTCATCATCGTTCGGATCAGGTCAGAGTGTTTCGCAAGCTCAACCAACAAGGTGACGTCATTGGGATTCCGAGTCAGCCTAATCAAGATATCTGCCAGGTCGGATTCGGAAGTCTTTTGTTCGAATTCGACCATTTCTTGGGCTACGACTCCTAACCGATCGTTGAGAGATGCCAACCTGGTTTTAGTCGCCTGCTCTTTTTCTTTGAATGCCTGGGCAGCCTCATTGACTATTTGTGTTTGCTGTAAAAGTAATCCAGTAAAGATCTCATCGATATTGGTAAATTCGCGTGCTTTTTCAGTCGCGACCGGTTCGGCTTCAAAAAGTTGTGTTTTATTCTCCGGCTTTTCCACGGTTGGCTGCTTTTTCATCTCTGGCTCATCTTCGATGACTCTTGTCTCTTTTACTGGTTCACTTTTTGATGCTTTAACCCCAGACCCTGTCGTCTGCTGAGCCGGTGATTCCGTTATACCAGCCAGTTCATCTAATATATTAGGAAGAATCATGGTTGGTTTCTCACTGAGCGGCTCTTTGTCATCAGCAGAGACGGCTATTTCCTTGGCTTTCTTCATCGACTCGAGATCCATAAAGGGCCTGGTGATCACCTCGGCGAGAGGCTTCTCTCCGAGAGCGTAAAAACTCAGGACAAAGTCACCGATCTCAATTCTATCGCCGTCCTTGAGGAAAGCAGGTTCTTTAATTCTCAATCCATTCAACTGGACGCCATTCGCGCTCCCTCGGTCTGCAATGGCGAATTTGTTCTCCTTCCAGAGGATCACTGCATGCTGTTTGGATATATTCTTTGCTGGCAAGACAATGTCACTATTCGATTCGCGTCCAATAGAAGTGATAGTATTTATGTTTAATATAAATTCCTGGAGTGCGCCGTGTTCTTTCTGCCAAACAACCTTAGCGGTTTTATATGCTTTGGGCTCTTCATCAGGCATATCCTTTTTTCCTTTCTATCGTTTCTTTACTCTGTTTCAAAGATGCGTAAAAATCGTAAATTATTCCGGTGTATTAATATAGCGCAATACCCTGGACCCTAGCGCGGTCCATTGCGGGGATACAGCGCTGGTCCAATAATCAGCCAGACCTGGCACAACCACCTTAACCACGGGCACGTCTAATACGGGTTTTGTCAGGTCTACTACAATCACCTGGTTTAAACCTCGCAACCGGAGTGATTCCAGCATGCAACGAATATCCTCTAGAATATCTATATTTGTAACCGAGCCCACCTCCTCAAAACGGCGAACAAGCCCCCTCTCTGAATTTGCAGATGAATACTCCCAGGGGAGCGGTCCCCATTCTGGTACAGCACGTTTTTGAACCAAGGGATTGCGAAGCCCAAGCAAAAGTCGTTGTTGAGCTGCTTCAGTTATTGCCCGAACGACAGCCAAGCGCGCATCTGGATAAGCGCCCAAACCGCCACCATCGGGTCCTCCGGGGAGTCCTGTGACTGAGGTAGCGAAGACCGGAATTCCAATATCCGAAGTAACATCAAAGATATTCACCTGGGTGCCTGCGCGTTTAAATTGGTTGATCAGATCGGCAACAGGCCAGACATGCTCCAGTGAGTCCATGTCTAAAGGCACAAAAGATTTATCGACCTCACCTGCTAGATGCTCAAAATCGAGCGAATCCTGGGGTTCCATCCCAAACAGGCTTTCCTGGATACCCTTTTGAGCCGAGGTTATCAAACTGCGAGTAATAGCCAGAGTCCAGGCGTCGTGCTCGATGGCTTCAGCCAGCCCATGCGAAACCGCTTCTTCGAGGGTATTGCCAGCGCCAAGCCCAGTGGGTGTGTCGCTGCACACGCTATCCACCTGAAGCGGTTTATATGTATATGTGGTCGCTTCTGCCGGTAGCCATACTTCTTCGCCTGAGCAAAGGTCGCTACCCGCCACCCATTCGAGAAGCTGATTCTCGTCAAAAGTTCCCGGAGAGATAAGGATCAGGGATCGGGGATCGACCACCCTGCCTTTCATTTGCGAGGCAATCTCCCGGAAGCTACACACGCGAGGCCTGGTTGTCGGCTGGCGGGCGGAAAAGCGTTCCACGGCTTCCATCATGGCACTCACTCGCGAGTCAAGCGTCGTTATCCCTTTCCCGGCGGCAAAAACCGGCGCCAACTCTGGCAGTGGCTCATCCTGAGAAAACACTTCGATGGTTGCCATTAGCTGGTCGACCTTGGTCTCATCAATTTGAAGCACCTGCCTGGCATAAACCCGCAAGTCTATGCCAGGCTTCAATGGACCGAGTGCAAAACAAATTGGTATCCCAAGCGTATCCAGGGCGGTGATTTCCAGGACATACATCACGCCCACTTTCGGCATCAACGGTTGGAGACGGTGATAAGTCGTCTGTGGATCTACGGCGCGAGGCAAGAGGCTGCCTTGCAATTTTGGTACGCTACAAAGTTGGATCATGATTTAAGTCTAGTTTAGGTTCGTCCTACTCACCCTGGGTATTCGGGATCCCATAGGCAAGTTGTAATCTGTTCGTAAAAAAAATGCCCAGCAAGCCTACTGATTTGGTGGACTAGCCAATTCCTAAATATCAGTCCCAACCACAGATGTGCTGAGCCTTTCCCCAGCAAGCCATGGTCAAGCGCTGGTCTAGATCGGTAAGACCTGCCTCAAATTTCTTCTTGTCCATTTCTTTTAGCGTTTTTAACTGTGCCGGATCGAGTGTGAAACCAGCTTCTTTCACTGCGGCTTCTGGATCGTTTATAAGCTTCTGGCGGAATTCAGGATCCGCAAGAGCCTTTCCTGCAACAGCACGGAGATCTTCTTGGGTCGCCATTCTATCACCTCCTTTCGCGTTAAGTATTGTCGGTAGAGATGGCTGATAACGGCTTGCTGGGCCAGCCATTCTTATTATCAGATGATTGTTAAAACACTAACCCAATATACGACATAAAGCCTTATGAATCCATAGAGGTTTCAGGGCTCAGATGTCCATATACCTGGCTTTCCATGCTATTCTTGTATTCAAGGATCAACCAGCTAGCTTGGGTTGCCAGGCTATCAACCAAAATCGACCACGGTTCGACTCCTAATGAATTCGTTGCATCTTTTGCCCTCATCACAAAGTCGTTTATGACCGTTAAATATTTTTCCAGGATGCAGCTACCATAGATTACTGCAGACACATCTTCTTGCGAAGATAACCTGTCAGCAACAAGGAGATTATTGGAAATCATGAAACCGAGGAAAGCATTGTAGCGCCCAAACTGCAAATCCTCCCGCCAATCTTGCAGGTCGTCCAGTAGTTGCATGACGGCGTGCATCAGGTCAACTGCCTGCTCAAACTGTGGGATCAGGTCATTTTTTTCAGCCAGGATGGACAGGCCGGTCGGGCAAATCTTTAGTGCAGCGGCTTTGTGCGCGCTACACAGCAAGTGAGTTTCAGTAAAAGGGCGACGTGAATTCAGCGTCTCAACTTCCCAGGACATGCTTTCACCCCACTCCCGCCAATAGACCTCCATGCACTCCCAGAAAAAAGAACCGGCTGGGAAGTAGGGACGATAGTGATGCATAACTTGCAGGAAGCACAGGTTCCCTAAGACGACCTGTGAGCGATCCGAAGTATCCGGCCGGTCATTGTCGACGATAAAGTCGAATGACTGGAAAGTATGCAGTAAGAATAGATTGCCTACCGCCATATCTTTACATACATGCTGGGGCGTATGGAATTTCTCGCCAATCCAGAAAGGTAAAGCGACAAGTGAAAGCAAACCTGGAGAATTAACATCTTCCTTGTCGTAGGATCGGATGATAGCGGGATGCAACTCAACTGGAAAAGCCCCCAGCTCTTCTTCAAACTGGCGCTGGATACTCCGGAGTATTTCAAATCGATCCATAGGCATTATTCCAGGCATCGCTTATCCTATCGAGAGAGTCTTTAAAAGCGGATTCGATTCTAGCGAATATTCATTTACAAATAAATCATAGAAAAGTGCCGGGCGCTCTGCCAGAATCTTTAGATATAGCCAAATGCTCAACTCAACCACATGCCGAATCCAGATACATTCCAGTCCGGCATTACGGTCCAAGCCTCCTTCGTTTCCTAGCTCTACCGAAGCGCAAGCGCCGCCGCACAGGTAACGCGCCCAGCAACTTTTACACCCGAGTTTGTGATCTACATCAACAATATCCAGGTATTCTTTTTTCTTATCTCGCCTTAATCCAGTATAAACGTCGCCTAATTGGAGAGAATTGTGATGCTTTCCTACCATATCAGTGCACGGAAGGATGCTACCATCCACCGAAATCCCTACCATGTTCCTGCCTGCTCCACAGGGAGGCCGGCGGGTAGATTGGGTCATTAATGAGGTAATATAGGTCAAGAAAAGGCTCAGGTATTGGTTTATTTGGCTCGAATCACTTTTCAATGCCCATCTGGCTAACTTATCAGCGGCCTCATTGAAACGAATATAATCCTGGATAGTCATCCCATATTCTGGATTATGCCCGGTGACCGGGTGCAGTTCAGGTGCGAGGAAACCAATTTCCCATAAGTGGTTGAAAGCCTTTATCATATCAGGCTCATTATGGGTGATCGTGCCACGAACCTGTACATTCTTCTGACCCAAAGTTTTCAGAAGTTCCGGAACGAAGGCGACGGTGCGCTGGTAAGAGCCCTTGCCTTGCGCGTCCACCCGGCAGGCATCATGCATCTCGGGAGTGCCGTCAATGCTGATTTGCACCCAAAAATGGTGTTCATGCAAGAATTGGATAATGCTCTCGTTGAGCAATGTGCCATTAACCACAATCGAAAAACTCACCTTTTTCCCTACTCGTTCGGCCTGCTTCTCAGCGCATTGGACGCTTTGCACAATTACTGGCCAATTGAGGAGCGGCTCACCGCCAAAAAACCGGATGTGAACTTCAGACGCACCTGAGGATTCTTCGAAAAGCATGTCGATGGACCGTCGGGCAACTTCCCTATCCATAAGCTTCCGTTGACGACCGTTCCCCTGATCGGCGCCAAATCCTCCCTGTCCGACGCAACAATAAATACAGCGCAGGTTGCAATCTTCAGAGATGTTCATCTCTATGGAATTGATCTCCGGAAACTCCCGAGACAAAGGGCCAGGCGGCAACGGCTGGTCGGGTGGGAGTAAAAGCCGCCATTCGGCCAACTTTTCAAAAGAGGCATGGATCGCCTCGGCGGAGTATTGCTCATTTAGCTCAAGGATGGCATTCGTCTCTTCGATTGGCGCACGCATACGCAACACAGCCTTATCTGTGGAATCAATCAGATGCGGTCTGACCCGGTTGATATCGAGCACAATCAGATCGCTGTCGAATCCAAAGATATGCATCTTTACTTTTTTCCAGCCATCAGTATACATCGCAGCCAACCTATAATAGACTTTCAAATAATCGAGGTAATAACTGAGGCTTGATAACCTCTGATCGTTCCATCTACTATGAATCCAGGAGAGACGGCACAATTAAATTCAACTGTTCATCTCGCCATAATTGAGTCTGAGAGACGGTCTGTTCGATCAAATCAGCCCACTTCGGGATTCCGAGGCGGTTGATCAAAAGACCAACCTGCTTGCTAATCTCCTGCATCCGTTCGAAGTAAATCCGGTCATCTCCAGAAGTATATAATACTCGTCCGATGTGATTAATTTCGAGATCAGCCTTTGGGATGAGCGTCCCTCTGGAAACCAGCATATTCACTACGCTGTTATAGCGGTCGCTTTTCAAGTCATCCGCCATATCCACCAAATCATCCGACATCTGAAAAACCATATGCATCTTGTCGATGGCTTCTTCCAGGATGGGGATCAGATCTTGTCGATATCCGAGCAGGGCAAGTCCAGAGGTGCAGATTTTAAGCGGCGCAGCTTTGCGGGCAGCCTTGAGCAAGTCTTCTTCTAAGAACGAGTAGGTGGATCTCACCTTCTGTTCCCAGGCCGTGCTCTCTGCCCATTCCAGCCAGTATTTATTAAGCAGGTTCCAGAAAGGGGATAGGGGTGGGAAGAAAGGTTGGTAATTGGCGAACATTTGCTGCAAGTAAAGAGTCCCCGAAATAACATATCCGGGGATTTCTTTCTTTGTAAAATCAAAATCCGTTAAATGGTCTTGGGTAATGAAATGCAACAAGCCAAAAATATTCGCTAACGCTATTTGACGGCAAATATGAATATCGATGTCGAAAGCTTCTCCCACCCAAAAAGGCAAAGCCAGCACCGATAACCGTCCGGGTGATATAGACCCATCTGGGGCGGTCATTTCTATAACCAACGGGCGGACATTGGATGGTAAAGTAGCGAGATAAGCCAGGTAGTCAGAATGCGCACCCGCTATCTCATGTGCAAGGTCACCCGTTAAATGAATTTGGGAACTTTGGTCCATTCAATTACTCAATCTATACTTCTTTGATCATTTAGCTCTCCGCGGGATTGGCAACCGCGCTAACAGACTCATCCACTTGCGCCGGGTAAGGAACAAGATTACCACCAACAGGATAAGACCTACCACGTATATGTTCATGAAACTGCTGATGAATGCAACGATCTTTCCACCCAGTAACTTCAAGAATCCCGCGACGATAGAAAACATGTATATGAAAGTGAGAAGCCCGTAGATAGTGAATACGCGCTCTTCGCGGTTGAAATGCTCGCGATGAAATAGTTTAGAAAACACACGTCCAGCGCGAATAAAATTCATGGCGCGTTTCCGCAAGTTTGGCATCTCCAACAAGTCCATCAGAATATAATATCCATCCCACTTCAAGAGTGGGTTGAGGTTCATGACCGAATCGAAGAAAGTTAAAAAAGCAAATTGGTACATATAACCATTGAGAATATAAGAAGGACTAAGCAATGCCACTAAAGAAGCTGCCCCTCCCAATATAATACCCGTATATGGCCCACCCCAGGAAACCATGATGCGCGGGATGCGTTTATCCATCCATATATCGGTCGAGTCCACATAAAAGGCAAACATCCCGTAATAAATCATGACACCCGATTTACGAATCTCACGCCCATAATGCTTACAGGTGAAAGCATGGCCTCCCTCATGGATCAGAAGGGAGATTGTACGAGCCAGGTAAAGAGCAACTACCCCAAGTGTAATGCTCGATGTTCCCCCTTCGACAATCGAGTACCGACCAGATGCAAGTAATATCAAGAACGCCGGAATCCCTGCCAAGGATAGTATCAAGAAAATGATTTGGACAGGCTTGGAATATATATATTTTATGCCGCCATTATAGGCACGCGTGATATATTTATCCATCCCTCTGATGGGAAATTCTCTCTGGAAGAAAGTCTGCCCGATCTGCTTAAGCCAGTACCTAAATCCACGGCGATAGATCTTCTTCCTCATTTGATCGTATACATTAATTGCAGATGTCGAAAGATAATTGCCGCCTTCGAGCTTACTCAATAAGTCAACGAGAACGCTGATATCCAGACTCCCATATTTCGCCATGTAGGCTACGGCCAGATCCTGGATCGTGCTCTCACCATCCATCAAATTCCAGAGGAAGTACTGGTCTTCACTTAACCGCAAGTAGCTCCCTTGACGCAGGTTCTTCAACACATAATAGACCTCTCCTTGAGCGGTGGTAAATTTCTTCAATGCATAGCCCAGTTGGCGCAACGGACGCATTTGAGCAAAATCCGGCTTGCCACTGGCTTGTTCCCACACGCTATGTTCCGGTTTGTTTAGGATAATGGTCTCATCGCTTACTTCGCTCCACAACTCTGGAATGGCTTCTTTTGAGGTTATGAGCGTCTCATCACCTAATTCCTTAAAAATATTAGTAGTTTTTCCATCCAGGATGAGAGTCTCTTCAAGGGCCTCATTCCAGATTCCGTTTAGTGCACTCTCAGGGATCATGGTCTCGTCGCCAAGCTGCTGCCAGAAGCCTCCTGGTTGCGAGCTTAATTCCTCCCAAATATTAATACTCGGCTTAGAGGTATCAGGCGAACGCTGGGAGAGCTGGTTATCAACGGATTGCCAGACACCCCCACCATGCTTGTCGGTCATTTGTGACCGAGACCAAATCCCTTTCCCTGCCGGGTGGGGCATTAATCAGGCTCCTTTCTTAGAATGATAAATGAGAATAGTATCCCCAAACCCTAAGGCATCGCCATCTTGCAGAACTTGTGGATCAGTTACCTGTTTCCCATTAAGAAATGAACCATTGACGCTGCCGAGATCGGTCAGGATCCACTGGTCGCCTTGTTGGTTGATCTCTGCGTGAGGCCGGGATATAGCGCGATCTACCAAATCAATATCCCATTGTTTGTTTCTGCTAGCCCTGCCTATCTGCATCCGTTTCTTGTCCAGCAAGATAATCGTCCCTCTTCCCAGGCTCGAAGAAACGGTGAGCCAGGGAGAATCTACTTGTGCAGGAACTATGTAAGTTTCTTCAAGGGCAAGCTCTTTACTTCCTTCAGTTGGAGCTTCCACTGGAGGTTGAGGTGGGAAGACCTCGATCTCGAAAACCATTTCACCGATGCGCAGCTTGTCGCCATCCTGGATCAAGTGACTGCCAACCAGGCGGTCACCATTCAAAAAGGTACCATTTGTACTATCCAGGTCTACAAGCGTCAGCCCACCGTTTTCCGGAATAAATTTACAATGAAATCGGGAGGCTGCTATGTCGTTTACAACCAGGTCGTTCTGTGTGCCTCTTCCGATAGTCAAACCGTTGCTCCTCACCAGGATTACTTTTTCTACGCCCTCTTCCTTCCAGGTGATCCTGGCGATAGCATTCAGGTCAGATGCGCCTGTTTCTGTAATAGATGTCTGGTCGCTCATTTCGGAACCCGTCATCCTACGTCTAAGTACGGCATATCGAGCGGCTCGGGCTGCGGCTTACAGATACCACAGAAAACAGCATCTGCCACAACTAATGATCGGGGAACACCTTTTTTCCCGACATAGACCGTGATGATGTAATTCATGGTCTGAATATGGGAACCGCAGACAGCACGACCGCAGAAACGACAGACAGCTTCAGCTGTTTTATCGCAACGACTGCATTTCATGTTCGTATCTCCTTTTCTTTTTTCTAGACCTGTGAGGGATCAGGCATCTATTATTCGATTTCAATGACCAACTTTGTAAGTGAGAATTCGATTTGGTCATCGTTGGAAAGGGTTCTTTTCTCACCGGGATTTATTTTTTTATGGTTAATAAAGACCGGATTTTCAATAGTGCTGGGAGTCTCGAGCTCCCACCCAGAATTGGTGAGTCTAATAATGGCATGTAAAGAATGCACAAAGTCGCTACCTTTTTCTACACTCAGATCCACATCTACCGGCTTATCCGGCTTTGAGCGACCAATCCGGTTGTCCTTAGACGGGTACAATTTATACCTTACACCGGTAGAAATTGATTTCAAGAAAGCGGAGGACGGGGGTTGGGTGATCTCGGTACCCGGATCGGAGGAAGGCAGATTATCTTGATGAGGTGATGGAAGAGCGGAAGAAAATGCTTTCAAGAATTCGTCGCAGGTTTGGTACCGGTCGGCAGGATCCTTCGCCAGCACTTTAAGTGAAACCGGGGTCAGAATGGGGGGAAGGGAGGGGTTAAACTGGGTTGGAGGCGGGGGCAGCTGATGTAACTGGGCATTTATAATGTCAATCAGCTTCGTACTTTTATATGGAAGATTACCCGTACACATTTCATATGCCATGACGCCTAAGGAGTAAATATCGCTGGTGTTTTCGATTTTATTACCAGTGAATTGCTCCGGAGACATGTAGAAAGGCGTCCCGAGTATCCCACCCATCACGGTAAAACTTTGCCCCTCAAGAGCCTTTACAATCCCAAAGTCTGCCAAAATGGGATTGTCCTGATCATCGAACATCACATTGGATGGTTTGAGATCTCGGTGGATGAACCCAGCTCGGTGGATGTAATCCACTGCGTCGCAAATACCACTTAAAATAGCTACTATTTGTTCAACCGGCATAAAGCGTTTCGATTGTTTGAGTGATTGAAGCTTTTCTTTCAGAGTTCCATTGCTCAAGAACCTGATCACCATGTAAAAAATATCCTTCTCCTGGCCTAAATCATAAATATCGACGATATTGGGATGATGAAGGCGTGCCAGAGAAGTGGCTTCTCTTTCAAACCGTTTGGTGAAACCTGGTTGAGAGTTCAATGAAGGATTAATAGCTTTAATAGCCACAACACGGTTAAGGATTGGATCAATAGCCTGATAGACTGTTGACGTTGCCCCCCTGCCAAGCTTTTTAACAGTCTTATACCGACCGAATTGGGTTGTGTCTAAAGCATCGTCCATAGAATCCCTTTTATGGAAACCTACCTGGATCTCTATGAAGCATCAGGGCAGTATGGGAGTTTAGATTGACCCTGGAATGCCAGACTGATCGTCAAAAAAAGGCTTTTTTATCTAAATAAAGGCTTTTGCCGTCTCCCTAAGTGATAAGCAATTATCGATAAAATTAAAAGCGGATCTTTGACTTAAAATTCATTGTACATTATCTCAATACCAAAGTCAATAATAACCGATGGGTATGTGTATATAACATACTCGGTTTGCGAATATAGAAATTGAGTGCGGAAACGGTGGCAACTCTGGTTTGCAGCAGGCGTAAAGATAGTTGGCACGGATTACAATCTGGCTAACTACAATCCCCTCAGCCTGGGATTGGTGATACGGTCCAGCGCCAAGCCCAACATGGCAAACGCCAGCCCGGTCAGGATCACCAGCGCGAGCGGCTCAAGCACCCAATAGTAATACCCCTCGAAAGCGCCCCCGGTCAGAGCTTCATAGATCACCTTTCCCCAGGTCGGTAGATAGGGATCGTTCACGTTCAGGTAA
>Ga0153915_10002600_pt1 | contig 16451 bp, 12 predicted proteins | sample Opewatmetagenome_2_FD_107003 | JGI IMG/M metagenome (GOLD analysis project Ga0153915, IMG submission 107003) | Freshwater wetland microbial communities from Ohio, USA - Open water 3 Core 3 Depth 3 metaG | ecosystem: Environmental > Aquatic > Freshwater > Wetlands | place: USA: Ohio, Lake Erie...
TGCGGCGGGCTGATGGTGCTGCCGATCGCGCTTGTCGGTGGAGCAACGTTCGTCAGCGCCGCCGCCACAGCACTCAGCCGTTCGCTATTGAGAGTGACAGAGGGAGGACTGCGCTCGTCCGTGGGCAATGTCGATGCCACAGTTAATCTGAGCCCACCCGTTAAAATAATCGCCAAGGATCTTACCAGCTTTAGGAAGGAATCGTCGCGCCATTCCCAGAAGTAGTAAGACGAGTCGCGCCAGTGCAACCGAAAACGCTAGTCACCAGTGAGTCCCCTTGCTAAATAGCGAAACCTCTCCGCCAGTCTGAAATAAAATTTACGTCTTAACTTTCAATACGTTGAATAGTAATTATCCGGCGTCGATCCCCTGCTCCTGAGAACAATTCCGCCGCCCGACTGCGCTTTTACGTTCTCAGCACACCCGCCGGTGAGAACTGGCACATATTCTGCTCCAATAATCACTACAACACTCGCAATGCAACGTGCCTGATCCTAAACCGAGGTGAACGATGAAATTACTTTTTCTCACGCCGCCGATGCGCAACTGGGTCCGCTGGGGGCAGAAGCATATAGCCTGCAATCCCCTGCATGCGCACCTGGCAGCTTTTGTGCGCGAGCGCAACACCGCGGACGTTGACGTCCTCGATTGCCGTGCCCTGGAATTAGGTCAGGAAGAGATGTTGGAGCGCATTCGCGCCTTGGGCCCCGACGCGGTTTTTCTCGGCACCCGTTTGGTCACCGACGGCGGTGCGAGCCCGGTGGTTTTTAATCTCGAAGCGATGAGCGCGTTGAAGGAAGCCTTTCCCCGCCTCATCACGATTCTCGGCGGGCTGGGAGTGTCGGCGATTCCTAAAGAGATCATAGGACTCGCGCCGCAGCTCGATTATCTGCTCATCGGCGAAGCGGAGTGGACGCTGGTGGAACTGCTGGAGGAATTGAAGAAGGATGCGCCCTCGCTCCGGGAGATTCGGGGATTGGCGTACCTCGACAACGACGAAGTTCAGCTCACGCCCCCGCGCCCGCTGATGCCAAACTTGAGCGATCTGCCCATGCCGGCCTACGATCTCTTTCCGATGAGCCGGTACGTCGGCTTTTCGCGGATCGAACACTACAACGAGGCGGTCACCAGCCGCGGCTGCGAAGGCGCTTGCAGCTTCTGCTACGAGTGGGGCTTGATCGATCCGCGCCGCAGCGGCGACTTTTTTCTGCACCGCACCCGCTCGGGCAAGCTCGTTGCCGATGAGCTGGAGCTATTGAACAAGACCTACGGCGTCAAGGCGCTCAACTTCATGGACGATGATTTCAATTCGGACCGGCAAAAAATGCTCGACTTGTTGGACGAGCTGGAAAAAAGGGACCTCGACATCCAGTGGTTTTTCATGGGCCGGGCGCGCAACCTCATGCGCGACGCCGATCTGATTCCGCGCATGCGCCGCGCCGGTTGCTACCAGGTGCTTTTCGGCATCGAGGCGGGCACGGACGAGGAGCTCGCTCATATTCATAAGAGCGACGAACGCTATACAATAGACGATTTGAAAGGTCTGGTGCAGCGGTTGCGGAACAATGACATCGCCACCGTGGGCACCTATATGAACGGCTTCTGGGAAGACGACGCGGAGAAGATCCAGCACCGCTATCGCGTGGTCGACGAGATCGATCCGGATTGCGCCGTGCTGATGCTTTTGACGCCGATGCCGGGCTCACCGATCTGGCGCCAGGCCTTGCGCGACACGCGGATCGAAACCCTCGATCTGGAAAATTGGGACGCGATTCACACGGTCATGCCCACGCGCCATCTGTCGAGAAAAGAGCTGGCGGACATTTCGGCGTCGGCCAACCGCGATTTTTTCAGCCGTCCGGAGCGCATCGACCGCATCCGCAACGGCTACAGTTCGCCTTACGTGTGGAAGAAATTCGCGACCTACCAGGCCGCCGCCGAGCTAATCGAACGATAGTCATTGGCATCGGAGTTCGCGCTTCGCCCGGCCCCGAGCACGAGCAAAAGGGAAAGGTCTCTGCTCGCGCCTTTCTGGATCGTTTCCGTTTCAATTTAATTGGTAATAGCGGTTTCAGTGGCCGCGGTTTTAGTCACCGCGCGTCTTGACCAAACAGGAGGCAGTCCATGGAAACGAAACTGATAAATCCCCTCTCGCTGGCCAAGCCCAGGGGCTACACTCACGGCGTGAAGACCTCGGGCGCTTCGGCACTGCTGTTTCTCGGCGGCCAGGTGGCATGGGATCAGGAAGGCCGGCTGGTCGGAGCAGGCGACATCGTCGCCCAATTCGACAAGGCGCTGGAGAATCTCCTAGCCGTGGTTCGCGACGGTGGTGGAACGGCGGAGAACATCGTCAAGCTCAACATCTTTGTCACGGACAAAGCAGCCTATCTCGCCGGCATGAAGGAAGCGGGGCGAGCCTACCAAAAACACATGGGCAGACATTTCCCGGCGATGACCCTGGTCGAAGTCAAAAGTCTCTATGAAGATGGGGCCATGGTCGAGATCGAAGGCATTGCGGTTCTATAGCGAATCGGCGCGACAGCGGTTCTTTCAATCAAAGTGTGGGCACGATCTCTCCCATGAGCCGCTCCATCGTCTCGATCATCGATTCAATCGAGATCGGACTGGGAATATTAAGGTCGATACAGATGTGCTCTACGCCGGCCTCGCAGTATTCAAGAAGTCTCTGCCGCACGGCCGTGCGGTTGCCGGGATCGCGCAAGTCCGGAAATGCGTTCCAGCGCAGCGTAAGATCGATTTTTTTGCCATCCCGCCCTTGCTCTTGAGCGAGCTGCGACACGAAAGCGAATTTTTTCGTCATCTCCGCAATCGGCATGCGGCTGGTCGGATGCCAGCCGTCGCCGTAGGCCGCGACGCGCCTTAGCGCCCGGTCCGAGTTGCCGCCGATCCAGATCGGCGGCCCGGGTCTCTGCACGGGCTTCGGCAGCAAAACCGAGCGGGGCACGCGGTAATACTTGCCGTCAAATTGGACTTCCTCCGCCTTCCAGAGCTCTCTAAGAAGTTCGATGAATTCGTCGGCCTGTTGATTGCGTTCCTCGATCCCACGGCCCACCGCGACAAATTCATCCGCGCTCCAGCCCGCGCCGAGACCGACGATCACGCGGCCGCCGGAAAGCACATCCAGGGTCGCGATCATCTTGGCGGTCACCGCCGGGCTGCGGTAACCAGCGACCAGCACACTCGTCCCCAGCAAGATTTTTTCGGTATGCGCGGCGACGAAGCTCAACACCGTCAACGGATCGTAGGTGTTGCGCATGGGGCCGGGTATCTCCCCGCGGGGATTGCCTGGATATTTCGACGCCGGCGCCACCGGCCAGAGCAGGCGCTCAAGAACCCAGAGCGAGGAAAACCCCAAAGACTCGGCCCGGCGGGCAACCGCAACGATCGCCTGCGGACTGGCATAGGGCCCGAAGTGTGGTAGAGCAATGCCGAGCTTCAAAATGAGCCTTGCAAGATAAAGTCATGAGTGCTGAGTAACGAGTGCTGAGGCCGAAGGTTTTTTCTTACTCCATACTCATTACTCAGCACTCACGACTCGTTACTTATTGTTGAGCGCCGTTTCGAGCTCTTGGGCAATGGCGAGATATTTCTCGTGCACACCGGCGCCCATCTCGCGTGATTCATGCTCCTCGAAGGATTTGAGCAGCGCCGTTTGTTCCCCGGAGGGAATGCAATCGTCCGCGATCCTGAACAAAATCTCGTCTTCTTTCTGGATATGCTCCTTCAAAAGACGGACATAGCCCCGTGCATGGCTCAGCAAAGATTCCACACCGCTGGTCTCCCCCCGCTCCAAACCTTCGACCGCGGCTCTCATGGCGCGCACGTGACTGCGCCCTTCTTCATGCTCCATCAGCATCACGCCGATGGGTCCGCCTTCCTGCGGTATGCCGTGCGCCTCCATCGCGGGGAACAGAAGCTTTTCCTCCTTGAGATGATGGCATTGATCGGCGAAGTTACTAATGAAGTCCAGCGCTTTCTTCCAGTGGCTCAACGATGGCACCGGCGGCGCGGCCAGGAGTTTCTCTACCGCGCCGAGGACTCTTTCGATCACTCGATGTTCATCGCTCAAGACTTCCGTGGGCTTCTCGAACTGATGGTACCCCCAAGCACCGTGCGCATGAGCGTATTCCATGTTTAACCTCCGTCGTTGTCCAATCGTCCTCAAGCTTGCGCGGCGTTTTGCAAAGTCGCCGCCGGTTAGAGCAAAACATATTCTTTAGCATGGAGCATGCCACGAGTTCCAGACCGGGACAAATGAATCTTACTTGGCAAGACGATCCCCCCTTGAACAATACGGTCCTTGTGCCGAAGATCTCAGTCCGTGATTTTTCCTCCCCGGGAAAAAGAACGGTTATGATTCCAAACGGTTGGAATGCGGAGATGAGCATCGGCACTACGAACGCGCCGTCATCACCGAGCGGAGATTGTTGAATAGAAACAAGAGCACTGCCGCGATGTTTCCAACTCCGCCCCATTGCTGAACCGCCGTTGACAAGGCGAGATCGCCGCCGACCCTGAGCAGCAGCGCTCCGTGCAACAGCGCGAGATGAAGATAAAAACTTCGGCGGAACGGCAGCGCAAATCCGGTGATCGACGGAAAAATCACCGGCGCATGGGCGAAGATCATGGAAAACACAAAGCCCAAGAAAACCGCATGCAACATCGCGTCATACCTTGGCCCGGCGACGAAATCATCCGCGAATGTGATCCAGAGCATGCCCGCGGCGGCAAGCCAGAAATAACCGCACAGCAGGGAGACCGCCATATAGCGCGGCAAGCCATGCTCGCGGACCGTGCGTCCAGCGATGTCGTAACGGAATAGCCATAGGGCGAGCGCCAACAGCGCGGCTCCCGCAATGCGAATGCCGACATCGAGGGCGGGTAGAGATATCGCGAGGCCGATCAGAAAGACCGCGACGCTTGCGTTAAAAAGCCAGGACGCTCGCGGCGGCCGTTGCATGACGCGCGAGAGCTGCAGCCTTTCCGCGGCGATCATGAGCACGAGGAACCCGGCCCACCAGGGCGCAGCGACGTTGAACGGCTGGGCCACCAGCCAAAGCGTGTTGCCCACCGCCCAAAGGACGGCACTTGAAATCATCACGATAAAATGAGCCGCCGGCGCCAGGCGGTAAAGGGAGACAAAAACCAAAATCGATAAGCAGCTTCCAACGAGCGCCAGTGCAGCGCCGAACTCAGGCGGGAAACCCAAGAGAACGGTCAAGACGCTGATGCCCGCGAACAATGCCGCGCCATAGGGCCAGAGTCGGTCCAGCGCCACTGCCCTTTCCAGAGCGATCAATGTCCCGAGAAAACCGACGACCATCAAGGGGCCGTGATTCGACGGCAGCTCGGAGTTAAGCGCCGGCAAATCCAGCCCTAGCCGCGCCGCGCCGGCCCAGAGACCCGCTATGAGTGAAACAGCGGCAAAAGCCAGTAGGACGAATCGCAATTTGAACCGGTCAAGCATGGCTATCCTCGCGTTCCCCGACCCTCCCGCTCAGCTCTCCAAGTCACCGCAATCTCAAACATCGTTTTCCCAGAGCGCCATCGATGACGGCTCTGCATCCATGTGCGCCCATCCATATCACAACGTCGACGATGATGCGCCACGGGTTGGAGACGCTACAAACTTGCTGCCGGCCGCCCCAGTTCTCGTGCCGTAGACCAAGAGGCTCCATTGCGAAAGTTGGAAACGTCAGGTCGGATTTTCCTATTTCCAAAAAAGTCACGCGCGGCCCACTGAAGAAAAAACTCTGAAAAAGCTCAAGATTGATGATGGTACAACGATTGCGTATCGCGTCGCTAACGGACTTAATTCATCCGTTGACTCTATCCGGTCACCATGAAACTCGGCAAGGAAAGTCGCTACGCCATTGAGGGATTGGTTGTGCTGGCGAAAAATCCCTTTGGCACGACGATGCAGTTGCGCGACATCGCAGCCACGGGAGGGGTTCCGCAAAATTTTCTTGCGAAGATTTTTCAAAAGCTCAAACGGGCGGACATCGTCGCCTCTTCTCGCGGCGCGGTTCGCGGTTACGCCCTCGCCCGTCGTTCAAAAACGATCAATGTAAAAGATGTTTTGCTGGCGGTCGAGGGAAGCGACACGTTTGACCGCTGTGTTTTTTGGAGCGATCGCTGCGCGGAGGCGGCTCCCTGCCCGATGCATATCCATTGGAAACGAGTACGGCAAAACATCGCCGCTTTGATGGAGCGCACAACGGTGGCGGATCTGGCTAGACATACCCATGCGACAATAGGGTTTAACCCATCGGAGACCGATGAAACACCGGGCATTAGATTCAATTTTAAGAAGCCGGATCACGGTACGGTTGGGGCGTCACATTTATAATAAATGACCCCCTTGAGGATTCGAGAAGGAGACAAGAGATGAAAATAGCCTTTTCATCGGCGCTCGCGGCGATCGTCGTTCTCAGCTGCGCGGCGGTTCTCAGGTCCGCTGACACCAAACCCCCAGCGGGATCCGCTCGGTCCCTGGCGCTCGGCAAACAAATCTACAGCCAGCAATGCATCGCCTGCCACGGCGTCGGCGGGCGTGGCGACGGAGAGGCGGCCTATCTTCTCTACCCCAAACCGCGCGACTTCGTTGCCGCGAGGTACCGCCTGGTTTCCACTTGGGAGCGCGTCCCCACGGACCAAGACCTTTTCGATACGATCACACGCGGCATGCCGGGCTCAGCCATGCCTTCTTGGGGGCATTTACCGGCGGAGCAACGCTGGGCTTTGGTGTTCTACGTCAAATCCCTCGCCGAAAAACCGCTTGAGATCAAAGCACAGAAAAGTCCCAATCCCGATGGCAGCGGAGGTCAAGGTGTGATCCAACCGCCAAAGGCCCTGCCTTTTGATGCCGCGGCCAAAACGCGCGCGTTGGAACTTTTTAAAGATGCTTGCGCTTCCTGTCACGGCGCGACCGGTCGAGGCGACGGAGCGGAAAAACAGCTAGATGAAGAAGGTTTCCCGACGAGACCCCGCGACCTGACCGCCGGTGTGTTTAAAGGAAACCCTGATCCTGTTTCTCTCTACCGCCATATCGTCGCCGGTATTCCGGGCAGCCCCATGCCGATGAGCGATTGGGCATGGGGCGACGACGCCTGGCATCTGGTCAACTACGTGCGCTCGCTTTCCAGCGACACCCAGCGCGAGCGCGTGGAGATGAAAAAGTTCGCCATCGAAGCGGCGCGCGTTAAATCCCTTCCGGAACATCCTGATTCCGGCGTTTGGCGTCTCGCGGCACCGGTCAACCTTCATCTGATGCCGCTTTGGTGGCGCACCGACCGCCCCGAGGAAGTGACCGTCCGGGCGGTTCATGACGGCAAGGAACTAGCCATCCTGATGGTTTGGCAGGACGACACCAATGACCACACCGCGATCCGGCCTCAGGATTTTCGTGACGCGGCCGCCATTGAGCTTGCGTTGACGCCGAGCCCGCCGTTTTTCGCCATGGGGGCGAAGAGTCAACCGGTAAACATCTGGATGTGGAAATCCGAGCGACAGGCCGACCTGGAGCCGGCGTTCCAAGAGTTGGAGAAGATCTATCCCAACATCGGCATCGATTCCTATCCCAATCTAACGCGCTCGCCGTTGGAGCAGCCGGTGCGCAGCGCCCTCACTCTCGAGTCCGATAAAACGTTCGTCACGGGTTGGGGCGCAGGCAATATTGTCTCCGACCCGCAGCGAAAAAGCCCTGCTGAAGATCTAACGGCGCAGGGTTTCGGTACCCTGACGGGCCGTCCTCGAGTCGACCAAAGAGTCGACGCCAAAGGGGTCTATAACGAAGGGTCCTATCGCGTCATGTTTCGCCGGACTTTAGCACCGACCGGCAAGGATGCGGCCGTATTGAGGCCGGGAACGAGCATACCGATCGGTTTTGCGGTTTGGAATGGCAGCGCCGGCGATCGCGATGGGAAAAAATCCGTGACGATTTGGCAAGAACTAAGAATCGGAAAGTGAATCGTTCAAAACGTTCAAACAGTTCAAGCCGTTCAACCCCCTCCTTCATCCTCCTCCGCGACGCGGGGGAGGAAGGAGGTGGGGGCTGGAACGATTGGAACGGCTGGAACGGTTCGAACGACAAGTGAGGAGACACGATGATGGCTGACGAAACCGCAAAAGAAGCTTTGAACCTGAGTCGCCGCGAATTTCTTCGTTGGCTCGGCGTCGGCAGCGGAACCGCGGCGTTGAGCGGCGCGCTGCCGCTGAATCTTCTCGCGGCGGCAAGCCCCGACGGGAATCCGCTCGCCGGTTCGATCAACCGGAATTGGGAAAAAATTTATCGGGATCAATATAAGTACGACAGAGCCTTCGACTGGGTCTGCTCGCCCAACGATACCCACGCCTGCCGGGTGCGCGCTTACGTCCGCAACGGCATCGTCACACGTCTCGGCGCTACGTACGACTATCAAACCTACGCCGATCTGTACGGCAACAAAGCGACGGCCAACTGGAACCCGCGCCAGTGCGCCAAAGGCTACACTTTCCACCGCGTGCTCTACGGCCCCTATCGTCTGCGCCATCCGATCGTGCGCAAGGGCTGGAAGGCATGGGCCGATGCCGGCTTTCCTGAGCTGACGCCTGAGAACAAAAGCCGGTATATGTTCGACGCCCGCGGCCAGGACGAGTTCATTCAGATTTCTTGGCAGGACGCCTTTGACAATGTTGCGAAGGCATTGGTGGCCATTTCGACGCGCTACAGCGGCGAAGAAGGGAAAAAACGGCTGCTCGCCCAAGGCTACCAGCCCGAGATGGTCGAGGAGATGGGCGGCGCCGGCACACGCGCCGTGAAAATGCGCGGCGGCATGGGATTGCTCGGCGTCATCGGTAAATACGGCATGTACCGTCTCAACAATTCCCTCGCACTGCTCGACGCAAAAATCCGCGGGGTCGGCCCGGATAAAGCGCGCGGCGGGCGCAATTTCTCGAACTACACATGGCATGGCGACCAGGCGCCGGGACACCCTTGGGTCCACGGTCTGCAGGCTTCCGACTGTGATTTTAACGATCTGCGCTTTTCCAAGCTCATCATCATGGATGGGAAAAACCTGGTCGAGAACAAGCTCACCGACTCGCACTGGTTCATCGAGTGCATGGAGCGGGGCGCCAAGATCGTCGTGATCGCGCCGGAGTACGGGCCGCCGTCGACGAAAGCTGATTACTGGATTCCGATTCGTCCGACAACCGACGCCGCGCTGTGGCTCGGCATCACCAAGCTGATGATCGATAAAAAGTGGTACGACGAAGCCTTCGTCAAACGCTTCACCGACTTTCCGTTGCTCGTGCGCACGGATAACTTAAAGCGGCTGCGCGCCCAAGAAGTTTTCGCGAATTACAAAACCGTCCTCGCCGCCGACGGACCGTCGATGAAGATCCAGGGGTTGACGGCGGAGCAGCACGCGCAGCTCGGCGATTTCGTAATCTGGGACGCAAAGAAAAACGGCCCGGTCGCGGTCACGCGCGATGACGTGGGCGAGGCGATGGCCAAGAAAGGCCTCGACCCGGCGCTGGCTGGAACGTTCAAGATTAAACTGGTCGATGGCAAGGAAGTCGAGGTCGCCACGCTCTGGACGCTATACCAGACTCATCTTAAGGACTACGACCTGGACACGGTGGCTGACATTACCGCCGCTCCCAAGGCAATGATCGAGCAGCTCGCGCAAGACATCGCGACGATGAAACCGGTGGCGATCCACCAGGGCGAAGGCATCAACCACTGGTTCCACGCCACGGAAATGAACCGCGCTGCCTACTTGCCGCTGATGCTCACCGGCAACATCGGCCAGCCCGGCGCCGGCTGCCACACCTGGGCGGGAAATTACAAAGCCGCGCTCTTCCAGGGGTCCGCTTGGTCGGGCCCGGGCTTTAAGGGCTGGGTCGCGGAAGATCCGTTCGAGATCAACCTGAATCCCAACGCCCCTGGCAAGGAAATCCATGCGCACGCTTTTACCAAGGACGAAGAACCCGCCTACTGGAATCACGGCGATCTGGCTCTCATCGTCAACACCCCGAAGTTCGGGCGCAAGAATTTTACCGGCAAAACCCACATGCCGACGCCCACCAAGGCCCTGATCTTCAATAACGTCAACCTCATCAATAATGCCAAGTGGGCCTACGGCATGATCAAGAACGTAAATCCAAACGTCGAGATGATCGTCTCGATGGATATTCAAATGACCGCGTCCATCGAGTATGCCGATCTGGCGTTGCCGGCCAATTCATGGCTCGAGTTCGAAGGACTGGAAATCACCGCAAGTTGCTCGAATCCTTTCCTGCAAATCTGGAAAGGCGGCATTCCGCCGGTGTTCGACAGCAAAGACGACCTCGACATCATCGCCGGCATCGCCAACGCGCTCGCGAAAGTCACCGGCGACAAACGCTTCAGCGATTATTTCGCCTTTGCCGCGCCGGAAAAGCGCCATGTTTACCTGCAGCGGCTGCTCGACACTTGCACGACCACCGCGGGTTATAAGCTCACCGACATCATGGCAGGCAAATACGGCCCTCCTGGCGGTTGCCTACTGAATTTCCGCACCTATCCACGCATCCCCTTTTACGAACAGGTGCATGACAGCGAACCGTTCCACACCGACACGGGGCGCATGCACGCCTATGCCGACGTGCCGGAAGCGATCGAGTACGGCGAAAATTTTATCGTCCACCGCGAAGGGCCGGAGGCGACGCCTTACCTGCCCAACGTCATTGTCAGCTCCAATCCGCTGGTGCGCCCCGAGGACTACGGCATCCCCGCCAACGCCGAGCACTGGGACGAGCGCACGATCCGCAACATCAAAATGCCCTGGAGCAAGGTCAAGCAAACCAAGAATTTCCTGTGGGAAAAGGGCTTCCAGTTCTACTGTCTCACGCCGAAAACCCGCCACCGCGTGCACAGCGGCTGGTCCAACGTCGATTGGCATATGCTCTACGACTCCAACTTCGGCGATCCCTATCGTCTCGACAAGCGCGCGCCTTGCGTCGGCGAGCATCAGTTGCACATGAATCCGCAGGCGGCGCGCGACTTGAGCGTCAACGACGGCGATTATGTCTACGTCGATGCCAACCCGGCGGACCGACCCTACCTGGGCGCAAAACCGGACGATCCCTTCTACCGCGTGTCGCGCTGCATGCTGCGGGTCAAATACAACCACGCCTATCCATATAACATCATCATGATGAAGCACGCGCCTTTCATCGCCACGGAGAAAAGCGTGAAAGCGCACGAGACCCGGCCCGATGGCCGCGCGCTGTCGGAGAATACCGGCTACCAGGCCAACCTGCGCTACGGCTCGCAACAGTCGTTGACGCGCAACTGGCATATGCCGATGCACCAGACCGACACGCTGTTTCACAAGGCCAAAGCTTCCATGACTTTCATCTTTGGCGGCGAAGCCGACAACCACGCGATCAATACCGTGCCGAAAGAAACGCTCGTGCGCGTGACCAAAGCCGAAGACGGCGGCATGGGCGGCAAGGGAATCTGGAAACCGGCGACCACCGGTTTCACGCCGGATAACGAGAATGATTTGATGAAGCGTTATCTCGCGGGAGATTTGACGAAGGTAAAAACATAAATGAACCCGTTCAAGTTGTTCAAACCGTTCAATCGCTTCGCTCCGTTCAAGCCGTATCGGAGGTTTCAATCATTCGAACCTCCGGTTCCCTTCCGCCCCCGCGCCCCCCGGGGGGGACCGAGGTGGGGGTTGAACGGCTTGAACGTATGGAACGATTGGAACCCGAGATAAGGGAGAAGAGAGATGCCATTTAAAGATCCCGACCCCACCGATCCGAACATGCTCGTCGGCGTCATGTTGCCGGCGGATGCCGACGCGATGCGCGATCTGGCCTATGTGTTTGCCGAAGAGTTCGCCCGCCTCGGCTACACGCGAGGGCAGTTGCTTTGGCTCTTTAAGAATCCCTTCTACGGCGGCGCCCACGGCGCATATCAAGCTCTTGGAGAGCACGAAACGTTATTGATCATCGACGAGTGCCTCGCGGTTTGGGGAACCGTCAAAATTACGGTTCAAGACGTTCAAGCAGTTCAAAACGATCAAACCCCCACCTCCCTTCGACGTGACTCAGGGCAGGCTTTCTTCCCCCGCGTCGCGGGGGAGGATGAAGGAGGGGACTTGAACGATTTAAACGATTGGAACGGCTTGAACGCGAGAGAAGAGGAGAGCGACGATGAGTAAGGTTCACAACTGGCAAATCGGCCGGGAGATGAATTATCCCTACACGCAAGCCTTTCCGCGCCGGCAATTCGCCTTCGTCTTCAACATCAACCGCTGCATCGCCTGCCAGAGCTGCACCATGGCCTGCAAATCGACCTGGACTTTCAGCAAAGGGCAGGAGCATATGTGGTGGGCCAACGTCGAGACCAAGCCCTACGGCGGCTACCCGCAGTTCTGGGACGCGAAAATTCTCAACTTACTGGAGAACGCCAACCCCGGCAACCAACAATGGTCGGGAAAGCCGTCGACGGACAAGAAAAAACCCTACGGCCAGTTCGACGGCAAGACCATTTTCGAAGCGCAGAACATGTTGACCCCGGACAGCGCGCGGGTGCTCGGCTATCTGCCCACCGACGAGGAATGGAATCTGCCGAACATCTACGAGGACAATCCGGTGGGCAAAAAAGGCGTGCGCAACGAACTCGACAAAGAGGGAACCGAGTTGCCGGTGCACAAGACCTGGTTTTTCTATCTCGCGCGCATCTGCAACCATTGCAGCTACCCGGCCTGCCTCGCCGCCTGCCCGCGCAAGGCGATTTACAAAAGACCCGAAGACGGCATCGTCTTGATCGACCAGGAGCGGTGCCGCGGCTATCGCAAATGCGTCGAAGCCTGCCCCTACAAGAAGAGCATGTATCGCGGCAACACCCGGGTTTCCGAGAAGTGCGTCGCCTGCTATCCGCGCGTCGAAGGCAAGGATCCGGAAAGCGGTGGCCAGCCGATGGAGACCCGCTGCATGGCCGCCTGCATCGGCCAGATCCGCATGCAGGGTTTGGTTAAGATGAACAACGACGGCACCTGGGCCGAGGACCGTTATAACCCGCTTTACTATATGGTCCATGTCGCCAAAGTGGCCTTGCCGCTCTATCCCCAGTTCGGCACCGAGCCCAACGGCTACTATATCCCGCCACGCTGGGTGCCGCGCGACTACTTGCGCCAGATGTTCGGCCCCGGCGTCGACGATGCCATCGAGCGCTACACTAACCCGGATCGCGAATTGCTCGCGGTTCTGCAACTCTTCCGCCGCTCGAATCGAATCATCTTCCGCTACGAGATCAAGGAAGGACCGAAGGTTTACGAAGCGACGCTGCGCGGCCGCAAAGTGACCCTGTACAACGACACCGTGATCGCCTACGGCCAGAACGGCAAAGAGATCTTCCGCACGCAGGTGGAAGAACCCCTGCACGTGCGGCCCAATAAGCATGCGAATTCGATATGAACGGATTTGTTCAAGTCGTTCAAAATGTTCAAGCAGTTCAACCCTCTCCTTCATCCTCCCCCGCGTCGCGGAGGAGGACAGGGGTGGGGGCTGGAACGATTGGAACGGCTTGAACGACTTGAACGCTATAGGAGTGAACCGAAGTGGAATGCTCTAATCTGAATCACGAAGTAACCGACATTGATCTCGCTCTCGCCCGCGCGACGCTTTACAGCGTGCTGGCGCTGGGGTTCCGCCCGCCGACCGAAGAAATCACCGCGCGTCTCGACTCGAATGAGGCAGCGGCGGCTCTGGCAAGGGCGGCGGATCTCCTCGACCCCACTTGCGAATTCGGTCTCGCGGCGGCCTCTTCACTCCTCACTCCTCACTACTCACTCCTCACTCTTGCCGAAGCGCATCGTGCGCTGTTCGGCCACACCGCAGGCGGCGCCGTCCCGCCCTACGAAACCGAGTATGGCAACGAAGCGTTATTTCAACAGCCGCAAGAATTGGGCGACTTGATGGGTTTTTACCAGGCCTTTGGACTGGCGGTAAAGTCCGGCGAGCACGAGCGGCCCGATCACATAAGTTGCGAGTGCGAGTTTCTCTCTTTCCTCGCCATGAAAGAAGCCTATGCGCTGGAGCATAGCGATGAAGAGATGCTGGAGGAAACGCGCAAGGCGCAAAAACTGTTCCTCAAAGACCATCTCGGCCGTTTTCTCCCCACGTTCGTGCAGAAACTCGGCGGCGAAAATGCTTCCGGTTTTTACGCCGCGCTTGCCGGGCTCAGCCTTCGCTTGGTTACCCAAGAGAGCGCCAGGCTCAAGGTGACGCTCGGCGGGGCCAATATGGTGCTGCGGCCCGCCGATGATGACCGCGTGCCGATGGCTTGCGGCAGCGGCACGGAATGCGCGGCCATGCCCGGCGCCTGTACGCCGGAGGGAGACGATTCCGTATGAACCCGACTTTGGCCCTCCGCTACGATCCGCGCTTGATCGAAGAAGCGGTCTTTCATGCCCGGCGCCATGGGCTTGTGGTAAAAGGACTCGATGCGCAGCGCAACCGGATTTACCAGGTGTCCGACCCGGACGATCGGGAAAGGCTGTTCCATGAGCTGCATTACTCGTGGTTCGTTCGGCTTGGCTTGAACCAAACCATCGACGAAGCTCTACAAGAGCAACCGATCATCGCCGCGCAAGTCGGCAGCTGTTTCATGGTTTGCGCCGCCGAATCCAACGCACAAGGAGCCGAGCTTTTCGTCGCCCAAGAAGAACGGCCGGAAAACCCAGGCCGCCGGACGCTGCGGGTTCTTCTTACGCCGGAATCGTTGCTGAGCCCCACGGACAAGCCCGTAGCACATTCCACTACGCCCGTGGGGCGAAATCCTGAGCGAGAGCCCCCGGCCAAGGCCGGCGATCGATTCGAAGAGTTGAACTCGACCTCGCTTAGGACCTTCCTTCGCCGCGAACTGTTTCACATCGCGGACATGCTCGACGCAGATTTCGCCTATGAACCGGCGCTGCCGAAAGCGGAGGGCGGTCCGACCTACGACACTCTCGTCACCAACCGCTATCGAGTGTTATGGGACATAACGATCCATGGCCGAATGACGCGCCGCGGCTGGCTGCCGGAATCCGATCGCCCGGAGCAGCTCGCAAATTTTTGCGATGCCTTTCCGATGTTGAAGGATAACGCGGATGAATCGTTTAACCGATTCTTCGACAGCGATCGACCGACCCACCCGGAGCTAGCCGCTTTTGCCTTTGATCCGAGAGCCGCTGGGGGTAGCGCCAGTGATCCATGCGCCCCTGGCACTCATTGTCCGCTCTGCAAATTCCCGACCCATTCTTTTGAACCGCAGCCGGACCGGCTCGGGGACGACGTGCTCGCGGCGATCAAGGGCGATTTCGCAAACTGGATGCCGTCCATGGGACTTTGCGCGCAATGCGCCGATCTCTACCGGGCGAGCCAGCTTTCGCTAGCTGCGGCCAAACTCCTGCCGGGCTGGACTCCAAGCCCGACGCCGGAGCCAACCGATTCCAGCTATGAACGCGGCAGGGTCGCCGCAGGAGGAAAGTAGCCATGCGCAGCTTGCAAGAACTGTTGAAAGAATCCGCCGCCAGCCACGGGCACCACTGCGCCGGGCAAGTGTTAGGCGTGCGCTTGGCCATGGCCGGCTGCCGCGAGGTCGGCATTGACGAACCCAAAGGATGCAAAAAGCTCGTGGTGCTCGTGGAAATCGATCGCTGCGCGACCGATGCCATTCAGGCGGTCACCGGTTGTTCGCTGGGTAAGCGAACTTTGAAATTCCTCGACTACGGCAAGATGGCGGCGACTTTTGTCAACACCGAGACGCAGCGTGCCGTCCGGGTTTTGGCGAAAGACGACGCCAGAGAGCTGGCCCGGCTCTATGCCCCCGGTGCCGCTACCCCTGGCGAGGCGCAAAAGCAGGCCTACGCCGCGATGCCGGAAGAACTGCTTTTTTCGATCCAGCCCGCCAGGATCAACATTGCGGAGGAAAACATGCCGGGCTTTCGCGGCGCCAGGGTGATCTGCGCATCCTGCGGCGAAGGGATCAATCTCCGTCGGGAGGTTCGCGTGGGCGAGCGCACTCTATGCATACCTTGCGCTCAGGGAAGCTTGCGTTTCGGCGCAGCGAACGGCGACCGTCCGAAAGTGATTCTCATCGTCGGCTACAAGAAAGTCGGCAAGACGACCTTGATCGAACGACTTGTTCCCGAGCTTTCCAGCCGCGGCTACAGGGTCGGCACCGTCAAGCATCACCACTCTGACTTTCCCGTGGAAGTGGACGTGCAAGGCACCGACTCCTCGCGCCATCGCCGGGCGGGAGCGAGCGGCGTCGCATTGGTCACGCCGACCGATGTCGCGCTGTTCCGTGACACACCGGGCGGAGCATCGTTAGAAGAGGTCGTGGCGGCCTTGAATGGAACCGATATCGTCCTGGCCGAGGGCTTTCACAAGGCGCCCGGTCTCAA
>Ga0153915_10002601_pt1 | contig 16446 bp, 11 predicted proteins | sample Opewatmetagenome_2_FD_107003 | JGI IMG/M metagenome (GOLD analysis project Ga0153915, IMG submission 107003) | Freshwater wetland microbial communities from Ohio, USA - Open water 3 Core 3 Depth 3 metaG | ecosystem: Environmental > Aquatic > Freshwater > Wetlands | place: USA: Ohio, Lake Erie...
CACGCCTCGCGCCGCTAACTCGCAAGAATACATCCGCGGAGCGGGCGCTGCCGAGGAGAGGCGCAGGGGGCGTGCCAGGCGTCGAGGGTGTGGGGGAGGAGTGGGCGGGGGGGCTGTGAGCTGTCGGCTGTCGGCTATGGGGCGATGGGCGATAGGCTATGAGCTATGGGCTATGGGCTGGGGGCTGTGGGCTATGAGCTAGGGCCCTTGAGCTATGATCCACGACGTTATGAAGCGCGTCAGCTCGATACCAAGCTCACAGCTCATAGCTTATAGCTTACAGCTCACTGCTCCCCCGCCCTCTGCCAGCTCAAAAGCTGACCTTCGTGATCCTGCCACCGGGTCCGACGAGCCAGCCCGCCTTCCTGCTTGCAAATGCCGCGCTCCAGTAGGAGAGGGTATCGAGTGGCTGCCAGACACGCCCCTCATCCGAGGACCAGCTGGCGCCCTTCGGTCCCACCGCGACGACCTGGGTTCCGCCCGGGATGTACGCCACCCCGTAGACGGCGCCGGGGAACGAGGGGGCACCACCAACGGTCCAGGTCTCCCCGCCGTCCGAGGTGGTGATGACGCTACCGGCGCCATCGGTGGCGCCGATGTCACCGCCGGCGGCGATGCCGCTTCGCGGCGTCCGGAAGGCGATCGAGGTCAGGCCGGTCGTCGCGGTCCCGTGGGTGACCGGTGCGATCCAGCTCTTCCAGGTGGCGCCCCGGTCCGGCGTGAACAGCACTCGTGCCTGCTCTCCCGCGCCGGTGGCGATCCACGCCTCGCGACTCCCCTGGGTGGCGACGCAGGTGCCGCTTGCGGCAAAGGCTCCCTCACCCTTGGTGGCCGGCGGCGCGGTGGGCAGGTCATCCCAATGGAGACCGCCATCGGTGGTTCTCAACAGCGGGAAGCGACCCCCGACGTTGTCGCTGAACACGAGGCCGCTCTCCCGGTCCCAGAAGCTGAAACAGTCGTAGAACGCCTCCGGATCCCGGTTGATGAACTGGATCTGCCAGTTCACTCCGCCGTCGGTGGTCTTGTAGATCCGTGACCTGGTTCCCGGGCCGGCGCTCAGGAGATAGGCGGTCTTCGCGTCTACCGCGTGGATGTCCCGGAACTCCAGGCTGTCGGCGCCGGCGACCCTGGCCGTGAGCCAGGTGACGCCGCCGTTGGTGGTGAGGACAAAGGTCCCCTCTGTCCCGCTGGCCCACACGATCCGCTCGTTCACCGCACTCACGGCCTGCAACCGCGCCGTGGTACCCGATACCTGGGGAGTGAGGGTGGCGGGCCCGACCTGCCGCGGCGGCTCGACGACGGCGGGAGCGGGGCCGGGTTGGGGGGCGCCGGCCGGAGGAGCGGGAGGGACCCGCGGGCGGCTCCCGCCACCGCCTCCACAAGCGAGCAGGGCAAGAACGGGGAGCGCGGTGCCAAGACGGAACAGCATGAGCAGACATCTCCTGGGTTTGACTCAGACCGAACATACTACGGAAGGGCGCCGGACGGCTCCCACCCATGCAGGCTGCCCCGATGACCTCGGGCCAGCCGTCGCAATCTTCCCAGCGGAGACGAACAGGAGGCTCGTCGATGGACGGCCCCGACCACCGGCAGCGGGGGTGACGGAGGGAAGCCCCCGGGACCTGACGGAGTCCGGCTGCGTGGCGCGGAGACAGCGATCCGGTTAACCCTGGGGCCTGACGGCCGACGGCCGACGGCTACCCGGTGCCTCAACTTGCCTTTCGTCCCGGCGTTCCCACCTTATCCGCCTAACCCCGGAGGAACCGTGGCCGAGTCCGACACGAAGCCCGCCAAGCGTCCCCGCCGATCCCGCAAGAAGGCCGTCGAACCGCGCGGTCTCACCCCGAAGCAGGTGGCAGGCGGTCAACCCACGTCGGCCATTGAACGCCTGAGCGAGGCTATCGTGGAGGACGGCGGCGCCGTGATTGGAACGTACCGCGAGCCCCTCGGCTCCCAGTGGCAGGTGCTCGCGGCCCTGCCGATCGAGAAAGTCGAGCCCACGCCCTATCAGCGGGATCTCTCCGACACTCATGTGAAGCGGCTGGCCGATGCCATCGACCGGCTGGGGCGGTTCATGGACCCGGTGATCGCAGTGCGGGAGGGCGAGGGCCGGTACTGGACTCCCAACGGCAATCACCGCCTGGCGGCCATGAGGGCGCTGGGGGCAAAGAGTGTGATGGCGCTGGTGGTGCCGGAGCCCGAAGTGGCACACCGGATCCTGGTGCTGAATACCGAGAAAGCGCACAACGTCCGCGAGCGGGCACTGGAGGTCATCCGGCTGGCCGAGGCGCTCGCCGGGCTCGATGACCGTCCGGAGCGGAGTTACGAGACGGAGTTCGAGGAGCCCTCGCTTCTCACACTGGGCTGCTGCTATCAGAAGAACGGGCGCTTTGCCGGTGGGGCCTACCACCCCGTGCTCAAGCGGGTCGAGAGTTTTCAAGCCTCGAGGCTCTCCAAGGCCCTCGAAGTTCGCCGGGAGCGGGCGGCCAGGCTGCTCGAGCTCGATGATGCGGTGGGGGCCGCGGTCGCGGCGCTCAAGGCACGCGGATTCGAGAGCCCTTACCTCAAGGCGTTCGTGCTGGCCCGGATCAACCCTCTCCGCTTTACCCTCAAGCGGGGCCAGAAGGCCGACTTCGATGAAACCATCGACAAGATGCTCGCCTCGGCTAGCAAGTTCGATGCGTCAAAGATCCGGCAGGACCAGGTGGCTCGCACCGGTGGCGCGCCGGACGCGGCGGAGTAAGTCCGAGTGCCGCGACGGGCTGCGTTTCGCGCTGATCGGCGTGGCCCTGGGCGGAGTCATCGCACTCTGGGGCGGACCCTGGATGGGTCCGCTCCTGTACGATGTCTCACCGCGGGACCCGCTGGTGGTTCGGCGTCGTGGCGGGTCTTCTCGTGACAGTCGCCGCGCTGGCGAGCACGGTACCGGCCTGCGTGCCGCTCGGCTGGATCCGAGCGTGACGCTGAGGACGGAATAAGGGCAGACGGGCGAGGGGGCGGAACAAAGCACCAACCGTGCGCTCTCTCGGTCCGCCTTGTGCGCCCGGTCGGCCTTTCCGCCGCCTTCCCACCGCAGCTCCAGCTGGTGATTAGTTTTGTGTTCCCCCAAGCCCGGAGCCCGATGCGTATACTCGTGACCGGTGGCGCCGGCTTCATCGGCAGCCACACGACCGTGGAGCTTCTCAAGGCCGGCCACGAGGTGATCGTGGTCGACAACTTCAGCAACAGCAAGCCTTCGGTGTTGCCGCGGATAGAGGAGTTGGCGGGCAGGCCGTTCGTAGTTCACCGGGTGGATCTGCTCGACCGGGACGGTCTTAGCGATGTGTTTGGGCGGCACCAGGTGGATGCGGTAATCCACTTCGCGGCCTTCAAAGCGGTAGGGGAATCGGTCGCCTTTCCGCTCAAGTACTATCACAACAACGTCACGGGCACGCTGGTCCTGTGCGAGACGATGATCGCGCACGGGGTGAAGTCCATGGTGTTCAGCTCGTCGGCCACCGTCTACGGCGACCCCGCGCGAGTCCCGGTGCGGGAGGATTTCCCGCTGTCCACGACGAACCCGTACGGTCACTCCAAGCTCATGATGGAGCAGGTGCTGCGGGACGTCTACCGTGCGGACCCCGCCTGGAACATCGCGCTGTTGCGGTACTTCAATCCGGTGGGGGCGCATGAAAGCGGCCGGATCGGAGAGGATCCGAACGGCATTCCGAACAACCTTTTTCCCTACATCACCCAGGTGGCGGTGGGGAAACTGCCGAAGCTCAGGATCTTCGGGGGCGACTACCCCACGGTGGATGGCACCGGCGTGCGGGACTTCATCCATGTGGTGGACCTCGCCATCGGGCACGTCCAGGCACTGGAGAAGCTGGCCGGTCGCCCCGGCTGCAGGGCATACAACCTGGGCACGGGGAAGGGCAGCAGCGTGTTGGAGGCCGTGAAGGCGTTCGAGCGCGCAAGCGGCCGGCGCATCCCGTATGAAATCGTCGCCCGCCGGCCGGGGGACGCGGCGACTACCTACTGCGATCCTGGGTTGGCTCGCACCGAACTTGGCTGGAAGGCGGAGCGTGATCTCGACGCGATGTGCCGGGATGCGTGGCGGTGGCAGTCGCAGAACCCCAATGGGTTTCCGGAAGGGTGAACGCGGAGGCGGGACGGAGGAATGTCAGCATCGCGAACTGGGGTGGACGGGAGGCGCGACGCTGGGGCGCCCAGGGAACGGTTGACTGCGCTGGGTGAACGGCGAGACTTCGCAGGGCTTCACCGTTCACCGTTCACCGTTCACCGTTCACCGTTCACCGTTCACCGTTCACCGTTCACCGTTCACTGTTCACCGTTCACTCCTCACTCCTGACCCTCAGTCATACCTCAGCGCCTGCATCGGGTGCACGCGCGAGGCGCGCAGGGCAGGCAGGTATCCCGCGCTCAGTGCCACCAGCACGAGCACCAGTACAGCGGCGGAGAAGACGACGGGGTCGTGACCCTTGAGGCCGTAGAGCAGCGAACTGGCTGCTCTTCCCACCCCAATTGCGCCGGCGACGCCGACGCCGAGTCCCACCGCGATCATCGTTCCCACCTGACGCATGACCATCAGCCGCACCCGCAGGGCGTCGGCGCCGAGCGCCATACGCACCCCTATCTCACGAGTCCGCTGGGCCACGGTATAGGCCAGCACGCCGTACAGGCCCACCGCGGCCAGCAGCGTGGCCAGCACCGCGAAGCACGCGGAGAGAATGCTGATCATTCGGTCGAGGAACACGTTCTCCCTGATCTGCTCCGGCATCGTCTTGAGGTCTTCGACCGGGAGTCCGGGGTCGATCTGCTTCATGATGCCCGGTATGTCGCGCGTCAGGCCCTCGGGAGGCAGGGAGGTCCGGACGTAGAACCGGAGGAAGCCCACATGGGGATCCTGCCTCCACGGAGTGTAGAACAGGGCCGGAACCTCCTGTTTCACTTCACTGTATTTCGTGTTCTGGATCACTCCGACGATCTGGATGTTGAGCGAGTCCCGGCCGGAGCTGGACATGAACTTGCCGACGGCGTCCTGACCCAGGTGGAACTTCTTGGTGAACGCTTCGTTGACCACAGCTACCCGTCCGGTGCCCTGGCGATCCCCGGTCGTGAACTCGCGGCCCGAGAGCAGCTGCACACCCAGAGTGGAGAAGTAGCCGGCTCCGACTTCGTTAAACCGCGAATTGTTGTCGATGTCCGGTCCGGACTGGAACCCCTGCACTTCAACGTCGGTGCCCCAGTTGCTGCCTGCCAGAAGGGGGACCAACGAGCTGGTCACTCCTGTGACCCCGGGGATCCCGGAGAGTGTCTCTTCCACGCGCTCGAACAGCAGCGCCGACCGGACGGAATCGTAGCCGGTTCGGTCCGGGGAGATGCCGAATGTGACGACATTGTCCACCTTCACTCCCAAATCGACCCGGGTGACGTTGATCAGGCTCTTCATGAACAACCCGGCGCCCACCAGCAGGGCGGTTGCCAGCGCGATCTGTACCGTGACCAGGGCGGCGCGGAAGCGAGCCGCACCGCGATGGCCGGTGATCTGCCCCGCCCCGGCGCGGATGGCCGTGATGAGATCGGCGCGGGTGCTGTGCAAGGCGGGGAATAACCCGAAGATGATCCCGGTGGCGAGCGCAACGAGAGCGGAGAAGCCCAGTACCGAAGGCTGCAGCTCGAATCGCAATGACGTGCTGGCATCGGGGGGAAGCAGGGCGGAGATCGCATGCAGCGTCCAGCGGGCCACGAGCAGGCCCGCGAGCCCCCCCATGAAGGCCAGCACCACCGATTCGGTGAGCAGCTGGACCATCAACTGCCGGCGGCCAGCGCCGAGCGCCAGGCGGACGCCCATTTCCATGGCGCGGCTGGCCCCCCGGGCCAGCAGCAGATTGGCGATGTTGGCACAGGCGATCAGCAGGACGATGCCGGTCACGCCGAAGAGCAGCAGCAGGGGCGTCCGTGCCTCACGGTGCATCGAGCTCTGGCCTCGGAGGCCAGGTTCGACGGTCACCTCCTTCGCCCGGAAGCGCGCCATCGTCTTGTCACTCATGCCCGTCTGTAGCGCCGCTTCGACGTCATTGATGATCGGATGATAGATCCCGTTCAGGGCCGTCTTGGCCTGTTCGCGCGTCACCCCGGGCTTGAGCCTGCCGAACAGATAGACCCAGTAGTTGCGACGGTTCTCGTAGCGTTTGTCGCCGTCCAGCGTTCCCCGCATGGTGATCGGGACGAAGACCAGTGGCCGGGTCCCGAGGGTGGTGCCCTCGAAGTCCCGCGGGGCCACACCGATGATTTCCATCGAGTGGCCGTTGACGGTGATGCTCTGGCCCACCACGCCTGGATCCGCCCCGAAGTGGGCGGTCCAGTAGCTGTGGCTCAGCAACGTCACGAAGTGCCCGCCGATCGTCTCGTCGTCGGCCGGCCCGATCAGCCGACCCAGGGCGGGCGTCAGCCGCAGGGTGCCGAAGTACGAGCCGGACACGAACATCCCGTCCCCGGTGAGCGGCTCGCCCTTGAACGACAGGCTGACCCCGAACGCGCGATGGGCGGCGAGCCCGGTGAGGACCGTCTGCGCGCGCTCCAGGTCCTTGAACATCGGGTAGCTCCACACCTCCTGGCAGTCGCCCGCCTGGTTGCAGGACTGCGACCCCGGATTGGGGCCCGGTGCGGCCAGGTTGACCAGACGCTCCGGGTCCGGCACCGGCAGCGGACGCAGCAGCAACTGGTCGAACAGCGAGAAGATCGCCGCGTTGGCGCCGATGCCCAGTGCCAGGGACAGGATCGCCACCAGGGTGACGAACGGGGTCCGGGACAGGGTGCGGAAGGCGAGCTTGAGGTTTCTCATCTGTTCTGCTCAAAGAGGTGTTGTCAGGGGTGAGCCATGGGCAGGCCGCCACAACTCGTCTTAGACAGACAATCCGTGAATATCGTTGCGTGTACCGCGGGTCCCTGGCCCTGCCGGAGCTTGTTCGGTTGAGGCCTGTCGTTTCTGCGGGCCATGGTCGAACAGGCCGGAACCCCAGCCGCCGAACGGGCCGGCCCCCCGAGCGCCGTCGGACGGCTCGGCCTGTTCGTACGGGTATGGGTCACAGATAGGAACATTACTCGGAAGCCGCGCCGCGGGTTTCGTGGAACCTGGCGCCCTCCCCGCGCGGCTTCGCTCAGCGCCCTCCGGCCGGGAGGTGCTCGGTCAGGAAGCGGGTCAGCAGCGAGAACAGGTGGATGGTCGTCCCATCGCCCTCGAAGATGCCGTGGGTTCGGTTGGGGTAGACCATCATCTGAAACGGCCTGTTGGCGGCCACCAGGGCGTTCACCAGGCGCTCCGTTCCCTGGTAGTGCACGTTGTCATCGCCGGAGCCGTGTACCACCAGCAGGTCACCGCGGAGCTGGTTCGCAAAGGTGATGGGCGAGCCCTGCCGGTAGTCCTCCTCGTTCTCCTGCGGCAGCCCCATGTACCGCTCCTGGTAGATCGTGTCGTACAGGTGCAGGTCCGGCACCGGCGCCACCGCGATCCCCATGCGGTAGACGCCGGGATACCGGAACATCACGTTGAGGGTGGTCGATCCTCCGCCGCTCCACCCCCACACGCCCATCCGAGTCGAATCCACCCACGACCAGCGCGCGATGGCGCGCGCGGCTCCGGCCTGGTCCTCCGAGTTGACGAGGCCGATCCGGCGATAGATCGACTTCCGCCAGGCGCGGCCGCGGAGCGAGGGCGTGCCCCGATTGTCCAGCGTCACCACCGCGTAGCCCATCTGGGTGAGCATGGCGTGCCAGGGATCCCAGGTGAAGTACCTGTCGGTGGCGGTCTGCTCCGCCGGCTCGCCGTAGACGAAGAACAGCACCGGGTACTTGCGGGTCGAGTCGAAGCCCGCCGGGTACATCACCACCCCGTCCAGCATATTCCCGTTCCCTGCGTCCACCCGCACGAACTTCGAGGGCCCTTTCCGCAGGAGTCCCAGACGATGGCGCAGCTCGGCGTTGTCGGCCAGGGTGCGGACGACTTCGTGTGACGGGAGCTTCACCAGCTCCACCACCGGGGGCACGCCGAAACTCGAGAAATTGTGGATCGCATACTTCCCGCCGGGCGCGATCTGGTATCCATGGGTGCCGTACTGGCCGTGGGGAGTGAGCCGCTCGGCGGGACTCGCCCCGTCGAGGCGGGCGCGGTAGAGGTAGCGCTGTGTGGGATTCTCCGGCGACGCCGTGAAGTAGATCCATCCCCCCGCGACGTCGACCGAAAGCACCTGGTCGATGTCGTATTCCCCAGGCGTGATGAGCTTCACGTCCCGGCCGTCGCGCGAGATGGTCCAGGCGTGGCGCCAGCCATCCCGCTCGCTGATCCACAGGAAGCGGCGGCCGCCTTCGAGCCAGTCCCAGTCGTTCACGACGTCCACCCAGGCGCTGTCCCGGTCCACAAACACCGGCGTGGTCCTCCCGGTCTTGGCGTCGCCGAGCATCACGGTGAGGGTATTCTGCTGTCGGTTGAAGTGCTGCAGCGCAATCTCGTCGCTGTTACCCGCCCATTCCATGCGCGCGAGGTAGATGTTTCGCTGATCGCCGGGCACCTGCAGCCAGCGGGTGGATCCTCCGGCAGCGCTCACCACGCCCACCCGCACCGCGGAGTTGGTGGTGCCGGCCTTGGGGTACTGCACCGGCTTCACGAAGGAATACAGGCTGTCGGTGTCGTTGATGAGCAGGAAGTCGCGCACCCCGGCCGCATCGAGCTGCCAGTAGGCGATCCGCTTCCCGTCCGGGCTCCAGCGGAATCCGTCGCGGTCGTCGAACTCCTCCTCGTAGACCCAGTCGAAGGTCCCGTTGATCAGCGTGGTCGAGCCGTCCCTGGTGAGCTGCGTGATCTTCCCGTCGCTCACCCGCTCGACGTACAGGTTGTTCTCCCGCACATACGCGACGCGGTCTCCCGTCGGGGAGAACTTGGCGAACATGAGGGTCGAGGGCCGGCTCTTCGGACCTCCCAGCTTCCGCAGGACGCCCCGATCGAGATCGAGTACCCAGTAGTCGCCGCGCGTGTTGAGCCGCCAGACCCGGGCGGTATTGGTGAACAGGAGCAGCTTCCGGCCATCGTCCGAGAAGCGATAGCTCTGGGGCCGAAGCGGAATCGAGTCTCCCGCGGGGATCAGCTGTTCGCTCCGGACCAGGACCGTTGCGGCGCCCGTCTCCGGATTCACCCGGACGAGGTCGGGCCCCTTCGCCTCCTGCCGGCGCTCATAGAAGTAGTAGGCCTGGCCGTCGGGCGTCCAACGGGTCGGGGGGACAGGCTGGGTACTGAAGAAGTCGGAGTCGAAGATGCGCTCGAGCGTGATGGTCGAGGAATCGGCCTCACCCTGGGCCAGGCCGGCCGAGGGCGCAAGGGTCACGAGGCCGGCGAGGGCGAGCAGTCTGAAGAATGGAAGGCGAAGCATCAGAGCGGTGGGATAAGGGTGAGTGAAGCTAGTCGACCGCACGGACGGGCATGATCTGCGGCCGGTTTCAGGCAGACTGGTGTGAAGGGCGACTCGCGAGCGCATTCGTCACTGGTCAGCCCGTCCGGGTCATACCCCGGCTGCAGTCGCCGTGCATCAGAAGTCGTACTGTGCCCCGAGTGTCCAGATGAGGGGCGCCTGCAGCCCCGCTCCGCGGAGGGGGAAGTAGAGGTTGGCGAGCCCGGTGAGGCCGCGGTTGTTCGTGAGTTTGATCCCGAGCGAGCCGTCCAGGCGGTCGTCGCGGCGGTCGGGGACGTTGGCGAGGGCGAGCGTCCGTACCACTGGTGCGGTGTACCTGACCGAGGATCCGAACGAGAATACCTCCTTGCCGATCTCCCACTGGCTGGCCAGGTCGCCCGCGACTGTGAGCCATGGAAGTGCCAGAACGTCAAACCCCACGGTGGCCAGCACCGCGTCGTTCAACTCGCTTCCTCCGCGGGCGAAGTATCCGCCATTGACGTGGCCGGTGAAGACCCCCCAGGTCGCCGAGGTGATGGCCTGGGTCCTCACATCGAGGTGGCCGTCGCCCATGAAATCCTCCTTGCGGCGGACCGCCGGTCAGCATCTCGAACAGGAGACAGGCCAGGGCGTACTCGTCGCTGCGGCCATCGACCACTTCGCCGCTGGCCTGCTCCGGGCTCATGTAGGCCGGAGTCCCGACCGCCATGCCCGCGGACGTGTCCACCGTCGCCACGGTCACCGCCTTGGCGATGCCGAAGTCCGCGACTACCGCCACGCCGGCCGAGAGCAGGATGTTCTCCGGCTTGATGTCGCGATGGATCACGCCTTGGCTGTGCGCGCAGGCGAGAGCCCCGGCGATCTGCCGGGCAATCGCGCAGGCTTCTTCGACTGGGAGCTGGCGTTCGCGTGTGAGCCGGCCGCGCAAGGTCTCGCCCTCCACGTACGGCATCACGTAGTACAGGACCCCGCCGACTTCGCCCGAGTCGAACAGCGGCAGGATATGAGGATGCTGCAGCCGGGCCGCGATCCCGATCTCCTGCAGAAAGCGGTCGACCCCCAGGGTGATCGCGATCTCCTCGCGCATGGCCTTGAGGGCCACGGGGCGGTCGTGCTTGAGGTCGTGGTCCAGGAATACCGTGGCCATGCCGCCCCGGCCGACCTCGCGGTCGAGCCGGTAGCGTGCGGCCAGCGTCTGGCCGAGGAGCTTCGACGAGGTGGTCACGAAAAGTTGGAGTCCTTTTGCGACCTAAGTTACCTCATGGCAGTCGGCGGACCAGAGGCACGATCTCCTGCGCGACGGCGCCGCGGGGACAGATGGCGACGCGGCATGGACACCGTCCCGACCACCCGGTCGGGGCGGCTCCGCTGCCGTGAATCCGCCGATGTGTTTGCAGGGAGGAGGAGAGGGACAGCGAACTGCCGGGAGGAGGCCGGTTTGTAGTTGGGTGGTGAAACGGCTTCACGCCCTCCGGGTAGGCGCTACAGCGTGCTCAGAGTCAGCTCTCGCCCATCGGCGTTGTTGAGGAAGTCGGCCCACACGATTCGGTTTCGTTGCGCCACCAGGCCGATGCCGGTGAAGAGCGTCAGGATGACCGCCATGTCTTCCCAGAGGTACCAGCCCGGTTGATACTCGATCGGCATGCTCAGGATCTTGCCCAGCATGGTGACGAGCCGGGAGATGTGGCGGCGGAGCACGTCCTCGGTGACATCGGCCCCGAAGGACGACACCATCTTTGCGACTCGCTCGGCCGGGGACAGGCGGGGGTGCCAGGCCAGGGTGGCAACGATCTGCTTCTCCAGCGGCTTGAACCCCATGGGGACAAACAGGTCCTCGTGGTTCGGAGTGAAGTCCGGGGACCGTCGGCGTTGCTCGCGACTGAGCGTCTGCAGCCGGTCGAGCAGGACGCCGAAGTGGCGAAACAGCTTCTCGGGCGCGGTGGGTGAAAGGCGGTCCTTCGGATCGACGAACAGGCGAGATACTTTGACCTCGCCCAGCTTGTCGGGCGCGGCGAGGCCTGCCGCCAGGAATCGGGCGAATTCGGCGATATCGGTGAACTCGCGGCCCCCGGTCACCTTGGCCAGGGGGTCCGACGGTGCGGCGATCTGGGGCTCGAGAAACAGGCCGTCCCCGTCCCCAACGACCCGGCCGACCTGCACGATGGTCCCGCTGTCGGGGTCGGTGACCTCCGCATCGAACGCTTCGGGTTCGGGCAGGGCCTGGACCCTCCCGCCGACGATGGTTCCCCAGTCGGTCCGCTGATCGAAGTGGCCGTGGGCATCGGTGGTGGCCTGGACCGGATTGGTCGGTGCCACGATCTGCTTGAGGCCGGTCGGTGTCGAGGCAAACGCCCTCAAGGTGACGTCCGCGTTGGCGAGGGGCCGTCTCCTTCCGAACTGATCCGGGAGGATGAATACGTCGCCGGTCACCCGCAGTGTGAGACCATCGACCGCCATGTATCCCCTCCTTGGCCCGCTCCGATGTCGCCCCCCGGCCGCGGGGGGCGGCCGTGCTCTCTCTTGCTATCGGGGAACGGCGGAGGGAGCCGACAGTGCTCTGACCGTCCGGGGCGGACCATACGGGTGGCGGAAAATGCACAGGCCCGCACGGTTGTGCGGGCCTGTGCAATGCGGGTCCCCCTGGTCTAGTACCGGTAGTGGTCTGCCTTGTACGGGCCGTCCACGGACACGCCGATGTACTCCGCCTGCTCCGGGGTGAGCCGGGTGAGCTTCACCCCGAGCTTCTCGAGATGGAGCCGGGCTACCTTCTCGTCCAGCTTCTTGGGCAGGGTATACACCTTCTTCTCGCTGTACGCCGTGCCCGAGACCGTCGGCTTGCCCTGGGCGTGCAGGTGCAGATCGATCTGGGCCAGCACCTGGTTGGTGAAGGAGGATGACATCACGAAGCTGGGATGCCCGGTGGCGCAGCCCAGGTTGAGCAGCCGGCCTTCGGCCAGGATCAGCACGCTGTGGCCGTCCGGGAACACCCACTCATCGTACTGGGGCTTGATGTTCACCCGCCGGATGCCTTTCACCCTCTTCAAGCCGGCCATGTCGATCTCATTATCGAAGTGGCCGATGTTGCCCACGATCGCCTTGTCCTTCATCCGCGCCATGTGTTCGGCCGAGATGATCTGCCTGTTTCCGGTGGCGGTCACGAAGATGTCGGCGCTCTCCACCACCTCCTCGAGGGTGGTGACCTGGTACCCTTCCATGGCCGCCTGCAGCGCGCAGATCGGATCGATCTCGGTGATGATCACCCGGGCTCCCTGGCCCTTGAGCGCCTGGGCGCAGCCCTTGCCCACATCGCCGTACCCCAGCACGACCGCCACCTTGCCGGCGAGCATTACGTCGGAGGCGCGCAGAATGCCGTCGGTGAGCGAGTGCCGGCAGCCGTAAAGGTTGTCGAACTTGCTCTTGGTCACGGAGTCGTTGACGTTGATCGCCGGGAAGAGCAGCGTCCCCGCCTTCATCATCTCGTACAGCCGGTGCACCCCGGTGGTGGTCTCCTCTGACACACCCCGCAGGTCCCGGGCGACCGCGGTCCAGCGGCCTGGGTGGAGCTTCTGTTCCTGCCGCAGGAGCCCCAGGATCACGCCCCATTCCTCCGGGTCGCTCGCCTGGTTGAAGGCAGGCACCTTTCCCGCCTTCTCGAACTCGACGCCCTTGTGCACCAGCAGCGTCGCGTCGCCCCCGTCATCCAGCAGCAGGTTCGGCCCCTTGCCGTCCGGCCACATCAGTGCCTGATCGGTGCACCACCAGTACTCCTCCAGGGTCTCGCCCTTCCAGGCGTAGACCGGCGTGCCCTGCGGGTTGTCGGGAGTCCCGTCCTTCCCGACCACCGCCGCCGCGGCCGCGTGGTCCTGGGTCGAGAAGATGTTGCAGCTGACCCAGCGCACGTCCGCGCCCAGCTCAACCAGGGTCTCGATCAGCACGGCGGTCTGCACCGTCATGTGCAGCGAGCCCATGATCCTGGCGCCGGCGAGCGGCTGCCGGCCGGCATACTCGCGCCGGATCGCCATCAGGCCGGGCATCTCGTACTCGGCCAGCCGGATCTCGTTGCGACCAAACGCCGCAAGCGAGAGGTCCTTCACCTTGAACGGCTCGCGGCCGGCGTCCCGGGTCGCCTGGAACGGGTGGATCAGCGTTGCACTCGTTGCCATACCTGCGGTCCTTTCCTCTGGTGTTGTTGCCCCCTTCGAGGGCTCGAGCCGCTTCCCGGTCTACCTGGGCGCCAGGTTCGCGTCCGCGCCCGGGAGGGCATCGCGCTCACTTCCTACTCCTCACTCCTCACTCCTCACCTCTTACCCATCCCGGTGCACCGCCTCCATCGAGAACGCTGGCAGGCAGATGGCCACGTATTCCGCGCCCTCCCGCTCCGGCGTGCTGTAGCGCACCCACTCGCCGGGAGAAGTGATCACCGCCTGGCCGGCGCGGACCTCGAGCGACCCCTTCTCGTGGTCTACCCGCAGCATACCTCGCAGCACCACGGTCAGCTCCTCGAACTCCGGGCGCTGCCCCGGCTCCATCCAGCCGGAAGGGGAAACCATCCGGGCCACGCTCACCGCGGCGTGCCCGGTGTTGACCCGACCCACGTATTCCTCGATCCGCTTGGGGGGATTCCCCGCCGCGGGGACCACCGTTGGCTGCGCAACCAGTTTCGGCATTTGTTGTCCTGAAGGGCAGGAGCCCCTGCTTCAAGTTCCGAATGACCGCGTCACCAGGCACCAGGCACGGCTCCCTGCTCACTGCTTACTCCTCACCCCTCAGGGCCCTCGCGCCTTGCGGAGGCGGTGAACAGCAGCGGCCCCTTCGCGCTCGCCTCGGGCGGCAGCGGCCGGAAGACCCCGCCGTTCAGACCCGCCGCTCTAAACCAGCCAAGCACCTGCTCCTCGGCGAAGCCCAGCCACTGATGACCCAGGGTCTGGCGATACTCCGAGCGCTCATGGGGCATCAGGTCGGTGACCAGGAGGCGGCCGCCGGATCTGAGTGCCCGCGCCGCCTCGGTGATGACGGAGGCCGGGTCCGCCACATAGGGCAGTACCAGCACCAGGAACCCCGCATCCAGAGTCCGGTCTTCGATCGGCAGGGCCTCCAGCTCGCCTCGGCGGATCTCGACGTTGGGGAGGTCACCCACCCGCGCGCGGGCGGCGCGCAGCATCGCGGCCGAAGCGTCCACGGCCACCACGCGCCGGACGAACGGCGCGAGCGCCTGACTCAGCAGTCCTGTCCCACAACCCAGATCCGCCACCGTCCAGTTCGGATCCAGGAGCCCAAGAAGCGGCAGCAGTTCCGTCCGGCCCCCGAACAGCTCCACCCGGAGCCGGTCCCATTGCCCGGCTGCGGAGGCGAAGAACTCCTCCGACCGCGAGCGCCGCGCCGCCAGGACGCCTCTGAGCCGCTCCGCATCCCGTGCCGCCGCCGGAGAGGCCTCCACCTGTTCCCGCACCACTTGCCACAGCCGCCGAGCGCCGGCCTCGAGGTCGGCGAGGGTCATGCGGTAGAGCCGGCTGGCGCCCTCGGCGCGGGACACCACCCACCCGTCGTCGGCCAGCACCTTGAGATGGCGGCTCACCGTGGACTGGGGCAGCTGCAGCGCCTCGCACAACTCCCCCACCGTGAGCTCGTGGCGCTCCAGCAGGAGGAGCAGCCGGCTCCGGGTGGAATCGGCGAGAGCCTGCAGTCGGGTGACGATCGAGGTTCCCATGGCGCTCCATATCAATCCTACTATCCGGATAATCAAATATCACGAGCGCTCGGTGTCAAGCCTCGCCCGACGGCGGGGTGCTCGAGAGGAGAAGCCGCCTGCTGCACGGCCGAACTGCGCGGCATTCTCACGCCGCTCCGGCCGTGGCGCCGGCAGGACGCCTACCGGCCCGTTGGGTTGTACCGCTCGTTCGGCGGGGGCATTCCAGAAGGTCAACGAGAGGGGGAAATCCTGTTCCCGCTCTGAAGGCCGGACCGGACTCCGGGCGGATACGCTCCGTTCCGACTGTCCGGTGCAGCCCCAAACGCATCAGGCGGCCCGGCAGGATGCCGGGCCGCCTGAATTGGTGCGGTGCTGGGCCAGCCGGGCAGCGGCCGCCCTCAGTACGCCTGGGCCCAGCTGCGCTCGTCGAGGGCCTTGGCGCGTGACGTGCCGTTCAGCGCGCGATTGATGGCGCAACTCGAGAAGTTCACCACCGAGTTACCCGACAGCAGGCTGACGGAGAAATCGGCGTTCCTCGCCATCAGCCCGCCGAAGATGTGCCCACCGGTACCGGTGCTTCGGATGCGGCCCTGCACGATGACCGGGCCGTAGAACTCCGTCCCGCCGGCGATCTCCAGGTCCCCGGCCACCAGCAGGATGCCCTGGCCCCACCCGCCCGAGAGCCGGACGTCTCCAGGGGAGTAGATGACCGGGAAGTAGCTCCCGCAGACCCCCGCCGGGTTGATCGGATCACCCCAGTTGGCCACGTCGCCCGTGCGGCAGGAGACCGGCGGGCCGGTATTCACGGTCGGCCCCAGACCGGTAATAGTGCCGCTGACCGTCTTGTCGGCCAGCGCGGCGAGATCGTCGAAGTTCAAGTCCCCGAACTGGTCGAACGTGCTCCCGGTGACGCTAGGGTCGGTCAGGATCTGAGGGCTGCCGGTGATGCAGCTCGCCCCGCTGCACGCGCCGGAGGTGGACACGTTGCCACTGGAGTCCCGAATCCCCGGCTGCATCGGTCCAGGCGGAGGGCAGGTCCCGCCCCAGCCGGCCGGAACGGAGTCCCGGCCGCTGATCTGGGACGACCCGCTGACGGTCAGGCCGACTCGGGTGGTCACCGCGGCGTTCATGTTGATGGCGGGCTGGTTGAGCCGCACGATGCGGGCGAGCTGTCGCCGGGTAACGATCTGCCCGCCGATCCGGTATGCCCCCTGGACTTGAATGAGGAAGGTGCTCGGGGTCATGCGGCGCATGGAGGCGGTGTAGCTCGCCCCGCCGCCCACCGTGGTCTGAGGGAAATTGGTGGTGGAGCCA
>Ga0153915_10002602_pt1 | contig 16445 bp, 14 predicted proteins | sample Opewatmetagenome_2_FD_107003 | JGI IMG/M metagenome (GOLD analysis project Ga0153915, IMG submission 107003) | Freshwater wetland microbial communities from Ohio, USA - Open water 3 Core 3 Depth 3 metaG | ecosystem: Environmental > Aquatic > Freshwater > Wetlands | place: USA: Ohio, Lake Erie...
ACTGTGACGCATGCCGGAAATAATAGAATAAGCTGGAATCGGGAGACGACGCGAATTGCTTTCGCTCCCGGAACCAAACTGCGTACGAACCACCATAGCGAATAACCATCGCGCCAATTGACAATAAGGATTAAACAAACAAGTACAGCCGAGCCGAACAGTGCGGCAAGTCCAGTGTACGAAATACCAAGCACAGACGGTGCGCTTTCCCTCTTCCACAATATAGCGCTTACAATAGTTCCGATAAGAAGGAGAGCAGCGAAAACAAGAGGAAAGCCCATATTGAGTTCATAAGCTGAAGGCCGTGCAGACATATTCGGTATTAACTTGCCAAGCAAATGGCCCCAAACCGCATTCAATGAACCAACATTAATAAGATCGAGCGGATGAGGTATCGTGCTGATAAAAAGGTCGTCTGGAACAAATCCGCCTCTCTGCAAATACGGTGGCCCATAGGTTATTAGAAAGGGAATACTCGCTAACAGACCAACCATTAATATGCTTATAAGTAAAGATCTGCTTAGTTTTATAGTGACCAATACTCGTGCAAAGAGGCCCCATTCTCGTCGCAAACATTGAATCAGCATCAAAACCGTTAGCATAACAAGCAAATATAAGGAATAAAACCAAGCTGTATAGAAGCTCGTAAAAGCAAGGAGTGGGAAAACTATAAAAAAAATGGAACCATAAATAAATGCGCAATTAGGACGCTCTCGAAGCACCGCCATGAAGCGAAATAGCATCCCCGTCAGAAATGGGAGAAATGCAATTGACAAAAATTGCATATGCCCCATATTCACAGCAAGCACATTAGAAAAAGCAAACACTGTTGCTATCACGTTGGATATCAGAATATCCAGTAATAGGACGCGACGAAGAAACCAATACATCGCGAAGAATGCGAACACATTAAAAAAAATAATTACCGCCTGAAAGGCCCCATACTCTGTGAGACCGGTTAATCTTGCCAATGAATACGGCAACGAGAAAAGAAAATAAGAATCAGTAAAGCCAAGCACATCCTTAGTGGGATAAAAGTAAATAGGGTTGCGAAAATCTATTTGTCCAGAAAATGCATTGTACCAGTGCTCCATTAACATCATGGACAAACGGTTGTCTCCGTAATCTCCATAAACCAGGTCAAAGCCTGAAGTTATTATGCCCCAATGAAACCACAGGCTACCCACTAGCACAAATAGCGCTGATAATACCAGTTCACTCGACCAGCGATAGCGTATATTTTGACTTAACACGCCGCCAATCAGCCGAGCCTGAGAAGAATTCCTAATCATGTGCAGCTTATTCCAATTGTAGGAGTAACGAGTTATTTATAGCTGACTGCTAATTTCATAATAACCGCCACAAAGACAGCGAATGGCTTTTATTTCAGATGATCTACACCTTCGCTTTTAAGCGAAAACCGCCTTTCTCGCTCCGTAATAGTTGACGATAAGACCGATTAAGGAGCCGCAAGCAAGTGCAGCTACAGGAAATGTGACAAAGAAAGGATGTAGGGCCAGCATCCCCACGTACACAGTAAAATTAACCGCAACGCCACCGGATTGAACAACAAGATGTCTCAGAAACTGTTCTCTACTCGGAAATCTGCGGCCTGTTGGAAAAACAAAAAAGCGTTGAGCCAACCATGTTATGGAAACTGCGATGCCAAATGAGATAACACGTGCTAAATATAAGCCTATATTCCATTTCGCTGTTAAAAAAAATAGAATCGATGCATCAATCATAAAACCAATGCCGCCGACAAGCACAAACCGCCAAAACTGATCGCGCGTGCTTTTCGACATCATCATATATTGCACATGCTTTGATACCACTTACCTACACCTATATTTCCGGATATATCACCTTATTGCAGATGTTGTATTTCCGGCCATTGCAACTCGATCGCCACGCTCATTCCTAGACTGTGATTTCGCATTTAGAAATGCAATCCGTTTTAACTCCCTGCGACCTCTTGTTACTGTATCCAGCAAGATTCCCGTGCTTATACTTTGTAAGCCTACTATCACCAGGCCAGTGGCAAGAATTGCGGTTGGCAATCTGGGAACCAATCCTGTTTTCAAATATGTTGTTAGTAATGGAAGCGCTATTCCGGTAGCGCATAGAATTGAAAATATTCCCACTCCTCCAAAAAACAACATCGGGCGTTCGTTCTTCACCAATACAACTATCTGCTTTAGAATTCTCCATCCATCACGGAATGTGTTAAGTTTACTTATCGAACCTTCGGGACGTTCCCCATAGTTAATGACAACTTCCTCGCAAGGTAAGCGTAATTCCAGCGCATGCACAGTAAGTTCAGTTTCTATTTCGAATCCATTTGATAAGGCCGGGAACGATTTCACGAAAGCACGTGAAAATATTTTGTATCCAGACAACATGTCTGCAAATTGCGCCCCAAAAATCTTGCGCACTAATCCCGTTAGAATTTTATTCCCAAAGGCATGCCCCGCCCTGTAAGCATTCGCGGAAATTGCACGCCTAGCACCATTGACATACTCCAGGTTCTTCTTACAAAGAGTTGCCACCATGAGTGGTGCAGCACTAGCATCATACGTAGCGTCGCCATCCACCAAGACATAAATATCTGCTTCGATATCGGCAAACATGCGACGCACTACGTTACCCTTTCCCTGATATAGCTCTCTACGAACAATCGCGCCCGCCGCCTTTGCCACGGCACAGGTCAAGTCATTCGAATTATTGTCGTAAACATAAATTTCCGCTTCGGGAAGTGCTTTCCTGAAATTGTTGATCACAACTCCCACGGTATGTTCTTCATTAAAGCACGGTATCAAAACTGCAGTACGCAAATTCATCCTTAGTTTCTCCTACGAGAATTTATGACTCATAGTTATCGCCATCATCCTTGAATCCACTCTTAATCTATCAAACAGCGATTTCGAATAACCGGGGGGTCCAGCTCTCAATTTCATAAAAACATCGCCCACAACCTATTCAATATTCCAAATATCCATTCCTTTTCGCATCCGACGATAAACAAACCTTGATACCGCAGTCGCAGGCCCATCGCGTCTCCATATCACTGCTTTGCTTGCGCGTTATTATAGGCACGACCTCATCAAGGAATCGTACAGATTAAGTTGTCAAATTGTAACTAGGTTAGCATTTCGTTTTTGTGCCTTGGCGAACATCGCTGCAATACCATCCTCAAGCGATACGTTTGCTTCCCATGCAAGTATATTCCGAGCTTTGCTCACGTCGAGGACACACCAGTTTGGCAACAATCCGCTACCAGCCACCTCTTCCCTCAGGATTGGTACGCCATTGCCACTGACCCGAGAGATTAGCTCAAGAACGTCTATGACGCTGTACCCAATGCCACTTCCGATATTAATAATTTCGAAATCGCATACCAAATTGAGTGCCTTTCGTACCGCGGCTACAACATCACTGATATGGACGTAATCTCTGACGTTTAGCGGATTTCCAATAAGTCGCAAAGGCTTTCCAGTTAGTATTCTTGATATCGAAGTTCCGATCAATCCTTGCATACGTTCGGCAGGAAGCAGGTCTCCATAAGCATTTGAGACACGCAAAACAGTGCTGCGCAATGAGCCATTCTCAGCCGCATAATGCAAATAGCGCTCAACCGTAAGCTTCTGGATCCCATAAGCCATAACAGGTGCGCACACATCAGTTTCGTGATATCGTCGTCTATCTTTAGCTGAACCCCCATAAACAGCCCCGCCACTGCTCAAATAAATGACATGCGGCTTATGTCCAGACTGCACAATGGCTTGAATCAGTTGCAATGATGGAAAGAGACTACGCCTCGCATCTGCAATTAAGTCTGAAGAGGTAGTCAAAGGCGTACTGTCATGGGCGAGATGTACAATTGCATCCTGACCCTCTATTACCTTCTCAGCAACTCCTTGCTCAACCAAGTCGCCCTTTATCCAGCGTACGCCATTAGTCGATTTTGGTATTTCGCGGCGTGAAAGGCATGTAAGGGATAAGCCTTCGCTCACGAGCCCTTTGACGACAGCACGACCAATTAAACCTTGCGCACCTGTAATCAATATTCTCATCTCGCTTCCTTCTTCAGCTCTGTTTCAATTCTTGAAATCATGCCTTCAAACGTGAACTCGGCTGCGAGTGCAGTTGCCATTCGCGAAAGATTTTCTCGAAGGTCTGGCCGGACTACCAAGGAATAAATCTTCTCAGCAAGTTCATCATAATCCCCAGCCCGAAAAACTAGCCCCGTCTTCCCGTCTTCCACTATTTCAACATTGCCACCCGCATCGGAAGCGATTGTGGGGATGCCGGACTCCAGAGCGTGAATTAGTGTGAGTGAAAATGGTTCATAAAGCGATGGAAATAGATAGATATCATGCTCCTGAAATAAATCAAATAGTTTCTCCGAGGCGACCGGCGGCCTGAACGCTATACAGTCTCTAACTCCTAGTGAGTCAATGAGCTGCTCAATCTCATTGTAGTAATTGCTATCCTGTGTATCTCCAACAATTGTGAGCAGAACACGTATGTCGACAAAACGAGCACGAATTGCATTAAGCGCCTCAATTGCTGTATGGACGCCTTTTATCCTCACTACGCGGCCAGCAAAGAGCAGGCGCAACTCTGAGGTGCTTCTCAATTCAAGGCGTGAAATCCGTTTAATATCTTGAGAATGCAAAAAATGAACACCGTGGTAACAGATTGCATCTCGATCTCTAAATCGAAATCCGGCATCTCTGTAAAGATGGCGCATGAATTGACTTGGAAATATGGCCCGCCCATTCATCAAAAAGACCTTATTGGTTAATATCCTTATTATTGGCCTTGCAAATCGCCGAATTGCAGCAATTAGTCTGTCTTGGCTTCCATGACTTCTAAATACCTTGTTAGAAAAGTAATCCCCAATGAACTGAGCATTTAGTAATGCAATCATCCAATTATCTGTCAATAAATATGTCTTTCGTATTCCACTTTCTTCAATCAACCATAGCAATCCCGGGTTGAAAAAATAAAGATTCCACACAAATAAAACATCTGGATTTACCTCTTCAACAACCGCCTCAAACACACGGCGATTGGACGCTTCTCTCTCTACCCTCTGTTCCGGAGCACAATTAAATGGCTCATACATATTTCCTTCGGTTGCAAAAAGGAACAACTCTCGTTTTACATTATGCCCATAATTTTCATCACAAGATTTTCCGTAAGAACTGGTCAAAACAGTGACGTCGTGACCACGCTCTTGCAGAGCTTGTGCGACCTCATAGCAAAGGCGCTCGTATCCACCATATACATTCGGCGGATATAGGTTAGTCAAAAAAAGTACCTTCATTGCGCTATCGCCAGCATGAATCGTGAAAGCTCTTCATCAGCGAGCAAATCATCGACGCCAATGCCACTAAGACTCTTAACTGACATCGTGGCGATAAAAGGGAATATCATGCGCGACAAATTATGCCTATCAAGTACCTCATACAACATCATCATGTAGTCCTTATTTAATACTCCCCCACCACTCTGGCAAACACCAACAATATGCTCCGCTATTACAGCTGCTAATTCGACTTTTACTTTTAGCACACCCTCCCCTATGGTGTTTGCTTTGTGAATTCGATATTGCAGCAGCGGAGTAGTATCAAAATGGACTATTCCTCCAAGACGCAAAACACGCAATAGAAATGCAATATCATGTGCGTATCGAAATTTTCCGAAGTAACCGTATCGCTCAAATGCCGATCTCCTTACAACAAAATTAGACGTAGTCATCGAAAAATTACCGTTTATCAGGGCAATCGATAAATCACCATTCCTTACATAGTAATCTCGCGCCTGCTCATACCACTTATTGCGAATTTTTTTTCCCTCATCATCAATAAATGATAATTCAGTACATATCACATCTGCCGCATGATCGGACTCAAGCAATTCCAGACATTTCTGCAATCGACCTGGCTCGTAAACGTCATCCGAATTTAGAATCGCAATATTCGATGATGTTGCCCGATGGATCCCAGCATTTATACTGTGGTGCGCACCAGAGTTTGGTTTTGTCCACAATATCAAGCCCTTTTCGTTTCGGTACATTCTCTGAACTAATTCGAATGATCCATCATTGGAGCCATCATCTATAACGATGATCTCGCGTGGCCGGACGCTTTGGCACAAAACACTATCTAGCGCAGCGACCACATAACGCTTGTGGTTGTACAAAGGAACGATTACTGAGATATCAGATTCTCTGGAATTCATGGTTGATATCGTTATTAAATGGAGGTAGGCGATTTTTCTGGCGCAAGTGTTCCATCAGCGATACACCAATCTTCAGAAAACCGATCATATATTTCTTCGATAAGATAAATTTCCTTAGACACCCTGATGCAATTAACGCCGTTCATCAACTAACTCCCAATGCTTTCACATATCGCGGCCGACACTGAAGGAAGAGCCTATCTACGTTTGGCTGCAAGGAATAACGCGTGATCGAGACCCAAATAGCCAAATTTGGCTGACCAATAAAACAGTGCTTTTACAGAATAAAACCCAGCTTCTCTGAATTCCTCAAGGAGCCGCCATCCAAATTGGTAGAAACACAGGCAACCGGCAGCATTGAGAGGATCGCCGTGATACTCTGGCTCCAGCAAATGCTCTACAGCGCCATCGTCGCGTATGCGAGCTCGAACGATGTGTTCGTTCGAATCAAAACAAAATGGCACTGAGAACAATATCTGTCCGCCCGGACGCAACACCCTCAAGTATTCATGAATTGCCGCTTGGTAATCTGGGATATGCTCAAGAACATCAAAGGACAAAACATAATCGAACGAATTTTCATCAAACGAGAGTCTCGTTAATGATTCATGCCGTATACCATCAGAAATGATCTCGCCGTGTTGGTGTTCGGGACCCAAAAACTCACTTCCGACTATTGATGAATAATGGCTTTTCATCCAGGCATGCAATACTGTCGTTTGCTCCGTTACATATATATCAGCATCCTTAGGGGGAGCACACTCCTGGCGAAATATATGAATAGATGCTCGTACGCGATTATTTAATTTGCAGCTTGCGCAGACCAAACGTTCACGCCAATTCGGATACTTTTTCCCTTCGGCATCGGTAAACGCATATTCGAAGTCACTATGAAATGACGAGGCTTTATGACAAACCGCGCAGTATCCTTCTAGTGTAAATCCACGAACATCTCCAACGGACGCACGCTCCAGCGCTGCTCGACGAGCATACTCGTCTTGGCGCCATTGCCGGTATTTCTTGAATTCGGCTAACGATTCGACTTCGGCAATATCGATAATTTCATTAGCAAGTAATCCATTATCAAAAGAATTGAGTAACCGCCGAAGGCGCGCCCTTCCTATTTTGTAGGAATAATTTCGTTGCACAAACTCAAGCGAACTGCCGCTTAGTTGATTCCACAATTTTTCGTCGCTGTACAACTGGACTAGTTTCTCAGCAAAAATCTCGGCCTCATCGGCAACCAAAACATCAACACCTTCACTTAACCCCATACCTTCAACAGCCAACGTTGTGGCTACACAAGGAACTCCATAACTGGCGCTCGTCCCAATCTTCCCCTTGATCCCAGCACCAAATCTTAGAGGAGCAATGGATATACGACAAGCGTCGAAATATGGATCGAGATCCTCCACAAAACCGATTATACGGATCCGATCATCCTCGCCACCCAGTGCAAGCACTTCGTCAGGGGGGATGCTACCAATGACAAACAATTTTGCGTCAGGCAGTTTCTCGCGCACGATAGGCCAGATTTCGTTAACGAAATATTTGATGGCATCAACATTAGGTTGATGCAAAAAACCTCCGATAAAAATAATATCGCGACGCGCCGCATATGGAGCTCGACATCCTGGTACATCCAGCAATAGGGGAATAGTGAAGACGTTAATTGATGGGTCGTACTGCCGGACATGTTCAAGCTCTGCGCTACTAAGAACGATCGTAGCGTCCGCAGATCGCATCATCCTGAATTCAGCTTGCTTGGTAAAGCGAGCTCGTTCGATAGACTCCGGAGAATTATCAAGCATCGCCTGGCGCTCTTCGCGGAGGTGATGCATATCCACTGTATCAAACACGATTTTTGCACTCGGCGCATACTTTTTAACGGTTGGCATGTGTAATCGAGCTGTGTGAACGCGATACAGAATGACGACATCCAAGTTACGTCCTTCTCGAATCATAAAATCTTCAATTGAATTGATATACTGCCGCGTTAGGCAGCGCACCCCTAATGCGCGCAGGTTTTCTGTGTAATGACCTAGCTGTTTCAGGTCATCAGGAATGAAGGTAACATCAAATCCCAGCTCAATAAACGCCTTCATAAAAAAAAATGCCGTCACTGAACCGGCGTCACGATCCGGAGTGGGCGTAGTTGCATCAATCACCAGGATTTTTTTCTTGCCTGACTGGCTGATGACCAGAGGCTGATCGTCTAGATCCGGAGTAAACACTGCGTCGGATCGCTTTAAATCTAAGCGAGTATTCCCTTCTTGATTTATTCCTCTAAATTCACGCCAAGTCTGATAAGCGGGTAAATGCCGAAACAACGATCCGGTATGAAGGAACGCGGCTTCCTTCATAGCGAGCTTTATTTTAGGCGAAATAGGCAAATTGCGTACGAATGCACTGGTGTTATGGCTTGTCGCCAATACGCGCAGCATTCGTCTCGGAGCGAATGATCTAGCTTTACTAGCAATCCGCCGAAACCCTGCCGTTATTCGCCACGATCTCGAATTTATCATAGCAGTGATCCGCTCTTCAGCATTGCTCAGTGAATCTGCAGCGGTAGATAATTCGGCCTTCAAACTGTCTATCTGCTTATCACGCACGGCGATGGTCTGTTTGAGTTCGACAATCTGCACGTTTCGCTCGGCTACGGCTTGGTTGAGGTAGACGATCTGCCCATCTCGCTCTGTCAACGTGCGCAAAAGATTCTCTTTAGCTTCCCGCGACAAGACATCATGTTGTGCCGTCAATGATATAAAACTTTTGTAATCGAAATCATATAATCTTTTAATCTTTGCAGATCGCTTCGGGTCGACAATGGCTTCAAATAAAATATCTAGCCCGAATAGTTGCGTGAAGATGAAAGGTTTTTCCTCTAAAGCGATCATCGCCAATGCGAAGTCTATATCGGTTTCTTTGTTACGGTGGTACTTTTGTGCGCCAGGAAAAACCTTTACCAGTTCGTCAAACTTTTTAATCGTCCGATAGGAAAGCAACAACTTATAGAATTCGTAATCTCCTCGAATTCTAGTTTCTGGACGATTGCCACTGGTATTGGCTTCGTTACTACGCACTCGAAATCTAACAAGCTTTTCCGGCATAACATAAATTTCATATTTTAAACACAGCCGTATCCACATGTCGAAATCACCGACCTGCGCCAAGCCGAATCTATAAAGCCCGCAATATTCGTAACAAGATTTACGGATCAATACACTTGGGTGACACAGTGCATTGCCGCGGCTGAAAAAAAACCTCAGCCATTCATGCCTAGTTCTATTTGGTTGATCGAAAATATTGGAATAAAAATGGTTTTTATCAGCCAGGGGCAAATTATCTTCGCCAATAGCGAGCGCATTCGTAAATACCGCACCGACCTCCGAGTGCGCTTCCAGGAAGGCGGCCTGCTTTTCCAGCTTATCGCGTTCCCACACATCGTCTGAGTGATGGATAGCGATATATTCACCAGTAGCCACCTCGGAGATGGCTTTGTTTATCCCCCATATGCCTCTTTTCTGCTCCTCATTACGGAACGCTTTGATTCGCGAATCGGAATATTGATTTATCAAATTCCAGGAATTGTCAGAGGACGCATCATCCCAGATAATCAATTCAAAATCTCTGAATGACTGATTCAGAACACTATCAATCGCCTCACAAATGAATTTATCATGATTATATGATGTTAAAATTACAGAAACTTTAGGCATTTGGTCCGCCTTGAAGAAAAATATCTAGCGGAGTGTATTTAAGCTCAAGCATCATTTTTCTGGCGATATCATCAGGCAAGACACCTCGCCAACAAGCATCGCTCGCATTGGCACGAAAAACAGAATAAGGATCTGGATCATGTCGCGACTTACTTTTACAGATGAAATCTTCCACCTGCTTACAAACTTCTAGCTCACTAAAACGAAATATTTTTTTTGCGGTCTCAAGTGGCGCCCTGTTCAATTCGTCATAGCGCACCAACGAAAATTGGTGCGGAAATTTCTTTTCAAAGCGAAGAAATGCCTCAGCAGACTCCTTCCATTTATCAAATCCAAAAAACTCTTCAGGCCTATTCTGGTTTTTGCTTGGGGAGCCGCGCCACTCGTTATTGATATCCCACTCCGGCTTGAATTCCTTTGCCGCCGACACCCAAGAAGCAAGCACTGCCAGAGGATTTCTGACAATCCCAATAACCTTCACTTCTCCGCATTTAGTAAGCATATTTTCAATGATATGAAGATATCGCGTCTCCTTGAAAATAATATGTGTTGGTGAGTCTGATTTTTTAAAGACAGGATAGCTTTTTTGGTGCTCAGTAGTCATCAAGGCGAAAGCATCTTGGGTATGAAGGATTTCGTCAAAAAAGGACCGTATTTCTTCGGCCGATGAGTGTGCAGTCAACCTGCCCTTATGCCCATATGAAAAAAGCGGCTGGAATCTTAATGCCACGTCGGGATGACTGTTTAAAATATGCGCGAGCCATGATGTGCCCGAACGTGGAACACCGAATATTCCGATCTTCTTCATTGACATTTCTCGAGGAGAACATCAAATCGATAGTACGCCGTATACAACGTTGGCATCTGCAGCAAGAATGTCACCTTAAAACCATGCGCAGAAGCAAGTTGCTCAATTTCGCTCATTAACCACCACCGACCTATATGTGGCCTGCCTTCACTCTCGCGCTGCTTATAAAACATATATTTTTCTTCGGTATCATAGTACGCAGACAGCTTTTCCCTATTAGGGATGCTTCCAAAGAAGATTAATGAGCCCGACTCCAAACTACTTAGCGCGTCTAATAAGTAGCCCACTTGTTCTGGCGAAAAATGTTGCAATGCTTCGTACATTATTATCTTCCTTGATCCTACAAAGTATTTAGGGTCGAGGCATAATACGTCAGAATGTATGTATTCAATATTATGGACACTGTTATATCTTTTAGCTGCATCGATTAGGCCAAGCGTGAAATCCACACCGACAACCCACTTTACAAGTGGCGCCAACTGTCTTGTTATCAGCCCGTTCCCACAACACAAATCGACAATTGAATCTTTTGCACTTAGCCGTAAAACATTGGCTATGTTTTCAACCATCAACTTTACTTGAGATTCGGGTATTTCTTGGCCATTTACGGTTTTACCCACTTGCTTCAAGAGCGAATCATAGAATTGGTTGCTCATAGAATCGTACTGGTTTTTCCAGTAGCTGCTCATTTATTTCCCGTTTCAACTGAGTAATTTTTCAAAAGTCCCTTTACTCCATCTAATCCGTTAAACATCAATACGTCTATAATAGACAATAATGGTTCGAAAATACCTCGTTGCGAATAAACAATCTCTTTGCATTTCAAAAAGGAGAGCTTAATGTTACTAGATAAAAATTTCTCACGATTAAACAGTTCTGCCCCTGCCACAGGATTGATGTATTCAGCCGCGCCCATTTGTTGCGCAATGCGAAGCGCCCACTCTCCTGCATCGCCAACATTCGAGTAATCGAAATTCTGTTTGGATGAAACAATGATTTCTTTCTTTATATCCAAATACGCGCATAATTTTTTTATTATGATAAAGTTAATAATAGCGATGCTTAGTTCAGCGTTATTAAATAGGCTCTCTCTTACCACTTCATTAGTTTCATCAAAATATCGCGCTTTCTTTTTATAATGCGCCAGTTGCGCGATAATCAGCTCTTTCCATTTTTTGTCCGGATGTGCTTGCACGTTTTTGATTGACTCCACCATATTATGCTTTTTGAGAGGCACCAAAATATATTGCCAACCGCCACCGGGTTTTAGTATCCGATTCCTATTGATCCAGCCATGTCTCATATATTGAGCGTCATCAAATAACACGAAACAATCAACGGCATGGATCAACTGCCAATAGCCGATGTATGGGAAGAAATAGGGTTGCATGATTGCAAGCTTCATTCCAGCATGCCTTCGTCTAGCAAGCTGCGCATGATAATGCCGCAAATGCTTCCTACCTCTGACTCGCTTAGTCCAACATACAATGGCAGACAGAGAACACGCGAAGAAATACTCTCCGAAATAGGACAGGATCGCTTTAGCTCTGGCTTCAAATAGGGGAGCGTATTGAGCGATGGATAGAAGTACCGCCGCGGTCCAATGCCGTTATCGATGAGCGCCTGTCGCGCACGCATCATGACTTCGTGTGACGGAAAAATAATCGGATAGTAGGCATAGTTGTATTCAAGGTCGACTGGAGGGATTGGTCGTTGCAACAAAAGACCTTTGAGTTGCTCGTCATACCAGCCGGAGCACTCTTTGCGAGAGCGAATGACGTCACTCACCGTCGGCAAAACACAAAGCCCCATCGCCGCGTGCAACTCCGACATTTTTGCGTTGATGCCAACGTCAAAATAGTCATCTTCACCGATATGCCCGAATTTCTTCATGAGAAAAACGCGCTTGGCGGCTTTGGCATCATTGCAGATCACAGCCCCTCCTTCGGCAGTCTGAAACAACTTGGTGGCGTGGAAGCTCAATGCACTGCAATCCCCGTGAACCAAAAGCGACTCACCGGAAAGTTTCACTCCAAAGGCGTGAGCTGCATCATAAATGACTTTGAGATTATATTTATCAGCGATTTGCTTAATCTTTAACACATCGCATGGATAACCATAGACATGAGTAGCCAGAATCGCGGTTGTCTTCTCGGTAATCGCAGCTTCGATCAAATCGGGGTCGATGCAGAAAGTCTGATCTTCAATATCCACAAACACCGGCTCACAGCCTTCCCATAAGATCGCACCCGTGGTGGCGACATAACTGTATGGAGTCGTAATGATTTCGCCTTGCAGGTCAAGAGCCTTGATGGCAAGTTGAATCGCAAGAGTACCATTAGCCACCAATTCCGAATTCGGCACACCAAGAAAGCTTGCAATGTCGTCCGCCAACCGCCGGCATAACGGCCCGTTATTGGTGATATGGCCTGTTTGCCAGACTGTTTGGAGTTGACTTACATACTCGTCAAGTGGAGGGAGACGCGTTCGAGTAACAGGAATCATGGTTTATTTACAGTATATATTCGGTGGAAATGTCACGCCTTTGAAAAAACAAATGAATGTCCTTCGAAATTTGAAGGATATCCTTGCTGGCCATGGTTGCAAAAGTACTCCAACTTGAAGTTCAATTGTTCTAATGTAGCAATTAAGTCTTTGTCAGTAATTCCCCATTGCCAAACATGGTGGACATCTCGCCAGATACGATTGTGTTGTAAGTTAAGTTCCCACATCTTCGAGAATAATGACGTGTAAGTAGGATGCTCCGGATCGTGCGGGACGTTTTTAAAATATTCTTCTTTCCCCAAATCAAGCAATCGGACGGAAATCGGCGAAGCAATATATTGCTGATTATAAATTATGAAACTTTTTGTGTGTGGCGCGTATATCTGCAATACTCGATTCCAGTCTGGCGCAACTTGATGCAACAGCACATCGAATAAAATTACTGCATCAACGTGGCCAATTTTCTCTGGCAAGTCTGCATTGCCAAAATTATCTTCAATTCGAATTATGTTCGTATATTTCGCGCATCTATTTTTCGCTGTCTCTGTCCAGTGCGCGTCTACCATGATAACTTTGCTTGAATCATATTTTTCACATGCGTATAAACCATAGGCGCAATCCACCCCCCACACGCAACCTAATTCTGCGAAACTCTTTACTTTCCCACCAAAAAATGCTCTATCTATCAACTCTTTTTTTTCAAACATGAAATTTTCACAATACTGCCTGTTTAAATCAGCCTTGTAATCATCTATTTTATCTTGCAGCATACTGTAAATCATTTAATGCACCCTATCTAGTTAATATGATTTGATAGTTACTTCATTTTCAATAAAAACTTTTGCCCATATTCGTGCACCTTCCCGGCGTGACATCTTAAATACGAGCGCATCGTCTATCACATCAAGAAATGTTGCAGCCTGGTCTTGTATGACCGGCTTTGTAATCTCCAAACGAACACTGTAATTTCCTTCTTGAAGAGGAAGATTGGTTTTATACGTCACGGCATATTTACCCCCGCTCTTGACAAGCATAAGAGGCTGATATATGACTTTCAATCCCGCACCAAGGATGAAATTTCTCTTATCATCTAGGACATAGTAGTTACAGGAAATTTTATCCTCAACTGAAGTTTCAAAATATATTTTTATAAAGACAGGTTGATTAAATTCAAGAATGTTTATCGGGTGAAAATGCGCATCGAGCAACTCAGCGAATGTAATTTTCGCACCGCCCTGTCCATAACGAAAACTTGCGACCTGCTTTTCGAACTCTGTGCTGTTCCTAAATTCAGAGACATCTATTCCTTCTAAAGATGGAGTTGGTTTTACACAAGCTAATGGCTTTGTGGAAGCATGCTCTTCATTCATCTCCTCACTCATCTTCCGAATATACTGCCCTGCGACATCGCCAGCAGCACCGATCACCTGAACTGCGCCACGCTCAAGATAAATACCTCGCGAGCATAGACTCTTCAGTGCGCCTATATCGTGACTAACAAATAGCACTGTTGCTCCACGCTCTTGAGTTCGGGTGAGCGCGGTCATGCACCTCGCCTGAAAATTCATATCGCCTACAGAAAGCGCTTCATCCACGATCATGATGTCCGGCCGAGAAACAATGTTGACCGCAAAGGCTAAGCGCACATACATGCCGCTGGAATAAGTTTTGACTGGCTGTTCTATGAAGTCACCAATGTCGGCAAATGTGGCAATTTCATCAAACTTGGCCTCTGCTTCTTCATTGGATAGTCCGAGCAAGGCGCAACTCATCCGTACATTTTCGCGTCCGGTAAATTCAGGGTTGAAGCCGGAGCCAAGCTCCAGCAGAGCAGCAACACGACCATTGGTTTGTACGCTGCCACCAGAGGGCGACAGCGTGCCACAAATGATTTGCAGTAGCGTCGATTTACCCGAACCGTTACGTCCAATGATGCCGACGGTTTCCCCTTTCTCGACTTCAAATGAAACGTCTTTGAGTGCCCAGAATTCGCGGAAATATCGCTTGGGAGCCTTCCCAGCCAAACGATGCAGTCGTGGTAAAACAAATTGCTTGAGTCGATCACGCGGGTTATCGTAGATCTGGTAGCACTTGCTGAGATTACTGACGCGGATGGCTATATCGCTACTCTCCCTCACCCCAACCCCTCTCCCGGAGGGAGAGGGACTTTGTGCGATGTTTTCGTCCGGGGCATCACGCAATCCTTCCTCGAAGGAGAAGGGCCGAATTACCGGTTCGTTAGACGACATCGGCAAACCCCTTTCTGGTTTTTTGGAACCAGGCGTAACCGGCCCATGCAACAGCTGCGGCTATGAGGGTATAAAGCCCCAAACCCAACCAATTCGGAAAGTGTCCCCAAATGAGCACCTCGCGGGCTTGCTCGATTATGAAGGTAAGGGGGTTGACCAGGAGCCAAGAACGGAATTTTTCCGGCACCGAAGTCACCGGGTAAAATACTGGCGCGAGGAACATCATGACCATAGTGACGATGCCAATGGTCTGGGCCACATCGCGCAGAAACACGCCGAGTGATGCCAATATCCATGACAGGCCTAGCGCGAGGATGACCAACGGCAATAACACCAGCGGAACAAATATGGTCGTCCAGTGCAGGTAGCCGTTGAAGATGACAAAGGCTATAAGCAGCACGCCCAGGCTGATTAGGCTGTGAAACAAGGCTGCACCCATGCTGACGACAGGCAATATTTCCAAGGGAAATACGACCTTTTTGACGTAATTGACATTGCTTAGTATCAGGCCGGGTGCACGGTTCAACACGTCAGATAACAGGCCATTCACGATCATGCCGACAAACAGCACAACGGCAAATTGCGTTTTGCTTTCGTCCCCCCCTACGCCCCAGCGTGCTTTGAATATTACAGAGAAAACGAAGGTGTAAACTATAAGCATCAACACAGGATTGAAGAACGACCACGCCAGCCCCATGACCGAGCCGCGATAACGCCCCACTACTTCGCGGCGGCTCATTTGCCAAATGAGTTGGCGGTTGCGCCAAAAACTCGTGAGAAGTTTGCGCGGACTGGCAGGATGTTGGGCATGGGGATTCATTCAAACATTCATCCACGGCAAAACCGCATAGATATTCAATTTACCCTCGCGGAACACAGTAGACATTTTTCTCTCTATCACCCTACTCGCTCCCT
>Ga0153915_10002604_pt1 | contig 16439 bp, 10 predicted proteins | sample Opewatmetagenome_2_FD_107003 | JGI IMG/M metagenome (GOLD analysis project Ga0153915, IMG submission 107003) | Freshwater wetland microbial communities from Ohio, USA - Open water 3 Core 3 Depth 3 metaG | ecosystem: Environmental > Aquatic > Freshwater > Wetlands | place: USA: Ohio, Lake Erie...
CATCTACCATAATCCTTGTTTTTAGAGGAACGAACCGGTGTTTGAGTGTGCGCCCAAGGTTAAGTTCAAGAAATCCCTTCTGAGTATTTGCCTCGGTGAAGCTCAGATACTCTGTCGATCCTGGGTAAAATGCATTCTCCTGGAGTTTTGTATGCATATGATAGTGACCGAGGGCGATATAGTCAAAATCCTTCTCGAGGTTTTTTACTGGGATGAACAGTTCATTGAACTCGTTCATTTTGAATTCCTTGATCCCTGCGACTGCCCCATGTGCGAGGAGAAGGTTATAATCAGCGTTCTTGTCAATTGAAATTTTTTTGAAATTCGCATCGAAATCTTCAGGACTTTGACACTGAGGGATCGCATGAACTATCACCGTTTCATCTTTGAGTGGTATCGATACGGCCTCATACCGGTTGTTATGGATCGGGTAGACGTTCTGAAGATGTTCAAAAATCCTGAAGATGTTTCCTGTTTCCTTTAGCTTTGGTGTCTCGTGGTTCCCCGAGATAACAATGAACGGGATATTTTCCTTTGATAAGCGGAGGATCTGCTGGATCGCAATCGTGATCGCCCGGTTTGTCGGCCGGACTGAGTCAAACAGATCGCCAGCATGGAGCACGAGATCTGGTTTTGTCTTCACCGCATGATCAATGCACTGGGCAAATGCGTCATACACGTCGATTTCGCGTTGGTTCACCCCTTCGTCAGTGACTTTTCTATAGGCGGAATATCCCAGGTGCGTGTCTGCGAGATGGAAAACCTTCATGGTTCCCTTCGTCTGCGTGAAAGTTTCAGGGCAATGACATCACAGGCAAGGGTGAGTGCATCCAGTGTTGGGGCAATGGGCGGTGCATAGGCAGTCTCGAGTTTCCGAAACTCCTCAACCGTCATTTTTCCTAGGATTGCGCTGGCGAGGGTGTTGATCCGTAACGGTGCATTGCTTCCGACAGCTTGGGCGGAGAGGATTTGTCCGGTTTTTTCATGGGCACCGACTTTTATGATGATTTTGGTTTTCCCAGGGAAATAATCTGGCAAGGATTCACCGATGTATTTTCCAGTGATGACCGGGATGGTTTTCATGCTCTGTTTCACAGGACCGACAGCCGCAATCTCCAGGTCAAAAAACTCTGATGTTCTTGTCAATAGCATGCCGGCAGGCATGTGATAGTCACCACCGGCCGCATTCGTTCCTGCAGCAATCCCTTGTCGTACGACAATGCTTCCCAGTCCGACGCATACTTGTTCTTTGGTCACAAAGTCGGTATATTCAGTGCAATCCCCTACCGCATAGACGTTTTTAACTGATGTTTCTGTCTTGTCATTGACGTGTATGCCACCGGTTTTCCCGATGGTACATCCGATGGTCCTTGCAAGCGTTGTTTCTGGTTTTGTACCGGTTGCGATGATGAGGAGATCGGTTTTGATTATCTTTTCTTCCCCTGTCGATGTCTCTTTGATAAGAAGAGAGGAGATAGCTCCGTGATGCTCTTCCGCTTGCACAGCAAGGTGGTTCGTATAGATCGATATTTTCTCCTGCAATGCCTGTAGCACAGGTTCGCTCATATCATCGTCGAGTGTGTTGGCAAGGATAGCGGGAAGCGCTTCAACCACTGTGGCAACCATGCCTTTTTTATAGAGAGTATCTGCCATCTCAAGCCCGATAAGCCCAGCGCCAATGATTGTGGCGTTTCTTCCGTTCTTTATCTGAGCAAGAATGCGGTTTCCGTCATCAATTGTTCGGAGGACATGGACCCCTTGGAGGAGTTGTCCGTTTTTCTGAATGTTTTTAATGGGAGGGATCCATGGGTTTGCCCCGGTTGCAAGAATAAGACTGTCAAATTCCTTTTCTATCTGCTCAGAACCCTTTTTTGCAGTTACTGTTTTTTGTCGGATATTGATGTCTACAACAGACGTACCAAGATGGACGTCGATGTGTTCTTTTTTAAACCAATCTTCTGAGAATTCTATGAGGTTGAGGAACTCTGGAATTGTTCCTGCGATAGCATAAGGTAGTCCGCATTTTGAATATTGTGGATATTTTCCTTTTTCAAAAATAGTGATTGATGCGGCTCGGTCTGTCTTTCGTGCGAATTGTGCTGCAGTTCCACCACCTGCGCCACAGCCGATGATGATGATGCGTCGTTCGTTGGTCATATAAAAAACCCTATTCGACTAACTGAGACGTTTTTTTAAACGTTTTTGATATTTTCGCGTTGTTAGAGAAGTAAAACTTAAAAACGATTCATCTATTAGTATTGTTACCTATCTATTCGGATGTGGATGCATACTTGCGTATAAAACAAGTGTTAGATGAGAATAGGACCATGGAGGATATACATGCTGCAGTAGATAGTCTACATGTTGAAGGGAATCCTCGAATCCCAACAAAAAGAGATCTTTCACCTCACTGTAGGTATCAAAATAACATTGTAAATAAAAAATCTGTTGTAAAAAGAATTTTGTATTTCGTAATGTTTACGCTTCTTCTCTCTATACCGCTTGTCTCTTTCTCTTTCGTTTCCACCGTTATTCGTCCTGACCAAACTGAAATTTCTGGATCTCTTTCTCCTGACAATACGAATACAAATAATACACTATTCATGAATGAATTGTTCAGGAATGAGACAAAGGAAGGTGGAATTGCTAATGAAACGAACAATCAACGCTCTCTGCCAAACAATCCAACGGTGCACAATGGTGAGGTCACTCCGGGAGTACTTCAAAACACTACCGAAAATTACACTACTGATTTTTATTCTGATACACTTCCTTTAACAGATCAAAATGACTATGTCTCTGTCACAACATATTGCTCATATAACGATTCTCCAGTGGATAATTCTACCATGTTATGGTCGATAACCGAAACATCACTCGATACCTATCACAAAGAAGTAATTGTGAGTAGTGAAAGTCATCCGACAAATGTCACTGCCTTTGCCACGATAGAGAACCGACCAAATGATACCATTCATTTATTCCATGTCATCAACGGCTCGAAAAAAGAGCTACGTTTTACAGCATTTGATCTAGATGGCGATAACTTAGTAGATCGCATCGAGTGGGCCGTACCTCACTTATCAGAACAAACCTATGAAATCATTATTGATGTCATCAAAGCAGAACACCTTGATCTCAACAAGATCTTTCTCTCAGATATTTACGATCAAGTACAAACGTGGGATCAGCACTGGTCTGAACCAATCTACAACGGAGAGTACGTCAGAGTAACTTTTGAGGACGTATTAGGGAATACCAATGATATCACTATTGTCGCACGAAGCAGTGGCACATCACGTATAGAAGTGTACACAAAAGATAGTGAGACGCTGATTACAACATTTGAAGATATCACCCAAGAACGTCAATACCAGGTTTTCTTAACCAATCTTAGTGGTCGTCATGCCACTTTTGATCTTAGAACTATTGGTGATGCTGTCGAGTACGACTACATCGTTGATCCCACAGGATGGATTTCACCTACTGCGGCGGCTGATCCTAGCAATCAATGGTCATCAGAAACAAAAACCTACGATGATAACACGGGATCGTATGCTGTCCATGGAGGAGGGAATGGATGGCGAGGATTTTTGGAACTCAGCCTCAGTAGTGCTATCTACTGTGACCGAGTGCGTGTTCTCTCAGATTTTGGATATGGATATGTTGACTTGGTTGATATAGACATCTACAATAGCACGAGCTGGATTGACAAATATAATGGAACCATTAGCGATTGCACTTGGACTGAATTGGAGTTCAGCGGTGAAACGAACGTAACCAAAGCTCGCTTTCGATATCATTATATATCAGGGTCTGTTCAATTCTACTTCTATGAATTTGATTTCTTCCAAGGGAAGCCTCATACGTTACCGAACGGTACTACTTTAAATGCAACCTCAATAGATGAGACAACCGTGATTTTAAATGGGAATATCACTGATGATGGTGGGGAACCATGTGAATTTCGATTCCAATACGGTTCAAATACTTCCTATGGAATCAATACCACATGGGGTGGGAGTAAGGCACAGAACTCAACTTTTAGTACAATGATCCATAATCTTGTTCTCGGAAACACCTATCAGTTTCGGATGCAGATTCGTAATGACATGGGAACAATAAACGGGTCTAACAAAAATTTTACAACAGCGATACCATCGTTAGGATGGGTAACGCCTACCAGCCACTATGATCCGAATTCTCATTGGGACAATGAACATAATACGTATGATGATGATTATACAGACACGTACACTCAGTCCCTTCATCAAATCAACGACCCTGATGGGCTCTGGAGCTTTTACATTTACGTAAATCATAGTATAATAATATGTGATAAAGTCCGTTTCTATGCCCGTGGGCCTACCGGAGATGCTACTCAAGTTGATCAGATTGATCTCGATGTGAAACGCGGTGGAGTTTGGGTGAATGTCTATGAAGGTACATTTTCTGATCGACAGTGGGTGCAAAAAAGTTTTATGCAGGGGAGTGTGGATCAAGCAAGGATTAGATTTCATATCAATGCTGCTAATGGAGGTTTGTATTATCAATTATATGAGTTTGATTTCAATAAATCACGACCAGTGCCGATGGTAATCAGTGAAGGTCCTACAAACCGAAGCTGGGGGAATGCTCTTCGACCACAAATGAATATTACCGTAAATAATCCGGATGGGGTGAGCATGACGATTAACTGGTCGAGCAATAGTAGTGGTTCCTGGCAGCTCTTTGGTACCAACAGTTCTGTCGGGAACGGAACGTACCACCAAATCAACAATAACTTTACCAGTAACAATACGAAATATTGGTGGAAAGTCTCTGTTACCGACGGAACAGATTCGAACACATCCTGGTATTATTTTTCGACACCAGACTTCTTAACACCGAGTTCCAATGTTGTCACTCTCACACCGTACTGGAAGAAAAGCGCAGCGACAATTACAGCGACAGCGACAGATACGGGTTGGAGCGGATTGAAGAATGTTACCTTATACTATCGGTTTAGTGCTGATAATTCCAGCTGGGATGGGTGGGCGGATGCTGGTGTGGATAGCGCTTCGCCTTGGTCTTGGAGTTTTGCATTTTCGAATGGAACCGGGTATTACCAGTTCTACAGTATCGCCGCTGATAATGCGACAAACACAGAAACAGCAACCGGCAGTGCAGATACATGGTGTGGATATGAAACTACTGCCCCGAGTTCATCAGTTGCTACGATTGCATCCTACTGGAAAACTTCAGCACCACAAACATTTACGGGGACTGCTTCTGATGTAGGACCCAGCGGATTGAAAAACGTGACGCTCCGATATCGATATCGGGCAACAAACCTCTCGAGTTGGGGTGGATGGGTTAGCTCAGGGCAGGTTGATACAGATCCTTGGGTTGCTGTTTCTTGGAACTTCTCGTTTTCGAATGGTACCGGTCATTATCAGTTTTATAGCAGTGCATACGATAATGCAACAAATTCTGAATCTGCTCCAGGATCTGCTGATGCCGCGTGTGCGTATGATAACCTTGCACCAATATCGTCATTGGCGGATGGAAGCATTAGTGATTCAACTGTTTCGACCTTCGAATGGAATGCTGCTGAGGGAAGACATCCAGCAATCATTCGTTTAGGCGTCTCGGAGTATTATCTTGTCGCCGCCGAAGGAGACTTGGGCGGCGGTGGCTCAACGTACGACGGATGGCTTTTTACAATCCGAGTCTGGAGTACAAACGGTACCCTTCAAAAAAGCCTCATCGATAGTTGGGAGTATGATATCAGCGACGGGTATTATCCGAGTGTCTGCCTGGTGAACGGGAGTTCAGATATTTATGCAATCACGTATGAAGATGCTGGCAGTTCTGCTCGAAAAATCATTACGACTCGCGCTTGGAGTACCAATGGAAGTTTGCAGAAAACCATTCTCGATACCCTTTCTCTTTATCGGAGCACAACAACGAGTTATTCAAAAATCCTCAATGTTAATGGAAACATCTATGCGATTACCTATGTAAATAATAGCGATGGTGATGGCCGCCTTGCAACATGTTATATTACCAGTGCTGGTGCCATCGGGAATTCCGTGAATGACACCCTTGAATTTAACAGCAGCGATGCCCTAAACCCACAAATGTGTCTCGCGGATGACAATACTATTGTCATCGTATATGACGGAGGAACTGCAGGTGGTAATGATGGCTACCTCGTGACATACAATATATCTTCCACCGGAGACATCACAAATACGTGGGCAGACCAATGGGAGTTTGATACCACGATGTGTACGACTCCTAATATTTTCAAGGTCTGGGATGACTCTAAAGGTAGCGGAGCGAATCGGTTCGTGATTGGTTATGAGGATTCGAATAGTGATTTGTACGTTAAAACGTGTGTTATCAATGATACTGGCATGATTACAAAAAGCTGGGTTGATACCCAAGCAATCGACACGACTAATGGAGATTTTTGTAGTTTCGCCTTGGTGGGTGATAACAGTTCTGCGACCACGAGGATTATGCTTGTAGGATTCAGTGGAGAGGGTAGTGATGGGTACGTGAGTAGTTTTGATGTCACCAATGCAGGTGTCATCAACTCTGAAATTGATACACTGGAATTCGATGCAGCTGATTGTCTCAGTCGTCCGTGGTTGATTAAAACCAGTGCGACGTTTGGTTGGATCGTTGTCTATGAAAGCACTGGGAACGATGGATGGGGTTCTACGTTCACTGTCATGACAAACGAGGTTCCCTACTGGAAGACAGCCTCCCCTTTTACTATCATCGGTACTGGATCTGATAACGGACCCAGTGGACTAATAAACGTCACCCTTTGGTATCGTTACCGAGTTACCAATACATCCGGCTGGGGCGGATGGGTGAGATGGAACAGTGCCTCAAATCCGGACGCGGATCCCTGGATTGCTATCTCCTGGGGTTTCACATTCCCGAATGGAACAGGGAGGTATCAGTTTTATAGTATTGGAAGAGATAATGTGTCAAATACGGAGTCTGTTCCAGGAAATGCAGATGTCTCCTGTGGATATGATAACGAAGGACCGGTCTCCTCGGTAAATCTATTACCTAGCTATTGGACGTCTACTTCCCCATTGACGATTAACGTAACCGCAAGCGATGGAGGAAGCGGCGTCAAAAATGTTACGTTGTTCTATTGTTTCAGCACAAATAACGTCTCATGGGGTGGATGGGTGAATGCTGGTGTGGATACCACGTCCCCTTGGTCTTGGAGTTTTGCATTTTTAAATGGAACCGGGTATTACCAGTTCTATAGTATTGCGAGAGATAATCTCACAAATATGGAGGTTATCCCGGGGAGTACAGATGTATTCTGTGGGTATGAGATTTCTCCCCCAAGTTCTTCGGTAGATCCGATAATTCCCTATTGGAAAAAAGCAGGGACGACCCTAACCGCGACCGCAAGTGATACGATAAGCGGGGTGAAGAATGTCACGCTGTTCTATCGCTTCAGCACGGATAATGCGACGTGGGGTGGATGGACAACAGCAGGAGTGGATATTGCATTACCGTGGAACTGGAGCTTTTCCTTTTCGAACGGAAGCGGGTATTATCAGTTCTACAGCATCGCGAATGATAACGCGACAAATGAAGAGTCAGCTCCTGGAAGCGCCGACCGATGGTGTGGATATGAGAATCAAGTACCGGCATCTTCGGTTACGACAATTTCAGGATATTGGAAAACATCCTCACCCATCGTCATTACTGGTGCGGGAAGTGATGCTGGCCCCAGTGGGTTGAAGAACATCACCCTGTATTATAATTTCAGAGCGACGAATGCCTCAGCCTGGGGGGGCAATACAAGTTTTGAAGTTGATACCGATCCATGGGTCACCTGTAGTTGGAATTTCTCCTTCCCCTCTGGGCCTGGCCATTACCAGTTCTATAGCATCGCCCGTGATAATGCGACCAACACAGAGGTATCACCTGGTGGAAATGGAGATACCACCTGCGGATTTAGCACGAATGCTCCGATATCAGTAATAAACAAAATCACACCGTATTGGACTTCGGCGACTCCATTGATGATTGAAGCAACGGCGGAAGACGTTGGGCCGAGCGGATTAAAAAATGTTACCTTATATTATTATAATAGTTCTGATAACAACACATGGAATGGTCCCTGGCGCTATGGCGTTGATTCCGATCCCTGGGTGAATTGCAGTTGGAGTTTCCTGTTTTCCAACCAGACTGGATATTACCGATTCTATTCACAGGCTGCCGATAACAGCAGTAATGTCGAAGATGCTCCTCCCATCAATGACACCGCGTGTGGATTCGACTCTCAATCTCCTATATGTTCAATTTCCTACAACCAGACTGACAGTTCATTTAAGACCTCTGATTCTTTAAAAATTTATGCGAACTTCACAGAGCCGTATTCAGGGATGAATGAATCAAGCGTACTCATCACAATTTCTACTCTGGGAAATGGGAGTCTTCCCAATACCTCAATGAATATGATTAATAACTCGCACTGGTACTACAACTGGACGATTCCCACCGGGTCCGACGAAGATGGTCTGTGTACGGTCAGGATTTATGCAACTGACAATGTAGCGAACAACCTGCTCCCGTATCCCACCATCGATGCGTCCAAGCTCATTGACAACACACCCCCCGTTATCTCCAACGTCTCCATCGATAATGTCTCCTCAAGCTCAGCCCGCATCTCCTGGATAACCAGTGAAAACGCCACCAGTCATGTGGAATACGGGCCTACTCATTCATTTGGGAGCTGGTTGCATTACTCTGCCTACGTCATCATACATCCTTGTACTCTCTCCGGTTTATCCTCAGACACTACTTATTACTACCGGGTGATATCCTTCGATTCCGCTGGTAATCAAGCCACTTCATTAAGCAGTACGTTTACCACACTCAAAGAAACAATAATTAGTAGACATGTTGTTCAAATCAGTGAAAATATTCCTCCATCAAGCCCGATAATTGATGGTCCGACAACCGGACATATTTCTCAGTCGTATACTTTCACTGTAAGTTCCCTTGATGCAAACAACGACTCTGTTGACTATACCATCAACTGGGGGGACGGCATCAGAGAATCAAGCGGGCTGATGCGACCGGGAAGACCGTTTAGGATAAATCATAGCTGGTTGTATGCTGGAAAATACACAATAACAGTAACGGCGAGCGATAACAAAACAAGCGCGTCATCAGAGAAAACTATATGGATAGATGCTGTTGTCGTTGGTGATATCGGGTATTTAGTAGATGCCGATAGTGATGGGATATTTGATGCATTCCATAGCAATGTTACCGGGAGAGAAACTGCGACAGAAAAGAAGCAGGGGATCTATCTTTTAGATGTCGATGGAGATTATCAATGGGAGTATGAGTTTAATGTAACGACCGGCATCGTTTCCTTGATAAGTCAGCAACCAGCTGTTCCTGAAAAACCATCATTTCTTCTCCTGTGGCTTGGTGGTCTGATTTTCGCCATTGCAATAGGAATTGTAATCCTGCTCTATCGTAGACGACCTCCGAAAGATAAAATGAAACAGGAAGATGGTTACAGAGAATCTCCCTTGAATGTATTGCGTGAAGAAAAAAGATAGGAAAGAAAGACAAATTGTCTCCTATGCTCATCTGATTTCTGAATGCTCGTGACGATTTTCTCAATATGAGATATTATGAATTCCGATCCTGAGATGTTCTTTAGTACTGACATTGTTTGCTGCATCCGGTGAACAGACACGGTATAGTTCTCCATCCAGATGTTTTCAATGAGTACCTGCGATGCATTTGGTGTGTTTAACCAGAGTTCTTCGGTAAGGAATGCCTGTTCTTGCATGCCTCGATCAAGAGTCGTTAGGAATGAAGTGATATTGAGTTCGAAATGGATCATTTGATGGGCGAGTAATTCGTTCAGTTCGTTTTCAAAAAGGAAAACCGTTTCAACGCTCTCACAGAGTGATGTTAAATTCCCATGACCATACTTTTTGAGAAGCGATAAGGATACTGTTGCAGCGTCTCCTGTTTCGTAGGAATCGTAGAAATCATCATCGCAGATATGGACCGGCACATAAATCGAGGAGCATGGGTGGTTTGCAGCAAACCAGCCGCTGCTCAAAAGATTTGCATGTTCAGCTGGAACTTTAAACACCATTGCCGCCTCATATTGAACCGCGTCTTCGCAGAGGGGTCGTAAACCATCAAGGTCCTCCGAGTGAAGTCGGGACACGCTGATGAGATCTGGAATGGTGATCGTCCCACTTAACGGTTGAAGATGTGCAAGGAGTGCCTGTTCCCAGGCATACATAGTGGTGCTCATCGAAATCTTTGCTTTATCTCCATCAATCTCTAGAGGGGTCACGCTATATGGTCCAACTGTTCCTCGTTCTCCTAACGATATGGTAATTTCTTTTGGAACATCAGAATTTGTAAATGCAAATAAAGGAAATACCTGTGTGGTGATGGACGATTGTGTTATTGCTTTAATTTTAATTCCGCAAAGAGACCCAAGGTGAACAACCATCCCACGTCGAACCCACGTTTCTTTTTGCGCATCGTATGATGATGCGATCGGCAGTGATTTTATCAGCTGTGTTCGCCAGAGGTCCTTTGGGTAGTTGGACATGACAAGAACATCAGAAACATCCGTTGTCGTATCGTGTACCGCATCTGCTTCTATGACCACTGCTCGTCGTGGACCAACGACGAAAAGGTTCTCAGACACACCGGTTGCATGAAGCTGGTCTGTTGCCTCAGTGGTGAGTAAAGAAATCGCTTCTTCTTCAGAATCAGCAGACTGGCATGCGTACCTCATCCAATCAAAGTCATCCCATGCGTTCTTTGTCGGATTCACCCATTGTGAACCTGTATCTGCATCGCCAAACGCAAGACCCGCGTCAGTCAGGACCATCCCTGCTTTCACAATGCCTGGGAGCGTATCTCCCTGTGTCGCGACACCGAGAAAGGCATGGGTGACAATAAAATCCCAGGGTCTTCCGGTCCAAGGATGACGGTAGGTGTAGGATGTCCCATTCGGAACCCGGCAGAGGACCTGCAGGCCAGGCCGACTTGGGTCCCGAACCTTCAATAACAACGAATAGTCACCCGCGGTTGCTGGCTGGGTCACGATGATATCTTTGCAGCATTTCCCTACAGGAAGGATGATGACTGACACAAAAAGGATGGTAATAAGGAAAGATGATATGATGTTCTCCTGAGATATCATTAACTATTAAAATATATGGTGAAAATATATAAAAGTATGCATAAGAAGAGTAGGCTACTCAAGAGTCTCTTCTTTCTTCTTTCGTGTTGATTTCTTCGTAGTTGTTTTCTTCTTGGTTGTTTTTGCCTTTGCTTTCTTCTTGGGTTTTGCTGTCTCAACTGATTCTTCGGCGGTGAGTTCCTCCTCCGCAGGCTCTTCTTTGACCGCTCCTTCCGCTGGTGTTGTCTCGGGGAGTTCCTCTTCGGAGGGTACCTCGCTTTCTTCCTTTCCTGGTTCTTGTGGTTGCGTCGGTTCTTCTTCTGGTTTTTCCGGTGGCTTTTCATCTTCGATGATGATCGTGGGTAATCTGATGATTTCTGTCTTGTTGATCTCGATGCGTTTCACCGGATAGTAGATCTTGCAGTGTTTGTAGATCTCGCTGCCGAGCTTTCCCTCAAGGCTGTCCTTGATAAAAGAGTTCAATGTTTTTGCTTTTGCCTCTTTTCTGATGACATCGCTCATGACGTTTCGGATGAGTTTTTTTTGCGAGCTTTGGATTCGTTTCTCTGCGATGGCAAAGGGTTTTACCCGTAAGAACGCGCCGTCACGTGTTTCGACGTCAAAGACACCGTCCACGCGGGATTTCCTCCGTCTGATCATCCGTCGGAGGTAATCTGAGGTCAGCAGCGTTCCCTTGAGCTGGCTGTGCGCCGTGTTCTGTTCCACTTTATCGACCGCGAAAAGAAGTTTTATATGGGATTTCCTGAAATCGTTGGTGAGGTCTTGCAGGGAGACTTCTGTTACCCTTCCAATGAGGTTGTCCGGTTCTTCTGCAAGCGTCTCCGCTACAGGGATGTTGTTGAATAATGACGGGGCAAGGATCTGGTACCAATTTTTTGCTTTCCACCGGTCCTTTACTTTTCTGGTCGTGGTCCGTGCACGTGCTTTGGCCATACCTATCACTTATAATTCTCGTATTTTTTTCTACTTAGGGATTTTTGCTGTAATGGAGTTCTTATACTTAAATGCTACGAGGAGATATCCTGAGGATTCAACTTCTTAAAGGAGAAAGAATAGCATTTAAAAGGCATCGATAATCTTCAGACCTCGTTTCTTTCCTTCCTCATGCAGGTTCTGTCTCAGCTGGGGGTAATAGTCTTTCTTTTCGAATATATTTTTTGAAAATACCTGATAGATTTCGTGGTGCTCGTGCAATTTCTTCGAGATGTTTTCCCAGATTCCTGGTTTGAGATTCAGCCGATCTATCCATATCTCTGAGGCACCCGAGTCTTTGAATTTCTCAAGAATACTAGGGATCTCCTCATTGGTAATCGTCGGATAGACCGGACCAAAGAATACTGCTGTTTTTACTCCTGCATCAGCAAGTTTCCTGAGGACTTCAAGTCGATCCTGAATCGGGGACGTGGATGGTTCGAGCAACCTTCGTTCGTAATCGTTCAGTGTTCCGATACTCATCATCACCTGCGCATCAGAAAACTGGGAGATCAAATCGATATCCCTGCTGACCAATGCTGATTTTGTCTGAATATGGGCGGGAAAATCATGGTGTAATAAGTGCTCAAGGCATGTGCGTGTCAGATGGTAAGTCTGCTCAACGGGCTGATAGGGGTCGGTTACTGTGGATATCCCGATCACCCCTGGTTTCTTGGTTTTCAATTCCTTTGAAAGTACCAATGGAATATTTGTTTTTGCTTCGACGCTGTCCCCCCAGTATTCCCGTGGCAATCGAAGGACGTTTGGTGCATAGCAATATGCACAGTTGTGCTGGCATCCTCGATAGGGATTCAGAGAATAGGTAAGACCAGGTAAGGTGGATGCTGATAAAGCGGTCTTGCAGAGCATCTCTTGTATTTTCATGTTACCTCACGAGAAAATCCTCCAGGCGACGTTGGTACAATTGGTTCTTCAGTACTGCACTGTTCCGTATCCATCGCTGCACAGGGATATCCATGATCTCAGAAACGTACACCAGCGATTCCTGCACTGAAGTGAATTTTCTGCAGGGTTGGGTTAACGCGCTTCGGACGCTTTCACGGACGTTCCAGACCCCGATCGGCATAATATAGCCTGGGTGTGCTTCCCGCAACACGACTACGCCAGCCTGTCGGTGTTCTTTATTTAGTACCTCGTTGACCGCGAGTCGCGCTGCATAATAACACCCGCCGATCTCCGCATAGGTCGTGCGTCCTTCATAGAACTCATAGCTATTGAATATCGAAATCCCGGTTCCAAACTGGTTCCATGTTGTGTTAGGATACCATGCCTCGATGAGCTCATATTGCCATTCTGAAGGTGTCATCAGCACAATCCAGCGGTTGTCAAACTGATTCAAATAGTACGCACGGACCTCGTTGATGAGAGGATATGTCTTTGTTTTTTTCATCAGCTCTGCGCCAAGCATCGAGTCGACCGCGGTGATACTCCATCGGGTTGGTACAAAACGCCGGTTCTTTTTCACGCCAAACGCTCCGACACTAAACGCTCGCTGGATTTTTGAGACGAGTACCCCATTTTTATAAATGTCAAGAACAGCGTCACGTGCTTTCAGGTCAGTATCGTAGAACGCTTTTTCGATATGCTGTTCATATTTTGGGTTCGTAATATCCAGGGTTTTGAGTGGGGCTGACGGTCCGTGTGGTTGGACTTCATCATAAAACGCTATCTTGCCATAGGGTTTCTTTGCAAATACTGCATCAGCGAACACCGCGTTCTTCGACAACGCAAGCTCTCTAGTGAACTCGACGACCTGTGATCTGTTTTCAACATCCATGATATCGACCATGTACTTCCCACGGACGAGCTGGCTGCGAAAATCAACGATGTCATCCAGGGATTTATCAAGCCATCGCTCCGGGGTGTCGATTTCTGAGGTATCACCCATGACTGGTGGGATCATTGGGCCGATTGCGACCTTGGGATAGCCAATCCTGCCGATGAAGACGCTGGGTGGTGAGGCTCCCTCAAGTCGCACACTATCAAGCAATGGTTTTACTTTTACCTTCGAATGATACCGGACGATCACTGGGCATCGTAATTTTCCGCATAAGAACTTTGTCCCTCGACAGAGAGCACAAACGCTGGTCGATTGTTTTTTCTCTGGATGGATGAGTTTTTTTTGGTTCTGGAAAATACCTTACACCATATCCCCTATGATACTATAGTTCTTTTATAGTTATCTTGGAGAGCAGTGAAAGTATATAATTATTCGCCTTGGACCTTTTTTTGCAGGGTCTTCAGCCAGGACGGCATACCTTCAACGGTTCGACAGGTGCACCGTTGAGCAAAGACCTGACGATAGCTTGTGTTACACTCAACGCGGTTCTCCAGGTGCTTTTTAATGGAAGAGCCTAGTCTTCCCCCACGCCAATCCCAGTCCGTCAGAAGGATGATTTTTCTGTACTTCTGTGCGATAGTATCACAAAAATTTGACACCGATTGCCCCGTGTTAAATCTGACGATTTCACCGGTCATCCCAAGTTTTTGTAACGCGTTGATGTCTTTGTCTCCTTCGACGATAATCGGAGTTGTTTTATTCTCCTCACGCAGCTCGACGAGTGTCTCTTCGAGTTCCTGTAATATCTGTTCGTCATCCATGGAAAAACCCCTTGAGTTTAGCTCTCACCGTTTCAGGAGATATGTTCTTGAGGCAGACTGTTTTTTCCCTTGTTTTCTCGCCACTGACTAGGACGACATCCTTTTCTGATAACTGGAAAAACTGTGCAATGGTTTCTACGGTTTCCTTGTTTGCTTTATGTTCCTTTGCTTCGGATCGGACCTTGATTTCAATGGAGTGCCGCCAAGGATTATACTGGGCAGGAAAAATCGTCTGAGCCGACCCCGGAACCACATGCAAGCACAGCAGGACTCCTTGATGTGATTCTTTGATTGCGTCCGTAAATGCTGTCATACTCTCGAAAAAGCAACTATGATTGTGTCAGTTTGAGGATAGCCTCTGCAAGATCACCGTTTGTTTCCTTCAATGCCTTCCGGACCTCTGCTTCTGATTTCCCTGTCTGTTGCATGATAAGTTTAATGTCCTCTTTTTGGATGTCCTGGGTTTCTCCGCCTCTGGTTTTCACAGTTGGTTCCCCGATGATTTGATACGTTTTCTGTCCTTGGGCTTCCATCACCGTGACCTCTGCACTATCAAATACGTATTCCTTTGTATCGGTCTGAATAATCACCTTTTCTACATTATCGATATTTTTCACGTTAATCCCGAAGCGTTTCATCATCTGCGCAAGTTGTTTACTATTCATCCGGCCTGGCATCATAGATAACAAACCCTTTGTGCTGAAGCAGAGATGGACTATTCCTCAAACAGGGATACACCATCCTCTTCTTAACAAAGAAATGGAATTGTGGTTCTTAGTCTTTTTTATTAGAACGAGTAGGCAGACCAGATATGTTGTTTAAAAAGGATGAAACTGTCCAAGAAAGATTTTTATACCAATGGAAGATATAAATTATTAGAGGAAGGATAAAAGATGAAAATGAACATCGTGATAGGTAGTATTTTTGCAGCAGCCATGATCATATTAGTTGCTTTCGTATCTGCTGTTGGGTATCAATCAGTCCAAGCACGTGAGCCTGAATCGTACTCGCCGTTGTTTGCGGTGAGGACGCAACGTGCAACAGAAAAAGAAAGTGATGGTGGAATAACAGCGTTTCTTGGAAAAGGAAAACAAACCAGCATCTTTCCCTCAGGGAATCTTCAACAGCAGGAGATGATCCAATCAGCATTTCGAATTTTTAGTTCGAACCTTGTTCTTTTAGACAAACTGGTGGATAATCTTCATAAGTTTCCCGCTGTCGCTGCGATGTTAATGAAATATGGTATCAATACAATGGAGATAAAAAACGCGATGAAAATGATTCAGGATGATCCGTCATTATTAGCAGAAAAAATAAATGATGTACAAAGCATAGTCCCTCAAGACGATGATGCTCAGCCCCTTGGACTAAGCACCTCGAGTGCCCTTGGATGCTTTATCGTAGCAATACTAGTAATTGTTCCTGTCACTGTTGTCCTTACGTTACTGCTCCTGCTCTTTACCATACGAATTCTTACCTGCCTGAATGTAAACGATTGTGCGAACAATATCGCAAACCAAATCGCGGATCAGTTAATACAAGGATTAACCCCTGGGTAAATTACCATGATTTTTCACTTAGGCTGATTTATCTACAATTAATGAATTTATTCGAAAAAGGA
>Ga0153915_10002605_pt1 | contig 16436 bp, 20 predicted proteins | sample Opewatmetagenome_2_FD_107003 | JGI IMG/M metagenome (GOLD analysis project Ga0153915, IMG submission 107003) | Freshwater wetland microbial communities from Ohio, USA - Open water 3 Core 3 Depth 3 metaG | ecosystem: Environmental > Aquatic > Freshwater > Wetlands | place: USA: Ohio, Lake Erie...
CGGGAGGAAAATTTTTGGGATTCAAGGAGTGCGGTCATCCGGGAGAGGCATATTCTAAGCGGGACATGATCGGAATCGATTTGGCCTATCAACTTCTTCTCTTCGAGCCGCGCACCGTTACGGGCAATCCAAATCCGGTAGTGAACGGAAAATACGAAAGCATTAATCAGGCTGTTTCCCTAACTTTCAGGGTTGGCTTTTGATGGATTTCACCGCAGAATCGCGGAGGGCGCAGAGAAGCGAACATTTCGAATTTCGAAATTCGAATTTCAAAGTTTTTCTCCGTGGGCTCTGTGCCTCGGCTCTTTTCTTCTCGCCCCCGCAAGCGGGGGAGATGTAAGAGGGGGTGAACTGATATCACCGCAGATACGCGGAGAACGCTGAGGCGGGTTATTTTTTTATGGCACTAGCCAAGACGACACGACCTACGGTAACGGGCAGCGTGACGAGGCCGCGGCTTTTCCGCTGGCTGGATCGCGCTCGCAAGGTGCCGGTCACCTGGGTGTGGGCGCCCCCTGGGGCGGGCAAGACGATATTGGTCGCAAGCTATGTCGTCGGGCGAAAGTTATCCAGTTGCTGGTACCAGATCGATGATGGCGACAACGATCTTGCGACGTTCTTTTATTTCCTGGGTCTGGCGGCGCCCAAGCGACGCCGGCCATTGCCGTTATTCACGCCCGAATATCGCCAGGGACTTTCTACATTCACGCGGAACTTTTTCCGCGAACTGTACGGGCGGCTGAAGACTCCCTTCGTTCTTGTCTTTGACAACTACCAGGAAGTGCCCGTTGATTCGGAGCTTCACGACGTGATGCGAGACGGTGTTCTGGAGCTGCCGCAGGGAGGGCGCGCGATCTTCATCAGCCGCAGCGAGCTGCCGGCGAGCTTCGCGCGACTACGCGCGGACCAAGCCGTGGAGATTTTGGACTGGCCGGAGCTTCGATTCACAGAGGCCGAAATGGGCGAGCTGGCGCGCAAGCTGGCGCCGCGGCGCAAAGAAAGCATCTCCCAACTCTACAAGTCAGTGGAGGGTTGGGCCGCGGGACTCGTCCTGCTGCTTGAACATCAGGGCAACGGTCATGCATCGTCCAATCAGGGGAAGCAGTCCTCTGAAGTCCTCTTCGACTATTTTGCCGGAGAGATCTTCAAGAAGTTTTCTCCTGAGACAAAAGAAGTTTTGCTTCAGACGGCTTTCCTGCCGCAAGTAACAACATCGATGGCAGAGAAACTTACCGGGCAACCGACTGCCGGGCAGGTCCTTGGCGATCTGCACCGGCAAAATTACTTCACGAACCGGAGGATGGCCGATGAGCTGATCTATGAGTATCATCCGCTGTTCCGCGAGTTCCTGTTGTCGCAGGGTGAAAAAGAATACACCGTTGAGCGTCGAGCGGAGATCCGCGGCGGCGCTGCAAATCTCGCCGAGGCTGCCGGCCAGATCGAGGCAGCGGTCGAACTTTTCCGCGATGCCGGGGATTGGGAAGGGCTTGCGCGATTGAGTTGCCGCAATGCACCGACGCTGCTTTCGCAGGGACGGGTGCAAACGTTGGAAGCCTGGCTGCGCATGCTGCCGCCTCAGATTTTTGACCAAGTTCCTTGGTTGCTCTATTGGCGGGGTGTCTGCGGATTGGGATGGAGACATGAAGAGTGCCGGTGTGATCTCGAGCAGGGTCTCTTACTTTTTCGCCGCCAGCGGGACACCGCCGGAATTTTTCTCGCCTGGTCGTCTATAGTCATTTCTTATATTTTTGAAACCTACTCACAACCCCTGGACCCCTGGATCGCGCTTTTAGATGACCTGGTGGAGGAGGCTCAAGGGTTTCCTTCGAAGGAGGTCGAGGCGCAAGTGGCGACGAGTATGCTGGCGGCGATCACGTGGCGGCAGCCCGGCCATCCGGATGGTCACTACTGGGCCGAACGCGCTTTCAAACTGGCACGGCAACACCCTGACCTGGGGCTGCGAACGTCTATGGCAATCGGATGGGTGTTTTATCACTGGCAGCGCGGAGATTTGGAGAAGAACTTAATTGTCGTAGAGGATATGCGGGATTTGATGCGTGCCGCAAACGTCTCTCCCTTCGTCGTACTCTCTGCCGGCAACATAGTCGCGGCTTGTGAGTGGATGTGTGGATCCCTGTCGTGCTGCGACACGGTCGCACAACTGCTTGAGTTCGCCAAGAAAACCGGTGTGATTCATTCCGTCAATTACTGCATTCTGAGAAGTGGAATTATCGCCGCGCTGGATCAGGGCGATCTCACGACGGCCGCAACGTGGCTCCCGGAAATGGAAAAGGATTTACCGCGCCTCGGTACCAACTACCGTTGCTGGTACCATAGCTGTGTCATTCGCGACGCACTAATTCGTCAGGACATCGAAAAAGCCGCAGCTCATCAGCCAGAGATGTTGAGGCTAGGACTCGATAGCGGCTGGCCGCTGGACGAGGTGTTTGCGAGAGTCCTCTCAGCGCACGTGAAGCAGGCTCGCGGCAACGATACGGCAGCCCGGGACCACGTGGAGCGTGCCCTTGAGATCGCCCGCACGATGCGCAGCCCCTTTGCCGAATTCATGGCCAGACTCACCCAAGCCCATGTTTGTTTTGCAAACGGCGAACAGAGCGCAGGTCTGGACGCGCTGCAGATCGCCATGGCGCTTGGCAAAGCCGGAGGATTTGTCAATACGGAAATATGGATTCCGGCGGTCATGGCAAGGCTTTGCGCCAAAGCCCTCGAAGCGGGCATCGAAGTGGAGTACGTGCAAATGCTTGTGCGTAAACGCAAGTTGGTTCCCGAAGAGCCTCCGGTTGATATTGAAGCATGGCCCTGGCCAGTGAAGATTTACACTCTTGGCCGCTTTGTCGTGCTAAAAGACGATGAGCCGCTGGGTTTTACCCGCAAAGTGCAGCGCAAACCGCTGGCGCTTCTCAAGGCGGTGATCGCCTTTGGCGGTCGCGGCGTTCGTGAAGAAGCACTGATCGACTCGCTCTGGCCCGACGCGGAGGGCGATGCGGCGCATTTTGCTTTAACCAGCGCCATTCATCGTTTACGCCGGCTGCTTGGCCATGAAGAGGCGATCATCCGAAAGGACAACGAGCTAAGCGTGAACAACCGCTACTGCTGGGTGGACGTATGGGCGTTTGAGCGGCTGCTCACGCGGGCCGATGGGGTTCTGTTAAACTCTGATCACAACGGGCAGGGTTGGGCTGAGTACATCCGCTTCGTGCATAGAGCAGCCGAACTCTATCAGGGGTCATTTCTAGGCGGCGATGCTGAGGCGCCATGGGCGACGACGGTGTCGGATCGTCTGCGCCGGCGGTTTTTGAGAGAACACATTCGCGTGGGCGAGCACCGGGAGCAGAACGGACAGTGGCAGGAATCTGTCAACTGCTACGAGTCAGGGCTGCGAGTGGACGCTTGCGCCGAAGATGTGTGCCGCTGCCTGATGAGTGCGTATAATCATCTTGGCCGCCCGACCGAAGTTCTCGCCGTGTACCGCCGCTGCCGTGAAGCGCTCGCTAATCAATTAGGTGTAAACCCGTCTGCTGAAACCGAATCGCTGCTGAAGCGGCTGAGGTAAACTGGCAGGGATCTCGACGAAGGCGGTTACGCGGTGGATGCCCGCAGATCCCCCGCCACCATCATGCCACTGGTCTTACGACACTCCACTCAATATTGCATCCCAAAACAGAGAGCGCTCAACGCATCCTAAAGTATTCGGTTCCGAATCTTTTCTGAACCCTCTCACACTTCCTGAATCGGTATTCAATCCGTTATCACAGTCGAATATGCTCGAAGTCCGAAGGAGCATGTCTTTGGCGTGCTCTATTTGTTCATCGTCTGATGTCATGGCGGTGGGCTCGCCGCACCGATTGAACGGCCCAAGAGGCTTGTGCTCAATGGAGAAGGTTGATGCCAAAATGGATACTGGAACCGGGAGACGCGCTGAACAATGAAGCGGGCCTGCCGTGGGCAGCGAAGATTTTTACGCTCGGCCGATTTGAAATCGTAAAGGACGATCAGCCGTTACGGTTTTCGGGAAAGATCCAGCGGAGGCCGTTGGCGCTGCTGAAGGCGCTTATTGCCTTCGGTGGCCAACATGTGTCCGAGGAAAAACTAATTGACGCTCTGTGGCCGCAAGCGGATGCCGCCGCGGCACGTTTTTCTTTGACCAGCGCCATCTATCGCTTGCGTCGTTTGCTTGGGCACGATGAGGTCATCGCACGCGGAGAGGGGAGGGTGAGCGTGAGCTCGGAGCATGCCTGGGTGGACCTGTGGGCGCTGGAGGCGCTGCTCGACCGGATTGAAGAGAATCCTCTAGATAAGAACTCACTCTCGGAACAATCGCTTCTGTGGGTAAAGCGCGCAGCCGACCTGTACCGCGGTCCGTTTCTCAGCGCGGAACAAGATTGCCGGTGGGCCATGCCGGTTGCCGAGCGACTCCGCCGCCGGTTGTTAAGGCAGGTCGTGCGGGCGGGTCGGCGCTGTGAAGAGGTCGAGGAGTGGGAAGGTGCGATTGGCTACTACGAAAAAGGTTTTGTGATCGATCCCTGCGCGGAAGACGTTTGCCGTTGTCTCATGAATATATATTATCGTCTCGGCCGCCGGGCCGAGGTGGTCGCCGTTTATGATGAGTGCCGGCACGCGCTTCTCGGTCGGCTGGGCATAGCGCCATCTACAGAGACCGAAGCGCTGCTCAAGCAACTGACCGCAACGGAATTCAGGCCAGCATAAATGAGAACTTCTTTTTTAAACGGCCCTCTTACCGAGAAGAAAGCCAGTCGTTTTTCGATGTGGACAACGGATTTTCACTTAAGACTGAGAGTGGTATTTGCCCACAACACGCGGCTTTGGTACACTCTCGAAGTGGAAAAACCGAGGTGATCCGATGAGCATTGCAAACGTTGAAGAAGTGAAGCGTGATTTGTCCCTGTACTTGGAAAAGGTCGCACAGGGCGAAGAAGTAGTGATTGCAAGCGCAGGACATCCGGTCGCAAAGCTGGTTCCTTATCGGGTGGCTGTAGCGCCACGGGTTCCCGGCTATTGGAAGGGGAAGGTTCGCATAGCTGCTGATTTTGATGTCTTACCGCCCGAGATAGCAGCCGCCTTTCGCGGCGAAACTCCGTGAGCCTACTCCTGGATACGCACGTTCTCCTCTGGTGGCTTTCGGATGCCCCGGCGCTAAAATTTGAAGCCCGCGAGGCGATCGGCCACGCGTCTACAACAGTTTACGTGAGCGCAGCGTCGGCCTGGGAGATCAGCATCAAGAAAGCGTTGGGAAAGCTAGACTCACCCGACGACCTTCACTCAGCGCTTGTTGCCAACCATTTCCAATCGTTGCCGATTACAGTTCTCCATGCAACCAGGGCTGGACAACTGTCGCGTCATCACGACGATCCATTCGATCGAATGTTGATTGCTCAAGCTCAAGCGGAACAATTGACGTTGGTGACGCACGACACGGCGTTTCAGCCTTACGGAATTCCGATCCTTTGGACGTAGTTAGAACGCGCTTTAGAGCGTCATGACGCGCGCAATGCGTGGCTCCGAATCCGCTGGGTTCCTGTGGCTGTGGCGATTAAGCCCGATGTCATAAGCAACCAACACACCTTTTCGGTGGAAATTTTCTCAAAACCTGACGGCCCGCATCCTGTTCGACTCCCGTTGGCTCCCGCTCTGACGAATCTCCGATAATACGCCTACTTACATCCTGAAACTGCGGCGCGCGGCTGCCTCAAAGCGCCAACCTCCGATGCGCTCTAGCAGCTAGCAGCAAAAATTCTTCGAATCCGTATACAATCGGTTATTGCCATTTCTTATATTGCCGCATGTTAAAAACAAAAAAGCCGGCTTCCGGCATTGGGCGACAGCAAGCTCGACCTGTGGTGACGAATCGGGGTGGTAACAATATATGAATCGTGCTGAGCAAATCGTCCGGCATCAAACGTCAATTTAAGGAGAAACGAAGTGACTAACCGCGATCCACCAGAGGACGGGCAGCGAGTCTGCCGATCGCCGCCCGCGCGCAGCCCAGCCCCGTGTCGTATCCGTTAGAGTGCAGTTTCTTGCTTGTCACTAAAAAGAGGTAGTGGGGAGGATTAGAACAAGAGAAAAACAACCGAAACCATGTTTCCATTAACAAACATCGAAATCTTCTTCTCGGGAGGACACCATGAAAAGTAATGCCAGGCGTTTCGTATCAATAGTTGCAGTCGGGTTGTGGCTGGCGATGCCGCTAAATAGAGCCTTTGCAGACGACAGTATCTTGGAGAGGTTAACCGCTCAGTGGTGGCAATGGGCGCTTTCCGTACCAACGCCCGTGAATCCGCTAACGGATCAAACCGGGGAAGACTGCGTCATTGGACAACGCGGTTCTACATGGTTTTTGACGGGTATTTTTGGCGGAGGCACGGTCGCGCGCACTTGCTCCGTACCTCAAGGCAAGACGCTTTTTTTCCCTATTATAAACAGCGTGAACTTGAACACCCCGAACGTTTGTGGACAAGACGCGAATAACATTCCTGTCGCAGACTTACGTGCGTTTAGCGCCAGCTTCATTGATGGCGCCACCAATTTATCCGTTAAACTCGATGGCAAGCAGGTTAAGAAGTTACCACGGCGCGTGCAGTCCCAGGTTTTTGAACTCGCTCTGCCGGAAGATAACGTGTTTGATCCGCTGTGTGATCCCCTCAACGTCCCCGCAGGAATTTATTCTCCGGCAGTAGATGACGGATTTTACATGATGCTTGAGCCGCTGAAGACAGGAAATCACACACTGCAGTTTCATGCAGAAAATCCAAGCCAAGGTGTCGTCGAAGACGTTACCGATAACATTACGGTTGTGCCAGTATCACTACGATAGGGGTAACGCTGCGGCTTTTTTCGCCATGCCAGTGGTAGGAATGGCCAGCGCGCCTAACAACCGCTTCGAGAGGGACGTGGTACAAGGCGCCGCGCCCCTCAAGCGATGTCAAGGGGCATAGGTCTATTACAGCAACCAGGAGGTCGGAATTACTAATGGTAAGGGCGAGATGCCGGTGCCAGAATTTATCTCCTATAACAACAATAAGGTTTCCTTCCAACCGTCCGACATACCCGTCAATTACCAAATCGCGGAACTCGAAAAATATGTTCCTGCTGCTTATAGAAGCGGCAGTATCGTTAATTTTGGGATTACAAAACTCCAGGCATTCGAGGGCCGGCTTTTCCTTGTCAGGAAAGGGGAGAAAAAACCGGCCGAATCCGCAGTGCTTGAGATTAAGACAAATGGCAAAAGTGTGGTGGCTGTCATAGGCAAGCGGGGAGAGTTTGTATCGAAAACCTAAAACCGGGTAAGTTCCCTGCCAAAATTACGCTAGCAGGTTGCTGAAAAACTCTTAGTTTCAAAATTTTTCATGCTGCGAAATCCCCCGCGTATGTTAGTATGACGCCGCTTATATTTTCGGAGGCGTTGATGCGCGGAACCCAGGACAAACAAACGAGTATGTTGGCTCTGTTTTCGATCGAGGCGCGAATCCCGAGCGACCATCCGTTGAGACGGATCAAGAAGCTGGCCGATCGACAGCTGGTGGAATTGTCGGGAGTGTTTAATCGGATGTATTCGCAAGTTGGACGGCCGTCGATCGCCCCCGAGAGGATATTGAAATCGCTGTTGCTCATCGCGCTGTATTCGGTTCGAAGCACTTGGGTCCTTGGGTCAGGCTTGCATAGGTGAATAGAGCGTCGAGTCGTTCTCTGCTAATCGCAAAGAATAAGCCGACGAAAACTCTGAGTAGAAAAGTTTCCGGAGCACATGCGCAAGACCTTGCTCACGATGTAAAGAACTGCATGTCAACAATTGTTTTTGGTGCTCGCGACTCTTGAGGGAGCTTGACGAAGGTGGTTACGCGTTGGATGCCCGCAGTTCGCCCCACCACCGTTATGCCGCTGGTCTTATGACACTCCACTCAATATTGCACCCCAAAACAGCGAGCAAGCGGAGCATTTCATCCACGGACTTACGATAGTTAGACGAATCGAGTAGACGGTAAAACTGGCTAGGGGATGTTCTTAATCTGCGAATCACTTCCTGCTTGCTCAACCCAGAGTCTTTCATTGCTTTAATTGCTTCTATGGTTAATTTGTGCAGCGTTATTCTTCTCAAGAACTCCGGATCCCTATTATAATCTAGAAAGGCATCCAGATGGACCGAATCTTCTTGGCCCGAGGAAAGCCGGTAAGTGATAGCTCTTCGTCCAAGCTCCGGATCAACATAGATCCCGGTAATTTTATTGCCAGCGGTTGGCTTTACTCGAAGCTGAGCGAAGGGAAGGCTGAGAACCCCTTTATGGGTTTGAATTTCAATATTCTTCTTTCTGTTATTTATCCTGACATCCCTGATAATCATAATCGTCTCTCAGCGACAAGTTCAGCAATGAGCCTCGTGATTTTCTTGCTTGTTTTTCCCTTTATCGCCATGCCAGCTTCCAGGTTCCACTTGAGGATCTCCTTGCCCTCCTTAAAAACGTGCACATGTTTGGGATCATGATCTCCCGCCCAAGTGATAAAAACATAGCCGCCGCGCCTGATCTTGCCCACTTAGATTATCATCTCCAGGCTTCAACCCGTCCAGTAAACTATTACCACCAAAGGTAACGATTGTGCAAACATTTTCATTCATGACAAGAAATCTTTGCGGGGACCTGAAATCCTCTGATCTCCGCGCCAACCAAAATCGAGTGATTCATTTTTTGCACTGTCTCGTTTCCTAACGGAAACGCTCTCCGCCTTCTCTTGAGTCTCTTTCATTCTTGCCGCCACAATTCTACTGGTAAATAACGCCATTTATTTCACTTCCTCATTGCTTTGCGCGACAGGCACAGGACTTGCTCTTCTTGGCAGATCAATAGAGAAAAGAAATTTTTTTGAATCCGTATGCAATCCGTTATCCGCGACGGGCATGCTCGTCCGCGTGGGACGAGAAGAACAAAGATTCGGCGTTGTGCAGAATCCCATTCACAAGAGGGAAAAGATTGGAACCGTCGTGAAGCGAAGCTCGAAGAACAACATCATGCGCAGCGCGGTCAGCCGCAACCAAAACAGACCAGACTTTTTACCACACAGGAGCACGCACGTGTTTCGCAAGGGATCTGGCGCCGTAGGCTGCCGATGCTAAAAGGAGCAAGAATCATGACAGAAAAAATTCTGGTTGCGCTCAAGAAAAACGACAGCGCCGAAGAGGTTCTTCCCTATGTCCAGCAACTCGCCCGGTCGGGAATGAAGGTCGTTTTCCTTATCCCTGATCAGGCGGATGGGTTTGAATACCTGCTGCGCCACAAAGGGACGATGGAAACCGGACTACATACTGCACTTGCAGCCAAAGAGAATGCGAAACGGTATGTAGCGCAGACTCGAAGAGATTCTGTCAGGCAGAAGATTTTTCTCACCTGCGAGGAACTGCGCATGCAGAGCGTGGACATAACCGCCGAGTTTTACTCAGGCAGTTTGGCAAGCGCATTGAAGAATTACTCCTTTGGGGAGGATGTGCATTTGACGATGATACCGGCGAGAGGCCACGCGTTTATGGACGTTCTTCACCTTCTTTTTCGGATTTTTAAACGACCCGCGCTCTCTTCCGTTGTTCTGGTGCGTCCGGCGCTGGGCAGGCCACAGTGATGGAGCTGGGGAATATGAACACGGCTACCGCAAAGGCCCTTGTCTTTGCTCAAGCGGATGATAAATGGCCGGCGCTCTGGACAACGGCCCGGACATCGCTGGGGCCTATCATCGGGCTGATGATCTGGCTCTTGCCTCTCGGGGTCGATCCAACGGTACAGAAGGCTTTTGCCATCGTAACGTTCATGGTCATTTACTGGATTGCAGAGCCCGTTGACCATGCCGTTACCGCCCTTATCGGATGCTATCTGTTCTGGTCCTTAGGTGTCGCCAAGTTTCCTCTGGCATTCAGTGGGTTTGCAAGCGCCACTCCCTGGTTTCTCTTCGGCGCCATACTAATGGGTGAAGCTGCATCCCGCGCGGGCTTGGCCAAGCGAATCGGCTACATGGTTATCCTCAAGGTCGGCACGTCCTACCCGCGGCTGGTATTGGGGATCGCCGGGCTCTCATTTCTGTTGAATTTTATTGTTCCCTCGGGAATGGCGCGGCTGGCGCTCATGGCTCCCATCGTCATCGGCCTGGTCGACGTCTTTGGCTTAAATAAGAAGAGCAATGTAGCGAAAGGACTATTTATCCTTCTGACCGCCACGAGCAGTCTGTTTGAGTTAATGATCATGTCGGGCGCCGCCAGCATCCTGACCCGAGGCATCATTGAAGAGCAGACCGGAGTTCAGGTCCTGTGGAGCCAATGGTTCATTGCGTTTTTGCCGGTAGGCTTGATGACCATTCTTGTTTGCTGGGTCACGATTCTGTGGCTCTACCCGGGCGAAAAGATGGAAGTACCTGGAGGAACAAAGCATCTCCAGGATGCGCTGAAGCAGATGGGAGCGTGGACTGTCAACGAAAAGAAAGCGCTGGCCTGGATGCTTTTAGCCCTGGGTCTCTGGGGTACGGATTTCGCCCATCCTATTCGCCCGGACGTCGTCGGGCTCGGTGTTGGTCTTCTCATGGCGCTCCCGCGCATTGGTGTTCTGGACAAGAAGGCGATCAAGCAGATGAGTTTGTTGCCTATTATTTTCTCCGCCGGAGCGCTGAGTATGGGTAATGTGCTGTTTCAAATCAAAGCCCTGGACTCCTTAACTGCCGGCGCGGCGGGATGGATCGAGCCTGTTCTTTCCAATTCCTTTCTCGCCACCATCACGCTTTATTTAACCGGCTTTCTCTATCATTTTCTCCTTTCCAATAGGCAGTCCATGCTGATTACTTCACTTCCGTTCTTGCTCCATCTGGCTCGTGCACACGGGTGCAACCCTGTTGCCATAGGATTCGTATGGACGTTTGCTGGGGGAGCAGCCCTTTTCGCTTACCAGTCTGCCATTCTCGTCATGGGTTATTCCTATGGCTATTTTGAAGCAAGAGACCTGCTCAAAGTGGGGGCGGTGCTTACGATTGTCGAAGGACTTCTGCTGATGGTTTTGGTTCCTTTATATTGGCCGCTCATCGGGTTGAGTTGGATGAAATGATGTTACGTTGCCAACTCACAACGAACACGCGAATACCCATTTCGATGTCACAAACCGAAAAACCTCACAGGCAAAGAGTATTTCTTGGAAAAGAGTCGCGGAGAACTGAAAGTCGAAGGAGGCGATTATGCGGTTAGTTAGCTACTTGATAATGGTGGTGATGTTGTGGGTCTTGAGCGATTCCATAGTCGACGCGCAACAGGAGCCTCAGAAAGAATCATTGCCGGGCCATAGAAGCACAAGCCCGACGCGCCAACAGGACCCGTGGCATTTCACCCTGCAGGAGATCGAGTCCGCCTACAAATTCCAAACAAGATTCGGCCAACGGCTTCCCAACGCGATTCGCTCACTGCCGTGCAATTTAGGAAAAAGAGAGGTCGTTTCGTCCTACCAGGGTACGGAGATCACCGTACCCTGTGGATTTATCCGGCAAATCAGCAAACAGCTCAGAGAACTTATCGAAACCGGCTCGGCCAAATATCTTTTCGCATTAGACGTAGACCGCGCTAATCTCGCGGTTCCGTCAGATCTGTGGGAGACGAAATACCGCAAGTTGCCCAGCGACAGTGTTCTAAGCGATCTACTGCGCGAGCCCTCGCTCATCGCGCTGTACCACAGCGGGGCGTACTTAAGTGTCGCCGATCCAGTGACCGGCCAAGTTAATCGCGAGGCGAAGGCATGGCAGGACAAAAGCAACGTCATCGGATACTTCAACGGCCGCGCGCCGACGATCCTGCCGCCCGATCCTTCAGGTCTAGCGCCCGCCGATCCAGACGGTTTCCGCACGGTCGCGACCATCTATTTTCAAGCTTTTTGGTTAGGCGAATCGTTATTCACGGTCAATGGACGACCGGTCTCGTTCGACTTTTCGTTCAACCCTGGTTTCTTCGAGCCTGGCTTGTTCGATGCCACGGTGGCTAGAGTCGGCCGTTAGCGATGGTTTAGAGCCGCAGTGTTTGGCGAACGGGAGCACTAGCGTGGCGAAAAACGCTCAAGCACTAGAAGTGTCGAGGTGGAACGGGTGGCGGTTGGAAAATCCGAGAACGCTCCTGCAACCCGCTCTGGTCGCTGCTGTCTTTGCGCTAGGATGGGCGATTTGGAACATGCCGCCTTTGCAAGGCATGAGCGCGAAGGCAAACCATTTTCTCGCCACCATGGTCGTCGCCGTGGCATTCTGGATGTTCGATGTGTTGGAGGACTACATCGTCGGCCTCATGCTCTTGCTCGCGTGGGTGGTATTCGGCATCGTTCCCGCCAAAGTCGCGCTCGCCGGTTTCTCAGAAAACTCTTGGTTTTTCATTATCGGCTCATTTGGTATCGCCGCTGCTATAGGCAAGACCTCGCTTCTTCAACGGCTCGCGCTTGGTCTATTGCGCTGGATACCGATCCGTTATCAGAAAACCTGCATAGCCGTCCTTCTCGGCACCGGAGCATTTTCAACGCCGCTGTTGCCGTCAGGCAAAGCGCGAGCAGCAGTTACGGTACCGATCAGCCATGCGATAGCCGACAGCGCCGGTTTCGCGCCACGCTCCAACGGCACCGCGGCCATTGCGCTCTCCGTGTTCGTCGGATTCACCCAGATGCAGTTTATGTTTCTTACCGGAGGGGAGCAAAATCTAATCAGTTGGAATCTTTTGCCGCCATCGGCGAAAGCGGAATTCGGTTGGCTCACCTGGTTTTTGGCGGCTTTTCCGGCGGCGCTTTGTATCTCCATATCCACCTTCTTGTCCGTTCATTTCCTTCTACCCTTGTCGAACCAAGAAAAAGAGAGTCTTTCAAAGAAACCGATTTCTCATCTGGATACCGAGACTGGGTTTATCAGCCGCAAGGATTGGATTGCTCTAACGACGCTAATATTGACCATATTCGGATGGCTGACGTCAGCGCTTCACGGCGTTAGCGAAACTTGGATAGCAGTGATAGCTCTGCTGGTATTTTTGGTGACCGGGGTCCTAGATAAACAGGGCTTTCGCAACGATCTCGATTGGGGCCTTATACTGTTTTTCGGCGTCCTCAATAGCCTTTCCTCAATCGCCGAACATCTGAAAATTGACGCCTGGCTCACGGCGATCAGCGCAAGCTTTCTCGATCGATTCGCCGCCGACCCGTCCCGTTTCCTATTTATGACGTTCGTGCTGGTCTTATTGGTGCGCTTCTTTCTCCGCAAGGCTTCCGCCGCGGCATTAATTACGATCACTCTTGTGCCCTTGAGCGATCGGGTTGGAATCCATCCTGGAGTGTTGATTGTCACGGCACTGATGAGCGGCGAATGTTTTCTGCTCGCCTATCAAGACGGTCCATATCAGATTGCGTATGCGGGTGGTGGCGGGCCGGCGTTCTCGCACGGCCAAGCCCGAAAAATTCTCGCCGCCAAGTATCTTGCCACGTTGCTGGCGATCGCCGTCAGCGTTCCCTATTGGAAGTTTCTTGGATTCATTCGCTGATTAATAGCGCATCGGCAAGAGTCCGGCTACGAAAGGATGGAGTGCCATGATTCGCCAAAGGTTGAGGTTAACCCTCAATCCGACAAAAACTCACGGTATATTACCGGTCAGCGAGAGCGGTGAGACCGGAAGCCGTGGGCACGTGAGCGTACAGGTTGCGTGAAGGCCCCGGCTGTCTGGAACATCACCCTAGGCACGGGGAAACGATTGGGTCACCCATTAGCGCGCGGGCGGGAAGCTTTGGAAGATGTCGTGCTTGACATGGACCAACTCATTGATGCAATGATCGAGAGGGTTGCTGCTCGATCATTTCCCGAAGAAAAGGCTTTGACGAAGTTGAGTCCCGCCAGACGTCATGGTATGGATATGTACATTAAATGTACATAAAGGAGAGGGCTTATGCGTACGGCCGCCCGTAAACACAAACATCTCATACTCGACCAAAAAAAAATCGACTTTGCCAAACGGTATTTTGGCGTGCAGTCAGAGCAAGAGGCCATCGATCGGGCACTATCGCTCCTTGTGGAAGAACAACAACTTCTTGCCGCCATGAAGCCGTTAAAGGGCGCCATGAAGGGCGATAAGCGACCATGGCCGTATCAGTAACCGGCAAGGTGCTGCTCGATACCAATGTCTTTATCGATTACCTGCGGGCAGATCTCCGTGGGGATTGGATTTTCGGCGGAGCGGGCAACACCATCCGATTTCTTTCCTCCGTCGTGCTAATGGAACTCCGTCTTGGAGCCGACACGCTCCGGCGCAGTAGAGCGGTGGATCGTATACAGGCCGCTTTCCCCACGTCGCGGTTGATCGCTCCATGGCCACCGCTGTTCGATCACGCCGGGCGGTTGTTCCGCACTCTTTACGGTGACGGCTCTGGAATTGCCGACCGGCTGGGTCCCATTAACGATTTGCTGATTGGGTTGACCGCAAGGCAAATGGGGGCGACGGTCGTTACCAGCAATCTACGGGAGTTTCGCCAGATTGCGACCCATATGGCTGGACTAAAGGTTGTGGCACCGGACGATCCGGTATCGTGAGCTACTGACGGTAAAATCTTTGTGCCGTTAGAAACCGAGGAATCCACGGACACCTCATTGGCTGAGCCCAAAAAACGCACGGCCAAGTTTTTCCACGACCTGGTTTCTTAGTTCCGGGCTTGTTTCGGCCACCTCGGGGAAGTCTTTCATCCATTCATACGGCTTGCAGGCGTCGATAACGGCGCGCGAATTCATCAATGCCTTTGAACCGGGCGGTATCATCGGATCGAGAGAGCTCGACCAGCATCGCCTCATAATATCGATGTCTATTTCCGGATCGCATCGGGTCGACAATGCCCAAACGACATCGTCAATGCGCGTCGGGTCGATGTCATCGTCAACCACGATGGTGAAGCGGTTTTGATAGCCTCCGGAAAAACACTGGGACGCCAGAACACCGGCTTGCTTCGCATGGCCCGGATACCGTTGCTTGATGGCAACTACCGTGAACTGTCGCGGGCCGGGCTCGTGCGACCATACGCCTCTGATATCCGGCACGCCGGCCTTTTCCAGTTCCTCCCAGACATGCGCGGAGCGCGTTATCGCCCGGAGCAGAGTGAGCGTGTGCGGCGGGCGCGCCGGGTTAGCGCAAGAGAGGATAGGATCTTTCCTGTAAAGAACGCGTTTAACCCGAACGAACGGCTCCGGACGTCTGGCGCTGGCATAGTAGCCGGGCCACTCGCCAAATGGGCCCTCTTCCTTCAGCGCGCCGGGTTTCATCTCGCCTTCTAACACGATTTCCGCATCCGCAGGATAAGGCAATCCCGTAAGGTCGCTTTGGATCACTTTGAGCGGTTCACCGGCGAGGCCGCCGGCAAAATCGAACTCGCTCAGCCCGGCGGGAACCGGGCAGCAAGAGGCAAACCAAATCAGGGGCTCGCTTCCGAGCACGACGTTGACCGGAGTAGAAGCGCCTCGTTCAAAATATTTTTGCCGATGGATGTTGCCGTGTTTTCCGGGGCCGATGTAAATACCGGCGGTGTCGTGATCATGCAACATCATGCGGTAGGTGCCGACGTTGACCCAGGCTGTGTCGGGGTCTCTGGTGATCACCAAGTGGCCGGTGCCGATGTAGCGGCCGCCGTCTTTTTCGTGGAGAAACGGCGCCGGGAAATCCAAGAGGTTTACCCGGTCTCCTTCCTGGACGTTTTCGTGAACAGCGCCGCTGTTTACTTCTTCCCTGGCAATGGGGCGGCAAGTTTTTATTTTGTCGTGGTATACTCTTACGAACTCCAGCACATGATTGAAGGGTTGCTCGATTCCGAGAGTTAAGGCGATGCGTTTGGGCGACGCGAAGTGACCGAAAAGCGTTCGAAATCCCTTCCGGTAGTCCTTTATATGGTCGAAAACAAGAGCCGGGGCATAAGGAGGATGCTCTCGATAGAGCACGTCAACGACGGCGCCCATTTCCAGATTCCAGTCGATCCCCTCCAGGGTTTTGATCTCGCCCATCGCGTCGACTTTGGCGAGCCAATCGCGAAGACCGTGGTAAAGCATTTTTCCTCCGTGGTTTAAATCAAGACATTCAAATTGTTCCAAGCGTTCAAATCGTTCTAGCCCCCTCCTTCATCCTCCCCCGCGTTGCGGGGGAGGAAAGAGGTGGGGGTGCTTGGCAACGCCCGCTGCGGATTTCTCGTTTTTGCGTTAAGGAGTTTTTCCAGCAGTCTGCAAGGCAGCGCTCTTTCCGAGCGTAAGGGAAAATCCGGACTTTCGTATGAAGACCCGGCTACAACCCTTTTTTTTGCTCAGCTCTTCGATCAAGCGAATGAGCGGCAGCTGCGCGCTCAAATACGTTCGGGGCGACCCTGCCGTTGCCAACGCTTTTACCGCAGCCTCACCCG
>Ga0153915_10002606_pt1 | contig 16430 bp, 13 predicted proteins | sample Opewatmetagenome_2_FD_107003 | JGI IMG/M metagenome (GOLD analysis project Ga0153915, IMG submission 107003) | Freshwater wetland microbial communities from Ohio, USA - Open water 3 Core 3 Depth 3 metaG | ecosystem: Environmental > Aquatic > Freshwater > Wetlands | place: USA: Ohio, Lake Erie...
CACAGGCTCGGGAGTCGAACGGGTAAGTGAAACGAAGAAGTTCACATTCGGTGATCAACCCACGAATATCGACCTCACGGCCACACTCTCCAATGCCTTCCGCCGCGGAGGAATTGATGACTTCGACCTGAAGGAGGAAGATCTCGAGGTCTATGAAACTGAATACCAAACTGCATGCGCAACAATCCTGATGATTGATATAAGTCATAGCATGATCCTCTACGGTGAGGACAGGATTACACCGGCAAAGCAGGTCGGCCTGGCGCTGGCGGAACTCGTTATGACCCGCTTTCCAAAAGATTACCTTGCACTTGTCACTTTCGGCGATGACGCCCGGGTTGTTAGCATTCATGAGCTGCCCTTCCTGTCTGTGGGTCCGTATCACACCAACACGCGGGCAGGACTGCAACTGGCACGTGATCTGCTGCGGCGGCGGGGAGGGAACGTAAACAAACAGATCTTCATGGTGACCGACGGTAAGCCCTCAGCGATCTTTGAGAGCAACGGACGTTTGTATAAGAATTCTATGGGTCTCGATCCAAAGATTGTAAACAAGACACTCGATGAGGCCGTCGCCTGCCGACGGGAGAAGATTCCAATCACCACTTTCATGGTGGCCCGGGATCCCTACCTGATCAACTTTGTCGAAGAACTGACAAAGGCAAACCGCGGGAGAGCCTACTATTCTTCGCTCAATAAACTCAGCGAATTTGTCTTCGTGGATTATATCCGCAACCGGCGAAAGAAACTGTAGTCGTTCTCAGGTCCAGCCCAGTTCTACCTTCCCGTCGTCGACGACATTCTGACCTTGAACTGCCTGCATCTAGCACCCAGCCGGATCCCATGTACGGCCCGCTCTGCAGTCCTCGCGGACAGAAAGGGAGAGGTAACGCGTCTTGAAAAGAACAGGGATTTTGTGCACCTTGAATAGTTATGCTGCTCGTAATTCCAGCGATTGATATCAAGGGCGGTCGCTGCGTCCAGATGATCCAGGGCGTTGAAGGATACACCTATTCCGACGATCCGGTCTCGGTGGCGAAGCTCTGGCGTACGGAAAACGCCAAAACCCTCCATGTTACGGACATTGATGCGGCCGAGGAAGGTTATCTGGTAAACAGGGATATTATCCGAGCAATGATTGATGCTGTTGATATTCCGATTGAGATCGGCGGAGGGCTCCGTTCGCTAGGTGCGGTCGACGGGGCATTTCAGATCGGTGCATACCGTGTAGTCGTTGGCCCGACACTGATCGACCATCCCGATGAGGCACAACGAGTTCTACAGAAATACGGACCAACAAAGGTTGTTCTTGGCATTGACGCCGTCGATGGCCTTCTCGCCACGAACGTGATGACTGCTTCATCGCGTGCGCCTGCAATCGACGTTGCCGTGCGTGCGAAATCCCTCGGGTTCAAACGGGTGGTCTATACAGATGTGCGGTTGGATGGCACGTTGCGGGGAGTGGATCTTGCGATACTCCGTGAGCTTGGGGAGAAAACAGGTATGCGTGTGACGGCATCGGGCGGGATTTCCGGATTGGCGGATCTCCTCAAGATCCAGGAGTTAGAAAAATACGGTGTGGATTCCGCAGTCATCGGACGCGCGTTGTGCGAGAATAGATTCTCCTGCCAAGGTCTCTGGCGTCGCTGTGAAGCAGGTAACTATCCCTATACTGCTAAGGTGTGACGTTGTCGAAAGTCGCGGTATTACTCGGCAGCAAATCCGACGAACAAGTCATGCAGGGGTGCCTCGAATACTTGACGAAGTTCGGTATCGAGCATGACCTGCGGATATTGTCTGCGCACCGAAACCCTGATGAGATGGCGGGATTTGTTAAGGAATGTGAACGAAGTGGATACCAGGTCGTTATCGCTGCTGCAGGAATGGCAGCCCACCTTCCAGGCGTTGCCGCGGCTCATACAACACTCCCCGTGATAGGCGTACCCCTCGAGGGGTCCGCGCTGAACGGTGTGGATGCACTCTACTCTATAGTACAGATGCCTGCAGGCGTTCCGGTTGCAACTGTGGCCATCGGCAGTGCCGGAGCCAAGAATGCCGCCGTCCTGGCTGCACAAATTCTTGCGCTGAGCGATCCTTCCGTTCGCTCCAAACTCATTGCCTTCAAGAAGAACGGCGCCCGCTTTTGAATGTCTACCCCATAAGCGGATCATCATGAAGTTTCTCGTCATCGGTCACTATTCCCATGATGTGTTACATGAGCCGGAGGGGGTAGAGCGTGTGCAAGCGGGTGGACTTCATCAGGCAATTGCCTGCCTCTCGAACCTATGCACCCCACAGGATCAGATCTTTCCGATTTTTGGGGTGCATTCTGTCGAATACCAAACGGTCGTTGAGGCACTACACCAGCTCGCTAATGTCGAAACCGCCGGCATCTATGCAATGGATAGTCCGACGCACCGCGTCCACTACTATCCGGGATCGAACGGTGCATATGCGGTGTGCGTGAAGGAGGTGGCTCCACCGATTCCGTATGATCGGATCAAAAAATTTCTGGACGTAGACGGAATCTTGCTGAATATGGTTTCCGGCAATGACTTGACGCTCGAAACGGTCGATGAAATTCGCATGACCGTTCGAGGGACTACTACGAAGCTTCATTTTGATTTTCATAATCTCACCCTGGGCATCGGCAAGGATCATGAACGGGTACGGCGGCCAGTAGTTGAGTGGCGTCGATGGGCCTTCATGATGGACACAGTACAGCTCAACGAGGAGGAGATTGCGGGTCTCGCGGTGGAGTCTCGCACAGAGCAACGGACGGCAGGTCACCTTCTTACACTCAGTGTCAAAGGGGTGTTGGTGACGCGCGGAGCGATTGGCGCCTCGCTCTATTATAATGAGCACAAAAAGGTGCTGCGGAAGGATTTTCCGGTGCCTGTGTCGGATGCCAGATTTCGTGTCGGTGCCGGTGACCTGTTTGGGGCAGCGTTCCTCTGGCAGTACTGCAAAACGGGAGATCTCTTCGCGGCAACAGAGGGTGCCGTCTTGCGGGCAGCAGCGGGGACGACGCAATGAGCGTCAAAAGGATCCTTCTTGTTGGCAGCAATGGGCTTCTCGGCCAGAAGATCGCTGAATTACTCCTTCGTGGATCGCCCCACCTGGTAATCCTCTCCTCCGTGGAGGAACGTCCGGTAGTTCAGCTTCAGTCGGTGGAGTATACACAGGTGGACATCACTTCTAAAAAGGGCGTCCGTCAGGCCATTGCCACGCTCGAGCCGGAAGTGGTTGTGAACTGTGCGGCGATGACGAATGTGGATGCGTGTGAAGTCGAACGCGAACTTGCATGGAAGGTAAATGTCACTGGCGTGGAGAACTTGGCGGAAGCGGTTCGGATCCATGGGGGAACCATCGTCCATATTTCAACAGACTATATCTTTGATGGGAAATCGGGCCCGTACACGGAAACGGACCGGCCCAATCCGCTGAGTTATTACGGAAAGACGAAACTGGCAAGCGAAAACGCGCTTCGGGTGTCCGGTGTATCGTTTCTCATCGCTCGTACCATGGTCCTGTATGGATACGCTCCTGCAGTGAAGCCCAATTTTGTTCTCTGGTTGATTCGGAGTCTGGAGAAGGGAACACCGGTGCGAATCGTAGACGATCAGATTGGTAATCCTACCTTCGTCGATGATCTTGCGTATGGCTTGTTGCGTGCAATTGAGCTTGGCAGGACCGGCATCTTCAATATTGCAGGGCGGGAGATCGTCAGTCGATATGATTTCGCTCTCCGGGCCGCAAAAGGTTTCGGGCTCGATGCATCACTTATCACCCCGATCAAAACCTCGAAGCTTCAGCAATCTGCGCCGCGTCCGTTGAAATCGGGGCTAGTGACCCTCAAGGCTGAAGTGGAACTTGGCTACAAACCAATGAGCATCGAGGAGAGTCTCGCAGTTTTGAAAACGCAGCTTTCCCGTACCGCTCGCCGGATCGGTGACAGCACGCCGGTGCCAGGACAGCCACCTGCGCGGCAGTCCGGGAAAGGGACCAAGACCTAAAGGATAACAATGCTCGATATCAGGCTGCTTCGTGAACACCCCGCCCTGGTTAAGGACGGAATTCGGAAGAAAGGAGACCGAGTCGAAAGCGTTGATGAAGCGCTCAAACTTGATGAAGAGCGGCGCCAGCTCTTGCAGAAGGCGGAGACACTGAAGAGTACAAAGAACACTGTCTCCGCTCGGGTGGCGAAGATGAAGTCCAGTGGCCAGGACGCTTCCGCGCTGATCACTGAAATGCGTGCTGTAGCAGAGGAGGTAAAGAAGCTGGACGAGCAGATTCGGATCGTCGAAGAACGACTCCAGACAACATTGCTGCAAATCCCCAATATTCCACATGAAACAGTGCCATTCGGAACGAGCCCGGTGGACAACAAGGTAGTTGCTCAATGGGGAGAGCCGCCGACGGGAGATTTTTCTCCCCGGCCGCATTGGGAAATCGTTGAGAAGCTAGGCATTATTGACTTTGCACGGGGGACGAAGATCACCGGAACCGGGTTCCCTGTTTATATAGGGAAGGGTGCAAGGCTGGAACGGGGGCTGATCAATTTCTTCCTTGACGAGGCTTCCACCGCGGGATTTGTTGAAGTGCTGCCGCCGCTCATGGTAAATGCTACTAGCGCGCAGGGTACCGGACAGCTCCCTGACAAGGAAGACCAGATGTACGTCGTGACTCAGGATGATTTCTATCTCATTCCCACCGCGGAAGTGCCGGTGACAAACATTTATCGTGATGAAATTCTCTCGGAAGATCAGATGCCGGTGAAACTGTGTGCTTACACACCCTGTTTCCGTCGGGAGGCAGGCTCATATGGGAAGGAAGTCCGGGGACTGAACCGCGTGCATCAATTCAATAAAATTGAGCTTGTAAAACTTGTCCATCCTTCATCGTCGTACCATGAGTTGGAACTGCTTCGGACCGATGCTGAACGGGTTCTGCAGAAACTGGGTCTGCATTACCGTGTTCTCTTGATGTGCACAGCAGACCTCGGGTTCACACAGACGAAGAAATATGATCTCGAAGTATGGTCGCCCGGTCAACAGAAGTGGCTCGAAGTATCTTCCGTCAGCAATTTCGAAGCATTCCAGGCCCGGCGCCTGAACCTTCGCTACCGGCCAAGGCATGGCGGGAAGCCGGAGTTTGTCCACACTTTGAACGGATCAGCACTTGCGCTGCCGCGCATCGTCGCGGCTATACTGGAACATTATCAAACTCCCGAGGGGAAAGTCATCGTGCCGAAGGCATTGCACAAGTACACGGGATTTGAGGTCATAGGGTAGCCGGTTGAAACCGCTTCTCCGTTTATTCCCATATCTGGCCCGCTACAAACGAACGCTCCTGCTCGGGGTCATAACAGTGATTCTGAGCAACGTCTTTACCGTTGCTCAGCCGATCTTTATCGGCCGCGCCATCGATTCACTGAAGGTCGGACTACAGACTGGCCGGCTCGGAGAGACTGATCTCCTGCGGTACGCAGTACTTCTCGTAGGGGCGTCACTGATTGCAGGGATTTTCACCTTCTTGACCCGCCAGACGATCATTGTTGTGTCGCGTCATGTAGAATTCGACCTCCGCAATGATTTCCTCTCCCACATTCAGAAACTGTCCCTTTCCTACTTTCAGAACACCCCGACCGGGGACCTGATGGCCCACGCCACCAACGATATTGGTGCCGTGCGGAATGCGCTCGGACCGGGCATCATGTATCCCACTGATACGCTTGTGACGTTCTCGATGGTCATCGCTGTAATGCTGTTCAAGGACTGGCAGTTGACCCTCCTTGCTCTCATTCCACTCCCATTTGTGTCATATGCCGTCTATCGGCTGGGCAAGATCGTCCACGTCAAATTTGAACAGAGGCAGGAACAGTATTCCCTTCTTACAACACGTGCTCAAGAGAATCTCTCGGGGATTCGTGTAGTGAAAGCGTATGTGCGGGAGGAGTATGAAATTGGTCGGTTCCGCGAACTGAGCTGGGACTATCTTAAGAAGAATCTGGTGCTCGCGCGCGTTCAGTCAATCATGTGGCCGCTGATGTTTCTGCTCATCGGTGTTTCCTTGATCATTACACTCTACTTCGGCGGGCTCCGAGTCATTGACGGCCGCCTGACCATTGGCAACCTGAGCGCGTTTATGGTGTATCTCGCTATGCTGATCTGGCCGATGATTGCCTTTGGTTGGGTTATCAATATCCTCCAACAGGGCGCAGCCTCGATGGGAAGACTGTGCAAGATCCTGGATACGGAGCCGGAAATCAGAGACACGGACGCCACAGATCACCGCGTGACAGATTTCAAGGGGAACATCGAGTTTCGGAATGTAAGCTTCACCCACAAGAATGCGAACCGTCCGGCGCTGCGGAACATTTCTCTGATAATCCCTGCCGGCAAGACAATGGCCATTGTTGGATACACCGGCTCGGGGAAGAGTACGCTAGTCAATCTCATTCCCCGACTGTATGATGTGACTGAAGGTCAACTGCTCATTGATGGGATGGACGTCCGAACAATACCACTTCAAGTGCTGCGGTCGCACATCGGGTACGTTCCGCAGGAAACATTTCTGTTCTCGGATACCCTTGCGGAAAATATCCAATATGGTGCTGAAAGAGGATCGAATGCCCAAATTCAGGAGGCAGCCGAGATTTCACAGATCGCGCGTGACGTCGACGATTTCCCCGGGGGTTACGAAACGATTCTCGGGGAACGGGGGATTACGCTATCCGGGGGGCAGAAGCAGCGAGCCAGCATCGCACGTGCGATCATGCGCTCGCCAAAGATCTTGATCCTGGACGATGCACTTTCAGCGGTGGACACATATACAGAAGAAGAAATCCTCGTTCGGCTCCGATCGGTCATGAAAGGGAGAACAAGCATCCTCATCAGTCACCGGATTTCCACCGTCAAGGATGCGGACACCATTGCAGTGCTGCATGAAGGAGCGATCGCCGAACTGGGAACGCACGAGGAGTTGGTCGCACAAGGGGGGATCTATGCAGAGCTGCATCAGAAACAGCTGCTTGAAGAAGAGCTGGCTCAATTATAACCCGGGAATCCACGGCGGGATTATTTTCAGTTGGTGCTGAATGCAAGAAGAAGAAATACTCGGAAAAGCATATGACGCATCATTGATGCGCCGGTTGCTGAAGTATCTGAGACCGTACCGTTGGTATGTGGTGCTCGGGATAGCGTTGAGCATACTCGTCTCCTCGCTGGAGGCTGTCCGGCCGTACTTCACGAAGATCGCGGTGGACGACAATATTGCTCAGGGTGATGCACACGGCCTTCTGCGGACTTCACTTTTGTTTGCCACGGTCATAATCTTTCGCGGCATTGTGCAGTATTTCAATTCATACCTGACGCAGTGGATTGGCCAAAGAACGATCTTCGACTTGCGCATGGAAGTCTACGAGCATCTGCAGCGGCTCGGGTTGAAATTTTTCGATAGAAATCCTATCGGACGTCTGATCACGCGAGTCACCAACGATGTTGAAGTGTTAAATGAGATGTTCTCCTCAGGGGTCGTGATGGTGTTCTCCGACATCTTTACGATCATCGGAATTCTCTACTTCATGTTTTCGATGAACTGGCAGCTTGCTCTGGTATCGCTCAGCGTCCTCCCGCTGCTTTGGTATGGAACATTTCTTTTCCGGAAGAAGGCACGCGAAGCCTATCGGGAGGTGCGAATTCAGATAGCACGCATCAATGCGTTCATGCAGGAACATATCACAGGGATGATGGTCGATCAGGTGTTTAACCGGGAGAGGCGGTCATTCGAGAGATTCTCTTCCATCAATGCGAAGCACCGTGAAGCGAACATCAAATCTATTTTCTACTATGCCCTTTTCTATCCAGGGGTGGACCTGATCGGGGCCATCGCTGTCGGCCTGATTATCTGGTACGCAGGGCTGGAGTCGCTCAATGGGGCTATTACGATTGGCACGGTCATGGCGTTTCTGCAGTTCAATGAAATGTTCTGGCGACCAATCCGCGACTTGTCGGAGAAGTACAATATCATGCAGACGGCGATGGCGTCGTCGGAAAGGGTGTTCAAACTTCTTGATGATCAAACGGTGGTGAGGGATTCAGAGGCCCGGCTGCCGCTCCGTTCTGTGAAGGGGATGATCGAATTCCGAAACGTCTGGTTCTCATATAATCCTCCTACTGATGGAGAACAGACAACCGACTGGGTGTTGAAAGATGTCTCTTTCACAATCAAAGAAGGTGAAACTGCCGCTATTGTCGGCCACACGGGGGCTGGAAAGACCACAATTATCAACCTCCTCATGCGGTTTTATGATATCTCGAAGGGCGAGATCCTTATCGATGGAGTGAATATCGCGCATGTGGGGCAAGCTGAACTGCGCCGTCACATGGCACTCGTGCTGCAGGATGTCTTCTTGTTCTCCGGTGATATCCGGTCGAATATCGGGCTGGGAAATGATGCGATCGGCGATGACAGAATACGTGCCGCATCAAGAGTTGTCGGTGCACACCAGTTCATTGAACGTCTGACTGGAGAGTACCAAGCGGAGGTCAAAGAACGTGGCGCTACACTGTCTGTCGGACAGAAACAACTGATCTCCTTCGCACGGGCGCTCGCGTATCATCCACGGATACTTATCCTCGACGAGGCGACATCGAGCGTCGATACTGAAACGGAACTGCTGGTCCAGCGAGCCATCAAGAAACTGCTCCACGGACACACTTCGATTGTGATCGCGCACCGCCTGTCTACGGTTCAATCGGCCAATAAGATCATCGTCATGCACAAGGGGGAAGTGCGGGAAATGGGGACACACCAAGAGTTGCTTGCGCAAAATGGGCTCTATTACCGCCTGTATCAGCTGCAATATAAGGACCAGGAAGTCCAGAAGGCTGCTTCGTAATGCACGACATTCCTCCTCACTGAATTGGATGAACAGATGACAATCCTGCCGAAACTCATCACTCTTGAACGGCATATCATCGAAGGAGAGCGTCAACATCCGGGCGCCACAGGTCAGTTTTCCTCCCTCTTGCATGGGCTTTCGTTGGCAGCGAAACTTGTCTGGCGAGAGGTCACCAAGGCCGGTCTGGTCAATATCCTCGGAGCGACGGACCGGATGAATATCAGTGGTGATATCGTCAAGAAACTGGATGAGTTTGCCGATCAGACAATCTACAAGGCTATGGATCACATTGGACATCTCTGTGTTATGGCGTCGGAGGAGAACGAGGATCTTCTTCACATTCCTGATGAATATCCCCGCGGCAAGTATGTGCTCCTGTTTGATCCCCTTGACGGCTCAGGGAATATCGATGCAAACATCACCATTGGTACTATCTTCTCGATTTACCAGCGGGTGACTCCGTCCGGAAAGCCGACAATGTAAGATGTCCTTCAACCAGGTGTCAAGCAGGTGGCGGCAGGATACGTGCTCTATGGTTCAAGTATGATGTTCGTTTATTCGACTGGGCATGGTGTGCACGGATTTACTCTCGATCCGAGTGTGGGGGAATTTCTCCTGTCGCACGAGAATATCCGCGTTCCTCACAAGGGCACAATCTATAGCACGAACGAAGGAAATTTCGCCCGCTGGTCCAAGGGGATGCAGCGATATGTGGAATGGCTAAAGCAGGAGGACGCCCCTGGTGGAAGACCATATTCCTCGCGGTACGTTGGATCCCTGGTTGCAGATGTTCATCGCACATTGCTGTACGGAGGGCTCTACTGCTATCCCGGTGACACAAAGAATGCCAATGGGAAACTTCGCCTGATGTACGAAAACAACCCGTTGGCATATATCATGGAGCAAGCAGGAGGCGCGGCTATCGATGGCATTCAGCGCACACTAGAGATCAAGCCAACCTCTCTGCACCAGCGGGCGCCGCTCTTCATTGGGAGTGTGGAAGACGTTCGAATTGTGCAGGAATTTTTGGCAGGGAGAAGATAGAAATGAACAAGCCCCGCTGCAGGAATACTCCAGCGGGGCTTGAGCCTTGATGGTACATGTTCTACTTCAGTCTTGCGAGCTTCGCCTGGGCCTTCGCGGCAACAGGACTCGCGGGGAAATCATTTGCCGCTCTTGTGTACGCTTCCTTTGCAGCCTCTTTGTTTCCTAGCAGGGCCTCACAGTTGCCAATCATCATATAGGCATAGGGGATCTTGCTGGAACGCTTGTATTCCAGAACGCTCTTGAACGACTGAAGAGCCTCGCTGTATTTTCGCATTCCGTAATAGGACTCGCCCAGCCAATAGTTGCAGTTATCCGCACGTGATCCGGCCGTTCCATTGTTAAGTAGTGCCTGGAATTGATCGATTGCCGCGGTGTAGTTCTTGCTGTTGAACTGGGCCAATGCCGCTTCATATCCCGTCGCGTCGGTAGGGACCCGAGTGCTCCTGGGAACAACCGCTGGAGCTGGGGGTGGGGCTTGAGCGGTGGCTGTCAATTCAGTGACCTTCGTTTCGAGCTCAGCACTCTTTGCCGTAAGCCTCCTGTTTTCAGACGTAATTGCCTCGATCTGATCACGTAGTTTACGATTTTCGTTCATGAGGCTGTCGACCCGGAGTTCCAACTGCGCGGCGGGCGTCATCGCGGGCATTCCGCCAAATTCCTCATCCATTGCATCCTGCGCTGATCCGCATCCTGCCAAGGCCAGCGAGAAGACGACTCCGGAAAGAATCGCCAGTAGCCTACCCCACCGTACGGTCAGTCCGAATGGATTCATGTCTTTCCTCCTTGTCAATAGAGAACTATGTTGCGTTGAATGTATCAAACCATGCAGGAAATGTCAAGTTGTGTACCAACAAACCGCTCTAATCCCTTACCGCAAAAGAGATTTCAAGTTTTCTGCGATAGATTCGCAGATTTTGATGACTATTGCATCCGGAACACCGTCGGGATGTTTCGACTGCATTCTCATATCGCACGTCTCGTTAACATAGTCCACTACAACAAACTTCCTTTCGCGGGCAGCTGCGATTTCTGTTGAAAAGAAATCCAGCTTGCATACCTCTTGGATTTTTCTTGTTGTGACCTCCAATGCCTGCAGTCCGAGTCGTTGAATCTCCTCCGTTGACACTGGTTCGTAATGATGAAATTCCGGGTGCCACCAGCAAGGCAGAATGGTATCGAAAACGTAGAAGACTCGGAACCACCCAACCTTTCCATCAAGTTGATCTGGGTGAATCTTCTGTTGTAGGAGGTACTTGTCATTCTTGTGATGCTGCCGAGAGTCAATGACGTCCTTCAGAGTTTCAGCGCCGAGGATCACACCCATTCCCCCGCCGGTCGTATTGGCGGGCTTGATAATGAACGGTCGCCCGAGGCGGGCAAGGTCTGTCAATGACAGCTCTATCTCCCGTCGCTCGTTGTATGGCGAGACGATAATGGTGTAGGGAACTTCGATCCCGCTTGTGAGAAACTCCAGGTGCATCGTGGCTTTGTCGGCTGCATGCCGAAGAGCTTCGTGGGTATTGATTGGCATGGCTCCAGTGAGACGGATCCCCTGAGCAAGTGGGAGGAATCGTTCATCGGTGTCACTCGCTCGATCGAGGAATGCACGGAACCTGAGGCGGTTCGATTGAACCAACTGCAGTGTCTGCGGCAGATTTCCATGGGAAACGGAATGGAACTGCATCCCCTTGCCACGGATTGCCCTTTCCAAGGCTGCAGTGAAGTCGGCATCGTATTCCCAATCCCACGCCACCGCCAGATCACAAACGCTCGTTACCTCACTCTCTGTGGACATGCTTAAAGAGTAGCCAAAAGCTGCCTGCCTGTCAAGGCCGGCTTGTTATTCAGGAGGTGAAATGGTATATTTTTTTGACATTTTTTGAGAAAACGTTGCTGACTCTTTGCCGTTTCGTCGCTTTCAGTTCTACTGTTGCATTACTCCTGCTGGGAGCTGGTTGTTCACCCGCTCAGCATGCCGTCCAGCAGCAGGAGAAGGCCCTCGACCTCCGCGCAGAAGTGGATTCGCTCAACCCCACGGCAGTTCGTCATTTTATAGACGGTTCTGTGTTCGAGATGAAGGGAGATTACGCCAACGCGATTCTGGAGTATCAGGACGCGCTCCGTTTTGGCAGAGCACCTGCGATTTTCTATGCCTTAGGAAAGAACTATTCCGCTCTAGGGAAGCATGCGCTGGCAATCGAATCTGGCCGGGAGGCAGTACGGCTCGCTCCAGATAACCTGAATTACCGCCGAAGTCTGGCTGAGGTTTACGTGGCGGCGTTTCAAATCGACTCAGCTGCTGCAGAGTACGAACGCATTATTCAGCGCGATTCGAGCGACATACAGGTACTCTTCAGCCTGGGGAGGCTCTATGAGTCAAGAAAACCGCTCCGCGCTCTCGAGATTTATGAGAAAATACTGCAGCACATGGGGCCGGAGTGGACAGTGCTGCTGCAGGTGGCCGAGCTCTACAACAAGATGGGGCAGATGGACAAGGCGGCGGCAGCTCTCCAGAAGATGATAGACATAGATCCCAGCAATCAGCCACTTCAGCGGACACTTGCTCAGACGTACGTCCGTGCCCAGCGTTATGATGAGGCGCTCAAAGTACTAAGTGACCTTCATGAGCTGGATCCATCCAATCTGGAATACCTCGGTGATATTGGAAGTGTCTATCTCCTCCGAAAGGATTATGCCAAGGCAGCAGAGCAGTTCGAGCCGATTCTTACTCGAGACACAGTATCGCTGGATGCGAAAATCAGGATTGGCCAGCTCTACTATGACCAGATTGAGAAAGATTCCACACTTGTCCCGCTGACTACGAAGCTCTTCGAGCGAATTCAGGCGGCGCATCCCAAGGACTGGCGCTCGTATTGGTTCCTGGGAGCTCTTGCGTCCATGGCGCACAACGACAGCATTGCAATAACTCGGTTTCACACACTGACTGACCTGGCGCCAGGGAACCCTGACGGGTGGGTGTTTCTTGCATCTACGTATTTTGGGAAGAACGATTATGCACGGGGGGCTGAAGTCCTGGAGAATGGGCGCATGCACGTGCCGGAGGATTTCCGGGTCAACTTCTTCCTTGGGGTAGCCTACAACAGACTTGGCCGGCTGGTTGAAGCGTCCCACGCTCTGGAGAAGGCGAGAAAGATCAACCCTAAGGATCTCGAGGCGATTGCCGAGCTGGCAATTGTATATGAGGGGCTAAAACGGCAAGAGGAGTCCGATAGTCTCTACGAGGACGGTTTGCGGCAAAAGCCGGACTATCACCTGATCCTGAATAACTACGGTTATAGTCTAGCCGAACGCGGTATTCAGCTAGAGCGTGCGCTCGATATGGCTACGCGTGCTGTAGCGGCCGATTCGAATAATGCCGCGTATCTTGATACGAAAGCCTGGGTGTACTACCGCTTGGGAAGATACCAGGAGGCCGAGAAGTATCTCACAAGAGCTCTTGCAAAGGGTCAGCCCAGCGCAGCAGTATTGGATCATATGGGCGATATCGCATTCAAGCTCAACGACAAAGAACGGGCAATGGAGTACTGGAAAAAGGCGCGGGCGCTCGACCCGAATAACACAGGGATCCGTGATAAGATCACGCGTGGTTCTCTCTGATGTGGCTCGCCCGACTGGTTGCATTGACCCTTCCGCTTACGCTTGCTCTGTCCTGTGCACCAAAACGTATGGATGTGGGCGTTGATCTCTATCATGCACCACCTCCCGTGGTCTTGAAGATGATCATGGAGCAAGGGGCTCGGGTCCGGACACTGGTAGGAAAAGGGAATCTCTCGTTCGATAGTCCTGAGGCAGCCGGCTCAGCCTTTTTTTGGCTGGCGCTAAGAAGGCCAGAATCCTTGCTCGTAAAGCTCCATGGCCCATTCGGCATTAGCGTCGGCACGTTCTTTCTCTCTCGGACGAGATTCGTGATGTACAATGCAATGGAAAACTCGGTTATGGCCGGGAGGCCTGATCCGCGTGCCATCCGCACGGTTGTTCCTTTTGATCTCACGGTGGATGAGGTGTTTAACCTGTTCGGTGGATCCCTCCCTCTTCCATCGGATACATCAGGGCTCCGTGATATGCTATATGAAGACGGACAGCTACATTTGAAATTCGTTTGTGGAAGCGAAACCTGCGAGTATTGGGTCGATTTGGAGGACATGCTGGTGACTAAACTGCGCCGCGAAAATAGTTCCGGCGAGGTTCTAATGGAAGGTGAAGCCGAGGATGTCCGGGAGTTCAACGGGATCCCACTTCCGCGTCGCGTACGTCTTTCGCTTCCTCAGAGTTCGCAATTTCTCTCCGTCTATTATAGTTCTCTTTCCGTGAACCAGGAAGATCCTTCCTTCGCCTTTTCCGTGCCACCTGGCGCTCGTGTTCGCACTCCATAGGGTCATCGAATGCGCAGGTCCGTCCCGATACTGCTAATTGCCGTTCTAGTTGCCGTTGCGCCAGCGCAAGACGAGATCAAGAAGCGTCAAGCGGAACTTGACGCAATCCGCAGTCAAATCCGGCAGTACGAGGAGAAGATTACACAGCAGCAACACGACGAGAACCAGGCACTTGAATTGCTGGATACCTATGATCGCAAATCTACATTGGTACGGCGGTTGATTGCGCGCTATCGCGCTGATGAGGGGGAGCTTCAACGACGTATCAACGCTACAACAGTAGAACGTGCGAAACTCGAAGAACAGCTGGCTTTCTTGAGGAAGCAGTACGCGAACTACGTTGGCTCGATTTACCGGACTGGTCGGACGCATGATTTGGAGCTCCTCCTCTCCTCGCAATCGATCAACCAGTTCTACCTCCGAACGTCCTACCTCCGCCGGTTCAGCAATCAACGCAAGAAGGATGCCCAACAGATCCAGGAGAAGAAAGCGGAAATCGATGAGGTTCAGGCTCATGCGCAGCAGCAGTTGAGTGATGAGAGGCGTCTAATCGCGGAGAAAGCTGCGGAAGAAGACCGTCTCACTTCGCTCGCTGAAGAACGACGGGTCGTTCTCGGCCAGATCCGCAAGAACAAGACGATGATGCAACGCGCCATCGATCGTCAGATGAAAGCAGCAAAGGGGCTGGAAGATATTGTCGCTACGCTTATTGAATCGGATCGGATTCGCAAGGCACGTAAAGCTGAAGAAGTGCGCAAGGGCAAACTGCCTCAGGGCCCACCGTCCACCGAAGCTGTATTTGAATCGAAGCGCGGAAAACTTCGCTGGCCGGTAAGCAAAGGAGCTGTCGTAGCTCACTTCGGCAATCAACGACACCCAACACTTCGAACGATCACCCAAAATACCGGCATTGACATCGCTGTCGACGCCGGGTCTCCTGTCACAGCTGTGGCGGAGGGCGAGGTTGGAAAGATTTCCTGGCTTCCCGGATACGGAAATCTCCTCATTCTCAACCATGACAATGGGTACCGTACGGTGTATACGCACTTGGCGGATATACTCGTGACGGAAGGCCAGATTGTGAAAGAAGGGGATATCATCGCCGAGAACGGGGAGTCGCTTGACGGCCCGCGGCTCCACTTCGAAGTGTGGAAAGATCGCGAGAAACAGAACCCGGAATCTTGGCTGAGCCCGCAATGAAGCGAACGCCTTTTCTGGTCATCGGGGTCTTCTCGTTAGTTTTCGGGTTTGCGTTGGCGTTTCTCCCTCGACCACTCGTTGCGGTTGAGGATCAGGTCACATCATGGAAATATGCACTTCGCGGTACCCTCCAGCCCGATACCAACCTCATCCTTATCTATGTTGATGAAAATGCAGTGAAGGCACTTGGTTGGCCTGTTCGGAGAAACTTCTATGCACTTTTGATGAAATCTCTCTCCGATCTCCATGCTCGTGTCATCGGAGTGGAGACAGTGTTCGAGGATCAGAATCTCGAATATCCTGAATACGATGAACTTCTTTCCAATATGGCTGGTGCGTCTGGCCGGGTTGTGGTTACAGCCTACTTCGGTGAAGTCGGGAGCACCGTTCGCGGCGGGGCAAAGGATTCCCTGCTTCAATGTTTTTTATTTCCCGGGATTCACTCGCCTTTCCTGCACGGACGGGATTTGCATCTTCCACTTGCCTCCCTCTGTAGGCAAAGTGCCGGGGTTGGCCACGTCAATTTCGAGCGGGAGACAGATATACCGTTGTTCGTCCTCTGTCGTAATGGTACGGTACCATCATTCGGCATGGAACTGCTGCGCGTCTTCCTGGGAGCGGATCGGACGAACGTTGCTGCGGTCGGCAATGCATTGCGGGTGACTGGCCGACATGGCCAGGCGGCACTTGCCACGGCTTCGGATGGCACAGTAACCCTGAACTTACCCGGCCCTTTTAGTGCGTTTACAGCCTATCCATTCCTGGAGGTTCTTAGATCCTATGATGCGTTACGCAGTGATCGACCTCCCAGTGTTCCAGTTGGCTCCTTCCGTGACAAGATTGTGCTCGTCGGCGTAGTTGCGGAGGGACGTAGCCAATTCTAC